>JAABUV010008788.1_pt1 | contig 10116 bp, 9 predicted proteins | sample 5559971 | NCBI WGS metagenome assembly JAABUV01 (sample SAMN10711881, study PRJNA513362) | rock metagenome | isolation source: Antarctica rocks | place: Antarctica: Victoria Land, Knobhead nord | collected 2015-12-19
CTCATTGAAATGCAAAAAGCACTGTCATCAAAAAAGCGATTTTGAAAAAGATGCAGAACTGATGATGCATGAACAGAGATAATGCAAATGTAAAATTCATATCATGATGCAATAAAGTTGATTAAAAACCAATTCTGAATCAACTTTCTGAACAAAGTTGAAGAAAAGAAAGTGTTTCAGACATACAAGTTCATCAAATCATGACTAATTGAAAAGCTATTCTCAATACAGAATGCACAAAAGAAGTTGAAAACTGAATTCAATGAAAAGTGCAAGACATTCTTGAAAGCAATGTATTCATCATCTTTGAAAGTTCAAATCAATGAGAATTTACTATTGAACGAAAGTATACAGTGATCAAGAATTATCAAGAAAAAGATTAAGCATGCTATTAACTCTTCAGCACTCAGAAAAGCACTCAAATCAGATGATATGTCATTCGTAATCATGCAGCAAGCATACAAAAGCGTATTGAAATTTTTTAATCTGATGTATTTGAATCTGATCAAAAATGACTATCATTCAAAGATATGACGCGAAGACACAGAAATCATTCTGAAAAAATCGAATAAATCGAATTATTCAATCTCAAAGACATACAGAATTATCACACTGCTAAACTGCTTAAACAAGATAGCGAAAAAGCTAATAGCGATGTGACTGTCATACACAGCGAAAATAAATGACAAGCTGCTAGACTTCAATTAAATGAGAGGCAGAAAACAAAGATCAGCTATAGATGCAGTACTAAATTTAGTACACGACGTGCAAATGACAAAAAGTCGCGAAAACATGCTTACATGTCTACTGCTAAACGTCAAAGATGTCTTTGATCATGTGACGTTGAAACAGCTGATCAAGATCTTAATCAAACAGAAGATATTGATCAATTTGATCAATCGAGTAAAATGCTTCTTACAAAATTGAGTCATTGACTTAGCATTTAATAAAGAATGTCAAAAGTCAAAGAAAATTTCCACAGAAATATTGTAAGAATCATCTATTTCGCTCATTCTGTTTCTAATTTACATTCGACACTTATTTTTAAAGATTCGCGCAAGAATCGAAAATCTACAGTCACTCAGTTACATTGATGACGTCACACTGTACATTGAAGAAAAAAGCATTGACAAGAATGTGAAAAAGCTGAAAAAGACAACGAAAATTGCATTTACATGAGCGAATGAAAACGCAGTGCAATTTAATAACTCAAAATTTGAATTGATTCATTTTGAAAGTTACAAAGCGACACTCAATCAAACGATTATGCTACTCAATGACACAGTCGTAAAATCGAAAATCTGCATACAATGACTAGAAGTTTGACTGAATTGAAAGCTCAACTTCAAGATGCATGTGCAAATAAAAATCATTGCAGTCACAAGAATGTTACACTCACTCTTTAAACTAATGAATAGTGAGTGAGAACTAAACATGAAGTCAGAAAGACAGTTGTATCTTTTTTTTTCTTCATTAAGTGCATGCAGTCTATGACTATAACACTATTTAGACGCTGTGTGTATTCTAAATTACATGTAATCTAGTCATAATTGCTGCTGTATATCTTCTCATTGATCAATCACATTGATAGTTTGCGCAAACAAGCGCGTGAACTGTTTATATAATCAAGTGATCACATAAACAATTTAAAATTGTGAAAGCTGATCACTTCAATGTAAGCTTTCGACTTGTCTGTATGATCATCAAGTCAAGCGAGCTAGATAAGCTTTGATTTATGTAGATGAAAGCTGATTACTTTGACGTGAGCTTTTGAGTTCGCTGTATGATCACTCAGCTGAACGAACTAAATGAGCTTTGATCTATGTATTTGCGACGCATGTAAATCGATCAGAAAATCGAAATCGATCGATTTACTGCGTTGCACAGATGTGTATGTGCGTAAAAGCTGAGTCGTGCCTTCGCAGTGACTGTGTGAATGTTGTATATTAGTTGCAGCGCATGCGCAAAGACGTTGCTGTCGTTCTGTATATATGAGCAAAGACTGTGTCATGTCTTTGCAGTGTATGTGATTGCGATGCATGTAAATCGACTCGATAAGACGAAAAACCGATTGATTTACTGCATCTTATGAGCATGTAGATGTGCAAAAGCTGAATCGTGTCTTTGCAGTATGTATGTATGTGATGTATATGAGTTGCAGCGCGTGCGCAAAGACGTTGCTGTCGTTCTGTGTATATTGCAACGCATGTACATCGATCAGAAAATCGAAATCGATCGATTTACTGCGTTGCACAGATGTGTATGTGTGCAAAAGCTGAGTCGTGCCTTTGCAATGACTGTGTGAGTGTCGTGTATTAGTTGCAGCGTGTGCGCAAAGACGTTGCTGTCGTTCTGTGTATATGAGCAAAGACTGTGTCGTGTCTTTGCAATATATGTGATTGCGATGCATGTAAATTGATTCAATAAAGCAGAAAATCGATCGATTTACTGCATCACGCAGACGTGTATATACGCAAAAGCTGAATCGTGCCTTCGCAATGTATGAGTGTGTGACGTATATGAGTTGCAACGCGTGCGCAAAGACGTTGCTGTTGTTTTGTGTATGAGCAAAGACTGTGTCATGTTTTCGCAGTGTATGTATTTGCGACGCATGTAAATCGATCAGAAAATCGAAAACCGATCGATTTACTGTGTCACATCAACGTGTATGTGCGCAAAAGCTGAATCGTGCCTTCGCAGTATATGTGTGTATGTCGTATATGAGCTCAACATGTGAATAAAGCGCTGTTACTGCTCTGTGTGTGATTGCGCTGCGTGTAAATCGGTCTGAAAATGCGAAAAACCGATCGATTTACTGCATCACGTCTGTCTGTATGTGCGCGAAAGCTGAATCATGTCTTTGCAGTATGTATGTATATGTCGTATGTGAGTCACAGCATGTATGCAAAGACATTGCTGTTCTTCTGTGTATATGTAAGCTTTAACGCGTTGATGACTGCGTTGTTATTGCCTCACTTTTCAACTGTGTGTGAGCTCAACGCATAAATAAAGCACTGTTACTGCTCTGTTGATATTGATGAGATTGTTCAGCTCTTCTGACAAGCATAGCTTGCAGAAGATTCGTAGTCAGCATCTTGTACAGATAAATCTCGTTGTCGATCAACAGTTGTATCTAGCATGCATCATAATTATTAGCGACTATGACGTTGAAATCTGATGAAACAATCAAAAAAGTCACGCAATCAAATTTCGCAAGCTGCAGAACACAGCATTACAAAAGATACTGAAAGCATTTCAAACATCACTCATAGAAGTCATGCAAATAAAGACTGAGATTTCGTCAGTGAAAGTACATCTAGATTAAAAATGCAAGAACTATGCAATTAAAATAGTTGAATTATCAAAAAAGCATTCAACAAGAAAGTGAATACTCATATTGTATTTATCTTAATACATCATTGAATTAAATCTGAATCTGAACATGACAAATTATCTGAATTAAAATGAGTCAATGATGAAGTTGTCTTAAAAAGTCAAGAATTGCAAAGAGAAGCTTACATAAATATATTGAATATTGAACAAAGTGCATAAAACGCTTAGTTCAATACAGAAGATTGAAATATCTCACTTCAAGAAATCATGAAATCAGAAAATTGAATATCTGACAAAGATGTAAATCAAATTCGCAAAAGATGAAACATGTGAAACGATAAATACATACTATAGAAAACTGAAAACAATAGTCAAAAAGATGAAAAACATAGTGATGTACATTGACGCATCGCAAACTTGAAAAAAGATAGCAAAGTTCAAAACAGAAATTGAAATTGCAATGATATTCACAAACGAGTCTGTTAGATGCAGCAAGACGACAAGCGTGATCAATGAAATAATCATAACGAAAGCGAAATTGCAAGCTATCAACGATGCAATTGCGATATGCAGCGAAGAAGCATCTGAAGACAGCGAAATTTGAGTGTACACAGACAGTCAAATGACGCTGCAAAGACTAAAAGCAAAGAGCAATGTTAACTTGAAGTTATTCAATAACATACGACAAAATCTGATCAATCTGCAACAAAATCGATGTCATATTTGCATACAGTGAGTATCGAGTCACAAAGACATCATTGAAAACGAAGCAGCGAATCAATTGATCAAAGACGTGACATGAAAAAGATCAGCAATTGACATCAGAAAAAGAACAATCATGAGCTTCATCAAAAAGCAAATAGACAAAGAGATAAAAGAGCAATGACTAATTGCATGAAATGACAGCATCAAAAAAGAAAATCAGTATCAGAAGCACACAGCAAGAGTGAATCTGAGTTACAGATCACTAAAGAAGCTTCGAAAAATAGACAGACTGATGTTTTCAACGTTTTTCTTTCTTTCTTCATTAAGTGCATGCAGTCTATGACTATGACATTGTCTAAATGCTATGCATATGTTAGATTACATGTATCTTGATTAAAGTCGCTGCTTTATATCTTTTCATTGATCAATCACATCGATAGTTTGTGCAAACAAGCACTTTCAATCAAACAACTTCTTTCTTTCATGTTCTTGTTTTCTCGCCTCTTTGTGTTCTTCTCACTCTACTTTTTCGTTTTCAATAATCATTTTCTTGTTGCAATTCAAGTACTTTTCAAGTACTCTAGCATTGCAATTCTTTCAATCTTGATGATAAACAGTTTTCAACATTTATACAGCTAAAAATGAAACATGACTATTTTAAAAGCTATCTGCATCGATTATCAGAGAATAATTCAAACAAATGCTATGAAATATGCAAGGCGAGACAAACGTCGAAGCACTTACTACTGAACTGCAAACATTATAGAACAGAACAGTTACAGCTTAAAGCAAAAGCACAGTTCAAAAACATGAACACTATATTGATGTTGTTTATCATCAAGATTGAAAGAATTGCAATGCTAAAGTACTTGAAAAGTACTTGAATTACGACAAGAAAATGACTACTGAAAATGAAAGAGTAAAGTAAGAAGAACATGAAGAGACGAGAAAATGAGAACACAAGAGAAAGAAGTTGTTTGATTGAAAGTGCTTATTTGTGCAAACTATCAATGTGATTGATCAATGAGAAGATATAAAGCAGCGACTTTGATCAAGATACATGTAATCTAACATATGCACAGCGTCTAGACAGTGTCATAGTCATAGACTGCATGCACTTAATGAAGAAAGAAAAAAAATTCGTAATAAATGCATTTTGATTCGCATGATGTTTTTCTTCTGAGTCGAGTCGAAAACATTGAATCAGCTTCAATACTATCTTTTTTTATGAATGATCTTTGCTCTTTTCTTTCTCTAACGTTGATATCTTTATTAGTAAATCAATAATGTTAGCAACGTTCTCTTCATCATTACATGAGCATTTTGATTTTGCATCTCTGTTTTCTTGTGATGAATCAACGTTGCTTGCAATCATCTTTGAATCAGCATTGCTGTAATTTGTGCAATTCATCATCATTCAATCATTTTCTAGATTCACTCTGTCTTGTTTGTAATGCTCTTTTTCAAAATTTGTGATGCATACGTTGTGATTATTCTCTTTCACAAAAAAAAAATACTACTATATTAATTTAGTCTTAAATCTCTTGTAAGAAAACAAGAAAAAAAGAAACTTTCAATTGAATGATGATTCATCGTTAATTATAACGCATGTAGATAACATTATAAATACTACATATGATGTATGATTGATGTTTTTCTTCTTCATTAAGTGCATGCAGTCTATGACTATAATACTGTTTAAATGCTGTATATGTGCTACGTTACATGTAATCTGATCAAAGTTGCTGCTTTATATTTTCTTGTTAATTAATCACATTGATAGTTTGCATATACAAGCACTCTCGCTTAAATTCTTGCAATTCTACTTTCATTTTTCTTCATTTCTTCACACTCTTCACGTTTTACTCTTTCATTTCTAATAATCATTTTCTCATTGCAATTCAAGTATTTTTCAAATACTTTAGTATTACAATTTTTTCAATCTTAATGATGAACAATGTCAATATAGTGTCTGTGTTTTTGAGCTGAGCTTTTTTCTTAAACTTTATCTGCTCTGCTTTATAATGTTTGCAGTTTAACAATAAATGCTTTAACATTTATCTTGCATTGCATATTTCATAACATTTGTTTGAATTATTCTCTGATAATCAATGCAAATAGCTCTTGAAATAATCATGTTTCATTTTCAGCTGAATAAAGATTGAAAACGTTAGTTTATTGATTTTTCTAAGCTCTTTCAATGATTAGCAGAAAGAACTTGAATCATGAACATTCTTTAAATTTACATGCTAACTATGTATAAATCTTGTTAAGACTGCATGTCTGTTACTACAACATAAGCAACTTATGAGACTTGTTAAGTTTGACACAAGCAAACTCAAGAATCTTGTTAATATTGTTTAATAAACATTCAAATACAGACATTTTATACATGAACAATACGCTGATGAGAAGACTTTGTTAAAAGAAGAGAAACACAAGCGAATTAGTAAAGAATGATCGAACTACGCTGTCTGATTAAAAGTGTAACATATGAACATTTCTGCAAGACATGATTGATTTGCATGAGAAAGATCTTTACAAATAATGCAAAATAAATAAGTTGCACATTTAATAAGTGAAGTGAGCATCTGTGAGATGGTTTTTTCTTCTTCATTAAGTGCATGCAGTCTATGACTATGATACTATTTAGATGCTGTGTATATGCTAAATTACATGTAATCTAGTCAAAATCGCTGAAGTATATCTTCTCATTGATTAATCACATCAATAGTTTGTGCAAATGAGCGTGTGAGCTGTTTATATAATCAAGTGATTATATAAATAACTCAAGATTGTGAAAGCTGATCACTTCAACATGAGCTTTCAACTTATCTGTATGATTATCAAGCTACGTGAGCTAAATGAACTTTGATCTATGTAGATGAAAGCTGATCACTTTGACGTAAGCTTTCAAGTTCATTGTATGATTATTAAGCTAAGCAAGCTAAATGAGTTTTAATCTCTGTATTTGTGACGCATGTAAATTAATCAGAAAATCGAAAATCGATTGATTTATCGCGTTGCACAGAGATGTATATGCGCAAAAGCTGAATCATGTCTTCGCAATGACTGTGTGAATGTTGTATATTAGTTGCAGCGTGTGCGTAAAGACGTTGCTATCGTTCTGTGTATATGAGCAAAGACTGTATTATGTCTTTGCAGTGTATGTGATTGCAACGCATGTAAATCAATCAGACAATCGAAATCAATCGATTTACTGCGTTGCACAGATGTGTATATGCGCAAAAGCTGAATCATGTCTTTGCAGTATGTATGTGTGTGACGTATATGAGTTGCAGCGCATGCGCAAAGACGTTGCTGTCGTTCTGTGTATATGAGCAAAGACTGTGTCGTGTCTTTGCAGTGTATGTGATTGCAATGCATGTAAATTGACCTGATAAAGCGAAAAATCGATCGATTTACTGCATTGCACAAGTCTGTAGATGTGCAAAAGCTGAATCATGTCTTTGCAGTATGTGTATGTATATTGTATATGAGTTCAACATGTGAATAAAATGCTGTTACTGCTCTGTGTGTGATTGCGCTGCATGTGAATCGATCTGAAAATGTGAAAAATCGATCAATTTACTGCATCACGTCTGTCTTTATGTGCGCAAAAGCTGAGTCGTGCCTTCGCAGTATATGTGTATATGTTGTATATGAGCTCAATGTGTGAATAAAGCGCTGTTGCTGCTCTGTGTGTGATTGCGCTGCATGTAAATCGACTTGAAAATGCGAAAAATCAATCAATTTACTGCATCACGTCTGTCTGTATATGCGCAAAAGCTGAGTCGTGTCTTTGCAGTATATATGTATATGTTGTATATAAATCGCAGCATGTATGCAAAGACGTTGCTGTTCTTCTGTGTATGTGCAAGCTTTAATGCGTTGATGACTGCGTTGTTATTGTCTCACTTTTCGACTGTGTGTAAACTCAACATGTGAATAAAGCGCTGTTACTGCTCTGTCAATGTTGATGAGATTATTCAGCTCTTCTGACAAGCATAGCTTGCAGAAGATTCGTAGTCAGCATCTCATACAGATAAACCTCGTTATCAATCTTCTATAGTGTGTATTTATCGTTTTACACATTTCATCTTTTGCGAATTCAATTTGCATATTTGTCAGATATTCGATTTTCTGATCTCATGATTTCTTGAAGTAAGATATTTCAATCTTTTGTATTAAACTAAGCATTTTATACACTTTGTTCAATATTCAATATATTTATATGAGTTTCTCTTTGCAATTCTTGACTTTTTAAAACAACTTCATCATCAACTCATTTCAATTCAAGTAATTTGTCATGTTCAGATTCAGATTCAGTTTGATAGTATATTAAAATGAATACAATATGAATGTTTGCTTTCTTGTTGAATGCTTTTTCGATAATTTAACTATTTTAATTACATAGTTCTTGCATTTTTGATCTAGTCGTACTTTCACTGACGAAATTTCAGCCTCTATTTGCATGACTTTTATGAGCAATGTTTGAAATGCTTTCAGTATCTTTCATAATGCTACGTTCTGCAACTTGCGAAATTTGATTGCGTGACTTTTTTGATTGTTTTATCAAATTTCGACGTTGTAATCGCTAATGATTGTGATGCATGCTAGATACAACTGTCTTTCTGACTTTGCGTTTAATTTTCACTCACTATTCATTAGTCTAAAGAGTGAGTGTAACATTCTTGTGACTGTGATGATTTTCATTTACACATGCATCTTGAAGTTGAGCTTTCAATTCAGTCAGACTTTTAGTCATTGTATGCAGATCTTCGATTTTACGACTGTGTCATTGAGTAACATAATTGTTTGATTGAGTGTCACTTTGTGATTTTCAAAATGAATTAATTCGAATTTTGAGTTATTAAATTGCACTGCGTTTTCATTCGCTCATGTAAATGCGATTTTCGTCATCTTTTTCAACTTTTTCACATTCTTGTCAATGCTCTTTCCTTTGATGTACAGTGCGATGTCATCAATATAGCTGAGTCTCTGTAGATTTTCAATTCTTGCGCGAATCTTTGAAAATAAGTGTCAAATGTAAATTAGAAACAGAATGAGTGAAATAGATGATTCTTGCAATATTTCTGTGAAAATTTCCTTTGACTTCTGACGTTCTTCATCAAATGCTAAGTCAATGACTCGATTTTGTAAGAAGCATTTTATTCAGTTGATTAAATTGATTAATATTTTGTGTTTAATCAAGATTTTGATCAGCTGTTTCAACGTCACATGATCAAAGACATCTTTGATGTCTAGCAGTAGACATGTAAGCGTGTTTTCGCGACTTTTTGCCATTTGCGCGTCATGTACTAGATTTAGTACTGCATCTTTAGCTGATCTTTGTTTTCTGTCTCTCATTTGATCAAAGTCTAGCAGCTTGTCATTCCTTTTTGCTGTGTATGACAGTTGCATCGCTATTAGCTTTTTCGCTATCTTGTCTAAGCAGTTTAGCAGTGTGATAATTCTGTATGTCTTCGAAATTGAATAATTCGATTTATTCGATTTTTTCAGAATGATTTCTGTATCTTCGCGTCATATTTTTGAATGATAGTCATTTTCGATCAGATTTGAATACATCAGGTTAAAAATTTTCAATATACTTTTGTATGCTTGCTGCATGATTGCAAATGACATATCATCTGATTCAAGTGCTTTTCTGAGTGCTGAAGAGTTAATAGCATGCTTAATCTTTCTCTCAATAATTCTTGATCACTGTATACTTTCATTTGATACTAAATTCTTATTGATTTGAACTTTCAAAGATGATAAATACATTGCTTTCAAGAATGTCTTGCACTTTTCATTGAATTCAGTTTTTAACTTCTTTTGTGCATTCTGTATTGAGAGTAGCTTTTTAATTAGTCATGATTTGATGAACTTGTATGTCTGAAACACTTTCTTTTCTTCAACTTTGTTCAGAAAGTTGATTCAGAATTGGGTTTTAATCAACTTTATTGCATCATGATATGAATTTTACATTTGCATTATCTCTGTTCATGCATCATCAGTTCTGCATCTTTTTCAAAATCGCTTTTTTGATGACAGTGCTTTTTGCATTTCAATGAG
>JAABUV010008790.1_pt1 | contig 10115 bp, 9 predicted proteins | sample 5559971 | NCBI WGS metagenome assembly JAABUV01 (sample SAMN10711881, study PRJNA513362) | rock metagenome | isolation source: Antarctica rocks | place: Antarctica: Victoria Land, Knobhead nord | collected 2015-12-19
TGGCTGCCTCACACGAACCTGGCAAGGCGTCCCTGGCCACGCGTCACTCCGCCGGCTTCCTTGTCCTCCCTACTTCAGGTGCTGGGCGAGCAGCTTGTTCATCTCGAACATCGTCGCCTGGTCCTTGCCGAACACCTGGCGCAGCTTGTCGTCGGCGACGATCACGCGGCCGTCGTCCGGGCCCTGTAGCTTGTGCGTCTTGATGTAGACCCAAACCTTGCTGACCACCTCGCCGCGTGGCATCGTCCCCTCGCCGACGATCGCCGCCAGCTCCGGGGAGGGCTGCAAAGGCTGCTGCAAGGCATTTGGCTTGTGGCCGGCCTTCGGCTGCTCGACCTTGGTGCCTTTCGGTGGCGCTTCGGCCTTCGCAGCTTTCGGCGCCGCGGCCTTGGGGACCACGTCCATCTGAGCCGAAGCCTTGGTCGTCTTCGGGGTTTTCGTCATGGGTCACCTCCGGGCTGATGGGGTCTCGGGTTGGACAATCTAAGCGGAGCAGGGCGTTGCGCCTGGACAACCCGCCAACGAGGGTATGGCGTTCGGCTGGCGACTTCCGGCCCTCGCAGAGCAATAACGTTGTCCAAGAGCGCCGTGTCGCGCGCCGTGGTCGTATGAGCACGACGTTGCTGAAAGGTGTCGCACAACTGCCACATCGGTTTCGAGGCCACAAGCAAGGCTATCTCAGCAACGCTTCCAGAACGCTCCCTCCGTCCCGGAACGAGGTGCGTGCGCCCAACTCGGCCTGCACCCGCTCCAGCTCCGGCGTGCAGCGGGCACTCAGCAACGCGCAGACCGGCGAGACCGTCACCCCCGTCATGGGCGTAGGCTGACCGCAGCGGCAGGCCTTGAACCGAGGCGCCTCGACCTCGACCGTGCCGAACAGGGTCTGCAGCCGACGCGTGCGCCGGTCCTTGAGCGGCTGCAGTGCCCCGCACGCCGCACAGGCCCGGTGATGGGCCGCATACTTCGCCACCTGACCGCACAGCATGCTCGCCTGCAGCTTGACCAGCACCGCCTTGGTCTCGGACAACACAAAGCCGACCTCCGCAAGCGTGCTGACCACCACCAGCCGGGTGAACCTCACCAGCTCCGTTGTCGTCACCTCGCCCCCGCTCGTCCTCGCCTCCAGCCGCACCGTTCACTGCATCAAACCCGTTCCCCGTGGTCGGGCATCAGCCACGCCGATCAGCCCGCCAAGAGCAAGCAGGCTGCCCCAGGTTTTTGACACTCCCGTCAGATAGCTGCTGCTCTCCTATGCCGGGCCGCTTGCATCGCCAGTCGCCGGATCGCTGCAACAACGCCGGCTGCGGTCCACGTCACGTATCCATGTCGGTTGGATGATTTGGAGCGCAGCTTTCGCCCAAAATCAAGGAGGGCTGGAACACGACATGGCGGGACGACACCCCGCTTCCACGCTCGATGCGGTCAACAAGAAGGCGCAGCGCCTCGTTGGTCATGTCGGTTACGGGGTGTTCGGTCCGGGTAAGACGTGGCCTTAAGGCTCCGATGCCTGGGATCGTGTCGGTCGAGGCAATCGAAATGTCCTCCGGACATTTCAAGCCGAGGTCGGCCAAGGCCCGCATCACGCCGAGCGCCATGACGCCGTTCGCGGCATAGAGCGCCGTCGGCCTGTTCGGCCGGTCGATCAGTTCGCGGGCCACCGAATAAGCGACGTCCTCGCGGAATTCGCCCGAGCGGATGTGGTCCGGCCGGGGTGCGAGCTTGCGCGCCGCCATGGCCTCGAGAAGGCCGTCAAGACGACCGCGGCCTGTGGTCAGATGCGTTGGTCCCGTGATGGTGGCGATGGTGCGATGGCCGAGGTCAAGCAGGTAGTTGGTCACTTGCCGGGCGGCCGACACGTTGTCGATAGTCACGGTATCAAAGCGGTCATTATCGACCACGCGCCCGAACAGAACGGTCGGGATGGGGTGACCATCGGGATCGCGCTGGCTCTGCCGCAAGCTCGCGCTGACTGGGACAAGCAAGATCCCGTCGCATGACAAAGCCCGGATACGTGCCAAGATGCGTCGCTCGTTCTCGGGCTTCTCATCGCTGTTGAACACCACGAGAGAGTAGCCCCAGGCTGCGACCGCCGCCTCGGCGCTCCAGAGGATGCGGGCAAAAAACGGGTTGGCGAGATCCGAGACGACCAGCGCAATCAGCTGGCTTCGCCCTTTTTTGAGATTCCGTGCCGCCGACATCGGCGCATAGTTGAGGCTGTCCACCGCGGCAACCACGCGCGCGCGCAATTCGGGGCTCACGAAGGCGCTCTCGTTGACCACCGCCGATACGGTCGCAGTCGATACCCCAGCCACCTTGGCTACGTCCCTGATCGTCGTCAAACAAACACTCAGCTAACCGTTACGATCGTCAAGATTGCGGCAAGGTTCGCAAACTGTCCAGCACAAAAGGGCAAAACCTGCTTGCCTCGCAGCACGGGTTCAGCAAGTATGACGAAACGATTAGATCGTGTTTGCTGCAGCGCGACGCGACATGGAACGACAGGAGGGACGCATGAACAAGCTGACGTACGGGTGTTTGCTGGCCGGCGCTGCATTGTTGGCTGGAACTGCCCAAGCCGCAGGCCCGCCAACTATCGGAATCGTATCGATATCGGCCAACGAGGCCAACAACGCGCGCTACATTGCGGGTGCCACGGCTGCCGGCAAGGAGGATGGCTGGACCGTGTCGGTGATCGACGCCTCCGGCAGCGCCGACCAGGCCAATTCCGCGATCCAGAACTTTGCAGGTCGGGGCGCCGGCGCCATCATCGACATGGTGTTTCCCTGGTCATCGATTGGCGCCGGGTTGGCGGCCGCCAAGGATGCCGGCATCCCGGTCGTCACCTGGGGCGGTGGGCTAGGCGGCACGGTCGCGGCCACGAACGGTTCGGGCGCGCCAGTCGCCCAGCCGGTGATTGATAAGATGGTCGCTGATCTCGGCGGCAAGGGCGACCTGCTGGCGCTCACCTACAGAACCGGCGAAGTCTGCCGCAACCGTGAGACCCTGTTGGATCAGGTGCTGGCCAAGCATCCGGACATCAAGGTCACCAAGAATGAGGTGCGCATCCCCGGCTATTTCGAGGACGGCGCGCAATATGCCAACGCCTGGCTCGCCTCCCATCCAGCCGGCGGCGGCGGCAAGCTGGCCGTCTGGGGTTGCTGGGACGACCCAGCCATCGGCGCCATCGGCGCGTTGCGGCAGCAGGGCCGCGACGACGTCGGCGTTTATGGCGTGAACGGCAATGCCCAGGCAATCGAGAACATCAAAAATGGCCACATGACCGCGACGGCCTGGGAAGACAGCTATACCGAGGGCTACCGGACGGTGAAGCTGCTCAAGGACATCAATTCGGCAGGGGCGAGCTGGACCCCCAAAGCGGTGGAGGTTCCGGCCGTGCTGGTGACGAAGGACACGGTCGCGCAATTCATCAAGGACCACACCGACGTCACGGGCCAATGAGACCTGACGGCGTGGCGGCCGTGCGGCCCGGCGAGATGAAGGTGGAGGCATCGGCAGCGGTAGCGTCTGCAACAGCGCCGTTCCTTGTCGCCGAGGACATTGCGAAGTCCTACGGTGGCGTCCAGGCCCTCAAGGGCGTGTCGCTCTCGATTTACCCTGGCGAGGTACACGGCCTCATCGGCGCGAATGGCGCCGGCAAGTCGACGCTGATCCGCGTGCTCGCCGGGCTTACCCAGCCCGACCGGGGCCGCATCCTCTACGAGGGGCAGCCGGTCGCAATCCCGACGCCTCACCGGGCCAGCGAGCTCGGCATGAACTTCATTCACCAGGAGCTCGCCTTCGTGCCGAGCATGACCGTGGTGCAGAACATCATGCTGGGCCTGCCCAAGCGGTCTCGGTTCGGTCTGATCGACTGGCGCGCCATCGCCCGCGACGTCGCACCCGTGGCCCGGCGCATCGGCATTACGGCGCCGCTTTTAACCGGTGTGAAGCGCTTATCAACGGCAGAGAACTGGCTGATCAGCATCTGCCGGGCGCTGATCCGCAAGGCGCGCCTCATCGTCATGGACGAGCCGACCGCGTCGCTCTCGGCGGGCGAGAGTGAAAAGCTGTTCACCATCGTCGAGGATCTGGCGCACTCGGGCGTCGCCGTGCTCTACGTTTCGCACCGGCTCGACGAGATCATGCGGCTCTGCCATCGGGTCACGGCTTTACGCGACGGCCGCTCCGTCGCGGAGATCGGCCGGTCCAAGCTGAAGCGCCCTGCCCTGGTCGAGGCCATCGTAGGCCGTAACGTCGAGCGGTTCGCCAAGACGCCCGCTTCGAGCCGCAGCCGTGACGTCGCCCTGAGCGTCCGCGGCCTTGTGCGCCAGCCGCGCGTGAAAGGCGTCAGCTTCGACCTCCGCCGCGGCGAGGTGCTCGGCATCGGCGGCCTCGTTGGGGCCGGCCGGACCGAGCTGGTGCGGCTGGTCTACGGCGCCGACAAGGCCGATGCCGGCATGATGTCGCTTGGCGGCAGCCCATTCGCGCCGCGCTCGCCCGCGCAGGCCGTCAAGGCTGGGCTCGGGCTCGTGCCCGAGGAGCGCCGGGCCGAAGGTCTCGTGCTGAGCAAGAGCGTCGCCTTCAACCTGCACCTCTCCGACCTTGCCTGCATCGTTCGCGGCCCCCTCCTGCCGCTGCTTGACAGCCGTCGCCGCGAAAGCCTGGCGCTCGCCACCATCCGCGACCTCGCGATTAAGACACCCGGCACCGGCACCCCAGTGGGGCGGCTCAGCGGCGGCAACCAGCAGAAGGTGGTGATCGGCCGCTGGCTCCTGCGCGGGCCCAAGGTGCTGATGCTCGACGAGCCGACGCGCGGCGTCGACGTGGGCGCGCGCGGCGAAATCCACCGGCTGATCCGCGGCCTGGCGGCCGAAGGCATGGCGGTGCTCGTCGTCTCGTCCGAGCCGGACGAGTTGCCCGACCTGTGCGACCGCGTGCTCGTCATGGCCGAAGGCCGCATCGTGCGCGAGCTTGACGGCGACGCCGTGACCCGCGGCGCCATCATCGAGGCCAGCTACGCCGCGGCGGTGGCCGGGAGCCCGACACCATGACCGATAGTCTCGTTGCCAACCGCCGACTTTCGCCGCGCGCCAAGGCATGGCTCGGCTTCTTCGCCCGCTATGCGACCATCCTGGGCCTCGCCGCCATGATCGCGGCGTTCGCGATGCTGTCCCCCCGCGCGTTCCCGACCGTCAACAACTTCACCAACGTGCTGAACCAGACCTCGCTCGCCATGATCATCGCGGCGGGCCTGACGCTTGCGGTGATCGTGGGCGAGCTCGACCTGTCCATCGGTTTCGCGGCGAGCCTGCACGGCATCCTAGTGACAGGCCTGATCGTCTCCAACAAGCTGCCGATCCCGGTCGCGATCCTGATCGTGCTCGCGGCCGGCGCGCTGATCGGCCTCGTCAACGGTCTGATTGTGACCAAGATCCGGGTGAACTCGGTCATCGCGACGCTCGGGATCGGCACCATCCTGACTGGTCTCGCCTTCGCGTATTCGGCCGGCGTGCCGATCGTGGCGGGCGTGCCCGAAAGCTTCCTGCAGCTGTCGCTCGGCCGTTGGCTCTTCAGCATTCCAAACAACATCGTCGTCATGGTGCTCGTCGTGGGTAGCCTCTGGGTGCTGGTCGAGCGCACCGCGGTGGGCCAGGAAATTCAGGCGGTCGGCGGCAACCCGGCCGCGGCCCGCCTCGCCGGCATCGACGTCGATCGCATCAAGATCCTGGGCTTCGTGATCTCCGGCGCCTGCGCGGCGCTGACCGGCGTCCTGCTCGCCTCGCGGCTCGGCAGCGGCACGGCGGGCGCCGCCGACAGCTACCTTCTGACCGCCTTCGCGGCCGTGTTCCTTGGCTCGGCCACGTTGCGCGACGGCGAGTTCCACGTGCTCGGCACGCTCATCGGTGCAATGATCATCGCGTTCGCGTTCAACGGGCTCAACATCTTCGGCGCGCCGACTTTCTCGCAATACGTGCTGCAAGGCGCGATCCTGATCGTCGCGGTCGGGCTCTCGAGCCTCGGCCGCTCCATCGCAGAAAGCTGATTCCATGACAAACAACTGGGATGTCCACGTCATCGAGTTCGCGCGTTCGAAGCAGCAGCGCATGGCCGGCCTGATCCACGGCGCACCACCCGACGAGGTTCACGACCTGCCGTTCTCCTTCGTGCTGGCCCGGAACGGCACCAGCACCGTGCTGGTCGACTCAGGCTTCATGCGCGAAGGAAGCGGCGAAGCGATGAGCCAGAAGTTCGGGATCCCCTACTGGATCTCGCCACTCCGCATGCTGGCCGCCATGGACGTTGCGCCCGAGGACGTGACCGACATCGTGCTGAGTCACGCCCACTTCGATCACATGGGGTCAATCGGTGAGTTCCCGAAGGCGCATCTGCACATCCAGAGGCGCGAGATCCTGAGCTGGCACGAGGCGATGGCGCTCCCGAAGCAGTTTGGCTTCCTCACGGAGATCATCAACCCGGACGACCTGCGCCGCGCTTTCGACGCAGCGGTCGAGCATCGCCTACATCTCGTGGACGGCGATGTCGACGACCTTCTGCCCGGCCTGCACGTGCGGCTCGGCGAGGGTCACACGATGGGTCAGCAGTTTATCATGCTCGACACGGCCCGCGGCCGCCTCGTGGTGTCGGGCGACTGCGTCTATTCCCGGCGCAACCTGTGCGGCCACCATCACGACGGCGTCTATGTACCGCTCGCTAACGCGATCGGCAGCGCCTGGGACCAGCTGAAAACCATCGATCGCATCAGCAAGGCCATCAAAGGCGACCTTGACCGCCTAATCATCCTGCACGACGCCGAGCGTTGGAAGGCGATGCCAGTGGTGAAGGAGATCGAGGGCTTCAGCATTGTGAAGGTGTCCTGATCAGCGTTGGTGCAGCGTGGCGGCAGGGTCGCGCGCAGCCGATCGGCCAGCTACTCTCATTTCATGCCCTTCAAGCACAATGCGTGTCGCCGTCACCGCATCCCGAAGCGGCGTTTCCGGATAACGAACTGGCCAGCCTACGAGGCCGGGCGGCGCCGCTGCGGCGACCTGACGTTCTAGGTCGACGATGCGGCGCTGGCCGGATGGCAGGCGCCTCGCCGGACGACGTCCAGCGGCCAACGGCTCTAATCCGACCTGGCAATCGAGATGGTGCTGACGCGAGTTGCCTAATGGAACAGTGAGCTGGTCATGCTGCCGTGTCGCGCGGACCAGCGGGATAAACGCAGTCATCCCCACCCTCTCTGTATCCCTTGAAGACGTCGAGCTCACGTTGCGCCACTCAGTTTACTGGCGGCGGTTGGTCCTGAGGCGGTGGGGTCTCGATCGGGGGCGGAACTTCGTCCGGTCGAAGTTCGGGAAGCTCGGGGGGGATCGGCGGTGAAGTGGGTGGCGCTGGATCGGGCATTTGCAGCTGCATCATGGTTTCCTCCACGGACCTTAAGGGGCGGAGCTACGGGTCAGATATCCCCTGCGACACGGCCCTATGCGGGATAGGCGTGGTGACGACGACGGGCCCGGATCGGCACTATAATCTTCAAAGACACGTTCGTAAATTACGCTACGCGCGATAACCCAGGCTTATCGCATTTTGATACAGAAAATTGTAAAGCATAGGTTTTCGAGACAAGCCCAATCTTATGTATGCCTGATAAATGGGCTTGTCGGGCATACGATGGCTGCATAGCCTCAGTGGGCAACCAACTCCGATCGAACCCGAACGCGCCAGCCGGAAGCTCAACGTGACCGAACCCGACGCCCCGCCCCTCGCCGCACTCGGCCGCTCGATGGCGGTCGCCCGGCACGACACCAGGCCGTCCCGGGGAGGCGCCGACGTCCTGCTCGCCCGGTGGACCACCCACGCCTGCGGCAGCTTCGGCCTCACCGATCTCTGGGCGGAGCAGCCCGAGGCTCCACGCCCTGCCGGCGTGGAGTGGCTGCGGAGGGGGTCGAGAGTGCCATCGCCGCCAACATGCTGGCCGTCATGGATCTAGTCACCCGTCACCGCGAGTATCCCACCGCCGACCGGCTCGGGGCGGACTTCGGGCGCCTCGCCGAGCTCTGGCGCCCGGCACTCGTCCAGGAACCCCGATGAGCGACACCGTCATGCCCGAGGCAGAGGCGACGGCAGATGCTTGCCTGTCCGTGTCGGGCCCCCTGCCCCTCTTCGCCGAGGCAACAGACACTGTGAACGCCTTGCAGCCGTTTGCGCGGGGCTTGGCAGCCCTGGTCGGCGCACCGGCGCCCGTGGTCCGCGCGTGGTTCGATGAGGCCGCACGCGCCGAGGTCCCGGAACACGACGGCACGGTCGGCACGGCGCGCCTGGCCGCCCAGGCCTATGCCCGCCGCGCCAAGTCGGACAACACCCGGCTCGCCTACCGCGCTGGGGTGCGGGCGTGGTGCGCCTGGTGCGACCAACACGACCTGCCCTGCCTGCCCGGGCGCTCGGAGGACGTGGTGGCCTTCCTGGCGGCCGAGCGCGGCCGCGGCCTGTCCCTGGGCACCGTGGACCTGCGCCGCGCCGCCATCCGCTACCTCCACTTCGTCGCCGGTTGCCCGGTGCCGACCGCCGAGGCGCACGTGGCGGAGACGATGGCCGGCATGCGCCGCCACGCTGCTGACCGGGGCGAGGCGCCGGAGAAGAAGCTTGCCGCCACCGCCGCCATCCTGCGCGACATCCTTGCCACCATCCCCGACGATCTGCCGGGCCTGCGCGACCGGGCGCTGCTGCTGGTGGGCTTCGCCGGCGCGCTACGCCGGTCCGAGCTGGCGGCGATCCGTGTCGAGCACTTGGAGGCGCGCGAGCGCGGGCTGCGGCTCACCCTGCCCCGCTCGAAGGGCGAGCGCACCGGCAAGGCAGTCACCGTGGCCCTCCCCTACGGCGCCACGGAATTGTGCCCGGTGCGGGCGCTGCGGCGCTGGCAGGCGGCGGCGGGCATCACCGAGGGCGCGGTGTTCCGGCGCATCTGGCAGCCGCCGACACGGCGGGGAAGAGTTGTCGGCCCCCTGCCCTCCCCGGTCGTAGGCACCCAGGCGATAGACGCCGGCACGGTGGCCCGGGTGGTCAAGCGCCGCGCCGCCGCCGCCGGCTTCGACCGCGCCGCGGTGGCTGGCCACAGCCTCAAGCGCGGGGCGCTCACCACCGGCATGGACCAGGGCGTGCATCCGACCCGGCTGAAGCAGCTCGGACGGCACCGGAGCTACGCCGTGCTGGACGAATACCTGCAGCTCGGCGATCCGTTCGAGGGCCACCCGCTTGAGGGCGTGCTGTAGAGCTGGGTCGGCGCCCATCTGGTCCGTCAGACTGGACGGCGTAGGACGTCATTACCGGGACCGCTCCGGTCCATGCGCAAGCGTGGGTACGAACACATGCATAGGGGAGCAGGTAAAAGGGCAACGTCACTGGGCCGTGTGCAAGTCCGTTGAGGTTTCCGACCTGCCACTTAGGATTACCCGGCACTGTCAACTTGTTTCACTGAGGTCGTGTTGGAGCGCGATAGGGGTGGCATACTTGCACCCACGCCGAAGCGGTGACGCCGCCGAACTCAGGCCTAAACCTGAAAGGCCTGGGTCCGGGCGACTCGATACTGGACGGCTGGAACTTGGGAGCGGCAGAGCTGGAAGAGGTTGTTGATCCCGTCGTGAGCGGAGAGGAACCGTTGTGCCTGACCGGCTGACTCGAAGCGCTTCATCTGCCGCTCTCGCCATCGCGTGGACTGGTGCGAGTTCTCTGCCCTCTTGTTCAGGCCTTTGTGCTTCCTATGCTCGACCGAGGGCATCACCTGGCACTTGGCTGTCCCGTAACTCGCCAGCTTGTTGGTGACCATGACATGAGGCACCCGGCAGTACCACTTCAGCAGCTTGCGCAGCAGGCGCTTGGCGGCCCGCGTGCCGCGCCGGCTCTGGACCAAGATGTCCAGCACCGTCCCGATCTGATCGACCGCGGCGCGCCACAGCCAGTGCTTCACGCCGGCGATCGTCAGCACGACCTGGCGAGTCGCCTGGGGGAATTTCACCCATTGGCGTTAAATTAGCTGCGCACCGGATAGCGGACATACGGCTGTCGTTTGCGTCTGGAATGGCCGAGGCGGCGATGCACGTTGGTAGCGGCCTGCAGGA
>JAABUV010008791.1_pt1 | contig 10114 bp, 9 predicted proteins | sample 5559971 | NCBI WGS metagenome assembly JAABUV01 (sample SAMN10711881, study PRJNA513362) | rock metagenome | isolation source: Antarctica rocks | place: Antarctica: Victoria Land, Knobhead nord | collected 2015-12-19
CTGTGTCGCGTCCCCCTGGCAGTACGGGCAGCCCATCATCCCCTCCTCGACGTCCCTCTATAAAAGAAGAATGATACCCCAGTCGGGTGTCCCTTCGCTGGCACGTGTTCCAAGTTCTGACGCATCCAGGGGAGAGATCCTGGGATGTCGTGGCCTTATACACGGCGCTCGCAGCGCATCCTTCTATGGTCGATTAGCCCCAGGACTGACGAGGAGGAAGGTCAATCTTTCTCAAACGGTCGAGCCGCTAGGAGAGGGTATCCTTTCCTCCCTCGCCCACCATCCGGTGGCTGTACGGTCCACCGAGTCCCTCCGTTGAGGGGGGACAATCTTAGTTTAATGTATAAGGAGGGTTCCATGTCCTGGTACGCCAAGGCCTATTGTCCGTGCTGCGCGGAGTGCACCTTCCGGGAGGGCAACGCCTGCGCCAAGCAGCCTCGGCGCGTGATGTGCGACGCGCACTGCCCGGATCGGGCTGTATCCGGAGGACCCGGCGCGTTGCTGACGGACGAGGAGCGCGCCCGTTGCGCGGCGATCGCGGCACAGCCCCGGGCGCGCTACCGGCTGCTGACGCGCGGCGAGATGGAGCGTCTGTGGTGGTTTCGGCTGTATTTCGGGGACCGCGAACATCGCGAGGCTCACCCCTGAGCGCGCCGCGCACCGCGCCCACGGAGGCTAGTATTACAACGTTAGGACGAATCGTGCCGCTGGAGGGTGCGCGTGCGGTGGGACAGATAGGCGGCATAGTTCTGTTGCTGGATGTAGCACAGGTGGTGCAGCACCGTGGAGATGTCGCGGGGCCGGCGTGGCAGCACGGCCTGGAGCAGCAGGCGCACCTGTGGTACGGTCAGGGCTGGCGCTTTTTTCCCCCACGCGGAGCCGTGCCCGGACCAGGAAATGATGCGCGAGGAAGGAGAGCGTGATATGGTGATGCCAGCCGACCCAGCCGCGGACCTCATAGTGGTCCAGGCCAACCTCGCCCTTGGCTTCCAGGATGCTGGTCTCGACGGGCCAGCGCATGCCGCACAGCCAGACCAGCGTCGCCAGCGGGGTGTCCGCCGACGCATTGGAGAGGTAGGTCTTGAGCGTCGGTGCATCGCCCAGGCTGCGCCGCAGCACCACCCACACGTCCGGCCCTGGCTGCCCGTCGCGCGTGGCGCGCGCCCGCACGCGCGCGATGTCCGCTTCCACTGGCCCCTTGGCCCCCTCTTTGATCAGGTGACGCGTCCAGGCCGCCGCCGGCAGCGCGGCGGCCAGCGCCCCGACCTCCACCGCTGTGGGACCGGCGGGGGTGGCGTCACCCTCCGGCGCCCGCCACACGCGCGTCGTGTGCGGGACCTCGGCCAGGTAGATCAGGTCGGCGGCGGCGAGCTGGTCCAGGAGGGCGGCGTTGGCCCCGAAGCCCTCGTCGCCGGTGACGTAGCGGAACGACAATACTCCCCGACCGCGCATGGCGGCGACGATGTCCCCGGCCACCTGCGGCTTGGTGCGGAAAGTCACCTCCGGCGGCACCCCGCAGCGCGCCCGGCGCTCCGCATACGCCGGGGTGAACCACTGCTCGGGCAGGTACAGGCGACGGTCAACCAGCGTGTAGCCGTGCCGGCTGGCATAGCAGGCCACCACGCTGGCCTGGCAGTTCGCCACCTTGCCCGACGCCCCGCACCATTGGCGCGCCACGCCGACCGACTCCGGCCCTTGCTTGGGAAAGTCGCAGCCATCCACGATCAGCACGCCCGTCTCCGCGTCACCGAGCGTCGCCGCGACGATCTCCTGGTGACGGAGCAGCACCGCCTCGGCATCCCAGGTGCTCTGGCTAATGAACTGCTGCAACGCCTGCACGTCCCCGTCGGGCAGCGCCAGCGCCAACGGCTCGATCGTCTTGCGCTCCAGGTCGAGCAACTGCCCGCGCAGGTAGCACAACGCGCCACGGCGTTGCTCCGCGCGGGCGAAGAGCGGCGCGAACAGGGCGTGATACGCGGTGAGGTCGTCGGCCAGCGCCGCCACATCGCGCGGCGCCAGGTTGATCTCCGGGGGCCGCCCCGACGGCGGCGGGATCATCTGCATGACCCTGGCTATCGTCTCCATCTCTCATCCTCCTGCGGCCTTATCCAGCAGGATCACGGCCACCTAACGTTGTAGTACTAGTTGCCGCTGCGATTTGAAAAATGCCGAAAACAGGGGGACGTGTGAACGGACACATCGTGGTTGGTCCTGCTCCGTGGTGTCCTCGCCGCCCGTTTTCGTGCTCAGGCGGCCAGGGCTTGACCGATGTGGCGCAGATTGCTGCCAATCACCCCCCAGCCGACGCGCCGTTCCATCCCGTCGGGGCCGTGATCGGCACAGCAACGCAGCCCATAATCCCGCCGCAGACTACTGATCCGCCCTTCAATACCGGCCCGCCATTGGTAGCGTTGACGCCACGCCCGCTCCTTCTCGCGCGCCCGTTGCTCCGCGGTCGCCTTGCCCCACGCGGGGATGACCAGGTGGCGCACCCCCGCCGCCCCTGCCACACGCTCGTTGTCGGGGCTATGCACGCCCCGGTCGGCTGTCACGAGGGTGGGCGCCCGCCCGAAGACCTCCCGGTGGTGCATCAACGCGGGCGCCAACGCCCCGTGCTCCGTCTCGCCATCGTCCAGGATAGCGTACCGACTCACAATCCCGCCCTCGACCTCATCGAAGACGACCGTCCGCCCGAACTCGACCGTGGCCCCACCCTTGTGGCGTGCGATCACGCGGCTGTGTGGCTCGAACAGGCTCACGATTTTCTCGTCCGCCAGGACTTTGCCGCCGTCTACCACGCGCGTGCGCGCCTGTTGGATCACGCGCTCAACCAGCGGGACGAAGCGATCGACCTGCTCGCGCAGGCGTCGCCCCTGCCCCTGGGCCACCTGCTCTGTCTCCTCCAACGCGTCACGCACCCGCGCCACCTGGTCCAGGGTCTGCTCCGCCGTGGCGATCATCTTCTTATAGATGGTGACACGCTGTTCCGCGACGGCCTCCCCCTTCTGACGGGCGGTACGGTGGAGCGTGCGCAGCCCTTGCCGCATGGTGCGCGTGCGCGTGCGCAGCCCTTGCCGCATGGTGCGCGTGCGCGTGCGGAACGCGTCGCGCGTCCCCTCCAACGCGTCGCCGACCAGGGCCTTGCTCCGGCGCAGCACCCGACTGAGCACTCGTACGCCGTCGACGAGCAGGCTGCTGTCGGTCGGGTGGTGGATCGCCGTCTGCACCACCGTCCCGTCGATACGCAGTTTCCGCCCCCGCGTGACCCGCGCCTGCGTCGCCAACTGGACCACCCGGTCGTTGAGCGCATGCAGCGTCTCCGGCTGGATGGTGTGCGCCCAGCGCAGCAGCGTGGTGGCGTCGGGCACGCGTTGAAAGTAGACGCGGCAGAACCAGCGCAAGACCAGACTGTCGGCGACGCGCTCTGCCGTTTCGCGGTAGCTCCAATCGTAGAGATGCTTGATAATCAGGAGGCGCAGCAGCACCTCGACCGGCGTGGAGTGGCGCCCATGGTGGAGCGTCTGGGGATAGCGCCGACTGAGGTCGGTGCGGACGGTCCCGTAGAGGACATCATCCTCGAGCAAGGGATCAAGGCGGCGCAGCACGGGGTCGGTTTGGTCCGCGAGTTCGGGCACGCGTGCAAAGACATCTTCGTGTTCATGGCGATCAATCAGCATAGAGTCATTCTTTATAGGGGTAGGCGTGGCTTTGCCCATAAAGTCGGCCCCTGCCGAACGTTCATCGCCTACTAGGTTGTGACGAGCATCTCTATTCGGCGCTGTGCTATGTACGATGGGCCAAACCGTACAGGATGCGGAACTGTCGGACTTTATGGGCAAAGCCGGGTAGGCGTTATCTTTCTCTTACCTGTAGTATCGCTCTTTCTCTAACACCGCTCTACTCCATTTCGCAGCGGCAACTAATACTAGTTGCCGTTGCGAAATGGAACTACTTCCCGGACCTGGGCGAGATTTCTTGCTAAAATCGTAACAAGGCCATTTAATAAGTGGACGCGGTGGTTCATAAATGGCATGTTCTGGAGCCCCTGCCGCACCCCGAGATCCATTTCGCAGCGGCAACTAGTACTAGAGAGTAGGTTGGGGTGGCGGCCCGTGCAGATGCTCGATCTCTCGCGGCTGGCCCTCCAGTCGTCCGCTTTCGAGGGAGACATCTACTGTATCGCTTGGCTGGCGCTTAAACCCGACGAGCGCCCCATCGCGCAGCCACAGGGTATCGCCCCCTGGCATCATCGGGCGGCCAAGCTCATCGCGCAGGCTCAGCCCCTTGCAGAGGGGCAGGCTATGGCCGGCCTCGGAAGGAGTGGCTTGCGCATCAGCCTGTCGCTCATAATGGCGCGTGGGGCGATGTGGTCCCATAGACATCTGGTTCCTCTCAATACATGGCTGGACCGTGCGCTGGGGCGGTATCTGAACACAGAGCGCGCCATGTTGAGGAGAGATATCGCCCTCGCCAATAGCCTGATCTCCGACCGCATGGTTCACCTCACCGGGGCGACTGATGAGGCATTCGTCCGTCGTGTCGAGAACGTTTGCTCCCGTGCGAAGCAGGTGGAGGCCGATTATGAGGTGACGGTTGAGGCGGCGCGCTGGATCAGCTCGACCCGCGCTGTGCGCGCGAAAGAGCCGTGGTCTAGTGCGCCGCGCCGCGCCGGCGTGGCCTTGTCCGAACTCACGCCACTGGCCATCAATGAATGCGGGACGCTCGCCGACACGTACCGCATCGGCTATCTCGGGTTGGGACCAGAGGCGAGTTTAATCCGCGCGCCCCGCCTCGTGACGCGACGACATCGCCAAGCGGCCGCGCGCATCGCTCAGGCGCGGTTAGAGGCTTAGAGATGAAACGGATAGTGAGGTACGCTGGGGTTATGAGACGATTTATCATCTTGCCACTCGCCGCGTTCGCGGCCGTGTCTATGTCCGCTATCTTGCTCGTCGGCGTCGCTCATTCCGCGCCGACGAGTGCCACCCGCGTCTACAGCGTCGCCACTGTCTACCGTGGCCTGACGCGCGACCCTGCTCAATGGCAGGGCCGTGTGGTCCTTGTCCGCGGGAACCTGCACATTGTCGGCGGGAGTGGCTTCATGCCGGAGATCGCTGTGCTCACCGACCCGGCCGAGCACTTGATGATCGGCAGTGTTGACTTGCTGCGCCTGGCCGTGGTGCGCCGGATATTGGGGCAAGATGACGAGGGCGGCACGCCCGGTCTGTTCTTCCACCAAGCCCCCACGTCGCGGCAGCATCTGGACCTACAGCGCACGGCGACGTATTGGGTGCACCTATCTCGCGCGCCCTTCGGTGGTCAGCTCTACGCCGTGGTGACGGCGGTATAAGTGAGGGTGGTATAAGTGAGAATGATGCAACGACGTTGTCTCCTCGCGGCTGTGACGCTGGGCCTAACCCTGACCGCTGCCGCGCCGGCCTTGGGGGCGAGTCCCCCGCACGCTATCCATCTGCCGGCCGATGAGGCGATGCACCCGAACGCCGCGACCGAGTGGTGGTACGTCGTCGGGCACCTCTCCGATGACAATGGCCATACGTACGGGTTCGAGACAAGCGCCATCAAGGTGAGTGGGCTGCGGCAATACATCCCGGCAAGTCCGGTTAACACGGCCTATCGCTCCGACGTGGCGATAACCGACGAAACAGCGGGACGCTTCTACGGTGGGATGCGCTATACCATCCCGCTCCTGGGAGCCGGGGCATCCACGACACACCTTAACGTCAACGTCGGGGGCATCTCGCTGCACACAGCAGGAGCGAACGGGTATGCGCTGACGGGCCACACAACCGATGGAAATACAATTTCGCTCACCCTCGCGCCGGATCGCCCGGTGTTGATGGTGGGCGGCGGCTATATCGCATGGGGCAATAGCGGCTCGTATTACTATAGCTTCACGCATATGCAAGCTGCGGGGACGATCACGCTGCACGGCCGGCGCATCGCCGTCCACGGGATCGCCTGGCACGATCACCAGTGGGGGACGTGGGACCCGCGGACGGTTGGCGCATGGACCTGGATGGGGGTGCAACTCAACGATGGGACCGATGTGGCCCTGACGGTGCGCCAACTCGGGCACCACCTTGATCGCGGGGCATCGGCGCTCTTACCGGACAATACGACGGCCAACGTCGAGGGCACCACGATCACGCCCCTGGGGACATGGCGCAGCGGCGTGTCGGGCCTTACCTACACCTCGGGCTGGCATGTCCAGATCGCGCGGCTGGGCCTCGACCTCATCGTTCGCCCGACGGTGCAAGGCCAGGAGATCGTTGACACGTTGAAGATCTTCGGTTACTCGCAGAGCTATTGGGAGGGAAGCTGCATCGTGACCGGCACGCATAACGGCAAGCCCGTCACGGGACAGAGCTACACCGAGCTGGTCGGGACAAAATCCGGGGGTAAGGCGAGCACGTAACGTTACAGTGCGCGTGCGCTGTCCAGCACCTCCCGTCCGGCACACCCCGTCGCAGGGCGCACGTAGACGCGCCTACGTCCAGGGGCGGGCACCGGCGTGTCCGCCTGGATCGTAAGGCCGGGGCCGCCGTTTGCTTTAAGGGCGGGGTGCGTGCAGCGCACGCCGACACGGAAGCGACAGGGCGCGCACAGCCCCATTGTGCCGGCAAATGGCTCATTGAACGGCAAGACATAGTAGAGGCGGGGGTGCGGCTCGATGAGGCGGGCGCTGCACGGCGGGCACAGCAAGACCGCGATGGGCTCGGGCCGATCCGCGTCGTCGCACTCCTGCCAGATATGCACACCGCGCTCGTCGGCATCGAGCACCCGTCTGAGCCGGGCGTGCAGCGCGGCGGTATCGTCCGCAGCAATGGGGCTCATCTCGCCACCCGGATCGGCGGAGGGGATAAGATGGGCGTTCGTGGCCCCGCACGACTGGCAGACACCCGGCTGCTTAGGGCCGGTCAAGCTCTCCGACAACCGCAGCCAGGGCCGGGGGGCGATGCTAGCCGCCGTGGGCGATGTCCCGCCTGGCTGGCCCGTTGACCAGAGGGCCGGGGAAGCATCCTGCCCGGTTGGTCTGTGCGGCTCTCGCCTCTGCCATAAGCGTGAGAAGAAACGACCTACCATTGTCCCTCCCTCAATCGTTGCAGGAGCCCTATCGTATCGCTCCCGCTAACCAGTGACAGGGCGTGCAAGTAGCACCACCCCCCTTCCCCCCATAGCATACGACGCCGATAGGTGATCGTGTAGTCCGCCTGATAGGCGCGCACGGTCGTACGGCCTGGTAGGGGATGCGGGGTATGTGATCGTGCATTGCGGCGTCGACAACGACGCCGGCGGGAACAAGCTATGGGCGCAAGTGCGGGAGGCGTATCCGCGCGCCGAGGCCATCGAACGCGCGGCCCCCGGCCGGGACGAAGGATTAGAACGAGGCGCTACAGGCCGAGCGGGGGCGGCAGACGACGCCCGACCGCGCCCCCGGACCCGAGCAATCCAGGGGGCGTGACAGCCGCGCCGATGAGCGACGGTAGGGACGAGCGTTGGCCGCGGCGAGGGCGTCTGTACGGGCACGAGAGCGCGTGAGGGGCCAGCCAGGGGTAGGGGAGGGGGACAACCGGACGCCGATCATGGTGAGCGTGACGAGGACAGCCGCGGCTAAGATATGCCTGGCAGCACAGAAGCCGAGAAACGGGCAAGGAGCTCGCGGTGCCGACAGCCCATCAGCCAAAGGCTCCCGGTACCGGCCCAGGCCCGTTTCTCGTTCTACCACCACGAACATGCGATGGCGTCTGGTGGTGACGCCACGCGGACAGTTAATTTACTTACCGGCTCGCTTGTGTAGCGCCGATTTCCTGCTGTAACTGCGCGATCACGTCTGGATGCGTCCGACCGTCTACCAGCGCCTGCACAGCGGCGAAGAACTCTTGTTTACTCAGGCCCAAGCCGTCGATTTCCACGCGCGTCATCCCCTGCGGATAGGTCAACCAACGGTGGGGTAGGGACTCGGTCATCGCCTGGTCGTCGTATTCCGCCTGGACGGTCTGCCCCAAAATAGTCAGGGTCAGGGGGCGCGAGGTTGCAGTCCAGGCCCGTGAGGGCTGGACTGACATATATATGGTGCTCACGACAAGCCTTTTCGGCTGCGGCCCTGCCGTCTCATAGTGGTAGATGAAGCCTGGCGTCCCCATCAGCGTGTCCTTTTGTATCCCTTGGAGCCGGAGCCCCAGGCCGCCAGGATTGCCGGAGAGAAGCAAGACCGGTGTATCGGACGCGACGGATGCTTGGGCGACCGCTTGGGCTGCGCTCACGGATTGCGTCTGGGCTCCTGGTACCGTGCGCGCCGTCGCTGGTGCATCCAGCGCGAATGTCCGGACCGGGAGGGATGCTATAGGTGCCATGTCGGATTGCAGGAGGTGGAGCGTGAATGCTTCGAGGGTGACATGTGCGGCCGTAGCCGTCGCGACATCGAGCCGGCGCAGAACATACGTGCGGGCGTCGATATAAAGCGTTTCCTCCTGAGTCGGGGGGACACCGGCGAGTTGGGCTAGGGATTGGTCTATCTCCACCACATCGACGCTATGGCCATCGATGGTCTGCTGCGGCAGAAGTCGCGCGTGTTGAGCACTGTCCTGAGCTGCGGCTTGCACGAAACGATAGAGCCCAGCCGCATTGAACAGATGGTAGGACGAGAGATCGTCCGCGGGGACCGTTGTCGTCATCACCGTCCCCGCCCGCGCGTCATAGATCATGGCCGTCTGACCTGTTTGCACGATACGGTTCACCATAGTTGCCGTGGTTGCCGTGCCACTGTAGACTGTCGTGGCCTGTTGCGCGACCGCGCCGTTCGCGTCCAATTGAATCCAGGTGTCGAGCGTGCCCATCGGGGCCGTCACCCCAAAAAGATAGACACCCGTCGAGGGTGGTGTCGGCGTCATCGTATAGATCGCGTGACTCGCCTGATCGGGCGGGATGGCCCGGAACGCCGCCGCCGCGTGACGTAGGACCAGTTGCGCGGCGGAAACGGGCGTTGGTGGCGCCAGGCGGAGGTAGCCGCTCACGCCGCTCACGGCTAGGACCAACGCCGCACCTAGAGATGCCGCCCAGCGGCGCGTTGGTCGCCAGGACAAGCGTCCCGTCCTCGGGCGACGTGGGTGCGGCGCTACGGCGGTTCGCTGGTGTAACTCCCACTGAAGGGCGGCCCGTAGCGCGGGTGGCGGCGCGGGCGCGCAGATCGCCTGGTCGATGTCGGCGACGAGATGCGCCAGCGCGGGATCGTCCTGCCCGTGCAGCAGATCAGTGTAGTCATTAGGGGGTGTCGTCATGGTACTGCTCCTTGAGTGTGTGTAGCGCACGGGCGATCTTTTTCCGGGTAGCCTCTTCGCTCTTGCCAATGACAGCCCCGACATCGGCCAGGGTGAGCTGGGCCGTGAAGCGGAGGATGAGGGCCTCGCGGGTCTCCGCGTCCAGGGCGGCGAGGAGCGTGCGCAAGCGGATGAGCGATTCCTGTCGCAGGACTCCCGCCTCCAGATCGTCGGGCGCTCGTGGGTGCAAGGCATTGGGCACGAGATCCCAGGCCACGGTGGCGCGCTGTCGCCGGCGCCAATCGGTCGTTGCGTTTCGCGCGATACGGAAGATCCAGGCGGCGAAAGGCACACGCCCCGTGCGGTAGCGCGGAAGGGCGTTGAGGGCCTGCACGAAGACGTGCTGCGTGAGGTCGGCGGCGTCTTCGGCGCTGGATGTGCGCGCCCACAGGTACGCGTAGATACGGTCCACGTAGCGGTCGTAGAGCAGGCCGAATGCCGCCGGGTGGAGCTGCGCGGCATGGACGAGCGCAGCTTCGTCGTCCACGGCGTCGTGATCGCTCTCGTTCAAGCTCACTGAGATGCTATGCACAGGCTCGTCTCTCTGCGTGATGTCGTCACGGGTTCTCTCCTGAATATGGCGCCGCTTCTCATCGCGATGGCACTTGTTACAACGCAGCTCCTCGCCAAACCGGACAAGCATTTTATAATATGAGTGTGACCAAAATCTGTGGAAGGGTGGAGGTGCCTAGGCCGCATCGGCTAAGGCCCACATCTCGGCTGTCTCAGGGACGGGACGCGCCGTCCCATAGAGGCGCTCATGTTGCCGCTGACGA
>JAABUV010008793.1_pt1 | contig 10112 bp, 12 predicted proteins | sample 5559971 | NCBI WGS metagenome assembly JAABUV01 (sample SAMN10711881, study PRJNA513362) | rock metagenome | isolation source: Antarctica rocks | place: Antarctica: Victoria Land, Knobhead nord | collected 2015-12-19
CACGCGCCGGCGCGTCCGGCGCGTCGCGCGCGACCCACTGGGCCGCGCTGCTCATTGCCGCCCTTGTTCCACCACCACAACCCGTCCAATTACCCCTGCCTTTTGCCCGTTTGCACAAAACTTAGGCTGCTAATCTAATCTTCTCAAGCATTTTCGTGTATTTTCAAATTTTATTATGGGATAAGACACGATTCAACTGGCTGAGAAGAGTGAGGCTTGTAGGAGGCTGTGTCATGGCATGAACAATCAGGAGTTATTTTTGTATCGTGACTGTACTTTTTACTCGCAATAATAATGTGGTATTCGGCCTAGACCAACAACGCTCCGCTGACGGCCTTGACGAACGCACCAATGCGGGTCAGGATTCCCCTGTCTGGACGTACGAGCAATCACCGCGTCTATGACCACTACACACATAGTCAAGCGAACAGTTAAACTATGACATATTGTTCGACGCTGCCTGGCGCTCGTGGCTATGTGACGGAATCAGGGTCGGGGGCGTAGAAAGTGGTACCCATGCCTCTGAATGAAGCCCGAACCCGCACAGCCCTCATTGATCCCGCCCTGACGTAGTGCAAACAAAGGCGGTATGGGAGCAACTGGAAGTTGCGATTTAGAACAATGGACATGTAATCCTTGACAAGCTCCAACTTTCGACTGGAACCAAATGTTAGGAGTAATAAATGATTTGCTCTGTCTGCCAAACGACCTATCCAGTTACAACGCGATTTTGCCCTAACTGCGGTGTACGAGTCGATGATGCAGCTAGTTCGTCCCACCTTGCTGGAGCAGCGGAATCCAGTTACGTTTCAAGCAGTACGGTGGTTTCCAATACTGGAGGACCTCTAGCCCCAGGTACACTACTCAATGGACATTACCAAATTGTACGTGTGCTAGGTGTTGGAGCGTTTGGTCGAGTGTATCTCACACAGGACACACAAAGTCCGAACAACTCTTTGGTCGCAATCAAAGAGTTGCTTGATTCTCAATTCACCTCTCCTGTTGAGAAGCACGAAGCCATCTCGTGGTTTAAACGAGAAGCGGCCATTCTTCTGTCTCTGGAGCATCCAAGTATTCCTACTATCCATGGGTTTTGGACTGCTCATGGCACTGAAGGTCCTTTCTATGTGGCAATGGACTATATTCCCGGAAGAAATTTGGACCAAGTACTTCAAGACAGTGGCAATCAAATCCCGTGGCAGCAGGTTGTAACTTGGGGTATTACGCTCTGCGAGGTACTAAGCTATTTACATAACCAATTACCACCTTTTATATTCCGCGATATGAAACTCCAGAATGTAATGCTGGACGGCAATACCAATTCGCTTGCGCTAATCGACTTTGGAATTAGTCGTCAACTAGCCTTGGCACGCGGTACAGCAATCGGAACATGGGGCTACGTTCCTTATGAACAGGTTCTAGGTAAGGCAGAGCCACGAAGTGATATCTATGCACTGGGAGCGACGCTCCATGCCCTATTAACAGGTCGCCGCCCCGATGCAGAATACACGCAGCTACAAGGAAATGGGATGGATGTCGAAGGGGCCATGCGAGTTCTATTTCCAAAGGTTGATACGTTGGTGCCGGGAACACCACCTGTTCTATCCGACACGATTGCCCAGGCAACAGCCTTCGACTCTGCTAGCCGGTTCACCAATGTCACTGCTATGGCTACAGCCTTGCAATACGTACTTGCTAATCCTTCCGCTACATCGTTGCCTAACTCAACCATACCGACTCCTAGTACTACAACGACGGATTCTTCCAATAGCTACGAAGAGCCGCTTTTGTGCTAGATCTTGACACCCTTATGGCAGCAATAACGGGTGCCGAAGGCCAGCATAGCCGCGACATCGGTCGAGATTTGCCGCTGAAAACGGCGGTTTTACACAAGCGTCGTTGTAGTACTAGCACTGCCGCCGTAAATGTAGCAACAACCATCGGTCTGACAACCAAACAACAAAATACCTCCCTGACCGTTTCGGCTCGTGGCGGAGCCCAATACAAAACTATTGCTGCGGCGATACGGCACGCACAACCCGGTATGCGTATCGAGGTTCAACCAGGTGTATACGCAGAACGATTGCTTATTGATCGTCCAGTAGAGATAGTAGGACTAGGACACGATGTTATTATCCAAACAACTACTGGTTCATGCCTTACGATGGCAACCACTACTGCAACAATACGTGGCGTCACCTTACGTGGTCAAGCGGCCATTAAAAAGAAACAAGCCAGTACTGTCGATGTATCGCAGGGTCAGTTAATACTTGAAGAGTGCGACATAACATCCGACTCACTAGAATGTGTGTCTGTGCATGGGCAAGGGGCCAGCCTCATCATTCAGCGCTGCATAGTTCATGATGGGAAAAGTATTGGCATCGTTATATCTGAGAACGCCGAGGCGACAGTAGAGCAATGCAAACTACTTAGTAATACTCCAGTTCATATTGCAATCAGCCAGAATGCCGATGCTACGATTCGCAAGTGCGATTTTACAGGAGAACAGAGTTATGGTGTGAGTATAAACAAAAAATCAAAGGTGACAGTCAGCTTTGCCCATAAAGTCCGACAGTTCCGCATCCTGTTCGATTTGACCCGCCATGCATAGTCTAGGTCCGAATTGAGATGCTCTTTAAAACCTAGTAGCCGATGAACGTTCGGCAGAGAACGACTTTATGGGCAAAGCCGGTGACAGTCGAAGATTGCAACATTTCAGGTGCCTCTATTGCGGGAATAGGATGTTACGAAAGTGATTTGAGGCTCCTTAGATCTACTATTTACAACAATCCACAACAGGGTATTATCGTGCAGGGAGGCTTTGCCTTAATACAAGATTCTGGGTTTCATACAAATGGTGTTGGGATAATGATCCATCTCAGTGACAACTATGTGATTGACGGCAACAACAAGTTTAGTAGGGTTAAGATCGTGGGTGAAGCGGAGATACAGGGGTGTACAATCTTTGAGAATGCCCTCCCTGGTGTAATCATCGGCCCAAGCGGTACCGTTTCGATCCGGCAATGTACCATCAGCGACGGCAAGGGTGCTGGTATATTGGTCAACGATCAGGGTCACGCAACGGTAGAGGATTCGCACATTGCAGGCAATACCCATGCGGGAATAGAAATGGGGAACAAGGCTGTTTGTTCCGCAAAACGGTGCCAAATTATTAACAACGGGGTTGGTGTGCACATTAAACGCAAAGCTGAGGGCATTGTGGAGCAGTGCGATTTGACAGGCAATACTCGGGGCGCGTGGTATATAGAAGGGTTCGATAGGATGTGTCGCGTAACCCGGAGCGGAAATAAGGAGTAGCTGTTCCCGCAGTAGTTCATTCCCATGGCTGTGGAACACGTATCAGTTCATTTCTGGTAATACGGAAAGTTGACACATTACTTCGTGAAATTGTTATACTTTGCGGGTGAAATGAGCGGTATTTGTTAAAGAAACCTTTACCTTTTGAGCGATCCAACGAGCCACAAATCACGCGACTTTGGCTGTTTGTGTCGCCCCGTCTTATCCTGCCCTCACACGCACGCGGGAAGCTCAAGTGAATGAGACAATTTTACCGCGATGAAGACATTGGAACTCGTTACTTTCGTTCCTGTTCATTCTCATGCTGACCGGCGTATTTGTTGAGGTTGTCGCACATTTCTTGTGCAAGCCTGTCAGCACGTTCCTTGAGCGTTCCGCGTGATTCCCGGTTGTTATTTTCCCTTTGTTCCGTGGTAGGTGGCTTTTGCTCGTCTTCGTGCTGACCCGCGTACGTGTTGAGGTTATCAAGCATTTCTCTGGCGATACCATCAGCGAAAGCTTTCAATTCTTCTTCGGTCATGCGTACATCCTCGTCAGGAGCCTTTGGTTCCCCGATAGATGGCGTCTGAGATTTTTCCTTCGTCATGTTCTTGCTCCTAATCAATTGGACGGATATTGATTGGATGCGGGAGAAGAAAGCATTCCCGTTCCAGTTCACCCTTGCTCCGATGAAAGAGGGTCTTGAGTCTCCTTCTGTCGTGCCGCTGCTATCAGGGCCAGGGCCGCATCGACGGTATTGGGAAACATATAATCCCCATCGTCCCGTACAACGATCTTGTACCGATCTTCTAGTTTCTCTTGCAACTCGTCAAGAGCAGCCCGACTCGTTATTTCCAATATGACGCCCGACATAGGCGTAATGTCTCTAGGTATCCCTACACCTGATACGTCTGCCGCACATGCCTCTTCAACAAACGGCTCCGTTGCAGGCATGAAGTCCATGCCACTGTTCTCGATGTCTGGAAAGTCTTCATCGACCTCTGTATACATCGCAGGCCAAAACGCCTTATACGGCTCCCAAATCCGGCGCGCCTCTTTAGCTGTTATCCGCTGTTCCCTGACGGCATTCCCAAGCGTGCCGAGAAGAACATCGGCCTCATGACAGAAGTGGTGATATTCGTCACTTACGTGAAAGTCTGTACAAAATATAAGGAATTGATCTATGATAAGCCTCCGAATCAATTGTCGAGTTGCGGGTCTTGCGGTAAAGACTTCCTCTACTATTCGTAAGAGCAAAGAAGGAAAAGTTTACCTCTTCCCTTGTAATTATACCACTTCTGTTCAATAAATTGATATAATTTGTTCGCTCATAGAGTTTTCGTTGAAGGAATAAAAATACAAGGTGGTCCCTAGCTTTGCCCATAAAGTCCGACAGTTCCGCATCCTGTTCGATTTGACCCGCCATGCATAGTCTAGGTCCGAATTGAGATGCTCTTTAAAACCTAGTAGCCGATGAACGTTCGGCAGAGAACGACTTTATGGGCAAAGCCGGTGGTCCCTAAGTGAACCTCTGTTCCACCACGCCTTTACGCGATGATAGAGGGCCACTAAGAACCGTCTACCGTGATCATTAGTATATTAATGGACAAAAAGGCTATAGTCGTATACTTTGTTTGCATAACGTACTCGTTCTACAGAGGTATGACATGACGTTACCCAAACTTGATGACATTGAAGAGCCGCTGCTACGCGAGATTTTGGCAAATGGCGGTGAAGCCAAGCCCGCTCAGATATATCCGAAGTTGCACGAACACTTTCCTGACATCACGGACAGCGATCTACAGGCCACACTAGCAAGTACGGGCGGCAGTGTCTGGACAAACCGCATCCAGTGGGCGCGACAGCAACTTGTCAATAAGGGCGACCTCTATAGTGGTCCATACGGCTTATGGCGGATAACACCCCAAGGGAAGGCGCGTGTTGCAGGTGCGCCGATTGTTGCAGGTGCGCCGATTGTTGCGAAGACCAACAAGACCAAAGAAAAGGCCAAGCAACCGAACGTAGGTGTAGTAACCGACCCGCTGATGGTTATGGTAGCTGACAAGGTTGAGCAGCTTTGCGAGAGCCTGCTAAAGACACAACAGCAATCATCCGCTCCGAAGAACTTTGAAGCGGCGTTGGCGACAGCCTTCCGCTTCTTGGGATTTGACGTGCAAGAACAAGGCAAGGCAGGCGAAACCGATGTACTGCTGAACACGTACATTGGGCCTGATAGCTACCGCGTTGTTGTTGATGCTAAAGCGACTCATGGGACCAAGGTTAGTGATGGTCAAATCAATTGGTTAGCGATTAACCAGCATCAACAACAAGCCAAGGCTCAACATGCAGCGGTTGTCGGTATCGACTTCGCTGGTGGCAACCTGTTGAAGTGGGCCAATGAATATCACGTTGCCCTACTCCGCACTGAGGATCTGGTCAACCTTATTCATATGCATCGGCGCGCCCCATTCTCATTAGTCGAGTTGCGACCCTTGTTCGGGATACCTGGACCGGCACAGCAATCCATGCAAGATTTACAGTTGATCTATGAGGGGACTACCCGACACTGGCAACTATTGCTCAACGTTGTTGAGCAGATTAGCAACTACAACCGCTACAGCAAGACTGGATTAGTCGCTACACCCGAAGGTATTCAACTCATGCTTTATACCAAGGTTGCGGGTCAAATGGGCAACGCACTAGATGCATCGCACATTCCGTCAACAGAGGACGTAAAAGAAGCAATGGGATTTCTTGCTAGCCGGGCAGTTGGTGTCTTGAAGGAAGCTCCACCAGAAACCGGAAGATACCATCTGACCACACACTTCGATGGCGTGGTTCGGCGGATCACCGCACTTGCTCAACAACTTGAAGGGGTGGACATTGCAGTGCCGTCGATTGTAGGAACTAATACGCTCAACAAGGCGTAGAAACCCGAAACGTCTAGCTACCGCGAATAGACTGGACTATCTTCCGCAATTCTGAAAGAGTTCGTTGTTCACCAGGGCGATGCAACATTCGGTGACAATTGGCGCATACCAATGCTAGGTCTTGCAGTCGTGTTCGTTGATCTGGTCGAAGTTGTGAGAGTGGAACGGTGTGGTGGCACTCAATAAACCCTTCACCCAAAACGCCGTACTGTTCACTAAACACGAAGCGGCAAACCTCGCAGCGCAGTTCACCAAGCTCTCTCAAGACGCTCTGCTTTTTCTTCTTCGCTAAAGTTGGATTGCGCTCTCGCACCTTATGTGCACGAAGTAGTACCTTACCTTCCAATGCTCCATCATCACTATCATCAGGCACAGAAAGAGCGCCACTGTCTTGGGATAAAAATGTTACCTCTGCCCGAATGCCTTCTGCTACTTCATGAAGGTGCTCTCTGTCATTCGCAAACTCACGCCAAATCTCTTCCTCTAACTTGCCGCTATGTTCCAGACCCACGCCAGAGAATGAAGAATCAAAGCGGCGAAAGTTCATGAGTTTCATTTCTACGCCGTTATTATTGCGAAAGCGTTTTGCATCCGGGCGATCTACATGAATCGGCAGCTTATTAAGAATGATGCTCAAGGACTCGATTTCAGCCTGACCGCCACTGTGGTTCGGATGCGACCGAAAATACAAGTCTAAAGCAAGGATCAGTTCATCCCTAGACCACGATGGGTTCCTTATTGCCACTAGTCTACGGCCTCCTTTCTTTGTGCAATCATCGCCTAGGCTAGAAAGCGAAGGTAACTACGCCGTTCAGTGGTATCGAACGTAACACGAACTGGCAGCAACGTCGAGAGTCCCTTGATAGAGGGCCGTTGATCTATGGTTACGGTCTAACTGGTCTTCTGTTGCGGGCGAATGAAGGCGTTGACAAAATTGATAGCGGCGACGGTGGACCAAAAGAAACTGTTACTATGGCTCGTTCCGTTTGTCTGTGTGAAGGCGTTGACTAACCCGACCACGACAAGGATCATATTCCATCGGCTTATTTGTGATATAGACGTGACAAGAGCAAGACGCTCTCGTGCTTGCCAGAGGCTAGCGCCAGCAGAGGCGACAAGAAAGACGCTAAGAAGCAGAAGCGCGGTGCTTATATCGGTTAATCCGTGATTGATGCTGCTTAACGCCCAGTTTGCAAAAGCAAGCAATCCGACAAGGGCGATAACCCACGCCAAGGGGCCGTGAAGTCGGTAATTCATCATGGTGTTCCTCCATCAACACCATACCCCGCATCTATGGCAAACCACAAAGGTAGCTCGCTGAATCCGTTCGGGACGTTTACAGCCTATCCGAAAAGTGGTAGTTATGGTAAACTAGAAGGAGCGCCGTGGCCCTCACGGCATCTACCTCCTACTGCGACTGAAAGACTCCTACCCATGGCATCTCTCCCTGTGACCTCTGCTGACCCTGTGACCCCTACTGCTCCCAAAGATGATCCGACGATCTGGCGTGCGGATGACACGCTGTGGGCGCGCCTTGCACCCTTGTTGGTGGTGGTCAAGCCCCGCAAGAAGCCGGGCCGACCCCGCACGAACGACCGCCCCCTCTTCGATGGTGTGATCTGGGTGCTGCGCACCGGTGCCCAGTGGGGGGCCGTGCCGCGGGAGTTCGGACCGAAGTCCACCGTGCATGATCGCTTCCAAGAATTGGGTGCGGATGGGGGCGTTCGCCCGCGCCTGGACCCTCCTCTTGGAAGAATACGATGAGTTCATCGGGCTCGATCTCCACTGGCAATCCGCCGACGGCTGCGTGGTCAAAGCGCCGCTCGGCAAAAAAGGGGACCCGGAGAAGCTGAAGGCACGGGCAGCAACCCCACCGACCGGGGCAAATGCGGTACGAAGCGCCATCTGTTGACCGAGGGCAAGGGCGTGCCCGTGGCCTGCATTGTGTCCGGGGCCAATCGCACCGACATGAAGAAGTTGGGGGATCTGCGTGATGCCCTCATGATCGCGCTGCCCGCGGTGCCCGACGAGACCCCGGACGAGGAGCGCCCCCAGTTGTGCCTGGACCGGGGCTACGACTATGACGCCTGTCGTGACGCGGCCCGCGCGCATGGCTATGTCCCGCACATCCCGCCCAAGGCCAGCAAGGCGCAGCCGCTGCCCCCGCCCGGCACCCCCGACCGCCATCCGCCCCGGCGCTGGGTCGTTGAAGTCGCCCATGCCTGGTTCAACCGCTTCCGCCGCCTGCTCATCCGTTGGGAGAAGAAGGCGGACAACTACCTCGGCTTGGTGCACCTCGCCGCCGTCCTCATTGTGTATCGCAAACTCCGCCATGCCCACCTACTTTCCGGATAGGCTGTTAGGCTTTACGCTGCTCCGCATCGACAAACGTGTTCTCGTAAATATGCGCCAGCGTTTCCAGCGAGATGTTTTGGAGGTGGAAAGACGACCGAATCTTGTTCCACACGACGCCCTGGGTCCGCGGCTCATCGATCGCTGGGGGCACGTCACGGCCCCGAAAATAGTACCGTTCCACCGCCGCCAGGACAGCGCCCGCATCCTCCTGCTGCCACTCCCCCGGTTGTTGGTCGCCTGGGTGTCCCCGATCGGCCAGGAGCTTCGCCGCTAGCAGACGGAAGACGAGGCGGAACAATTGGCGATAGTCGGGCGTCTCGCCGGTGAATTCCCGATAGGCGGCCCGGCTTGCCGCGATGGTTTCCCCCAGCAGACGATCCAGTTTCTCTCGCGTGAGGGTGTTAATCGTCGGGATGAGTCCGGTGTCGTAGAAGTCGAGCTGTCGCGGTGTCGCGTCGACCCGGATAGCGCGAGCCCGCAACATGGCAGTCGGATTCCATATATCCGCGCGCTCTTGAATCGCATCCTCTATGCGGTCGGGCGCAATCGTCTCTAGCCGCTTGAACGCCCCCGTGGCCGTCGCCCCCCACCGGACCACCCCGTTCGGCCCGGCATCCCATAGCTGCGATGCTCCGAGCGAGCGGTAGCGCGCGCGATCGGCGACGGTGCTGGGAGGGACGACGCCAAAGCATGCATTGCGGGCGCTCGGAGGGTCTTGACCGAACAGGGCCAGAGGAATCGTGTAGACGACGTCGTCGGCCGTGACGACGTCGGCGAATGAATAGTCGCGTCGAAGGAGCGGCCCCTGGTAACCGATCAACTGGAACCCGCGCTCAATGCGCGTGACGATCTCTTGCGGCGCCTCTTGCCCCATCACGCGGCCCGCCTGACGCTGGCGCTCCCACCCCTGCCCGCCCTCGGCGGCATCGATGGCTGTAGCGGGGCGGTAGCCGGCAGGCGCCACGCGACATGATCGTCGGCCATTCCGGCCAAGGTTCGGCGGCGGTCGCCGGGATCGGGCACATCGGCCGCTCCGCGCGACATCGTCCATGCGTGTCCTGATCGTGCTATGTCACACCTCCTGCTGTACAACACTACCCGATACCCGGTCCCGGCGTCAAACCTGCATACTTGGCGGCCGACCATACCTCCAAGGCACATGCACGGGGCGCAAAGCGCTGTAGACATCCACCGTGATGGCAGGCCATGGCACGGTCGTCTTGTCTAGGTCGCATCGCGGTAGACGCCACCACCGCATGCACGGTACGGATGCCAGCGCCCCTGCCATCACATCACTCCCCCGCCGCACATCAGGCGCTTACGACCGTACCAGCAATCACCATTCTCATGAAATAGCTATATAGCTACATTGCTCACTAACTATATAATAATATATTAATGTAACACCTCTAGTTTCCGCTGAATCAGGCGGCTAGGTCAAGCGGAGCAGGGGTTTCTGGGGCCGCGCGCGGTCGCCGTTGGCCCCAGAAACCGGTGGGTAGATGGTCCGTCCGGGCCTTTTTTGTGCGA
>JAABUV010008798.1_pt1 | contig 10111 bp, 14 predicted proteins | sample 5559971 | NCBI WGS metagenome assembly JAABUV01 (sample SAMN10711881, study PRJNA513362) | rock metagenome | isolation source: Antarctica rocks | place: Antarctica: Victoria Land, Knobhead nord | collected 2015-12-19
GGCTGACCAAAAAGCTCCGACAGGGTTTGCGATGCCTTGACCTGCTATGTCCGGTGCAGAGCCATGGATAGGCTCAAACATTGATGGGTTCTTCCTTGTTGGGTCGAGGTTGGAGGATGGGGCGATACCGATGGAGCCCGCGAGGGCGGCGGCGAGGTCGGAGAGGATGTCTGCGTGAAATGCAGTACGATATCTCATCAGCAACAAACGGACAGGTGATACTCATGAGGACGACAGGGCATGTGACACTCACGATTCGTCGCAACGATAGTATCCATGCTCTCCGGCTTATTCACCATCCGCACGGTCATGGCATCCACCAGCATCTTATCATGCTCCACCACCCCCTCGTATTCCTTGGCCACCTCATAAAAAACCCGATCCCACAACACCATCCCGTGCCTCTGTGCATTACTCTTGGTCACCATCGTCAACTTCCGCCTCGGCCGCGCCTTCGCGGTCTCAAAAGCAAAGCGCATGATCCTCTCGATCCCCACCCGCGTAAAGATAGCCAACTCCGTCGCAACAGCATTCTCAGCATGCCCATGCGTCGTTCCTCCCTGACCAGCATACTCGCCCTCGCTATTCTCCCGCACGATGATCCAATCTAGATCCCCGGGCTTCTCCTGCAACTGCGACACAGGCGCCCGTGTACCCCTCAGTATCCTCGTCGGCCGGACATTGACATACTGGTTCATCTGCTGCCGGATCGGCAGGATCATCTGCCAGAGGGAGATATGGTCCGGGACGTCGGGCCAGCCGACGGCGCCGAAGTAGATGGCGTCGTGGGCGCGGAGTTGGGTCGCCCAGTCATCGGGCATGTAGTAGCCGCGTTGGAGGTAGGCTTTGGAGGACCAGTCGAAGGTGGTGTAGGTGAAGGAGAAGGTGCCGTTGGTTTCGGCGAGTTTGTCTAAGACTTTCACGGCGGCTTCGGTGATGTCGACGCCGATGCCGTCGCCGGGGATGGCGGCGATTTTGTAGACTTTCTTGTCCGAGGGGGCCATAATGGGGAGGAGGTGGGAGTAAGAGTGGGAGTGTGACGATCTACCTTACCGTCTCGTCGATACTCTTTTATATTTGTCCCTTTCGAGACGCAAGCACTTCGCTCATCATTACCCCGCCATCGCGAGTCCCGATGCCGGCGTACCGTTGACCCGCGAACAGAACCTTTGTCGATGTGTCGTGAGAGTCTTCCGGTACGCGGCGAACTGCGAAGCGGATTGTGCTGTTCTGCGAAGCCGTTACTGCGAGAGGTAGAAAGTCAGTACAAGAACGAATGATACATCAACAGCCGATAGCGGATGCAAGCGCCATGTGTCTGCCATTGGGCTTGGCGTCTGCCCCACCGTGCATTTGCGGGAGGCACGCAAACCTGGGGAAAGGGTCCACATTGTTGACTCGGGGTCTTGGACCAACCCTTACATGTACGGTGTACCTGTACTCTGCAGTCTGCCCCATCTCGACATCACCATCTCGCTCCCTACGACACGCAACAACCATGGCAGCTTACCCGCCTGGCGGCACCTACTTCGATAATGGCAAGCGCTCCTTCACACAAGTTCCCATGAACACCAGCAAAGAAAACGCCATATCTACCTCGGAATACCTCGAGGCTTCCGAGGCCTTGACCGGGCTATTCGACGTGTTGGGCCAGACGGCGTTCAGCCCGATCAAGAAGGATATGATCCAGAACATTAAGGTATATACAGGCCTTACGCATGGCAGATTGGAGTAGGGTTGACGGGAGGACGACAACTCAGAAAATCCGAGACCGACAACTTCAAGCCCCACTCGAAAGTGAAACCCTGCAAGATCTCGTACGGAATGAACTAAAGGCGAAGAAACACCTTGCGACCGAAGGTCTCCTCTGGTTGACGCGGCAAGTACACCATACTCCAGCCCGCGTCCTTTCAACATCCTAACATCAAGTGCTCGAACTCCAGAGGCCACGACTTCACAGCCCGCGCCCTCCGCCGCAACCTGACGCAGCCTAACGAAGAGCTCTCCGTCTCCTTTCGCGACGCGTACGGCCTCACGCTGAAGCAGTACCACTCCTTCATTATCAAACCCATCTTCTCGGCGGCAATGTCCGCGTGTCCTTATCGAAAAGACTTCTACGGCAAACTGGGTGATGATGAGGGGAGGGTAAAAAAGGACTTGGATGAGTGGTTGAGGGCGCTGGAGGATAGGGTGAAGGTGTTGAATGAATTCCTGGCAAAACCGGAGGCGAAGTGGTAGGGTCTGATGAGTTACGCATTATGCATTTGGGAGGTGCGAAACGTCTTGGAAGGCGTATATCTGGCAGTCCGAAGATATGGCTCGCACCGCCAATGTGAACTAGCTTTCAGGTCCTATGAGGGCGTACATGTACTCGGTACTGGATGGTCATTTACAACGCCCGGGACGCCACAGAGCGGTCGCGTTCGCTGACTCTCGTGGCTCAGCTCATTCCGAAGACCTGACCAGAGTCTTACCGGCGGCGAGATAACGTATGTAGCGACCAGTCCTGCCGCGCCGGAAGAGATAAACAGGGCGGTATTCTCGGCTCAGTACTCGCAAAAACCAAGCGGTGCTGTGCATTACCACTGCGAGACAATCCGGACTGGGCACCGACATTCTCTCCGACTCCTGGCAAGTCAATAAATTTCGAGTGCTCTGTGCTGGAGCTCGCTCACATCCCTACCTAACGACACGCACCCGGAATCGCACGATGTCAATCTCCTCAATTCACAAGCCGAGCTCGAGACTGCTCACAAGTTGTCCAAGTATATGTAGGGCGTCGCTCAAGATCAAATCGCAGACATGAAGGATCAGTCGCGAGTTCGTCCTGTCTCAATCGCGAGCAGCGTTACACCGTAAGAGAGATGTGGACCCGACTTCCCAATGCGGTAATTGTATGCTTGGCAGTGATTTGACGCCCCATTGCTTGTTGTTGTCCGATAATACAAGGTCGGAATTTTTTTGACACGGTGGAGCACATATTAGCGACGAGCGTTCAAGTTATGCGTTCTGGCACGAGGCAGAAGTCACTACTCGAGAAGCCTATACTGGACCTACCGTCGACAAGGAGCACCTAGACGGCAGTCGAAAGGCTTCTCGATACAACCACTAGTCATACCGCACCATGGCCACCACTCCACCACGCACCTTACCAGCTTCGTGGTACACCAGCAGGCCTCTCTACCAGCTGGAGCGCAGAGCCGTCTTCCTCAAGTCTTGGTACCTCCTCGGCCCCATCACAAAATTTGCCTCCGCCACCTTCGTGGACTACGAGTTCGCCGGCGTCCACCTTACCGTAAACGCCACTCCACCCACTGATAACGTCGGAAACCACCAACCTTCTACCATCAGCGTCCTAGACAGCACCACTCGCACCCCCCTCCGCCACCACACAACCAGCACCGGCCTCCTCTTCACCACCATCTCCCCCCTCGCCCCACCCTTCCACACCTTCTTCCCAGGCCTCGAAGTAACCCTCTCAACCGTAGACTTCACCGCTCGCCCCCACCGTCGCTCCCTCGCCTACGAAGGCCACTTCAACTGGAAGACCATGATCGACGGCTACCAAGAGTGCCTGCACTGCCAGTACACGCACCCGGCTTTCAGTCTCCTCTACCCGCCGACCTTCTATGCCGTGAAAAACCACCACAACTGGTGCCAGCACTATGCCAACGCGGCGAGACCGGACGACGGGCTGTTTTTGTATTTCTTGCCGAATTGCACGTTGAATGTTTATGGGGGCGGGATGTCGTTGTTCCGCGTTTGTCCAACCGAGGACCCGGGGAGGACGAGGATGGAGTTTGATTATTATAATGTGGTGGAGGGGGAGGAATTTGAGGAGTACTATAAGTTTGTGAGGCAGGTGGCGGACGAGGATTTTGAGTTGTGCGAGACGGTGCAGGGGAATTTGGAGAGGGGGGTTTATGCTGAGGGGGTGCTGAATTCTGTTAGGGAGAACGGGGTTGCTTGTGAGTCTTCATCTAACGTCTCTCTGGGCTGGAAGGCTGCGGTGCGTCGCTGACGACTTATATGATCTAGATTATCAGCAGCGTGTTCTGGAGATGGTCCTTGAGCAACACCAGGAGGACCGGCAGCAAGCCAGGACTCGTGGAGCTGAAGGGGCGGCGGCATCGAAATCAGCCGTCGAGCACGCACCGGGACGCCATGGAAACAGTATCCCGAACAGGGCAATCGTGGAGGCATCGGCATAGGGCGCGGGTACCTTATCAAGTCCACGGGTAAAGTAATCACTACTACGGTAGCAGCGGATGATCCCGCGATATGTGGGCATTTGGTGGGGGAGCTGTCGCCAATATCGCACTGCTGAGATACTGGACAGCGGTAGTCGCGGGCTCATGTTGCTGTATATGATGAGGCCGCCGGTAGGGACATCTACAGCAAGGTTTGATCATTCTCGTGCAGGTCGCGTCGTTGGATATCAGTTCACCCGCGCTGCATCTGCCAAGCATGGACACCCTGCCAATTCTTACATCGGAGCGCATACTCGTGCCTCTACTCGCCGTCACGAGCGCGGCTTTGGTTGCCTACGTCGCCCTCCAGCTACCCGGATGGACTCGCCATGTCTCTCAACGCCTCCCGTTCAGCCTTCCCAAGAGCAAAGCCGCCGCGAAAGAGGCAGCCCTCGAAGAGTCGCAGCCTATTTTCGTGACCAAAGAACTTGACTTCCCATACGACTGGTGGACGTCGCGCAAACTCTTTGAATTGGAGAAGCGGGCGGTGATGAGCAAAACCTGGCTCCATGTCTGCCACTCTTCGCTCTTCAAGAAAGCTGGAGACTACCGAGCCTTCCACATTGCGGATTTCTCTTTCTTCGTCGTGCTCGGCAAGGATGGCCGGTTGCGTGGGTTCCATAATATCTGCCGGCATCGTGCGTATAGCGTCGTGACGAAGTCGGAAGGGAGTTGCTTGGTGATGAGGTGCAAGTATCATGGCTGGTATGTGGTCGCCTTCTCCGCGTTCTGGAGATACCGATGAGGGTGCTGACGGTTGGCTAAGGTCTTACGATACCCAAGGCAAATTGATCAAAGCGCCCAAGTTTGAGGACAACCAAGGGTTCTCCAGGTCGGAGAACAACCTCTTCGAGATCCGGACGTTCATCGATTCCTCCGGCTTCTTGTACGCCAATTTCGACATCTACGGCTCCGACGGCCTCACTATCCGTGTCGGTGTTCCGATCCGCGCCAGATTGACTCTCGTAGAAAGCTGGAGCTTAGAAGCGAACTTCAATTGGAAATTTGCCGTACCATCCGGCGCTTTCCGCGTCTCCTCGCTGATGTACTTGAACAAGTTCGCGGAGCTGTTGACCGAAGCATCCGGGCTTTTCGAGTCCTGGAGATGGCCGACGGAGTTTGAGCTGAGCCCGCTGACGCGGTTGATGAGGTCGAGCAGCGGTGAGCACTGGCTGACCGTCACCGTGATTCCGGTCTCGGAGTTGAAGAGCACGATCCAGTGCTCGTTTTACTGCTCACGCTTGGGACCCAAAGCAGCTTTGCAAGTCACCGCCGTCAAGCAGGAAGTCGACGAGAGCGTCAAGAAGCTCGAGATGAGCTTTTGCGGCTGTCAGCATATCTGGCGAAATCCCAGATGCAGCGTCTCAGGAGCCTTTGCTGGCGGAGATCAAAGCGCACAGCCGACTGGAGCGCCTGATGGGTGGAGAAGTACACCCAGCGTCTCGGATGCGGGACACGAGCCAAGCGTGCAAAGTCGCTGATGATCTGTGCCGTGAGCTTGAGGTGGCAGCTGATGAGAAAACTCCTACTCTGAGCGGACTTGATGGGCTGGCTTGGTGATAGGCTTTCATTTGATGACCGCCCCATCGTTCGCATAAGCGCCGGCAAAATCCATCTGCGATAGCTGTCCCTGGATTTGGTCGACCTCTCGACTGAGATCTTCCACATTCTGTGCGAGAGCAGCCACCTCGTCGAACTTCCGGCGTTTGTTAGCATCGGCGATCATCTCCGAGACGAAGAACTTCTGCTCCTCAAGCACGATGAGGCGCTCCCTAAGCTCCTTCTCCTCGGCTTCAAGAGCAGTAACTTGAGCTGAGCTAGTACTGCTGGCGCGGCTACTGCTGGGCCGCGAGTCGTTTCCGGCGGCTATCTCGTTGTACTTGAGAGTTGCAAGAGCACCTTGCGGCTTTCCATTCACGGTCGGTGCGCTGCGCAGCGCTGCGTGTTTCAGTATCTTTGGCAGCGACTTCAGCGGTAGCATATGCAGATGTAAGAAGTTCATCGACTGCTGATAGACGGCATTCTGCAACTTCTGCTGCGTCGGATTGTCAGCTGGCAAGTCTCGCATCCGTCTTGCTGCAAAGTCGTATTGTGTGAACGAATCTGTGAGCCGCTTCCGCACCTTACTAGCTTCGGCTAGCTGAGATGGCGTAGGCGACTTCGCCGGATCCTGCAATACGAGCAACAGCCGCTGAAACCTCGGCAGTAGCAGCCGTATGCCATGCTCAAATTGCACCAGGTTCTGATAAGCGCGCTGGTCTGGTGTCTGGGCGGCAAGTACTCGTGCAAAGTCGGCTTTGCTGAAGATAGTACGCTGGCAGTCTTTGCACAGCCTGACGTTGACCGCGATCCTGTCGATACTCTTTTCTGAAATGATGTCAGTGACTGTCGGGATATCAGTGGCTGCTGTTTAGAAAGAAGAAGGTTGCCAACGTACTAGTGTCGACATCTAAGCTGATCTCGGCGGAGCAGGCAGTTGCTGGGTCACTGCAGACAACACGCCCGCAGGTCCTGCAGTGGTGTCTTCTGAAGCTGTACTGGGAGAACGGTTGCCGACAAAAGGGACATTCGTTCACTGATGCATCTTCCTGCCACGGCACGACCGTCTGCTCGAGAATCCGTATCTGATTCTTGTTGCCGCCGGACAAAGAAGACCAAAGCGAACCCTGGAGAAGTGAGCTCTGGAGGGGCTCGGGCGGAGGAGGATCGGCGAGTAATTGAGTAAGCCTGGTCAATCGCATCTCCAGCCTGCTAGTCTCAAGGTACTGCTTATCTACAGTCCTTCTCCTGACCGATTTGAAGTGCTCCAGATGGTTGCGCTCCGCTCCATTCTTGTCATTGTAGCCATCGCGAGTTTTGTAGCACGTCTCGCAGACCCGGTACCACAGCCCACGCACGGGCTCATGTTTGGCCGACCGAGAGAGTTTCATCTGGTACATGGTATGCTCGTCGCAGAACAGTCTGCCACAGTGCCTGCAGTGCACCTGACCAGTCGCCGTACCCAGCCGCTTGCCGCACATCGGGTCTGAGCACGCATCGTGTCCCGTCGCTCGTTGCCAATGGGACTTGGTGATGACTTCGTCTGGTTCCAGAGGTGTCTCGGCTTGACGGGCGACAGGTGGAGTGGGCGAAGCTCCTCGGCTGGCCTGAGGTGGAGTGGTGATCGCGGGCGGGGATATTTCGTTGTTGGACTCGAATATGTCCAGCCCGCGTAGCTTCTGGTTCAGCAACTGCAGCGGCTGGAATTTCTTCGTCTTAACCATTTGATTCTTGAACCAAGTCTTGGCCTCGTCTTGCTCAACCTCCTCTAGGTTCCCGTGGTTGTCATCGATGTGTCTGTCCCGTGATCAGGAAAGGTCCATGGGTAGGAAAAGGTTGGTCGGGGCAGGCTTACCTACCTATTCAACTGCAGCAAGGTCACCTGCGATCGTCAGCATACGTGCCTTCTTCATCCGTCCGAGGCAACCAACCCACCATCTCCTCGTTGCATATCGGGCACACCATCCTTGAGCTGGCCGCCGCTGCTGCCTGCGCGGACGCATGGCCGTCAAGCGCGACCTGCGCCGTGAGGTCTTCGTGTTGCAGCGACGGTGACAGCGGCGCGCTTGAGACCTGTGAGTTGAGGGAAACAGAGCTCTCTGACGGCGAGAGCAGGCCGATGTTGTTGACCTGCTGCTTGTTCGGCGGAGCCGGCGGTGCGAGGCTCTTCCCAGTACCCAGTACCCGGCCTCCACCAAGGCTCCTCCGAGTGGCCATCGCTTCGCTTCCGTTCTCCTGGCTCAGCGATGCATGAAGGCCCGGTATGGGGGAGATGCCTGACTCCATCTGCATGCTAAGGTACAGCACCGAGATGGGAGCCTGAGGAAGTCGTAGTGGGGCGAACATGCAGCGGCATCTTATCGATATGTGACCGAGATCTGAGATGATTAGCTAAGCCTGTATGTACGATCGCTGTCACATGCCGCATGTTCTTCTTCTCCGGTTCTCCATCATAACCTCGTGCATTCATACAGCGTGCATCACCTACAAGCGTATGTTTGTTGAGTGCGAGAACATGGCCGACGAACACTTTCCCGAGATACAAGGTGGAGGCTCTCTCATCCTCGCCTGGCAAGTGCGAAACAAAAAAGTACTGGTCGTAGGCGGCGGCGAGGTGAGCCATGTCCCCATCCCATCAGTGTGCAGCTCGTAGAGTATTGACATTGACACCACAGCCCAGGTCGCTGCAGGTCGGATACTGAACCTCCTCAACGCCGACGCGAAAGTCGTCCTTATAAGTCCACGCGATGGCCTCAACCCGGAAGTCGCTCATCGCATCGAGCGCGGACAGGTCACTTATCATGACAAGCTGTTCGAACCTTCCGACCTCGATGACCCGGCGATCACCATGGTGATGACGGCGGTGGACGATCCGGAAGCATCAACGCGGATATGGAAGCTGTGCAAGGAGAAGCGGATAGCAGCCAACATCGCGGACGTGCCGCCGGAGTGTGACTTCTACTTTGGCAGTGTACATCGAGACGGCCCGTTGCAGATCATGGTCAGTACGAATGGAAATGGGCCAAAGATGGCGAACATCGTGCGAAGAAGGATAGCGGCGACTTTGCCACCGAATATCGGGGAGGCGATCGCGAAAGTTGGAGCACTGAGGAAGAAGCTGAGGGTACTTGCGCCGGGCGACGAGCAGGGTCCGAAACGAATGAAGTGGTACGTGCGGTGGAAGACACTGGTATACCCGTCTCATGCTAATATTCTGCAGGATGTCGAAGGTTTGCGTACAGTGGAGCTTAGAAGATCTATGCGAGATGGAGGATGTCGATATGAACGAGCTTTTGCAAGGCTATGTACCGGACCAGGTACCCAGCTTGTCGCAGGTACGGTCGGGAGAAGAGCCGGGAGTGTGGCAATTTGACGGGTCCTATGGGTGGTCGTGTGTCATATAGATCGAACGAGTATCGAGCTCCCACAGCACACATGTGACCGTCCCCGATCCTCAAGAATTCTGTGCTGCACATGCTTTACGAAAGGTACATGTGTTCCGATTTTCACTACAGTGACTATTCCATGTTCAAACGCGAGCTCGCGTGACTCCTAGCAACTCCGCAACCTCGACATGCCACTGCTTCCATCCACCAAACAGCACACCGAGCGCTCGTACTACGACGGCGATGTCGACTTCGACCTCCTTGCCGCCGAGGATGCCGACTTCGCCGCCATCTGCAAAGTCTCGAAAGACAAACGCTGGGTCGATTTCCAGGACCCGAATGTCGTGCAGTGAGGTCATACGGACACCGTTCAACTTCAATCGCGCTGACAAACATCACAGACAGCTCACCAAAACCCTGCTGAAGTGCCACTTCGGTCTCACCATCTCCCTCCCGGACGACCGTTTGTGCCCGCCCGTCCCCGTCCGATGGAACTACATCCGCTGGATCCAGGAACTCCTCGACACAACCAGCGACACTTACACCGACCACTACGACCCCTCGCGCGAAGTCCTGGGCCTCGACATCGGCGTCGGAGCATCATGCATCTATGCCTTACTCGCCTGCGCCTCGCGACCGCGATGGCGGATGGCGGGCGCGGATATCGACCAGCACTCCCTCGACTACGCTCGCAAGAACGTGGTGGCTAATGGGCTGGAACAGCGAGTCCGACTGAAGTTATCTTCTAGTGCGGAGGCTCCGCTCATCCCGCTGGATGCCATGGGAGTTGAGGAGATGGACTTCGTGATGACGAATCCGCCTTTCTACTCCTCAGATCAGGATATGCAGGCGAGCTATACTGGCAAATCTGCGCCTCCATCTGCTGTGTGTACCGGAGCGGAGAACGAGATGATCTGTCCGGGCGGGGACGTGGGG
>JAABUV010008799.1_pt1 | contig 10110 bp, 15 predicted proteins | sample 5559971 | NCBI WGS metagenome assembly JAABUV01 (sample SAMN10711881, study PRJNA513362) | rock metagenome | isolation source: Antarctica rocks | place: Antarctica: Victoria Land, Knobhead nord | collected 2015-12-19
ACCATGCCATGCTGGGCACACATCTCTAGGATGCCAGCATAGCCATCATGCACCTCTGTGTTGTAGTACCCAGCTGTCATCTCAGCTGCATGACTGCGTGAGTTGTACCACCAGTGGACACCAGCTATCTTGAGGCTGACCTCAACTGGTCTGCCTGCTGGCTGCCACTGTGACCTCCTGTCAGAAGCAGAAACTTGGCTTCCAGACAGAGAGAGAGATTCAGAGAACTGTCAACTGTAAGCCAGCCCAAATAGACTGATCAGAAGGGCCCAAGCAGGCCAAAGTGTGTAAAAGTGTGATGGAGTGTGACGGCTGCCAGCCAACGGGTGAGTGTACATGAGGTATGTGCCCAAACATTCATTGAGCTGATGTAATGCATAAGGAGTGCAGTTTTTGTTGTGCTGTGAAAGATCCTACTGGGAGATCAGCCACAGATGACAGCACAAGGGCAGACCGTCAAGTTGCATGCAATCTGCATGTCACAGGAAAACGCTTGACAAAGCTGTTGTTGTCACTGCTGTTGCCGGTTAGAAGCTTGTTTCAATGCTATGGGCAGCTGTGCAATTGTCAGGCATGCAGACCAGCCCAGCGCTGCATCATGCCTCCACAGTGCAGTATCCTAATGAGCAGGGTGGTATGACTGTCAACATGGTCCGCTGGCTCACCTGCCTTGCACCTCTGTTGCAGCGCTTGCTTCACGTGCACCAGCAGACTGGGCAGCAGAAAAATATTTTTCATCAGGCGGTCTGAACTGCATCGAGTCTGGCTGGGCACTTGCATGACCAGACTCATGCCTTTGCTGCCTTGTGCTTGCCAGAGGTGGCTCTGTATTGTGCTGACTGGTGTGCTGTGTGCCAGTCAAATCATCTCCGGCATCAACATGACCGCTGCTGCTAACCTCTGGCTGCTGAACTGTCATGCCATCAGACTGAGCAACTGTAGGCAGAAGACCTGTTTCACCAGAACTACATGTCTGTGCCAAAGATCCTGTCGGCTGCCGCTGCTGGCCCTGCTGCTTCCTGGCATCTACATCAGGCTGGGAGTTGTGTTGAGCTGGTGGTTCTTGTGCTGTAGGCCAACTGGTTGGAAGGGGCGCAGCACCTGTAGGTCCTCCAAGGGTGGGTGTGATGGGCTCACTGGGAGTTGCCTTTGTGGGCTCATGACTCCCTAGCAATGCATCAGCATTTGCCAGACTGGCGGGCGCCTGATCAAATGGCAGCTCCTGTGATTCTGCCTGTGGTGTGTTTTGTGGGGGTGGGTTGGGGTCAAGGGGGGGTCTGAGCACAGTGGCAAGGTGAGAAGCCGCTGACATGGGGTTCAAGGGACTGCTGCAGTGGCAGGAGCGGTACTTGGAAGTGCAGCGCTTCGGCCGGCTGGTGTTGAAAATTGAGGAAGCTATCTTGCAGAGGCGCTCGCCGTGCAGAAGCAGGTTGTCTGAGTACCACTTCATGAAGAAGTGGCCGTAGGGAGAGTCCCAAGCTCCTCCCCAACCTCGGAAGAAGCCTGTGTCCTGTACAATTCACATGCTTCTCTTGGATGGAGCTCACAATGCTAAGCGCAAACATGGACGTCAGCTGCTGTACTAGATTTGCTCAATCCTGGTGCAGGCTTTGTGCTTTAGCCTATACCAACTGCATGAGCTGTGCAATCTCTCAGCATGCTGAAGACCACTAATGCAGTTAATGTTGTTTGCAGCCCACGAGTAGCATTAGCCATCGCAGCACCAGCAGTAAAAGCAGCAGCAGCAACAGCAGCAGCATCTGGTCATCAAATAAGGTAGCGCCTTTCCAAACAGGAGCAATGCAGCATAAGCAGCAACAGTATACAGACGCAGCAGGGCAGCGGCATGAGCATCAGCAGCATCAGGTAAGCATACCTCTGGCCAGCTGTTGTATTCCCCAGCATCATGGGGGCCTTCTTTGCCCCATTCTGCTTGCTCAACTGCTGCAGCTGCCTCTGCTAGAGAGGCCAATGCACGTTGGTCATAGCACTGGAATTCCCCAGCCTGCATCACACACTTGGTCAGGAGATCAGACATGTTCCAAGAATTCCAGCACTCGATTTCAAGAGAACCGCGCAAGATCGTCTCACAAAACCCAGATGTGTGCAATCATGCAGGAATTGCAGGGCACAAAGCAAGCACGTTGTTTGCGCCCAGTTGTGCGATGCTCAAGCAGGGCAAGATATCTGATGATGGATCATAGCTTGGTGACTGACCAGACAAAGATGAAGTGTAGACATGTCAGCCAATCCTGCTGAATGGCAAGGCCGCCATAGCGTGCATGTCTCAGCTGGCATGCCAATCACTGACACAGGCTAGAGCAGGAGGCAAGGCACACCTACCCCAGGAAACCTCCAGCCTTGGGTCTCAACATATGAAGGGTAGCGCAGCTCACCGCAGGGTCCACCCCCAACAGCAATCTCATGAATGGCAGCCCCAATATCATCAATGAAAGCCTCTCTGAATGCATGCATGAAGTCTGCATAGCACTCCAGTGCTGTGCGGCCATGTAACACACTTGCCTGGTCGGCAAACAAGCTGATGTATTCGTTGTTGCTTGTGCCTGGTTGGCCATCCCTGGGTCTGTCAGTGCAGAACAAGGTTGGGTCTTCCTCACCGCACTGCATTCCAGCTGCATCATTGTGCCGAGAACAAAGAAACAAAGGAGCATCAATCTCGGTGAAAGACACTGGAACAGGATGCAGCAGCAGAAGCACTGCCTTTGGGGCTTTGCCGTGTGATACTGGGTCTGCAGACTGGATAGTGAGTTGCTGCACAATCAAGGCCGACAGGAGACTTCAATTTGTCCTGTGGTGGGCTGGTGTGATACCAGGGAAACGACCCATACGCAAATTCTTGGGTAAATAAATGCCCACCTTGAAAACCCAGTCTGGAAGTGGCACTTGAGCATAGTCGCCAACATTTCCTCCACAAGCATGGAAGCTCATTACAGCTTGAATGCGTAGCCCCTTGGCTTTCACCATAGAGAACAGTTGTTGGTACCCCGACCAGTCATATATTCCAGGCTGTCGCTCAACAGCGCCCCACTGCCAGGCAGGAGAGCAGATTGGTGAGTGGTAACCCGCTCAGTTGAAAGTGGTGTCTTGAAAGAGGACACAATGCTCAACAGGGGGTTGCTGTAATGCAATTTGCCTGCCTCTTTTAGAACAGGCTTCCCAACTGGGTCACAGCAGTGTCACATAGTTTGCAAAGCCCAGAGCAGGAGCGCTGCTTCCGTGAGGATTGCATTTCTGACATAAGTGACATATCTGACCTGATACATGAACAAGGAATCATGCAACACAATGATTGATGCGATTTGGTACCAACAGTGAGTGCGGCATGGTGTGTCCTTGCCAACCAGAACTCACCCACACATCCACAGCAACACCCTCGACGCCGGAAGCATGCAACAAGCCAAGCGCTCTGGCAAACCAGGAAGTTGATGCATACTGGAAATGGCCTTGGCTGTTGACCTGCAACATCACCCTCGATCACCTCTGCTCATGCAGAAGAGGAGCTGTGCAAGTCCTAGCGGCATGATCAATTATTAGGACTGACCGTGTCTAAGGGCAACATAACGTACACAGGAACACCCTGGCGCTTTTGGGGCTCAGCAAGTAACTGGTCAGCTGCAGCCTGTTCAGGTACCCAATGTGCAGTGCGCACTGCAGCTGCTTCCTGCTGCATAGGTGCAGCAGTGCTGGCACAAGTGGCCGGTTGCGCACAGCACCTGCTCATGACTCTTGCAATCAGACGAGGTGTGTTTGCTTGGTCCTGAAGAGCGGTGTGCTTTCTTACTGGAGGCCGAGATGGACTGCTAGTCAGTGAAGCTGACTCTCGGATTGGCCGGCTCAAGAAAGGCTTGAGTTGTTGACAGCGTATAGGACAGTGCAACGTGGTGCAGATTGGTCGTGGATTTGCGTGAGAAGCTGGGTTAGCAGTCTGTGGGTGAATGCAAACCATCGACTGGCCTTAGCAAGGTAGCTCCAGCGCTACGTGCCTGACTACAAAGCATGCCACCAAACTGTACAAGCTGCTGTCAGAGCCTCGTGGCATTTGCTAAACAAGGCACATCAAGCCAAGCCAATTCAAAGATCGCCAGCACTTGCAGTCGGCATCACATCGTGCGAGGCCGACTGTTCACCGGTCGTACACGCGTCACCTGTGACCAGCTGGTGAGGGGCGACAGTATGCAATCGCGTCAAAAGCAACCTGTTGATCACCCCAGATGAGTGGGTTCGGTGCTTAAAAATACAACGCAAGGTCACAGTGATCATGTCATCCTACATGAAGTTGAAGGTCATGGCTACTCTGTGTATGGTTCCAGTTTCAGCAGATGTAACAGAGCATGCAGTTTGACCATTTGACGGAAAATCACATACGCACATACGCGCATACGCACATACGCACAACGAGCCATCTTGGACTCAAGTCTTCAAGTCAACGCTCATCTTTGTCCGAGACTGTCTGTCCAGCTGTTGTTGCGGCTCACAGAGGTCTGTGTCAAGCATATATGATTTTGCAAGACCTTTCCAGCCAAATCGCTGTTGTCATCACAACGATCTTGCTTGGCGGCATCGCCTACTTCACCTTCTTGCGGTTCAACCGTATTGCAGACGTTCAGCCAGTTGCGGGCGTCTCTGGTGGAGAGTCAGGCGGCCGCCTGATCAGCAGAAAAGAAGTCGGAAAGCACTGTGTGGCTGATGACCTGTGGATCATACTGAAAAACCAGCAGAGTCACAAATTGTCTGTTTATGATATTACAGCCTATGTAGAGGAGCATCCAGGGGGTCAGGCTATATTGAATAACGCTGGCAAGGACTCGACCAAGGGATTTTACGGTCCTCAGCATCCATCCAGAGTGTTTGACATGATTGAGGACTTTTATATAGGGGACTTGCAGTCGTGAAACTATGCCCTGTGGTTGATGACGTTTGAATGAACCATGCAGACAGAGCAATGATGCTACTGCCCGCACATGCGTGCTGATCTGCACTCACTTTATGAGCACATGGACTTTCCAATCGTCACTTTCAAGTGTCAGTTCAATGCCTGCCACACTGAAAGATGACACCAATGAGGAAGTTTTCAAAGTACTAGTGCCTTAACACAGATGCAGTTTTGCACACTGTGTAGTAGCATGCATAAATCATGGCACTGGTCTGATGAAGTAAATGGTAGCTCAGAGAGAGAGATGTGTTGCACGGTCCTTTATACTATCAGCTTCATTGACCTCCACACCTGATGGCCAGGAAGCGACATCTGAATATGTCTGCGAGCAGCCAATACTTTGCTTTCCTTGATAGATTGGATCTCAGATACACGTTCCCAAGGATACACTAATCTGCAGAGCTTGGTAAAATGCCTGAATCATAGAGATATTGTGTCAGATACATAGCTAGCTTTTCAATACAGCTCGTGATGCTATGTAGGCTGTGTAACATTGCTCTGCTATGTGTGGCAGATACAGCCAAACACAAAAAACCAGATGCATACCCCTCCATGCACACGTATTTCCAAATTAGCATATTACATTTTGATTCAACATGCATGCTTTCAGTGTGCCACCCCATTTGCAGAATGCTGCTCATCCTGCTTGCTGGAGAATTCAGTATCCCAGATGCGGATAGTGCCATCTTCAGACCCCGAGGCATATGATTCTCCGCCCGGTGCAAAGCGCACGCAATGCACAGGACCATGGTGCCCTGCAATGCATTGACCCAATTTTCTGAGACTCTAAAGCCAGTGTTGCTACTACATCAGCACAGATGCACATCACTTGCTTGGTGGTGGCTGCATGGCATCAACAAAAGTGTTTTGCAGCATTAACATACCGGCTGTTACAGCACATACATTGCTGACAGTGTCCTCAGCTGCTCTCAATAGAGCTCATGATGCACATGAAGACTTGTCCAAATGGGCCCACATTGCCAGCATGACTTGCTGTGGCTCTTTGGGCAGATCTGTATGCTGACACTGTTGGCATGCTTGCATGAAGCAGGATCTCACCTTTGTTGCAGTCAACTTCTTCACCGCTATCAAAGTCATACAGGTGAACCCACATGTCTTCGCCACCTGCTGCCAATTTGTGCTTCTCAGGACTATACGAGGCTGACTCCACTTTGTGTGGGAAGCTAAAGGACTTGACAACTTGAAAAGAATTGGCATCCCAAAGTTTGACACTTTTGCCATCAGCAGTGGTAAATAGGTTGCTGTTCACGATCTCTAAGGAAAGCACTACATCCATTGTTTCCAGCGTTTTGACAATCTGATGACTTCTGACGTCCCACACACTGCACCACATGGAGCACATGACCTGTGTACATGCTGTGTTATGACAGGACACTCTCATGCATTGTTGTGCATCTCACATGCATTTGAGTGGCAAAAGACAAGATGCAAGCTAAGGTTGGCACAGCCATGCTGGACAGCTACTTCAATGGCAGATTCATGCTGGACAGCTACTTCAATGGCAGCTTCATGCTGCGCAGCTGATTGGAGCACGATGTCAACCTGACAGGTTGTGCACATCTCAATAAGGATGACAGATGTCACCAGCAATCCAGACAAGGAGGCAGCTTGCCACATGCCAAGTACCTGATATTAGGTTTGTCAACATACGTTGACAATATGAGGTTGTCATTCTGATGGTGAGATGCGAAACGTATGGAGTCAGCTGCCTGGAAGTGCTGAGGTTCTGAGGAAGAGTTATGCAAGTCATACATCTTCATCTTACTCACTTTATCGTATCCTACAGGGTCACAGTATCCTCAGGTATGTGGTGTTGCACAGATCAGATGCTGCGTACATTACACGCAGGACATACAATCTGTATATAGCAGACCTGCAGTGAGTAGATGTTTGCTGTCCTGGCTGAAATGGACAGAGCGGACAATGTGATCATCTGGAAAGGTATGTTTCACGTCCCCAGAGACCGCGTCCCAGATGCGTGCAGAAAAGTCAGCTGAAGCTGTTGCAGCTAACAATGCTGGCTTGTTGAGTACGCACTGCTAGACTGCCCCCTGCAATGCAGCATTGCACCTCAAAAGGGTCCTTGACATAGGTCTTTGCCAGCACAAATGTGTAAAGTACCTTGTGCCCTTGGAAAGTGCCGACCCAGTCGCCATTGGAACCATTGCGAAGCATAGGCTGTCCATCTTTGCTGGCACTGGTCAAGAAATAACCATCCGGCGTGACCGCACTACAGTGCAGCTGGTGTTTAAGATTGTAGTTTCTGCTAACTCAAAGCTGCCAACTGCCCTGACTCACCTATAGGATAGATCGACTATTGGTCGTGAGTGGCCATGGCAAACCAATGGATTCTGTTGCGGCTTCTTCGCGACCATTCAGTCCCTACTCAGGCCTTTGCAGCCGAAACTACTTGTAAGCCGACGTTGGGTTGACCTGGTCTCCGCCGAGACAAGCTCATCGTTCCTGCATGAAGTTTTCTAGCTTCCTGGCGCGCAACTTAGCTTTGAAGTCAACATACGGCACCTCCTCCGTTCCCACTAGCACCTTCAAGCGAGAGTCGAGGTGACCTGATTACCTGGCGGTGGTGGAGCGGTGGCCGGTCAACCCTCTGTCAAGCTGCATTTGTTTGACCAAGACTGACTGTCTGTCGCCATTGCGGAGCTTCTAGACGCCGTTTCATATGTAATCCAGCAGGTTGTGTCCTGCGAAGCCAAGCAGGATGGCCGAGACGATGATACATCAAGGTAAGCATGATGGCTTGACGTGGATTGCTGCTTGAACATGGATCACAGTCGTGAGGGCTGCAGGCGCGGAGGACTTTGCCTACATCTACATCGATCTGCAACACATAGATAATAGCCAAATGCCCACCCCTGGTAGCACCATCACCCTGCAGGTATGTCTTGTTCCTACGTTCTGTGTAGTTTACAACAGAAGAAAACAAAACCTGTCTGCAGAGCCTGGGCACAGATGCCCCACAGATGCAGCTGCCAGATGGCACCATAGTGTCAGGAAAGTATGAAGGTACCATTGGTTCCTTTGTGTTTTTTGACAAGCCATGCAACACAGAGCTCCCCTCTGATACGGAAGGTGCACCACAAAGCAAAGCAGAATACCTTTGTCACACAGAGAAGCTGCTTACAATGCAGCCCTCCTCTCCACCCCAGACCAGTGCATGATTTGCAGTGCATGTCCAAGGGGTAATTTTGTGTTGCATGAGCACATGAACTGGAGCAGACAGCGCAGTTGTCGGTGCAAGAAGCCTGATGTGTCTGAAGTGACTGCAAATTTGCCAAGACACAATTGCATACAGCACATGGCAAAGCAAGAGCTCAGAGTATTGCAAGGCGCATCGATGCATTTGTAACACGTGAGTAGCATTCTGCCTGGCAGTCTTGACAAAGTTTGCTCAACAACAATAACATCCTTTTTGGACTACATGGGACTTGTAATGATTGCAAGCACAAATGCCTCAGATAGCAGGATTTCACTTCACATTAGAAAAGAAAAGCCTGTGTCAAGAATGCCTTGCAAAGGCACAGTCCATGCAGTTGGGAAATACGTGAGGCTGACAGCTAGCATTTACTTAAAAAGCACATCATTGTAGTAAATGTATACATATATCAGTTGTCCTGATCAAATGTAAAGAAGGGCGCTTGCAGAGCTTCTGCAGCAGTGATGCCAGGATTGGCTGGGTGCAGCAAGCTTCGAATCCTGCATGTACCGTCTCAGCGTCAGAAGAAATGTGTTTTCAACATGCATACTTGCCTACTTTGTGGCCAAGTTGTTTACGACGCTTACCTGAGACTGCGAATCCTCAAGACATGCAGTGGACCTTCATTCCGGTACAAAATGCCACATGAGCTGAATCTCCAGTTGCGCCTGTGCCAGCACACCAATTCAACAAGCAAGTCAGCCGTTGCAATGCACAGCATGTTGCTTACATGTCAAGCTAGACTCACCTCAGGACTTGGCTCTTCTTTGCATCCAGCTTGTCAGACGGTGCAAACCATGCTCTTACATGCACTCCTACACAGCGTAGCCACAGAAACCGCTTGGTCAGGGCGCATCAAGGGCTCTTGTTTTTGACACAGGGCCAGTGTCTGCTTGGTCACAATCCAGTTTCCACCTCAAGAGCGAACTGGAAGATATGCAGCTGATAGTCACAAGGAATAGCTTGAGCTAGAGCGAGGTCATACCGGTCACATGGAACATAAAATCCATCAGCAGGCGTACTTCCAATTCATCCTCCTGAGGCCACACACGCCCATCAATATACCTGCAGAATCAACCCAACTTTTCTTAAAAAGAGTTGACCTCTCACAACACAGGTGCCCTTGTGGGCAAGCTCAGTATCAACATCATTCATGCAGGGAGAATGCAAGTGCACATATGCATGCTAGATGATGAGGCATGCATCAAGCAGGGAAACCCAGGTTGTGCAGTCAGCTCAAGCTGTTTGTCATGACTTGCCTCTGCATGTCCCACAACAAGGCAAAAACGTCACCCTTGCGGTACCAGAACGACCGGTATACGCGCTCCATGAGAGGCACCTGCAACGACGCAATCTAGCATTTGTCTGAAATGTACGTGTTTAGTTTGTACTCAGAGAATCAACATATAGCCAGCAACAGTAGTGTTGGCATGGACAGCAGAACAGAGCCAAACTGGGTACCAGTCAGGAGCAGCATGCTGAGGGCTTGCACGCTCAGCCTTTGATGAGCGTATCAGCTCAATGATGCACAAAAATGTCAAATAAATGCTGATGCTGAAGGTAGATCAAGTGCAGATGGATGACAAACGGTGCAGATTTTGAACCATTACAAACAGAAGGGTTGTGCGAAGCAGTGACAAAGAGAGCTGCACAGGCAGATGCAACCCCAGTTCAATATCATGCATGCAAAGCTTGAAGGTGGTGATATTTCACCTCAGGAAGCAAGCCTGCCGGCATTGGGAGAAACTTGAACTTGCCGGAGCGTGAGGAAGCCTTCTGCCGCAGCTGACCATCAGGACTGTAGCGCCCCCCGGGCTGTTCTTTGATGCCCTTGGCATTCAGACTGTACAGAGGCTGCGCCCTGTGAGGCTCGTTGTGTATGAGCTTGCCCCTTTTGCCAGCCACATAACCAGCACCGAAA
>JAABUV010008800.1_pt1 | contig 10109 bp, 14 predicted proteins | sample 5559971 | NCBI WGS metagenome assembly JAABUV01 (sample SAMN10711881, study PRJNA513362) | rock metagenome | isolation source: Antarctica rocks | place: Antarctica: Victoria Land, Knobhead nord | collected 2015-12-19
CCGGGCTGGCCATCGCGTCCAGCATGCCCTCGCTCCAGGCCAGCAGCGGCAGCGTGTCGATGTCCGGGTCGACCGGCGCGCCGCCGCCGGGCGCCAGCTCGTTCGGCGCCGCGTGGTGCGTGTTGTGCTTGGCCTTCCACCAGCCGGTGCTGAAGCCCTGCGCGCGCGCGCGCGGCGCTGCGGTCGGGCGCGGCCCGGCGCGGGCGCGGGCGCGCTCGGATGAGGCCCTGCGCGGGGCGCGGCCGCAACCGGTCCCCGCCCCCGCCCGGCGCCGGCCGGCGCGGCGCCGCCGGGCGGCAGGCGTCATGGGGATGCAGCGGGTTGTGCATCGTGCCCCCTTCCACCGCTCCACCCTTCAGTGTCGGGGCACAACGCGCGCTGCTCTGCCATCGCCCCAGGCCGCCGTGTCACCCGCACAGCGCTCGCCCGGCCACCGTGTGCGTTGGAATCGCCCAGCAATTCCTCACGCCCCACTGAGCTCAGACACTGGGGAAAAAGGGGCGACCGCCGCCGCGCCTGGCAGACGTTGCCCAGCACGTAGCCGGCCGCGTTGTTCAGGCGCCGGTCGGCGAACACCTGGTGGTGCAGGAAGTCATGTGCGAGCCAGCCGCACTGCTGCCAGAACAGCGCCAGCAGCGCCGCCGAGCCGACCAGGCCCGGCCACGCGCCGCCGCAGGCCGCGAGCGCGGCCACCGCGCTCGCGCCCAGCGCCAGCGTGCTGGCCGCCTTCCAGGCGTAGAACGCCTTGCTCGACGCGAACAGGCCCTCGGCCTGCAGCCGCGCGCGCAGGTCCCGGAAGTCCGCCAGCAGCGCCGGCGTGGCCGCCACGTCCTGCGCCGCGCGGCCAGGGCTAGGGTCAGGCGGTCGGGCGTCAGGTCAGGCGCGCCGCGCGAGCCGCCCGGCGGCGCCGCCTCGCAGCAGGCGCGGCTGCCGCGCAGGAGCTCGGTCGCCGCGGCTCGGCTGTCGCCGATGCTGTGGACGCAAGGCGAACAGCGCTGCGGGGCGGCCAGGCGTGCACAGCGCGGGCTTGCCTGGCGCTGCTCTTGGGGCCGCGTGCAGCACACAGCGTCAAACGGCAACCCTGCTCTAGCAAAGCAGCACCCAAGGCATGCCCACGCTCGCCAGCACGACCGCCCACGCTCATAAACACAAACGCGCTGAGGCGCGCAGGTGCAGGGGCTCAGGCGCGGACCTCTGCCGCGAGCTCGCCGATCCGGTGCTCTCGCAGCAGCGCCCAGGACGACGCGGCATGGAACGTCGCAAACACGTCGGTCGCGTCGCGGCCCGCATACGTCAGGATCACGCGGCCGCCGGGGTGTCTCCTCCAGAAGGCCGTCACGTCGTACACCTGCCACGCGGCGCGCCCGCTCGATCAGCGCCCGGCGGGGCCCGCGCAACCCCGCGCCGCCTGGGCGGACATCCCGGGCGCTCGATCCGCTGGGGGGGGCGCCTTGCAGCGAGTGCTCTATCCGGAACGAACCCAATCAGGCCGCCCGCAACCGCCCGCACCCGGTTTTTCACCACCAGCCACGCATCGTCTTCGCAGGCGTGCCGCGCGACCTCCTCCAGCGTGAAGCTGCCGCCGCGGCACCAGGAGCGCGGCTCGGGCGCTGGCCGGCACGCCGGCGCATCGGCCGCGGCCGCAGCGCACTTGTTGAACTCGGCCAGCGACCCGACCACCGCGTCCAGCGCCCCCCTCACCGCCCGCGTGGAGGACTTGATGAGGCCTGTCGGCCGCCGCGGCTGAATGCACATGCTCCCCCTTTCCAGCGCGCCGGGGACTGCCCTTTTCTTCTGCGCCGTGAGTTTGGAGTTTGCTCACCGAGGGCCGACATCTCACCCCCGAAATCAGGGGGTCATCGGGGGTGCATTCCTCCGGGGGCAAGCTGCTGGATGACGCTGATGCAGTGAGCCAGCCCAGTTGCAACCCACCGAGTCAGTGGGGTGGCATCGACAGGGAAGTCTATAGGACCATCTTGCGACTCCAGTTCCAGTAAGCGCGGTGCCTGCCGCATTGCCCACGGCCATGGGCGCTCCGACCGCCGCCAGGCTGCCAGCCGCAGTATCTGCACGCCATCATCTTCGCAGCAGCTGCGCGGCGTTCCGCACTGTACATCGACATCCGGCGCGTCGGCGCGCCTGCGGGAAGGCCCGCGCGGCCCGCGAGCGCGCAGACGCGCCCACCGGCGCAGCCTCGCCAGAGCCGCACGCCAGCGACGCGCAGCCGGGCCCCGGCGCCAGCGGCCCCGGCGCCGCAGCGGCGCCGGGCCTCAGCGCGCGGGGCGCGCAGCCGAGCCCCGGCGCTGGCGGCGGCCCCAGCCCGGGCGGCAACGCGTGGCTGGCCGCGGGCGCGGTCGCCCTGGGCGCGGCGCTCTTTGTTGGCGCGCGGCTGGGCCTGGGCGGGGGTGGCGCGCCCAGCTTGGCCACGCTGGCGGCGGCGGCGGTGCCACTCGAGACCGCGCTCGCCAACGGCCGGCCCACCGTGCTCGAGTTCTATGCAGGCTGGTGCGAGGTGTGCCGCGAGCTGGCGCCCGCGACGTTCGAGGTGCGCCCGCGCGGCCGCGCCACCCGCCGCCGCCCTGCACGCCGAGGTCGCTGTGCCGCCCGCCGCGCAGCAGAACAACAGCGCGGCCGGGTGCAGCCGCGTGCCCAATCATGCACTGTTGCGCAGCGACCAAGGTACAGGATTATGCTGACATGCTGCCCTCTTGAAGTGCGGGAAGGTCAGGGCGGCGCCTGGGCCAGGCCTGCGGGCCGGACAGCGTCATGTGCGAAGCCGTGCTGCCGCCGCGCTCGTGTCACGCGACCAAGCGCAGCACACCGGGCTCTGGAGCTGTTCCTCATGCCTACTGTCACAGCTCTTCATTTCATGCGCCGTTGGAAGAGGCCCGCGCGCGCGTGCGCGCAGGTGGAGCAGGCGTATGCGGACCGCGTCAACTTTGTCATGCTCAACATCGACAACTCCAAGTGGGCGCCCGAGGCGGCCGAGTACGGCGTGAGCGGCATCCCGCACTTTGTGTTCCTGGACGCCTCGGGCGCCGAGCAGGCCGCGGTTGTTGGGCGCCTGCCGCGGAAGGCGCGCCGCCGTCGGCAGCACCGAGAGCTGACGTGTGCATTAGTGTTACTCTCTCACAAGCAAACGATCTGGGGCATTGGTGAGAGAGTGTGTCAAGGTCTGTGGGATGCGAACAGGGCACAGGTCGCTGATCAGAGCTGCCCTGGCAGGCACGTCAATGTAGAAGATCACCACGGCCTGGGTCATGCTCAATGCATCAGGCACTGTCTTGTGCTGGGAGAGCCACTAGTACAGAAGTGCGTGAACCTGCTTGTGGTGCCACACTGGTCCCTGGTGCCTGATGCAGGTGCTGGAGGGCGACGTGCGCGCTCTGGCCGAGGGCACCACGCTGCCCTTCCGGCGAGCGTCCGGCGCCACCTCATCGCTGCAGGCGCCGCAGGGGGCTGCGGGCCCCCCCGCACAGACCGGCCCGCGCGACCACGGGCTGTGAGCCAGCGCCGGCGCCGGCCTGCCAGAGACATGGGTGGGCCCCCGGTCGCTGGGGGGGGCGACTCAGCGGCTGGCATCTGACGGCACACAGCGGCGCACAAACTCCTGTGAGGTTTCAGACTGCAGGCGACCGCGATCACTCTGATGTCAGATACGCAGACTGCCTGCTCTGCTGGCAGCTCCCCCTGCTTGGCGCTGCCAGGCAGCAGCCTGCCGCAGCGTGCACGAGCTGCCTGCTTTGCTGGGCACAGCGAGCAGAGCGCGCCTCTGCATGCCGCGCTCGCACTGGCGCCATAGGCTGTGCATGCAAAACCTTTGCCTTTGCATGCCATGCACCCTGCTTGCATGCATGTTGCATGCGCAGGCATTTTGCGTTTATGTACAGTAGATGTGCGTCCGCCTGCAGTGTGATCGATGACCGTCCATGCTGACTTCCTGATCTAGTGGTAAAGCCGCTGTCAGTTTCAAAAAGTGCAGTCCTTGGTCAAGCATGGACTTCATCGCTGCAAGTGACACGAGCGCTGAGCGCCTAAGCGTGTTTTGAAAAGGGCAGCCAGGCCAGGTTTGGCATCCTAACAAGCCTCACTCAGAGCAGCAAATTGCTCCGTGATAACTGATATCGTGCATCCCGAGGAGTGCACGCGCCCAGTGCAACAATGACATCAGGCAAGCACTGCACCGGGCTTCAACCATTGCATGATTAGGCATCATGCAGGTTAGGCATGACACCCCTGGCCACCGGACCCTATGGGTCTTCCAACTGAGATGAAGATGTGGGGGAGGGGAGCGATGTTGGAGAAGCAGAACCTCTCATAACTTTGCTCATTGGTGCTGCGTTTGATTGCTCTGTGGCACGCCGTCGCGCACTGTGTGGGGATGTTCACCTTGCCGCGGCGGGCCCTGCTTGCGCCACAGCCGCTGGTGCCCAGCTGGGGACCTGCAGTGCTTCCTGCTGCCCACAGCGTCCCGCCCAGCCCCCACCACTATCCACAGCGGCGACTGTGCAAAGTGGCCGCCGGCATAGAACAAATTACTGGCGAGGTGCGCTCACACTGTGGGAATGCGTGACTGCGTGCAAGCCCAATGTCTGGAACGTCGCGCCGCTCCTTGCGACACTAAAGGTGATTTGGGTGGCTACTTGTCGATACACCGCACTGCCTATGGTCCATTAACACCGGCGTCCCTTGAACTGGGCAGACTGCAGGAGCAGCCAGCGTGCTGGCCTTGCCAGTACTTGCTGTGCTGCCGGGCACTGCGACAGCCTCTGTGCATGTGGCCTTTGTGCCTTGGCTCTGCTTTGGCTGGCACTGGACACCCTGTGCCTGGCCGGCCACTTGTTCGAAGTTGTACAACACAACTGGGCTGCATTTGCGTACGCACGAGCTTTGCGCAGTTTGCAAGCACCTCAACGCCAGTGCTGCACCACTGACACCTCTGGGACACAGTTGCCTGGATGTGCTGGGCACACACAGTCACAGTGGACCAAGCGGCGCAGAATTTTGGAGCGCGGGACCCGTTTGAGGGGGAGGTAAAGAGCAACTTCGGGGACAAGGTGCTGGGCAACGCCGACACGTCGCACATTGTCAGGCGCGCAGATAGGGAGGCTGCACTGTTTTTAATAGCATATGTGTGACTGGCTGCTAGTAACGCCTAGGTCTGCATGTTTTTATGCTGTGCCCGCCCTGCCGTGCGAGGCGGGAGGAGTGTATTAAGTACAGGGTGCAAGCTCGACATGCAGTGCCTGCTGGATGCTACATTTGCTTAACGGCGATTGCAAGCTGCTTGCAGAGTGGCGATGCCCGAGATTTGTGTTACGGTCAGCAAGGCGTAGTGCTGCAGTTTGCGGGCCGTCATGCGCTGCCTGCCTGTCATGCCAGGGCCCTGATGCAAGTGGTCAAGTCAAAGTTTGTGATCTGTCAGCAACGTGGACATGCCAGGCACAATGGCAAGCCCTAGGGGCCTTCTGCATGTGGCTGGCCCAGGGCAGCTCTGCTGGCAAGGCGCTTTTGAATAGCCAGGCCCTGGGCCCTGAGCATGCAGGGGGTACAGGCTCATTCCGCGGCCAGGCCGCCCCTTAAAACCCTCCTGTATGCCACAGCAGGGCTCGGGGCCCGGTGCCAGTGTGAGAGGTCAGCTGAGCCTCGCTGCCGAGGCGCCCCGCGGAAAGACTCCCTACGCCGGCGCGGCAGGGGCCCGGAGGCCATGTCGCGGCTGATTGGCCTCGCCACCAAGCGCTGCGCGCCGTGCGAGGGCGGCGCCGTGGCCGTGCTCAGCGCGGCGGATGCGAACCGGCTCCGCAACCAGGCGTGCCCCCTTGCCAGGCTCTGGCAGGCAGCGCGCGCGTGGGGGTGGCGAGACGTGCCGAGCTGTGAAGCGCCGGCCCGCGTGGCAGGCAGCGCGCTGCTGCGAGCCCAGCTCGTGCGCACCATATTCGTGAGATGCATTTTCAGAACGCATGCTGCGGCCAATTGTGGCCCTGTGAGACACAAGGAATACGCGTTTGCACAGCGCGCAATGTCGCTGAGCCCAAACGGTGGAATTTGTGGCAGTGAGGTGTCTTAGGGCTGTAACGACAGTTGCTGTGTGGCACACATTTGCACATGTGTGGGGTGCTCCAGTGTGCGCAGCGGGGGTGTGCTGGTTGCCCACCTACATCTCTGCATTCGTGCAAGCACCTCGTTCGGCAGACAGACAGCACACTCGGCCCTCGCATACCCGCAGGTGCCGGGCTGGCGGCTGGAGCAGGCCGAGGGCGTGGCGTGCCTGCGCCAGGAGTGGAAGGTGCGCCCGCGGCCCGCCACCTTTTGGCATTTGCAACTGCGTGCAAGGTAGATGGGCTGTGTGGTGGGGGGTGGGGGGGCGGGGGGGGGCGACCTGCATCTCTCCTGAGCTGCGAGCAGAGCAGCTCGGGCTGTTACCGGTACAAATAGTGCAACTATCAGCAGGTTTAAATGAGGCCTGTCTCTTGCGCCCGGGCACTGCCTGTTTCGCTTGCGGTGGGTGCTGATGACTCTACACCTCTCAACACGCTCAGCGACTGATGCTGCCATGCGCAAGGCCTGTCCCAAGCGACATGAGTGACCTCTTCCCTGTCCGACAGCCCAGCAGCGCCTGGCGTATCCACAACAGCCCATGGCGGAGCGGTGCCCGAGCGCGCGCGCCAGGTGCGCACGTTCGAGGCGGGGCTGGAGCTGTTCCGGCGCATCGCGGCGGTGGCCGAGGCGGAGGGCCACCACCCGGACCTGCACCTGGAGGGCTACAACCACGCGTACGCGCAGCTGTCCACGCACTCCGTCGGTGCGCGCGGAGCCTGGCTGGCTGGCGATGCATGTGTGGACGGCTTACCTGAACTTGGAGGCGCTCCTGACGCGCGGCCGCTGTCCCCGCAGCCTGTGTGAGCAGTCACAGACATGCTATCAGCCAGCGGTGCGAGGCGGTGCGGCATCTTAAGGCGGCGTCCGCCCAAGTCCGCATATGTGCAGCAGAGAGTGTGAGGCCCGGGGGTTGGTGGAGGTCCTGCCAGCAGGGCGCTCGCGGAGCGCTGCATCGCGCGCGCGCGGCGCGCAGGCGGGCTGACCGAGAACGACTTTATCCTGGCCGCCAAGATCAACGCGCTGCAGCTCGCGGACCTGCTGCCCAAGGCCAAGCCGCGCTTCTGGGCGTGAGGGCAGCAGGTTGTGCATGTGGGGACGGGCATTTATGAAGGAGCGGCAGGGGTGGCCGCCTGCGGCCCTGCCTGCGAACACTTGCCGCACTTGTTGCACACCCCTGCCGCACTTGTTGCACAACACTCCACCCAGGTAAATGCGTAGGCCTTGAAGCGCTGTTTGCCTCAACTGCATGCGAGTGCCTTGGGTCCCCCGTCGTCTCAGCAGCCCTCGCATCCTGTGCCTGACCGTCGCGTGCTGTGCTTAAGAAGAGTGGAGCCTGGGTGCATGCTAGCCAACAGCATGCTTGTCAAGCAACGTGCATGTGCGACTTTCAAAAGCGCACTGGTGCGTCCTTGCAGATGGCACCACAGGTTACATGAGCATGTGCACTGGGTCAGCAGAGCGGCTGCCAGTGGTTTAGAACCCAAGTCTGCCAGAGACAACATCACTGGCACGTACAGCCGCCTGCAGGTCACCGCTTCCCGTTGGGCTTCTTCAGGTTGGCTGGGCACAGGACATGGCGGCCCCGCTTCTTGCGCGCTGCGAGCACTTTCCGCCCAGCGGGCGTCGCCATGCGTGCGCGGTACCCGGATGTGCGAGCGCGCGCCCTGCAGTGATGATGAGACCAGTTGAAGGCATGCGCGCAGATGAGATGGTGTGGCAGCCACGCAGCTCAGTCAGGCTGCAGAGGGACAACCTGGAAAGGGCTTCCTCGTTGAGCACCAGCTTCACGGAAAGAGCGTGCACGCCACACAGCAGAACAGCACGGCCACACAGCGTTGGCAGCAACAAAGCGAGTGGCCGCAGACGCACCGGCGCGAGCCGCGCAGGTTGCACGCCATCGACGTCTTGCTGTTTGCCTCGGTCCTCACCTGCCGCCGCAGCGGCTCGGGCGCGCGCCGCGTGGACACCAGCGCCAGGCCTGCGGCGTCAGCGCGTTCAACTTAGGTCTGTCCTGATACACAGTCCAACGTTCATTACCTGTCAGGCACTGGTGAATACCAGTGAGCACTGCCACACAGTGAACCAGGCTATGGTGCCCCATGTCCACACGACGAGCAGCGGTGCGACGCAGCCAGACCAGCGCAAGCCTCCAGCCAGAAGTAGCTGCTGCATACTCGGCGCTCAACACAGCCGTGTGGCCAAGCTTCGGGCTGTGCTGCATACGGACCACTGTGCGCAGGCCAAGCATGCCAACTTGTAGCACTGCCAACTGCAAACAGTGTGGAGCCCGCACGCCTCACCCGCACCCTCTGCCTATACCTGATTCTCCCCAGCCGCGCTACCCGGCATGCTTGCGCCAACTCTGTAGAAGCAGCACAGCAGCACTGCCACTTCCCGTCTCCGCAGCACGACCAGCTGCACGGCAACACCAGCGCAAGCTGCCTTGCTTGCGCCTTGTCTGCTACAGCACTATACCTGCCAGGCCAGAGCGCAAGACCCAGTCCGCCAGGCTGCGCAAAATCCCCGACCAGCGCGGGGTGTGAAAGGACTGCATTGCGGCGCGAGAGCGCCGAACAAGCAGCACAAGCTCTCTGCTGCACGCCACAGACAGGAACCTGTCTAGAGGAGCTGCACGGTGTTGGCGCCGGGCATGCGCACCGCGCAGCGAGGAGCACAGGCCGCCCAGCGAGGACGTGCCCAAGAAGGACGACTGCAGCGCTGCAGGGCGGCGCGCGGACGCCGCGGGCCGCACGACCGCCAGGGGGGTCCGCATCGCCACACACCGCAGGCACCCCACAGGCCTCAGCGCCATGAAAGCCATCCCGCCCAGCACGCGCGCCTCCTGTGGGAGGTAGCGAGAGGAAGAGGCTTGCCCTCTCGCCGCGCGCAGCCTCAGCCTCCAACCTAGGGTACCAGCTCTAGAAGCGAATGGCCAAGTTTGGCACTTTCTTTGGCAGCACGACTTGGAAGTCGTGCTGCTCAAGTCGTGTTGCTTATGCTGTCTAATGTATGTAGGCAGCATCATAGGTAAGTCTGTTGTGCACAGCTATGTGTCACCTATATGCCAGCACAGCTACAGCTATGTATTCACGGTGCTTCAGAATCCATTTGTATGAAAGAACAGCATCACACTACCGTGTTCGGCCCTGCATATTCAGCAGGCGACCTTGAAGTGCTCTGTTGGTAGGCATTGAGCAGCGTGCTGGGACCAGTCATGAGCGGCCTGCGCATCAACACGGGCGTGCATGAACCACTGATTGGCGATGAAGAGGCGGGCTTCGCGCCTCGAGACTCTAGCCGTCAGGCAGTCCGCCCGGGGCGCCACATATACTTCACCTATAAGGTGCTCCCACAGTTACCATCTTGTTTCAGCAATATGACCTCGGTGCTTTAACGCGCCAGCTGGTGTTCCGTGTTGCTCAGGTGTCACACAGACGCCTGTTGGTCACCCAGCTAAGCAGTTTTCACCCAGTGTTGCTTAGGCAACAAGAGGCCAGCATGGGAGGCCAGCGTTGCTTGTTGGAGTGCACTGTTTTTTCAACGCGAGCCCGCCACTTATGTGTTGGCTGTCAGCGAGTTGTTAATGTTGCCTGTGGTGGCCAGAGGGGTATTAGAGCAGGCTGGAGGTGGACACACTGGCAGCAGCAGTGCGAGCGCGCACACCATCAGTGTGGAGTGGTCACACGCACCACGTGGCTACCCGCTTTCAGTGCAAACTAAGCAGGTTGCACTTGTGCACAGCCACTTGGCAGGACGCCGGTAGGCCGCACGTGCGCCAGCACGCACCTATGGACCCGCAAACTCTCCAGGCTTCGCAGCGCCGGCGCTCGCGCCAGGCAGGGCCGCTGTCGGAGCCAACACCGGCGCCGCCTGACGCGCGCGCCCGCGCGCGCGCGCGCGCGCGCAGTTCCTGAAGGACGCGGAGCTGCGCAGCCGGCTGGCGGGCGCGGGCGGCTGGGCGGTGCGCGGGCGCGCCGCGCGCAAGGGCTGCAGCGAGGGCCTGGCGCGCT
>JAABUV010008802.1_pt1 | contig 10107 bp, 16 predicted proteins | sample 5559971 | NCBI WGS metagenome assembly JAABUV01 (sample SAMN10711881, study PRJNA513362) | rock metagenome | isolation source: Antarctica rocks | place: Antarctica: Victoria Land, Knobhead nord | collected 2015-12-19
TCCCGGTCGTGCTGAAGATGCTCCCGGGTGCCGTCACGGCAGGCGTCGCGCTGTATGCTGGCGCCAACTGGCTGAGCTACTCGCGCCTGCGCCGCGAGGTGCGCCGTGCCCTTGCCTGGTGGCAAAGCGAGCAGCACTTTGTTTCGAGCAGCACTTTGTTGCTGACGCCGCGCTGACCTGGCCGTTGTGCTGCAGATGGAGACCCGGCAGCGCCAGGCGTCCGCGGGTGCAAAGACGCGCCAGGACAAGCTGGAGCGGCTCGGCCTGGGCCATGCCGCGAAGAAGGAGGGCCAGCCTGCCGCCAGCGAGGAAGGCGAGGGGGGAGTCGAGTGAGGGCGCCGCGCAGCGTCAGCGTGAGGTGTCCCTGCAGCTCCCAGACCGGCCACTCAAAAGGTGCACATAGCAGGCAAATGGATGAACGGCAGCGTAGGCGCATAGTTAGGTGTGAGCGTGTGTCGCGCGCTCGCCCAGCCGTCGTCGAGCGGCGCACACGCGTGCGTCCAGCTTTACCTTGCACGGTAGGGGCCTCAGACAGGTGTATAATCAATGTGTTTTGGTGTTTTTTTGGCATTCGCCCGCAGATCAGCCTGGTTGCTCAGTGCTAGGCACTGTTGTGTATGTACAGCCCAGTGTGTATGGCCTGCTGAGGGCTCTGACTGAACAGACTTGGCAATGGCATGTACACAACAATAACGTTTGCGAAAACGCATGGTTGGGGACTTGATGTATGAGGTATGAAGATCTAGTGTACCAGGTGTGTTTCGGTCTGCACTTGCCTTCGGTGTGCTTGCTGCGTATGTACAACGGAGTTGCGTGTGTTGTGATGAAGGAGGGTGCGTCAATCAGTGCATTATGTATGATGCTACGTAAGTGATATCAACACTGTCTGCATCCGTTCACAGCGCGCTTGCGACGCCGTGTGTATAATGCTGTGTAACTGATACCAAAATTGTCTGCGTACATTCACAGCGTACTTGTGACTCCTGATCTACAGACCGATGGACAAGTGATCCTACTGCAAGGCAGGCCAAAACTTCGATGTTGCCCCACCGCACACCGCGTCAGGCCGGCGCGCTCGCGGACGTGTTGTTCAGCAGCCCGCGCCCGAAGAACTCGGCGATCACGCTGAAGCCGTCCGCGCTGTTCTTGAGCTGCGTGAAGAATTTATCCTGCGCGCGCGCAGCGCTGCCCCTCAGCTCCACGGACGCTGTAGAGTCGCACTCCAGCCTCAAGGGGCAAGCCCCAATCAAGTAACGCAAGCTCTGCACCCCAACGCTCGGCAGGCACTGGTGGCGCCATCATTGTCCGACCTGCTTGCCTGCACACCCAGGCCTCCCGCTGTTTCACCTTTTCGCACAGCAGGCATACAAACAAAAGTGTGTACGCATGCCGGGCAAGCCTGCGCCCTGGCGGCGCCAGAGGCCGCGCGCGCGCCTGCTCGGCCGCGCCCGCGCGCAGCGAGCGGCGGATGTCCAGGATGGTGCGGAACTGCGGCGCGCACAGCGGGCACTCGCGCTCGCCCTCGCTGAGCGCGCGCGCGTTGAAGCTGTGCCCGCACAGGAAGTGCACCGCCGGCAGCTCCAGCGGCGCGCCGCTCAGCGCGCAGCGGCTGTTCTGGAACACGCGCGCCTGCGCGCGCGGCGTGCACGGGGTCCGGCAGGGCGAGGGCGTTGCAGCAAGCCGGCGGCCTGGGCGCGCAGGCGCCCGAGGACGCCGTGGTCCTCGTTGGCCCCGGCCGCCGCGGCGCCTGGCGCACCAAAGGGCGCAATCGGAGCAGCAAGCTGGGACGCGGCGAGCGCCGCACACCTGGGCCTAGGCCGCGGTCGTGCCAGCGCATGCAGCTCCGGCGGCTTGCGCGGCCCACATGCATGGAACGTGGGGGCAATAGCACGCGCGCCGCGCCGTCCGCACCGCAGCCCCGGCCGTCGCGGCGCCCGGCGCACCAGGCGCGCAGGCAGCGAGAGCAGGCACAGCCAACCAGGTCACAGCCACGCCAGGCACGGCCACGCCGGGCGCGGGCGCGTGGAGCAGGCCCTGCGCGACATGCGGCAGGGTAGGGGCGCGCGTGCGGCCTCGCGCCTGCGTGCGCAGCTCAGCCACCTCCGCGCGCATGCCGGCCGTCTCGGCCTGGAAGCGCGCCACGGCGGCGCGGTCCTCGTCGGCGGCGGCCGCCTCGGCGCCCAGCGCGCGGCCCATGTAGCCGGCCACGACCGCCAGCTTTAGCGCCGGGTTGGCCGCCAGCGCCTGCAGCACCACCAGCGGCGGCAGCAGCCCGCCCGCCTCGATGTGCCCCAGCACCTCGGCCACCTGCGCCGCCCGGCCACCGCAGCTGCACCGCCCGAGTCGCAGTGTGCAGCACCATGACAGGCGCGAGCACAGCGCGAGAAAGGTGAAGGACAACACTTGCGTGGTGCTGGGTCAGCCAGGCGCGGCATGCAGGGCTGGCTGCAACGGCTGCCTGTGGACGCATGGCCGTCAGTAGTGCTGTGTGAACAGCGTCCAAGCGCCCCGGACCTTGCCAAGCCTCCGTGCGGACGCCCAGGACCCAGCCAGCACGCGCGCCGGCCTCTGCGCTTGCACCGACACCAAGGCACGGGCTCCCGCAAGCGTGGGGCGCATGCCAGGTATGCAGCCAGCGCAGGGGAGGCGCCGCGCCTGCGCCGAGCAGTCACGGTCCTGCGAGCCCAGGTACTCGAGCACCTCTGTCCACAGGTGCGCGTCGCCGCCGCGCGACGCATCGCCCAGGCGCACGCACGCCTCGATCAGCGCGGCCGGGTCGCCGGCCGCCATGTGCACCTGCCCGGCGCGGCGGCTGCATGAGACAGATCGTCGCGTCGCTGTCCCCGCTCGCCGCGCGCCCCCGCCCGCAGCGGTGGCTGCATGGATCGCCGCGGTATCGGCACACCCTACCCTTATCCAGCCATGCGCGCGGCTGAGCTGTCCGCCTTGCACTGTGGTCGCTCGCCGGGGCGGGCGGGCTTCAGCCTGGTGGCTGCGGCTCCCGCGTGCACTTTGCAGTATAGGGATAGGGCGATGCAGCACGCCGCCGGCCCTACTCGATCTGGCCGGCCTGTGGGCGAGCGGGGGAGCGGGGGCGCACCCGCAGCACCTCCCGGAACAGGCGCATGTTCTCGTACAGCAGCACCAGGCCCGGCCGGTACGCGGCCAGCCGGCACAGCACGAGCGCATGGTCCGGGTCGTAGCGCGGCTCGTCGCCCGCCGGCCAGCCGCGCCGCAGCAGCTCCAGCGCCTTCTCCCTACCGTTCCGCCGCGCAGGGCCGCGCGCTCAGCGCTGCCATCGCACGGCGTGGTCCGGCCCCAAGAGGCCAGACTGCGTAGCAGCCCCGCTGCTTGTCGCGCGGGGGGACAGCGGTTGCAGATTGCGGCCTGACGGTGGCCGGTTTCCAGTACTATTTGCATGCATTGGCCTGCCAGTAGCACGAGTCACATGCCTCTTCGCCCGACAGATGCGGCTCCAGCGCCTGCCACTCCCGATCTCAGCGCGCCTGACCGCACACAGCGACGGGCATGCTGTTTAGTAGCCTGCGATGCTGAGGCGGCGGCCGCCCTGCTCGGGAGGGCATCCGGTCAGAGCCCCTGAACGGGGTGATGTTTAGTCGCATGTTTGGCGGCAGGGCAGGCGCACCGCCGGCCGGGCTGCGCGGCCGCCGCGGCCGCCGCGTCCGGCTCGTCCACCAGGCGCTCGGCCAAGTAGAGCTGCAGCAGCGTGTGGTACAGCGCCTCCTCGCGCGGCGGCGCGCGCGTGGAGTTGAGCACAAATTCGCACAGCAGCATCAGCGCCTGCGGCCTGCCGCGTGGCCGGAACGGGTGGGCGCCGCTCGTGCCCTGTGCAGAGCACTTGCGCCAGGAATAGCGCGTGGGCGAGCCTGCCAAGCGGCGAGGGGCCTGGCATCACTTTGTGTGTCGGTTGCCTGTCCTGCGCCTGCACGCACGATGGTGCGCGAACAAGTGCTGCCGTCATGATGACCGCCTGCACACTGACTGGTTATGCAATTCAGCTGCATCAAACCGGCAATCCCGCTGCAGAGCACCTGTAATTGGATTAGGCACGTGATGGCCCGCAGACTAAGGGCCGCCGCTGCTCATGCGCGGGGACGCTGGCGCTCCCAAGCGCGGGCCGGGTGGCGCCGCGGGGCGGCGCGCCTCTCCGCGTACAGGTGCGCGACGTCCGCGACCTTGGCCGCCCACTCGCCGCCGGCCTCGCCGGCGCCGCCGCCGCCGGCCTCGCGCCCCGTACACAGGTCGCCGAGCAGCGCTGTGGTCGCCTCCGGGCGCTCGGTCACCAGCACCTGCGCCCACGCGCTGCGTGGCTGCGCGCACTATGCTTACATAGGGTGGATGTGAACCCTACCGTAAATCTGGAGCTGTCCCTGCTCTAGCACTTGCGGCGCTGAAAGGAGGGCCGCACAGTCCTCCCACAGAGTGGGCCTTCGCCGCCGCCTGATAGCTCAGCCTGGCTGCAGCCACGCCGCTCAGAAGCGGCGCGGCCGCGCTGCGCAGGGGCTGCGCGCCCTTGCTGCCCCGCAGTCCTCTCGGCAGGGCCGGAGCGTGGGGCAGACGTGGCGGCCGTGACCGGGGGGCGCGTCAGCTCCCAGGACAGCCCAGGTCTCCAGAGTCTGCTGACGCGGGCCGCGCCTTGCCGTGGCGGTGCAGTGCGGCGGCGGCCTGCGGCCGCGGCAGGCCGCGCAGGAAGTCGAGCGCCTCGTCGAACTGGCGGCAGTCCTCCAGCAGGATCTCCAGGCACCACTCCGGCTCGCCGGCCGCCTGCGCCACCGCCAGCGCGTGCTCGAAGTAGCCCGCCGAGCGGCAGACCTGCGCGCCGCGCCGGATACCTTGAAGGTAGGGTAGGTCTACATCACGCCATTGAGCTGCCTGAGGCGGCGGACGGGACGACGGCAGTCCTGCGCATGAAGCAGGGCGCACAGATGATCAGTAGTGCCTCAGCCTGCTGGACGCGACCGCTCACAGCTCTCACAACACGCAGACCGGAAGCGAGCATGCCTGCACGGCTGGTTAGGCAGGGGCGCTGCTGACAGGTAAGGTGTAGTCCTGCAAGCAGAGCGCCCGCCATGCGCGCCTTGACAGCCGTTTCCACGTCGAAGGGCAGCGCGCCGCAGCCGTCGGCGGCGCCCGCGCCGCGCAGGAACGCATCCAGCTTGGCCACGTCCTTGAGCTTGGTGTAGCAGTTCAGCAGCAGCGTCGTGTGGTCCGCGTTGGCCAGGCCCTGCGCCGGCGGCCGGCGTCAGGGTATATGCGATGAACAGGGCCCAGCAACGAGTCGGCTACATGGCAGGTTTATGATATGGCATGAACCGCTTCATGCATGCGGCTGCGCATGGTGCGCGCCCGACCGGCATTGTGTCGCACAGTCAGCACGACACTTGGAGATCTCACTGGGGCGCCTCCACCGCTGCTCAGGCTGACGCCGACCGGCACCAAGCCCTAGAGAAGGCCTGTGCTGGGCGGGCGGCAGCGCGGCGCGCGCGCCGAGCACGCGCAGCGGCGGGCGGCCGCGCGCCTTGGCGTGCAGCGCCTCCAGGTAGGCGGTCAGGATTAGGGTAGGGTTATTGGGTTACGCCGGGCGCGCGCAGCGGCGGACAGAAGGGCGTCTTACGTGCAGCGCCTCCAGGTAGGCGGTCAGGATTAGGGTAAGTTTATAGGTTTATGCCGGGCGTGCGCAGCGGCGGGCGCGCGCGCGCCTTGGCGTGCAGCGCCTCCAGGTAGGCGGTCAGGTTGTGGATGCGCTGCGCGTCCAGGAACTTGCGGATGACGTAGCTGGGCTCCAGCGACCCGATCGTGGCCGCGTACTGCGCGACGGCGCCGTCGTAGTCGTGCTTGGCGTACAGGTGGTCGCCGTAGCGCCGCTGGATCTCCGCCACCGCCGACGGCTCGGCCTGCGGCACGGCGCCCGCTCAGGCACAGACGTGCGGCAGGCGTGTGCGCGAAAACGCATGTCATGCATGGCCAAAGACTTGTGCATACCACGTTGGGACTGCGCGAGCTCCTTCGCGCTAGCCCCAAGACTGCTATGGTAAGGAGCACGCCCGCCCGACCCAAACTGCGCGAGCATGGGCGCGGCCATGCGCGCCGCCCCTGCATCGCAGGCGCGGCTTCCAAGCTGACAGGCGCGGCGCGCGCCTGCTCGCACTGCGCAAGATTCAGCGCGACCACATAGAGGCTCTTGGCATGCAGCAGCTCCAGCTTGGCGGCCAGCGGCTTCTCGCGCAGGCAGGCCACGCCGCCGTCGGCACCCGCCACGACCACCAGGCCCCACGCGCAGACCACGTGCCGCGGCTCCTGCCGCACAGGGGAGGGCGGGGGTTAGGTAGGGTTAGTCTTAGGGTAGGGTCTGGGCAAGTCTGCCTCTCGGCAAATCTGTTTGCGCTGCAGGCATCGCAGCACCTCTGCTGCCACAGGCCGAGACGGCGTCTGTGCAGGCAGGGCATGCCGCACTGCAACCCGCCACCTTGCTGACCTGGCGCACGCCCCACGGCGCAGCGCCTGCCGCAGGCCGCGCGGCAGGGGCGCTAAGCTGAGCTGGCTCACGCTCGGTCAGCGCGCCCAAGGCGCCGGCAGGACCTCATGCAAACATGGAACGCGGCAGGCTCGCGCGCGGCTCGCCACACGCCGCACGGCTGCTCACACAGGCGGGCAGGCCGCCGTCCGCACCGCGGCGAGCGGCATGCTGACCGCGACGAGCTTGTTGCGCAGGTCGTACAGGTGCAGCGCGCCGCCCGCCGCGCCGGGCGCGGCGTGGCCGGCCGGGCCGCCGCGCGTGGCGGCCACCAGGTAGCGCCGCAGCCAGCCCAGGTGGCGCTTCTCGCCTGCCGCGAGGCGGCGCCCACGTCGGCGGGCAAGCGCGTGCAGCTGTGCCGGTATGCGAGCTCAGACCACAGCACATGGATGCTTTCCGGGAAAGCCGGTCCGTCGCCAGGCGTCGTGACGTGATCTGCATGCATAGACATACTCATGCTGGCATAACACCCTAACACAGATGCACATGCCCAGGGCGTGGATGTATGTGAGAGCAGAGTCGAGCGACCAAAAGTCTTGCTGCACACCGCTAAGCTCATTATTTACTCACTTTCACAAATTCCCTTCTATCCTCTGCTCTCTCTGTCGCACGAGCTGCCACCAGGCGCCGCGCCTTCAAACACGAAGCAGGGCCCGCGGCCGTCTGGGGTGTAGAAGTAGACGGCCTCGGGCCGCGCGACCACGAGCTGCCCCTCTGCATCCAACGCCGTCGCGCCGCGCTCGGCGCCCATCTCGTCCAGCACCGCCTGGCGCGCCCGCCGCGCGCTCGCCATGACGGCAGGGCATCACATCACGGTTGTCACCTGAGACCCTCAAATCACCAAACAAGTTTCCGGACAGAGGTGCGGCAAGAAGAGGAGACGCGGGGAAGCGTGGCACAGCCGTGTTGGCCGCAGAGCAGCGCACCTTGCTGGAGGTCTTTGTATCATACACCGCCGTCTGCGCATGGGAGACCACGTACAGGTGCACGACGCTGTCTTCGCCTGCATGCAATTGCAGTCATCAGGATCTTGCACTCCTCCATCTCGTTAGACAAACTCTCATCCTTCTCGTACCAGCAGAGAGCTCATCTGCATGCGAGGGTGCATGCACACCCAGGACCGCTTGCATGGAGGACTTACGGGACGAGGACCAACAGTGACGCTGCATGCATAGAGGGTGCCAGGACTGCAACAAGGCCACCCAGCCTCCTGCACCGGAGCTCCATACATGCACGGCCAAGCACAGCCAGCTCCTGACGCGTACCTCTGAAGCCCAGGCCAGTGATCTCGCTCTGCCCGCCACTCTCTCCTCGGCTGCCCAGCATGATGCGCTGCACCTTGTCCCTGCCTGCGCGCTCCAGCAGGAGCCGGTGCCTGTGGCAGTGCATACAGCGCATACGAAACTGGTATTCAAATACGGCAGCACCGCAGCTCCACTGTTCCATGTCTCGGCACGGCATGACCGCTTGTGCGGCGCCTTCCAAGGCGTCCACACTGCCGTCCCTGGACGCTGGGGCTTCGCAGGCACCCAGCCCGCGCACCAGCCTCGCCGCGCAGGAGCAGCACGGCGCCATCGGCGAGCCCGAGCGCGAGCGCCAGATGCGGCCAGGCGTCCGCGTGCAGCGCGGCGGCCGTCACCGCCGCCTCGGCCGCCTTGCCGGCCGGCGCGAAGCAGCGCAGCGTGCGCTGGCAGGCCGGCGCGCCGCCCGGCCGCACGCCGTCCAGGCCCCACAGCTTGAGGCTGGCGGAGCCGGCGGACGCGTCGTCGCGGCCCAGCGTCGCGAGGACCTTCTGCTTCTGCGCGCCACCGGGCAGCACGGGTGGGCGCCGCTGCATATGTTTGGCGCGCAGAGCCCGCAGTTGTTCTACGGAGTTGCTCCACTGTCCCTGCCAGAGCACAACACACCGGGGGCATTAGACCTGTGACAGCGAAGCAGGCGGCCAGTGTCACTAATGACTAGCCAGACGGGAGTGCACGGAGCCTCAACGTGGCCTGGGAGCATTGCGCTCCAGGATGTGTTCCGGTCTGGGCTGGTCTGAGAGAAAGCAAACGTGCTGTTGACGGAGCAGACACAGGCGGGTCGCACCGTGAGCAAGAAGACGTCGTACACGTGCTGCTGGTGCGCCTGGAAGGCCAGGTGCTGCTTGAAGGTGCGGTCCAGCATGACCACCTGCTCGGCCTCCCCCCGAGCTGACGTAAGTCGCTGGCAGAGTCATGGTGCGGCATAGTCTGCAGCGAAAGGGTGCGCGCCTGACCGCCAGCGCAGCCAAACACGCAGTGCTCTGCATCGCCGGCAGCGCATGACGCGTTGTCCGGGACGGCGTGGTCGCTGCGCTCCTCCCTCTCAAAGAACGAGAAGCGCTTCCAGCCAAGACTCATAGCTTTCGGTAAGGCAGCTACCACTTGTGCTTGGTCGCTTCCATGCTGTGCATCAACTGTTGACAGTTCTGTGCGAGGTCTGCGCTGAACGGAGTACAACGCCACAATTACACACACTGATGTCACAAACAGCACTTCAAGTGCTGCACTTTGCCACTAAAGCCTATCACAACCAAAACAAAGCCCTGATCAGCAGCCAACCCCACGCTCATGCGCTCCCGCTCCCATGTCTATGCACATACTGCCAGCCCGCATGCGCACGCGTCTGAACCCACATGAAGCTCAAGCATACAGCAGCCCCCTCACTGATAGAACTCAAACTCTGTGTCGTTCTTTTTCACATTCGCCTTGTAGCCCTTCTCAAAGTCCTTTGGCAGGATGACGTAGCGGTTTTTCCTGACGGCGTGCATGCCCGCCTCCTGGCAGATGGCCGCGATCTCCGCGTTGCTGATCTTGTCCGGCCGCGCCACGTAGTCCTCCAGGTCCACCTCGTCGCTGAGGTTCATCGACGCCGTACACGCCTGCCGGCAGGTGCAGCGTAGCGAGCTCTGACAGCGGATCACGCCAATAACCTGGCTGCTAGGCAGCGCAGACACCGCAGCAGACCGCCGCTTCAGCTTGGGAACAGGCTGCCCGACCGGCTCAGCGGCTGCAGACAACACTGAAGCCCCCTTGAGCAGCGTCAGTGCCGCCGAGCAGCCCCCCCTCACCTGCAGGCGGCACCAGCAGCAAGGATGGCTCTGTTGGGCTACCGGCAGAGGCTCCAGGAGCCATGCTGGACCCTCGTTTCAAGACACAGCGAGCTCGCAGCCGCGCCTGGAACACGAGCCGCTTCTGGCGCCGGTCGGGCAGCGGGAACTCGATCTTGCGGTCCAGGCGCCCCGGGCGCAGCAGCGCCGGGTCCAGCGTGTCGGCGCGGTTGGTGGCCATGATGACCTTGACGTTCACCGTCTGGTCGAAGCCGTCCATCTGGTTGAGCAGCTCCATGAGGATGCGCTGCACCTCGCTGCGCGGCGCGCCCCTCCGACGTCAGCCTCACCAGACTAATGGGTGGCGCTCGAGGGCCCGACCAGTGCGCTTCGGAGCTGGTGCGCACAGCATGGTGCACGGTTAGAACCTGTGCGGCACAGCAGGACACACAGTGGCAGGCGCAGGATGCAAAGAGCAGCCGTGTCCAGGTCGCCCAGGCTT
>JAABUV010008804.1_pt1 | contig 10106 bp, 9 predicted proteins | sample 5559971 | NCBI WGS metagenome assembly JAABUV01 (sample SAMN10711881, study PRJNA513362) | rock metagenome | isolation source: Antarctica rocks | place: Antarctica: Victoria Land, Knobhead nord | collected 2015-12-19
CACCATGCCGGAGCATCGCCTACGGCCCCTGGTCGACCAATTCGTCCAGATGTTGGCAGCACAGCCAATCTTCCGCGAGATGTTCGGTGCTGTTTGAAAATGAGGGGAGCCTTGAGGGGCGGATCAGCATGGCGGCACCTGACGAGGCGGCGGCGGTCGCAGGGAACGCAGAGTAGGTTGGCGCTGTTGCGCCCGCTCCCATGATCCATGCAACACCGTCGCTTGCAGCAGCCACCCGAACCGCACCGTCGTTGACGGACGGCCCCACCCACCATATTGAATGGACTATCCGCAAAGGTGCATCCCTCGTACAAGCAGTTGTACTAATCTCGCGGCAAAAGTTGACGCCACATCCGCATAAAGGATGGGTTTGAAAGGGAGAGTCCCGGCATGCGCAGGGTAATTGCAGTCGCCATAATGGTGATCGCCGTGTTTGTCGGCGGCAACACGTGCGCACAAGCGCAGTTCAAGCTGCGCGCTTCGCTGGACACCTCGCCCACCCACGCCCGCACCATCGCGGTGGCGCATTATCTCAAGAGGCTGCAAGAGCGCTCCGGCGACCGCATTCAGACGGAGCTTTTCAGCAGCGGCCAACTGTTTCGTGACCGGGACGTAGTCAAGGGGCTTCGACAAGGTGCGATCGAGATGGCGGTACCAGGGAGTTGGGTGCTGACCGGGTTCGTGCCGGATGCGGACGTGTTCCAACTGCCCAGCTTCTTCGGCCAGCCCGCGCCGACTGTATATGCCGCAGTCGATGGCGGGATCGGCAAGATCATCGATGACCAGTTGCAGTCCAAGCTGGGCGTGAAACTGCTGGGTGCGTGGCTTCCGCTCGGCTACCAGAACACCTATGGCACCAGCAGGCCAATCCGTGGCTTCGCCGACCTGGCGGGGATGAAAATCCGCAACTCTGGCGGCGCGGGCCAGGCGATCCGCGCGAAGTTCTTCAACGCGCAACCGAACATGACTGCCTGGCCAGACGTGCCGCTGGCCCTGTCGCAGGGCACGTTCGACGGCCTGTGCTCCACCGACGAGAGCCTCGCCAGCGCCAAGCTGTGGGACTCCGGCGTCAAGTACGGCTTCGCCGACCACGAGTTCATCGGCTTTTACATCCCGATGGTGAGCGACAGCTTCTACAAAAAGCTTCCGCCCGACCTGCAGGCGATGCTGGTCGACGTCTGGAATGAGAACATCGCCGGCTACCGCGAGAACATGGAGGCCGCGCAATTGCAGGCCCGCCACACGCTTGAGGCGAACGGAGTCGTGTTCGTCTCGCCGCCGGACAGCGACCTCGCCGATGTCCGCGAGCGCATGATGCCCATGCAGGACGCCGTCGCGAAGGAGCTGCGGATCAGCCCGGCGCTGCAGCAGCAGGTTCAGGCCGACCTCAAGGCGAACGGGAGCTGAACCGGCGACATGATGCGGGCCTGGAACCTCGTCGAGCGGGCACTGATCGGCACGCTCGGCGCCCTGGCGCTCGGGGTAGGGGCCTACCAAGTCATCGGCCGCTACGTAGACCAGCGCATCGCCTTCCCCTATGGCGACGAGGTGGTCGTGTACCTGACGGTCTGGGCGGTGTTCCTCGCCACGAGCCAGCTCGTGCGGACGGATGGGCACGTGCGCCCGGATCTCATCTTGCGGCTGTTGCCGCCGCAGACGCAGCGATGGGTCGAGTCGTTCAATTGCTGCGTCGCGATCGTGTTCTGCGCCGGGCTCGTCTATTGCGGTTTCCAGATCGCACAGCAGTCGTTCAACCTGGACGAGCGCAGCATCACCGGTCTCGAGTTCCCAATGTGGATCTACTACTCATCGCTGCTGGCCGGCGGTTTCCTGATGCTGGTCCGTTACCTTCATCGGCTTTATCGTTACGTTTTTCATTTTGATCCGGCTACAATGGTGATCGCCGTTCAAGACCACTGACGGCACCGCACCATGTGGATTATTCTTTTCTTGCTCCTGTTCTTCGGCCTGCTCGCAGCCGGCATGCCGATCTTTCTCGTGCTCGGCACCTGCGCGGCCGCGCTGTTCAGCCTCACCGGCCAGCCGTTAATCACCATCGCGCAGAAGATCGTCGACGAGCTGAACTCCAGCACGCTGATGGCGCTGCCGCTGTTCGTCATGGCAGCGGCTTTCATGCGCCGGGGCGGCGTGGCCAAGGCGCTGGTCGACGTGGCCATCGGCTGGTTCGGACAGATGCGCGGGGCGCTGGGCTTGGTCGCCGTCGTGTCCTGCACGCTGTTCGCGGCCATCTGCGGCTCGTCGGTGGCGACCGCGCTGGCCATGGGCACGATCCTGGTGCCGGCGATGCTGGAGCGTGGCTACCCCCGGCACTTCGCGCTTGGCGTGGTCGGCGCGTCGGGCACGATCGGCATCGTCATCCCGCCGAGCCTGGCGTTGATCCTGTACGGCCTGATCGCCGAGCAGTCGGTGCCGCGCCTGTTCCTGGCCGGCATCCTTCCCGGCCTTTTGCAGGCCACGGTTTTCTTCGCCTGGGTGCTGTTCTACGCCTATCGCTACAAGCTGCCGCGCGAGCCGGCGGTGCCCCGGGCCGAAACCCTCCGCAAGACGTTGGGCGCGTTGCCGGCGCTGTGCGTGCCGACCGTCGTCATGGTCGGCATCTATGGCGGGCTGATGACCGTCACGGAGTCGGCGGCCATGGCGGCCACGGCCGCACTGTTCGTCAGCCTGGTGTTCTACAAGGGCTTCCACCCCGCCGAGACACTCGGGGTCGTCGCCGATGCGATCAAGAGCGCGGCCACGATCATGATCATCGTCGCCACCGCGCTCGCCTTCGGGCACTGGATGACGGATTCCGGCACGCCGGCGAAACTGGTGCAGTTCACGCTCGACCACCACCTGCGGCCCTGGCAGTTCCTGCTGTCGATCAATATCCTGCTGCTGCTCCTGGGCTGCTTCCTGGAAGTCGCGGCGACGCTGCTGGTGGTGATGCCGATCCTGGCGCCCGCGCTGCACCCGCTCGGCGTCGACCCGGTGCATTTCGCCATCGTGTTCACCCACAACATGGAGATTGCGCTCATCCACCCCCCAGTCGGGCTGAACCTGTATGTGCTCGCCACGATCTCGTCGGCGCCGGTGCAGGAGGTGGTGCGCGGGATCCTGCCGTTCCTCGTGCTGCTGCTGATCTGCCTCGGCGTCATCACCTACGTGCCCCAGCTCTCCCTTTGGCTCCCCAACCTGGTCTACGGTCCCGGCTGAGCCTGCTCAGGCCAGGCCTTCTCCAGCACCGGCCGCGGCCCGTCGACCAGGCGGTGCGTGGCGAGCACGCGCTCCCGCACCGCCTTGCGGCTGACCTTCAGCATGGCGTTGCGCGGGAATTCGTCCATCGCGAGCAAGGCGCGCGGTCGTTTGTAGGCCGTCATGCCGCCCGCCGCCTGCCGCAGCACGTCCTCCCATCCCGAGCGCGGGTTCTCTGCGACAGCGACGATCACCTCGCCCCAGTACTCGGAGGCGACGCCGAACGCCGCGACCTCCCCCTGGCCCAATGCCGCCGACAGCACGCGCTCGACCTCCTCCGGCGCCACCTTGTAGCCGCCGGTCTTGATCATATCGGCCGCGCGGCCGACCAAATGCAGCCGCCCGCGCGGGTCGAGGTAGCCCAGGTCCCCGGACTCGTGGAACCCGCCCGGCGCAAGCGGTTCGTACCCGCCCTCCCGGATCGTGCCCGCCATCATCTGATGCGCCCGGATGGCGACCTCCCCGACCTCGCCGGGCCCGGCCGCGACCACGAGCTCGACGCCGCTGGCGGGCCAGCCCACGCAGGCGTCTGCGTGGGGGCCGGCCTCGGCGTACCACGCATCGGTCTCCGGCGGCTCCAGCACGGTGATCGGGTTGACCACCTCCGTCTTGCCGTAGGTGACGCGGATCACCGGCCCGAAGATCGCCCGCGCCCGCGCATACAGCCGCGGGGACAGCACGGCGGTGCCGCAGTAGATCGTTTTCAGCCCGGGCAGCGCCATGCCGTCCGCTGCGGCCACGATCTTCGCCAGCACGGTGGGCGGGGCGAACATCTCGTCCACCTCGCCGCGCCCGATCAGGCCGATGACGAACGGCGGGTCGACCCCGTCGAGCAGCATGACGGAGCCGCCGGCGTCGAGGTACGCGTAGGTCAACAGGCTGGCGCCATGGGAGAACGGCGTCATCAGCAACAGCCGGCTGCTCGGGCCAGGCTTGTGCGGCATATGGGCGCACTGCAGCAGGTTGCCGATCCAGCGGCCCCACTGGCTGGTCACGATGCCCTTCGGCAGTCCCGTGGTGCCGGACGTGAACCCAATCCGTGCCCATGCGTCCAATGCCACCTCCGGTAGTTCGGCCGGCGCCAGCGTCCGCTCCTCCGCGGCGTCGACGACGTGGACGATCAGGCCGAGCGCCTCGAAAAATCCGGCATCCGTGCCCGCGGCCACCAGGTGGCGCGCCTCGGCCAAGCCCAGGCAGTGCCGCAAATCCGTTTCGCTCAACCCGGCGTTCATCGACAGCTCCGCCGCACCGGACAGGGCGATGCCATAGCTGACCCAGACCGCCGGGATGCCATTGCGGACGAAGCTTGCCACCGGGTCGCCCGGGCGCACGCCGGCCACGATCAGCTCATGCGCCAGCCAGGCGGCCTTGCGGAACAGTGCTGCGTAGGTGATCGCGCCGTCGCGGTCCGCTACGGCGACCCGGTCGGCGAACCGTTGCGCGAGGACGGCGCAGGCTGCGCCGCGGGACAGCGTGTCTGGCATCGGAGGAACCCTTCCAACTACGCGCGCCGGTCAGGGCCTGCGCGGAACCGTTCGTTGACCCAGCATCCGGGCGCCCGCATGATGCTCCGGCAAGTCTCCCGTGGGCAGTGGGCGAGCGGCGCGCGAAGGGGCTGGCGCGGTGTTCAAAGGTATTCCTCGACCAAGGCCAGGTCGCGGATTTCGGCCACGCTGCCGCTCCGCCGCACCTCGCCTCCGCGCATGACGTAGCCGCGAGTCGCCAGCCTCAAAGCGGGGCGCGCCATCTGCTCGGTCATCAGGATGGTGGTCCCGCGCCGCTGCAGCTCGCGGATCGCCTCGCTGATGCGCCCGATCCAGACCGGCGCCAAGCCTAGGAACGGCTCGTCGAGCAGCACCAGCGGCGGTTGGGCGCACATGGCACGCGCGAACGCGACGATCTGCTGCTCGCCGCCGCTCAGTTGTCCCGCCGGCTGCTTGGCCCGCGCGGCGAGAATGGGAAACGCCGCGCACAGCCAGTCGTATGCCTCCCGCTGCCGCCGGCGCCCCAACCCGAACGCGCCGGACAGCACGTTGTCGGCGACAGACATGGTGGGGAACACACGGCGCCCCTCCGGCGAGTAGCCGATGCCCGCGCGGGCGCGCCGGTCGGTGGTGAGGGGACCCATGTCGCGCCCCTTGAACCGGATGGTGCCGCCGCAGGACGGGACAGCGCCGATCACGGCGTTGATCAGGCTCGACTTGCCCGCACCGTTCGCGCCGACCAGCAGCACCGTCTCGCCCGCAGCCACCTCGATCGACACGCCGCGCAGTGCGGTGATGCCGCCGTAGCGGACTTCGAGCCCCTCCACGCTCAGCATCAGGCCGCGGCCTCCTCGCTGTCGGCCGCGCCCATGTAGGCGTCGATCACGTCGCGCCGGGCCAGCACCTCGTTCGGCGCGCCCTCTGCGAGCACATGGCCGGCGTCCAGCACCAGGATGCGCGGGCACAGGCGGCGGACCAGGTCCATGTCGTGCTCAACGATCAGCACCGAGCAGCCGTGGTCCGCCTGCGCCGCCTGCACGAACGCATCGACCAGGGTGCGCTCTCGCCGCTCCAGGCCAGCCGCCGGCTCGTCCAGCAGCAAGACCCTTGGCCGCGCGGCGTAGGTGAGCAGCAGCCCCAGCATCTTCTGCAGGCCGTAGGGCAGCTTGTCGCTCGGCTCGTCCAGCCTGGGGGCGAGGTCGAACTGGCGCAGCAGCGGGTCCAGCCGGTCCCAGGTGGAGGCCGGGGCGCCGCTGAACCTGACGGCGCGGGACAGGTTCTCCCGCACGGTCGCGCCCTTGAAAGTGTTGGTCTGCTGGAAGCTGCGCACCAGGCCCATGCGCGCCAGCGCATGGAACGTCGCGCCACCCACCGGCTTGCCGCCCAACAGGATACGGCCGGCGCTGGGCGCCAGCTTGCCGCAGATGACGTTGATCAGCGTCGTCTTGCCCGCGCCGTTCGGCCCGATCACGCCCAGCAGCTCGCCCGGCGCGATGGTGAAGCTGATGTCGGTGAACACCTGTAGCCCGCCGAACCGCTTGGCGATCAGCTCCACCCGCAGCTCCGTCCCGTGCCCCGCCATCACGCCGGCCCTTTCCTGGCGGTCGCCGGGGCCAAACCACCGCGTGCCCAGCGAACCTTTGCCGCATGGCGGACCAGCATCGCGACCGTGCCCACGATGCCGCCGCGGGCGGCCAGCACGACCACGATGAGCAGCAACCCGAACAGCCCTTGCGAGTATTGGCCGTGTGCGCTGAACAGGTTGGTCATCCACACCAGCAGCGCGCTGCCGACAACCGTTCCCAGCATCGAGCCGCGCCCGCCGATTATGGTGTAGGCGATGTAGTTCACCGACGACGCCGAGGTGAACGAGGTCGGGTGCGCGGTCAGCAGCATGTTCACCAGCGAGAACCCCGCCATCCCCGCCAGCCCCGCGGCCACGACGAAGCCGATCACCTTGTAGCGCCACGCCACCAATCCGAGGCTCTGCGCCAGCATCTCGTTCTCCTCGATGGCGGCGAACTGCTGGCGATACCAGCCGGACACCAGCGCCGTCACGATCGAAGCCAGCAGCGCCACGCCGATCGCGAGCGTCAGCACGGCCTGATTGTCCCCCAGTTCCATCCCGAACAACGTCGTCGCGGGCATGCCGACCAGGCCGTTCGATCCACCGGTGAGGCCCGGCGTCTCGAACAGGACGAGCTGGGTGATCTCGGTCAACAGGAACGTGACGAGCACGAAGTACACGCCCCTCAACCGCAGCACGAGCGCGCCGAGCGGCAGCGCAAACGCCGCCGGGACGACGAAGCTGATGGCCGTGAGCAGGACCGTGTCCGTCAGCCCGCCTTTCAGCCCGGCGATCGCGACCGCATAGCCGCCGATCGCCATGAAGGCGGGCACGGCGAAGGTCAGCAGGTTCATCCTGAGCATCAGGTAGACGCTGAACGCCGCCGTGACCGCGATGGCGACCTGATCGGCCACGGAATACGCGAACGGGTCGGCGGTGAGGAACGGGATGGCGAGGCAGGCCGCCACGACCATGACCGCGCCGATCTCTCCGCGGAAACGGGACACCTCAAGCTCCCCTGGCTTCACGGCCGAACAGCCCGGCAGGCCGCACGACCAGCACCAGCAGCACCAGCACGAACAAGACCAGCGCGCCCAGCGAGCCGCCGAGATAGACGCTGGAATAGGCCTCCACCATGCCGACCAGGAATGCCGCGACGGTGGCGCCGCCGATGCTGCCGAAGCCACCCAGGATGACGATCAGGAACGACGTGGCCAGCACCGGGTCGCCGACCTGCGGACCCAGCGAGAGGATCGGCGTGACCAGCGCGCCCGTCAGTCCGGCGAGCCCGGCCGCGATTGCGAACGCCAACGGGAACAGCAGCCGGGGCCGCAGCCCTTGCGTCGCCGCCACGTGGCGGTCGTCGGCCAGCGCACGCAGTGCCCGGCCCAGGTCGGTGCGGTACATCAGCAGGTAGACCCCGCCGATCGCGAGCAGGCAGATGGCCAGCACGACCAGGTTGGCAAGCGGCATGTAAAGGCCGCCATAGCGCAGCGTGCCGGTGACCGGGAAGGCGAACTGGCGCGATTCCGGGCCGAAGGCCGCCAGCACGCCGGTCGACAGCACCAAGTACAACCCGAGCGTCAGCATCAGCGTCGCCAAGTGGTCCTCCACCACCCGTTCCACCAGCAGCAGCTCGAACAGCCAGCCGAGTGCCGCGGTCGCGAACACGGCGATCAGCACCGCCACCGGGTAGGGCACGCCCAGGGCCATGACGGCGCCGTATGCGATGTAGCCGCCCAGCACGTAGAACCCGCCATGGGCAAAGTTCACGACCCCGAGAATGCCGAAGATCAGCGTGAAGCCGAGCGCCAGCAACGCATACTGGGCACCCAGGCTCACCCCGATCAGCCCGGCGGCGGCGATCTGGCTCATGGTGGCCCCCGCGAGCCGGCCATCAATCCGCGGCCGGCACTTCGACCCGCTCGACCGGCTGCACCTTGCCGTCGATCATCAGGCCGATGCCGAAAGGAAACGAGATTTCCTGGTTGATGCCGAAGAACGCCTGCCCGCTCCACTGACCGGCGCCCAGGTACTTGTCCTCAAGCGGCAGGGTCCGCAGCACTTCGGCGACTTTCTTGGTGTCGCTGATGGTGCCCGCGTCCGAGACGGCCTTCAGCAGCAGCCGGGTGGCGGCGCTCCATAGGATCATGTTGGTGTTCTCAGGCGCGTCGACGCCCATGACCTTTTTGAAGTCGGCGTAGATGACCTTGACCCTAGGGTCGTCGGTCGGAACGTTCTCAAACCAGTAGAAGTTCTTCAGCACCTCTGGCCCGCCGACGATGCGCAGGATCTCGTCCGTGGCGGCACCGCCCAGCCGGCCGATCGGGCCCTTGAAGCCGGCCTCTCGCAACTGCTTGACGATCACCCCGGCGTCCGACGGCGCGGAGGACGAGGTGTCGACCGCATCCGGGTTCCGGCCCAGGATGCGGGTGACGATCGCCGCGAAGTTCTGGGTGCCGCGCTGGTAGTACTCGTCGCTCGCCTCAATGCCGTTCTTCTTATAGACCTCCACGTCAACGCTGGCGATATCGGTGCCACCCTGGTCGTTGGGCGCCACCACGACGACGGACTTAATGTTGAACTTCGCCTTGGCGACCTTGATGATCGGGTCCGCCCAGACGCTCGGGCCGGGACCCTCATGGAACACCAGCGGGTACTGCGGCCCGATCGAGTTCTTGGCGTAGCTGTCCAGGAACACCAGCAGGTTGTTGCGGGCGGCAATCGGCTTGATGCCCGTGGCCTCTGGCGACACGACTGGGCCGACGACGAACTTCACGCCCTGGCTGACCAACTGGTTGGCCGCGGCGGCGGCGCCCTCGGCCGACGCCTTGCTGTCGATCGCGGCCGTGGTCACTTGGCACGTTTCCGACCCGACCTTCAGCCCGCCGGCCTGGTTCGTCTCGGTGGCGACGAACTCGACGGCGGCCTTCAGCGCCAGGCCCCATTGCGCGGTGGCGCCGGACAGGCCGCCGACCACCCCCAATTTCAGCTCGCACGCGGCCCGTGCCGGCGGGGTGGCCAACAACGCGGCGGCGGCAACGCCGGCCAACACGATCTGCCTCGACCGAAACATTGTTCTGTTCCCTCAGTGCGCCGCGGCCAGCGACCGGGCGGAGCCGTGCTCCATCGCCTTCAACCGCTCGAACATGACGGCCGGGGCGACCGTGGAATGCCCGACTGTCAGGCACTCCTCAAACTTGGCGAACAGGTCGTTGTCCGCCAGCGGCCGGTCGGCATGGCCGCGCGCCCGGTATATGCGCTCGCTTTCCAGCGTGCCGCCCGAGGCGAGGCGGATCGTGGCCTGGTCGGCGAGCGACGCGCCGGACGAGTCCGGGTCGTAGTCGGTGTTGGTCTGCACCCCCACGCGGCCCATCAGCGCCTGCACGTCCGGGCGCCGCACGAAATCGTCCGTCAGCTCCGCCAGGCCAACCCGGCGGGCAACGATCGCACTGGCCATCGCGAACTCGATGCTGAACTTGGCCTCCAGCCCGGTCTGCGGGCGATGGTTGCGCAAGATGGTGGCGTAGTTCTCGCTCAGGCTGACCGTGACGCCGTCGACGTCGCCGGGACGCACGTCGCGCTCCCGCACCAAGTCGAGCATGCCATCGATGGCGCGGTGGGTGCAGTAGCACGCTGGGTACTTCTTGATGCTGAGCCCGGACTCGACGATATGCCAGCGGTTGCCCAGCTCCGTGGCCGGGCTGTCGCGGTCGACCTCTCCACCCGGGGACACGGCGGCCAGGAAGCCCTGCGGATGCTCCAGCGCGTCCAGCGAGGCGGAGAACCCGGCCGCCGCC
>JAABUV010008806.1_pt1 | contig 10106 bp, 8 predicted proteins | sample 5559971 | NCBI WGS metagenome assembly JAABUV01 (sample SAMN10711881, study PRJNA513362) | rock metagenome | isolation source: Antarctica rocks | place: Antarctica: Victoria Land, Knobhead nord | collected 2015-12-19
AGGCCGAGGTCGCGGCCTATGTCGAGGACCACGCCGCGCAGCTCGATGAGAATGGTCGACGGCTGGTGGTCCGCAACGGCCACCACCAGCCTCGTGAGGTGGCCACCGCAGCCGGTGCGGTGCCGGTTCGGGCCCCGCGGGTCAACGACAAACGCACCGACGTCGAGACCGGTGAGCGCAAGCGGTTCGCTTCGGCGATCATGCCGGTCTGGGCCAGGAAGTCTCCGCAGGTCGCTGAGGTGCTGCCGTTGCTCTACCTTCACGGTTTGTCCTCGGGCGACTTCGCGCCCGCGTTGGGGCAGTTCCTCGGCTCTGCTGCAGGCTTGTCGGCGGCCACGATCACCCGGATGACGACGCAGTGGCAGGACGACGCGACCGCGTTCAACAAGCGTTCGCTGGCCGAGACCGACTACGTGTACTGCTGGGTGGACGGGATCCACCTCAAGGTCCGTCGGGACCAGGACAAAGTCTGTCTGCTGGTGACGATCGGAGTCCGCGGGGATGGCACCAAGGAGTTGATCGCACTGGCCGATGGGTTCCGTGAGTCGGCCCAATCGTGGGCCGACTTGTTGTGGGAGGGCAAGCGGCGCGGGATGGCCGCGCCAGTCCTCGCGGTCGGTGACGGCGCATCGGGCTTCTGCAAGGCCATCCGCGAGGTGTTTCCCCGACACCCGCGAGCAGCGCTGCTGGTTCCGCGCTGGGGCAACGTGCTTGGCGCACTGGCGAAGTCGGCGCACCCCGGCGCGAAGGCGGCGCTGGCCGAGATCTACAACGCCGAGGACAAGGACCACGCACTCACGGCGGCCAAGGCATTCGCGGACCTCTACGGCGCCAAGTGGCCAAGGCGGTCGCCAAGGTCACCGAGCACCTCGACGTGCTACTCGCCTCGTTATGACTACCCGGCCGAGCATTGGGTGCCTCTGCGCACGACGAATCCCATTGAATCGACCTTCGCAACCGTCCGGTTGCGACAGCGGGTCACCAAGGGCCCGGGCTCGCGAGCCGCCGGGGTGGCGATGGCGTTCAAGCTCATCGAGTCCGCTCAACGCCGTTGGCGCGCCGTGAACGCCCCACACCTGGTCGCCCTGGTACGCGCCGGCGCGAAGTTCGACAACGGCAAGCTCATCGAGCGCCGCGACGAATCAGGAGGTGATCAGCAAGTCGCATGACACGCCGATCCACAGGTCTTGACTATTCCTCGGGCTGCTGTCCGTTCTCAGTGTGGGTGGGTGGGCCATTCTCAGCGTGTCTGGGCCCTCCGTCGGTCTCTCTCACCAAGCTGGGCCACATCGTGCAGCGCCGGCGGACCTATCGGGTACGCACCGAGGTGGAGGCGATGCTTGTAAGCCCTACGGGAGCGTTTGGGTCAGGTCGCGGGCGGCTCGGGCGTTGACGGACCTGTCTCGACGGGTGGCGGCCGGTGACTCCGATCTCTACGCGGCGGCCGACGAGCTGGTGCGCAGCCTGCGCGCCGAGCGGTGAAAGCCTCTCAGGTTCCCCGGTGTCGGAACGTCTGCTGTCGGCGGCCCAGTCCGTAGCAACAGCTCTAGCGTTCACCATTTCTGATCTCCGATCAGATATGGTGGTGGGATGGCGGACGAAGAGGCGCTGAGCACAACGGAGTCGGGTCTTCCGGTGGCGCGGGTGTATGGACCCGGTGATGTCGGAGATCAGGGCGCGACGATCGGCGAACCCGGCAAGTTTCCGTTCACGCGCGGTAATTTCGCGGGGGGCTATCGGGACAGGTTGTGGACCTTCCGGCAGTACTCGGGCTTCGGCACGCCGGAGGAAACCAACCGGCGGTACCGGTATCTGTTGGAGCAGGGCGGCACGGGACTGTCCGTGGCGTTCGACCTGCCGACGCAGTGCGGTTATGACTCTGATGACCCGGAGGTGGAGGAGGAGGTTGGGCGCGTTGGTGTTGCGGTCGACACGCTGGCTGACGCCGAGATCATTTTTGACGGGATCCCGTTGGATCGAATCAGTACCAGTTTCACGATCAATGGGACCGCGGCGATCGTGCTTGCGCTCTACGTGGCGGTGGGGGAGAAGCAGGGGGTGGAGCGGTCCGCGTTGCGGGGCACGATCCAGAACGACATCTTGAAGGAGTACGCCTCGCGGGGGACCTGGATTTGGCCGGCGCGGCCTTCGCTGCGGTTGATCGCCGACACGATCGAGTTCTGCGCCAGCGACGTTCCGCGGTTCAATGCGATTTCGGTGGCCGGGGCGCACTTCCGCGATGCGGGTGCGAACGCGGCTCAGGAGATGGCATTCACACTGCAGGACGGGGTGACCTACTGCGATGAGGTGGTTTCCCGGGGCCGGTTGACGATCGACCAATTCGCCCCGCAGGTGTCGTTCTTCTTCTACACCCATGGCGACTTCTTCGAAGAGATCGCCAAGTACCGTGCCGGGCGCCGCCACTGGGCGCGCATCGTCCGCGAACGGTACGCCGCCCAGGACGACCGTTCGAGCATGTTCCGTGTTGGTTGCGTGTGCGGCGGCTCGTCGCTGTATGCCCCGCAAGCGCACAACAACATCATTCGGGTCGCCTACCAGGCGATGGCCGCGGCGTTGGGTGGGGTGCAGTCCATGTTCACCGCGGCGTGGGACGAACCGTTCGCGCTGCCCAGCGAGGAGACCACGACGCTGGCCCTGCGCACCCAGCAGATCCTGGCCTACGAGACCGGCGTGGCCCGCACCGTCGACCCCCTCGGCGGCTCCTACTACGTCGAAGCCCTCACCGACCAGATGGAGCAGCGGATCGGCACGATCATGGAAGAACTTGAATCCTGGGGCGGCATGGACCACGCGATCGAAGCAGGACACATCCAGGGGCTGATCGCCGAGGAGGCCTACCGCACCCAACAGGCGGTGGAATCGGGGGAACGGGTCGTCGTCGGCGTGAACCGGTTCACCTCCGACGCACCCGCCCCCGAGGTACATGGTTATGAGATGGACGAGGAAGCCCGGCAGCGGCAGCGCGAGCGTCTGGTCGAGGTGAAACGGACCCGCGATGGGAGTGCGGTGCGAAACACCTTGGAGCAACTGGAGAAGGCGGCACAGACCGATGACGTCAACCTCATGCCGTTGCTTATCGACTGCGCGAAGGCCTATTGCACCGTCGGGGAGATGACGAGCGCACTGACCGGGGTGTGGGGCGAATTCCAACAGCCCGCGGTGTTCTGATGACCCGGGTGCTGATCGCCAAACCGGGCCTGGATGGCCACGACCGGGGCGCCAAGCTGGTGGCCCGTGCGTTGCGCGACGCCGGTTTCGAGGTCGTCTACACGGGGATCCGGCAAACACCACAGCAGATCGGCGCGGTCGCGGTCCAGGAGGACGTCGACATCGTCGGGTTGAGCATCCTCAGCGGCTCGCACGTGGCCATGACCCGGAAGGTCGCCGAAGCGCTCCGCGCACGCGGCGGCGAGGACATCGCCATCGTCGTCGGCGGCACGATCCCCGCCGCAGACACTGAGGTGCTGCTGGCAGCGGGAGCGAGCGCGGTGTACCCGACCGGAAGCACCCTGGAGAATCTGGTAGGAGGCATCCGTGGTCTCATCGACCCGACACCGACCCACACCTGATCCGGCAACGCCGCCGCCGGCCGCCGAGCCCGCCGACGCCGGCCCGTTGGCGGGTATTCGAGTGCTGGATTTCTGCCACTTCCTGGCCGGACCGTACGCGACGATGATCCTCGCCGAGCTCGGCGCCGATGTGATCAAGGTCGAGGATCCTGACCATCCCGACGAGGCGCGACAGGTCGGTCCGCATTTCCAGGGCGGCCAGTCACTGTACTTCGCGGCCCTCAACCGCGGTAAGCGATCGGTCGAGGCAAGCTTGAGTGAGCCAACGGGGCGCGACCTGGTGCGCGCCCTGCTCGCCACCGTGGATGTCGTCGTGGACAACTATCGGCCGGGTGTGATGGGGAAGCTGGGCTTGGACCCGGACACCATCCGAGACATCAACCCGACGGTGATCACCTGCTCGCTGAGCGGGTTCGGCGCCACCGGCCCCTATGCGCAGCGTGTCGGCTACGACTACACCATCCAGGCCCTCGCCGGGGTGATGAGCATGACCGGCGAACCAGACGGCCCACCGGGCAAGGCCGGCATCTCCTACGTCGACCACAGTGGTGGTCTGGCAGCAGCATTGGCGGTGTGTGCCGCGCTGGTCGAGCGCAGCCGGACCGGTCACGGGCGGCACGTTGATTTGGGGCTGTTCGACGTGCAGACCTCCATGCTGAGCTATCTGGCGGCATGGAACCTGAACCAGGACTACGAGCCACGCAGATCTGGCGGCGGGGCCCATCCCTCCCTCGTCCCAGCACAGACGTTCGCCACCCGGGACGGCTTCCTGTCGCTGTTCATCGGCAACGATGCGATGTGGACCCGCCTGGCTTCCGTACTGGGCGATCCCCGGCTGAGTGCCGCGGTGTTCACCACCGGCGCCGCCCGGTTGCAGCATCGGGACACGGTGCTGGGGGTGCTGTCGGAGCTGTTCACAGTCAAGGACACCACCCACTGGGTCACGCTGTTGACCGCCGCGGGTGTGCCGTGTGCACCGGTCAACAGCCTCGGCGACGCTCTGCGGGATCCCCAGGTGGCAGCACGTGAACTGGTGGTGACCGCCTCGCATCCTTCCTACGGCGCCTACCGCTGCGTCCGGGGCCCGCTGCCTGGGCTCGCCGGCGGTGCCATCCACCGCGGGGCACCCCTGCTCGGCGAACACACCGACGACGTGCTCCGCGAACTCGGCTACGACACCGGACGGGTCGAGCGGTTGGTCTCTGATGCGGGGGCCGACACGGACCCCGAACAACGTGCCGGGTCAACGGCAAGGAAATGACGACAGCAAAGGCAGGTACAGCGCAGGTGGCTCGAACTTCAGGTTCCGTTGCGGTGGGTGCCCACGGCAGCACCCCGTCGTCGGGGATACGGCGGCGCAGGTTGTCCGAGGAGGTCGCCGCGAGGCTGCGCCGGATGATCCTGGTCGGCGAACTCGCCCCGGGCAGTCGCACCACCCAAGACGAGCTTGCGCGCTTGCTCGAGGTGAGCACCATGCCCGTACGAGAGGCGCTGCTCGGCTTGGCGGCGCAGGGCTTCGTCGAGACCCGACCCAACCGGTCGTTCACCGTCGTGCGCACCACCCAAGACGATGTCCGCGATATCTATTGGTTGCACGCCACCTTGGCCGGCGAACTGACCAGTCGGGCGTGTGCCCGCGCCGATGATGAGTCCCGTCAGACGCTGCGGAAACTCCGCGACCAATGCGAGCAGGCCCACCAGGAGGGTGATACCCGCGGGATGGAGGCGGCGAACTGGAACTTCCACCGGGAGATCAACTTTGCTGCCGGCGCCCCCAAACTGCTGCTGATGCTCCGCACCAGTCTGCGTTTCATCCCCGAAGGATTTTATGGGCTCCTGCCCGAGTGGCCGGACGCCTCCGCGAACGGCCACGACGACATCCTCACAGCCTTCGGGGACCATGATCCCCAGGCCGCCCGGGCGGCGGCCGAAGCGCACGTGCGCGAGGCCGGGGAACTGCTCACCGCCTACTTCTCCACCACCGGCTACTGGACCCGACCCGCCGGCCCGGCGGGTGGTTCCCGTGGGTGAGGTCCGGCTGGAACGCAGCGGCGACGCCACGGTGCTCACGATCGACCGACCCACCGTGCACAACGCGATCAGCCGGACGACCATGAGTGAGCTCTCCGACGCCCTCGACGAGGTCACCGCATCCGACACCCGTGTCCTGGCTGTGCGCGGCGCCGGAACGCGGACGTTCATCTCCGGCGGTGACCTGACCGAGCTCGCCACGATCCGCAGTCACGACGACGCCCGCGACATGGCCCTGCGGATGCGGGCGCTGCTCGACCGGCTGGCGACGTTACCGATCCCGGTCGTCGCCGGGATCAACGGTCATGCCTTCGGTGGTGGCTGCGAAACCGCGATTGCCTGCGATTTCCGCATCGCCGCGCACGACGTGCGCATGGCCTTCAACCAGGTCGAGCTGGCCATCACCCCCGCCTGGGGTGGCATCGAACGGCTGCAGGCACTCGCCGGCCGATCCCGAGCGCTGTACCTCACCACCACCGGCAGCCCGATCGACGCGCCCACCGCGCTGGCATGGGGATTACTCGAGGAAGTCATCGAGCGCGACGACTTCGATGCTCGGCTTGGCTCGTTGATCGACCGCATCGCCCGGGTACCCCGCGCCGTGCTCGTGGGAATCAAGGCCACGGCCGGTCGAGCGCAGAACCCAGCCCGTCCCGACCTCGCCGCCGCGGCAGCCGGGGTATTCGCCGACAGCTGGATCGCCGAGAACCATTGGGCCGCGGTAGAGCAGGCGGCCGCGCGACGCCGCACCCGCATCAAGCCCAGCAGGACGCCCTAGCACCGCTCACCGCGAAGGAGACAGGCGATGGCCACCGCAATGCCCGAGCCCACCCAGTACGCACGGTCGGCCGTTGACATCAACGCCCGAATAGATCGCCTGCCCCGCTTTCCGCTGCCCATCGGCACGCTGGTCTTGATGGCGCTGTTGTATTTCTTCTCCTACTACGACATCACCGTGATCGGCGACGCACTGCCTTCGATCAAAACCCAGTTCAACTTAAACCACCGCGCAGCTGGCCCTGCCGGTCACCGTTAACCTCGCCGGCTATGTCATCGGCTCCTACGCATTCGGCAACCTCGCCGACTACCTCGGCCGCCGCAAAGCGCTTCTCATCACTCTCGCGGTGCTGACGGTCGGCGCCCTGCTCAGCGCCTTCGCCTGGAACCTGTCGTCCCTGTCCGCGTTCAGGTTCATCGTCGGCGTCGGCACCGGCGCCCAAATCTCGTTGGCCGCCACCTACATCGCCGAGCTCACCCCAGCGCGCATCCGCGGCCGGTTCACCCAACTCAACATCATCTGGGCCGGCGTCGGGCTGGGAGCCGCGCCGTGGGTGGCAATACCCTTGGTGGGCATCCCCAACGTGGGCTGGCGGGTGTTGCTCGGACTCGGTGCGGGTGCCGTCGTCGTGGCGCTGTTCGCGCATCGGCTACCGGAATCGCCCCGGTGGCTGGCCGTACACGGACAGCCTGAACTCGCCGACGCCATCGTCACCCGAATGGAAGAACGGGCACGACGTGCCTCGCCCGACGGAGCGCTACCCCCCGTACCCGCCACGTCCGCGGAGGAAAACCAAGCCCACGGCTTCCCCACCGCCGCCCTGTTCCACCGTCCCTACCTCGGGCGGCTCATCGTGGTCTTCGCGTTTTGGATCGCCTGGTACATTCCCACCTACGCCGTCTTGGGGTATGAGCCCATCCTGTTGAAGAGCATCGGCGTCAGCGCACCCAACAGCCTGCTGTTCACCGCCCTCGGGGACATCGCATTCCCCGTCGGCGCGGTGATCGCGTGGCTGGTCATCGACCGCGTCGAACGAAAGTGGATCATCACCGCCGTGATGGTTCTCTACACCGCCGCGCTGCTCATCCTCGCTCTCGCCACCAGCTCTGGCGCCGTCGTCGTGGGGGCACTGCTGTTCGCATTGTGCATCCTCGCCGGGTCCGGAGCAGGCTACATCTACACCTCGGAAATATTCCCCACCCGCGCCCGCGCATCCGCAATGTCGATCGGCGATGGCGGCGGACACCTCGGAGGGGTCGTCGCCCCCTTCATCGCCCTCGGAGCGCTCGCGGCGTGGGGCGGACGCGGCACCTTCGCGCTCTTGGCCGGGATCGCGTTCTGCGGGCTTCTCATCATCGCCATCGGCGGTATCGCGACGACCGGACGCACATTGACCCGTCTCGTTGGCGCCGGGCAGGACGATCCCATTCACCCCGACACATCCGCGGCCGTTGTACCGAATCAGTACCACGGCTCTGACGGTTGATCATCAGGCGATCGCGGATCAGCGGATCAACGGAGGATGGGACAACCCGGCCACTGGCAGAGGGCGTGGTGCCGATCGATGAGGTGCAGAGATGGTGAGCGCGGCCGCTTCCGTCATGAATGCTGTAGCGATCGCAATTGATGGGGATGAGTTTGGTGCGTAACGCCCTCGCTGGAATCAAGGTTCTCGATCTGTCCCGAATTCTGGCCGGCCCCTGGTGCACACAGAATCTGGGCGATCTCGGTGCCGACGTCATCAAGGTGGAAAAGCCCGATGGCGGCGACGACACCCGCGGGTGGGGTCCGCCCTACCTGCGCGGCACCCAGCCCGCCGACGGGTTCTCTGCCTACTTCCTCTGTTGCAACCGGGGGAAGCGCTCCATCGCGGTCGACTTCGCGGATCCGCGAGGCGCAGACCTTCTCCGGACGCTCGCCGCGGATGCTGATGTGGTCGTCGAGAACTACAAGGCGGGCACGCTCGACCGCTACGGCCTGGGCTACCAGACGCTGAGCGCGCTTAATCCGCGACTGGTCTACGTGTCCGTCACCGGGTTCGGCCCGACCGGCCCGCTGGCGAGCAAACCCGGATATGACTATGTCTTTCAGGGCATGGGTGGCCTGATGAGCTATACCGGCCCCGCAGACGGGTCCCCGGGTGCCGGCCCCCTACGCGCCGGTGTGGCCGTCGTGGACCTCATGGCCGGGATGTACGCCACGACGGCCGTACTGGCCGCCCTCGTGGAGCGGACATCGACCGGGCGCGGACAGTTCGTCGATCTCGCGCTGCTCGACGTCGCCGTCGCTCTCAACGCGAACCAAGGCTCGAACTACCTGGTTTCGGGAAAAGCACCAAAGCGCAGTGGCAACACCCACCCCAATTGCGCGCCGTACGAGGTTTTTGCCTGCTCTGATGAATATTTGATACTCGCGATCGGAAACGACGCCCAATACGAACGGCTCTGCGCGGTAGCAGGCCTTGCCGACCTCGCACAGGACGGCCGTTTCCGGACCAATGCGGTCCGGCTGGAAAACATGGACGCCTTGCGCCCCCTCCTCGCTGGCGTCCTGGCCACCAGATCACGGCGACAATGGTCAGAGGATTTCGACGCCGTCGGAGTGCCATGGGGCCCCATCAACACCCTCGACGACGTCTTCGCCGACCCGCAGGTGCTGCACCGCAGGCTGCGAATCGACGCCATACACCCCAACGCGGGGACAATCCCGATGGTGCGCAACCCCCTCGTGGGAAATCGCGAGGCCGCCGAGTGGTCTCCGCCGCCTGCCAAGGGAGAACACTCCCAGCAGATCCTGGCGGAGGTAGGGCTCGACTCCGCTGCGATCACCGCGCTGATGGACGCCGGCGTCGTGGGCACACCGGAGACCCGGCACCACAGCAGGGAGTAGGAGCATTGATGCCCCAGAGCAGCAACACCACCCATACCGCGACCAGGCTCGATCGGCAGGGCGCCGCCACATTAACCCTCACTGGTGCCAAGTCGATGAACATCCTTGGCACGCCAGCGCTGACGGAGCTCACTGTCGCTGTCAACGAGCTGGCCGCCCGCGCTGATGTCCGCACGCTCGTTCTGCGCGGTTCCGGGGAGAAGGCTTTCATCGGCGGCGCCGACATACATGAGATGGCGGCGCTCATGCCCAACACGGCCGAACAGTTCATCACCCGGCTGAAAGCTTTCTGCGAGGCGCTCCGACAATTTCCGGTTCCGGTGATCGCCCGCATCCCAGGCTGGTGCCTCGGCGGCGACCTCGAAGTGGCAATGGCTTGCGATCTACGGATCAGCAGCAACGCCGCACGCTTCGGAATGCCGGAGGTAGCGGTCGGTATCCCGTCGGTCATCCACGCTGCGCTGCTCCCGCGACTGATCGGTGGATCACGCGCGACCTGGCTGCTGTTGACCGGCGAACAGATCGACGCGGCCACGGCACTGGCCTGGGGACTGGTGCACAATGTCGTTGATCCCTCCGACCTCGACGCGGCTGTCAACCGAGTCGCCGACCGGTTCGCCGAGCTCGGCGGATCCGTGGTACGCCAGCAGAAGAAACTGCTGCGCTCCTGGGAGGACATGCCACTCGACCAAGCCATCACCGAAAGCGTGCCCGAATTCGGCGTGGCCTTCGGCACCGGTGAACCGCAGAAGATTATGGCCGAGTTCGTCAACCGCAAGCGCTCGCCGTGAGCGCTAACCGGTGGTAAGCCCTTTCGG
>JAABUV010008808.1_pt1 | contig 10104 bp, 15 predicted proteins | sample 5559971 | NCBI WGS metagenome assembly JAABUV01 (sample SAMN10711881, study PRJNA513362) | rock metagenome | isolation source: Antarctica rocks | place: Antarctica: Victoria Land, Knobhead nord | collected 2015-12-19
CGCAGGCGGCCCAGTCGCACACGGCGCGCACCACCTCGCCGGCCGCGGCGCCCGACGCGAAGCCCTTGGCCATGAGGCGGCGCAGCTCCTGCAGCGCCGCGGGGGCGCTGCCGGCGCGCTCCAGCGCCTGCCGCCGCCCGGGGGCGGTGGGCGCGCGGGACGGGGCGCCGGGCGCTCGAGCGGCCGCTGCTGCAGGCGGTGCAAGCGCGATCCAGCACTGCAGGGCCGCTGCAACGTAGACAGCCATCTGGGCGGGGGTGTGCTGCTCAGGCAGGCGCAGATAGGCAGCAGGCGCGCAAGCCATCAAACACGCAGCAGCGAGCTCAGCGCGGGCGCGCCGCTACCTGGACGGCCTCCGCCTCGTCGTAGGACAGCACGCGCGCGTTGACGGCCGCCGCCAGCGCGGCGCCGCGCGCCGCCACGGCGTCCAGCGCGGCGCATGCGCGCGCGCAGCCTGGGTCGGCGCCCGCCGCGGCGCGCAGCACGGCGCGCGCGGCCGCCAGCCAGCTGCGCTCCAGCGCCACGAACGACCCCGGCGCGGCCGCCAGCAGCGTGCACAGCACCTGCCGCGCCCAGGCGCGCGCTGATGCGCTGGGTAGGGCCAGGCCTTTGTCAGGGAGTCTCAGCATGCGTGCTGCCCTCGCGGAGGCTCCTGCGAGCGGCGCGCAGGACGCTGCCACGAACCACAGGCAGGCAGCTCGGCCCCGGGCGCGGGCGCCCTTGCCGGGCACATCATGCCGCAGCATTGGCGCGCGGCGTAGGTGCTCCGAGTCCATGAGAGCGGCCCCAGCGCAGCCGCGGCCGCCAGGCGGGGGCGCGCGCCTGGGTGAAGCCCCGGGCCAAGGCGGCCGGAAGGGCGGCCGACGCGGCGCCGGCGGGCGCCAGGGCGCCGAGGCCGGCCGGGGCGGGCGGGGAGGCGCCCCCGCCCGCGCCCGCGGCGCCCGGCGCGGGCGCGGGCGCGTCGCCGTGCGTGTGCTTGAGGCACACGCACACGCAGCAGCGCAGGTGGTACGACGACAGCGCCAGGTCCTGCGCGCCGGGCGCGGCCGCGTGCAGCGCTCTGGGCAATGCCCAGGCTCCCACGCGCGGCATGTTGACCAGTGCCCTGAGCTCCAAGCTCGAAGCAGCCCAGTGCAGCTGCCGGGGCTAGGAAGGCACTTGTACTTCACTGCAAGAGCAGGTTGCCGCTGAGCCCCTTGGTGATGGTCCCACAAGCTAGGCATGACCTGCAATGGCAGCGGTGCGCGTGTGCTCAGCGGGGCCCGGCCAAGCCGGCGCTGCTGCTCGCAGACAGGCATGCGCCGCAGCGGCGGCGCACCCGCGCGCACAGCTGCACCACGGGCAGCAGCATCGCGGCGGCCAGCGCCGCGCCGGGCTGCGCCAGGCGCCGCATGAGCCAGTGCGCGAGCGGCTCTGCGGCCAATAGGCACTCGCTGCGCGCGGCGCACAGCTTCGTCACTTCAGTGCATCACTTAATTCGTGCAGAGCACTGTGCTGGCGTGCAGCAAGTACCTGCTGCATACCGCACACTTGCATGAAAGCATGCCGGTGCTGAGCATACGCACACCCCGTGATCGGTGGCTTTGAGATATAGTGCGGCAGACACAGGGGCAGCCTCGCAGGCGCCCGGAAGCGGCACCAGCAGCACGGTCCCCGCATCCTGCTTCCCTCTGTCTGACATGCAGGCCATGCGGGTCAGGCTTGTGACCTGACAGGGCGAGGCGTGCACGCCAGGCACGCGAGGCCAGGGCCGCACCAGTAGGTGAAGCCCAGCAGGCGCAGCAGGTACGCCCAGCGGCCGCCCAGGTCCTCGCCCAGCAGCGCACGCAGGTCCGCCCGAGCGCGCGCTGCCGCGGCCGCCCCGCCATCGACGCCGCCGCCGCCGGCTGCAGGCGCGCCGCCGGCTCGCCTGCGCTTGCCCGCCGTGTAGCCCCGGCCGGGCGCCCCGTTGGCGACGGCCGGGCCTGCACCGGGCGCCCGGCTGGCGGACGCGATCGCCGCGGGCGACCCGCCGGCCATGCCTGTTGCAGCCGCCGCGCTCGTCGCCGCCGCTGCAGCCGCCTCGGAGAGCAGGCCAATCAGCGCCTTGAGCATCGTGGCGGCCCACAGCTCCGCCCTGCCCGCGGCGCCCTTGGCGGCCCTGGCCGCGCCAGCAGCAAATCAGCACCCAGGCTTGGCGCAGGGATGACGCGGGCATGCAAGTTGCATTGGTTGCATCGGCGGCAGGCACAGTGCTGCCAGCATGACGCCTGTTAAATGTACGACTCCCTCCATTCCTCGAACGCACTTGCAAGAGCGCGCTTGCAAGCGCGCTCTTGCAAAAGCGCTCTTGCAAGCGCGCCGGAGCTCCTTGCAGCATGCGCGGCCGCACCGCGGGCTGCGCAGGGCGGTGACGCGCACGAGCCAGGCGGCGCGGCGCACGGGCACGCGGTGCCGCAGCAGCGCGTCCACCAGCGCGTTGCCCTGCAGGCCGGCCGGCACGCTGGCGGCTAGGCGCGCCAGCGGCGCCGTCCCCGCCAAGCCCTGCCGCGCCGCCGCCGCGCAGCTCTCGGCGGGGCACATGGGACCCGCTTGCGCCCGCATGCACCTGCTTGTGTCTGCCGGACAGTGTGCGAGGGCCTTGCACTACTGCCAGCATGACCACTATGTTGCGCGGGCTGAGCCTGGTCCCCCCACTCACGCAATAAACTGCAACACTGGCTTGTGCCCTCAGGATGGTGGAGCAGCGGCAGATCGCGGAGCGGCACACTGACTGCCGTCGTGCTGCGGGTAAAGAGAGTCCCCCAGTGCAAACTTGAACATTGTATCTCCTATTCATTAGCAAGTGGTAGTGCAAAGCTCGCACACTTTGCTTCGCATGCGTGGCAAAGGACCACGCCAGGCGCGCGACTACGCCCTGCTGTTGCGCAGGGCCCGCGCCCGCAGCCAGGCCTCCCGGGCAGCCTCGCTCACAGCGTGCAGCTCCGGCGGAGCACGCGGCGGCGCCAGGTCGTTGCCGGCGAGCGGGACGCCGTAGCGGCGCGCTGCCCTGCGCTGCACGACGTGCGCGTCCCGCGCGCCGCACACCTGCTTGTCCACGGCCTGCCGCCAGTGTCGCGGGTGCGTGCGGCCTTCAGGCGCTCGGAGTGAGTGGGAGTGGCTAGTGCGACCCCTTGTGGCCACGCTGTTGCGGTGGCGCTCGGGGCAGTGGCTGACCAGTCGGCGGCGTGGCGCGGGCGCGGCGCCTGCTGGCGCGGCACGGACACGCTGCCAGCAGCGAGGGGGAGCGCTGCTCGGCGGCGGCGGGGTGATTAGTTGTGGGAAAGGCCTGTGCCAGGCAAGGGCGGGGCTGTTCACACGGCAGAGCGGACCTGGCGCAGCGCCTGCAGGCGGGCCGACGACCACAGGTCCGCGCGGTGCGCGAGCGACAGCTCCAGCTCCTTGGCCTCGGTGATGCCGGCGTCGGCGAAGCTCTCCTTGTAGCCATACTGCACCGTCTGCGCTGTGAGCCGAACCTCCGGGCAGTCCTGCGGCCGATGCACTTGATGGTCATTGGCGCGACGCCAATCTTGTGCACAGGAAGCCTTGACAGTACAGCCTCACAGAATTGGACAGGTGACTACTCAGGAGAGGCGGCAGTGCAATATATACATATTGCATTTGGCGCACTATGGGGACTGGGAAGGTGTCAGCGGGCCCGAGTGTGGCACTGAGCGGCGGCCGATTGTAGTGCGGCCGCTCATCCATGGGGCACTACAGCACCTCCTGCTAGGAAGCCTTGACAAGTCTCTTCCTCCTCCAGCTCGGCTGAACCTGTTTTGGCTCAGGTTACAACCTCAGGTCAACAGTGGCGGCCTGGGCTTGCGAGAGTTTGCTGCCCTTGGCGTGCCACTCTTGGCAGAGCAGGTCGGCCGGGAGCGCAGGTGGCAACCATGGCGGACGACGGCGCCACCAAGAAGCGCACGTTCCGCAAGTTCACTTACCGCGGCGTGGACCTGGACCAGCTGCTTGACATGAGCACAGACGACCTGGTGGACCTCTTTCCTGCGCGCGCTCGCAGGAAGTGCGTGCACGCTCGGCCCTGCCTCCGCCTGCAGGCGGCTACTCGTCTGTTTGCTCAGCAGCAGCGCATGGCCGCGTGTGTGACAGGCCAAAACTGAGGCGCAAGGTTGAAAGGGCGGCAGCAGCTGCGTGGTGCTGCTGCATGTCCGGCCGACGTACGTAGCAAGCCCGTCGGCGCTTGCTTGTCTGCTGTAGAAGGGCCCTGGTTGTTCACAGGCTCACGGTTCTCTGCTTCCAGCTGCAGGCCTGGGCGGGCCTGCTTGGCTGTAGCTGGCCGGTGAGTTTGAGCACGGGCGCCTCACCCGCGCGCGCACCCGCCGCAGGTTCCAGCGCGGCCTTAAGCGCAAGCCGCTGGCTTTGATTAAGAAGCTGCGCAAGGCCAAGCGCGAGGCTGCGGGCGGCGAGAAGCCTGATCCTGTGCGCACGCACCTGCGCAACATGATCATCGTGCCCGAGATGATTGGCTCCGTCATCGGCGTGTACAACGGCAAGACCTTCAACCAGGTGCGTCTGCCCTTCAGGCGCTTTGGTATCATACCTGCTCGGCGGCCTGCTGAAGCAGCCTGTCCGTGAAGGGGGACATGTTTTGACGTCACAGCTTGCGAGGGCGCAGGTGGAGATCAAGCCTGACATGGTCGGGCACTACCTGGCAGAGTTTTCAATCAGCTACAAGCCCGTCAAGCACGGCAAGCCCGGCATTGGCGCCACGCACTCTTCGCGGTTCATCCCTCTGAAGTGAGCGGCGGCGGCGCGGGGTGTGGAAGCAGCGGCGCTGACTGGTGGGGTGCACTGCATTGAACGTGGCGCTGAGGAGGAGAAGCTGTGGGCAGAGAGGGGCAGGGTCGTGGTTTACCAAATAGTTTCAGCGGCCACGGTGTAAAGCGAGGCGCAGAAAGGAAGTCATCTGATGAATGGCATTAAAGAGGCAGCCACACCGGCAGGTGGCCGGAGTGTAGGTCATGTTGCACAATATCACAGTTGCTGCAATGTCAGAGCGCCCAGTCCTACGAGAACTGCCACGTTGCGGCGGCCACTCCGGCGAGGAGCGCGACAGCGGCAGCATTTGCCACAGGCGAGCTGGGCTGATCACCCATGGGGTGCACCTTATGCGCTGCAGGGCCGGCAAAGCCGCGCGCAGTCATTGCCACGGCAATGCTTTCACTGCGGAGCATCAAGTTGGCGAAGAGCCGCGCTGTTAGGCGCATGGCGATCTGCCGCTCGCCAAGCAGGACATTGCCCAGCAAAAATTCAGGGTGCCCAGTTACCCTTGTAAGACAACCATCAACGGATGCCTGCAAACCCGGTGACCGGCCACAGACGAAGGCGCCTGCTTGAACACGTCGCTTCACGTGTGCATATGCATCACACAGCGGGCTGGAGGCAGCCTGCGCCTCAGCCCTGCCAATGCGGCACCACTCCGCTGGACTTGCAGCATGCGGCAGCCCAGTGGCCGCCCCTGGAGCGCAGCCAGCGGGTTCCGCGGGCTGGCGCGCCTGCAGGTTGCCGCCAGGGCCGAGCTCCCGCCAGGCCACGCCACGCGCGGCCAGGCCGAGCGCCAGGTTGCGCGCCTCGCCAAACACCAGCGCCATGAAGCGCAGCGACAGCAGCAGCGTCAGGCCGATGTCCGCAACCGGCACGCCCAGCAACCCAGCCGGCGCCAGCAGCGTGCGCAGCGCGCCCGCCAGCTCCTCCGGCGGCGTCGTGGTCAGGCACAGGCTCGCGCTCTGCGCCCGGGCGCCGCCCGGCAGCGCGGCCATGAGGACGGGCAGGGTGCGCGCCAACGGGCGCCGCTGCTGAACAGGCAGGACCGCAGTGCACAGAACAGCATGGCAATGCCGTGGCAGCGCAGGCACGCTTGGGTTCCAGGTCCGCATCATTTTACACATGTGCTTGCGCCGACAGGTGCATACAAGCAGACGTGCTCCCATCTTACCACAGGTCTCTTTGTCATGCTCCAGTGGTGACACGAGGGCTGCTGAGGACGGCATGTTCATCACACAGCGCAGGCAACGCATGGTGAGAGCAGGCGGTCTGCGCCACTCACTGCTGCACGCCAGGGACCGCGCCTGCAGCGCGACAAAGGTCAGCGACGCGGCCGAGATGGCGAGCGCCACCGAGCGCCGCGTGACCGTGATGACCCACAGGTGCACGAGCACGTAGCGGTAGCCGCCGGCCGCCGCCGGCACGCCCGGCAGGCCCTCGATGCCGGGCGGGACGCCGCGCGGCTGCAGCACCGGCGGAACACCATCTGCGCGCTTCATCAGGCCATAACTCGAGCACTTGCTTACACAGTGTGTTGTGAGAACAGCGGCTGTAGTGTTGACTCCCGTTAGTCACATACGTGCAGCGCCAACAGCCAGCGTTGCGCACCCGCGCCGATGGCGGTGAGGACGAAGATCAGCGCAGAGAGGCCAACAAGGCGGCGCAGCTGCGGGCGCCAAAGCCCAGGCGGCAGCGCGGCCGCCGACAGCGCCGCGGTTGCGCCGGCCAGCGCTGCGCGCATGCTTACTGACGCGCGCGCGAGCAGCAGCAGCAGCACCAGGAGCCATATCTGCACACAAGCTGCCAGAATCAGTATGAGAGTTGTCGAGGAACTCACACCCTCGCATGACAGAGGAGCCAACCGCCCGGCAAGTGGCGAGTGTCACACAACACAACACGCAAAGTGACACAGTGGTGCTAGACACGCGGCCTGCACAGCACATGCGACCACATGCCTGCTGCATAGGCTGTCTGCAGGTTTGCTGCCTTAACAGGGCAGAAGTGCAACCTTACTGCACACTGCGACTGTGCGCAGCAGAATGCGCAGAACCATGGCGCCTGTTGTCCTATCCATGGGGCCGTGCCTGCTTAACAACAGCGTGCACGGCATGCAGGGGCGTCCGCGGGGCGGGCACGTACGAGCTGCGTGCCAGCGGCCTCTGTGAGCTCAGGGCTGCTGAGGCATGTTCATGACCGTGCACGAGAAGCACGAGAAGGAGGGGCGCAGGCAACCGGGGCTCTCATTGGGTGAGGCAAGGCCCACGCCTGTATGGGGTGCTGGTCAGATTGAGGAAGGAGGTCAGCAAGCGCGCCTCAAGGGGCTCCTTCTCCGGGCGCGGCGGGGCTGTGCCCGCCGCCGCCGCACCTGCGGCACCATGTGCTCGACTTGTTTGATCAGACACTGCAGTGCGAATACGCTTACTGCATTGGCAGGTGTACTGCACACAGGTCTCTGAAGACACCTCTTTCCCAAAGCTGGTTGTGAAGGTACGCAAGTAGCACGGCCTGTATTTTGCGCACAGCCAGATGGCTCTCCGCACCTGCACGGCAGGTGAATAAAATCCTCCGTTTGCTTGCATGTTGCTTGCGCTTCAGGCAGGCAATTCGCGGCGACACATGTGTCTGCGTAGACCCAGTGGCGCTGCCGTAAAAGCTGCAGATCCTCATACGTTGGTCATTGCAAGACTCGCTTGCATAGCAAGTGGCACTTCAGTACAGTCTCGCAACTACTTTTGCTCTTGGCTCGCGATGGGCTGCAGCTTGGGCTGAACCTGTATAGGCCAAGATTTGAAAACCGAGCACCACCTGTCTCTTTTTGGCGGGACCGCTGACTTCTTTCCAAGCACGCTTAATCTCACACTCACACAGCCAGCAATGTGTTTGCTGGCACCCCCTCAGGACGCGCCACGTGCACGAGTCCCTTTCCATGTCGTCCTTTTCCTCGCTGTCGGGCCTGGTAGTGGGCCTATTCACGGGCTTGTCTCGGTTTATGATGCTTGCCATGAAGCGCATTGCGCAAGCTCGTGGAGCTTGCTCTGCATTGAAGAGGAGCTGCTGCACCCTCTGCTGCCGAGCTTGCTGCGAGCAACATCACAGCCCCTCTGCTCCTGGACACAGACGACCATACGCCCTGAGCTCTGCAAGCTTGGCCCAACCCCTCACAAGGGTCCCGACGCTCTGCTACAATCGATGAAAGGCAACCAAGTGCTGCCCTGCATGGACAGCACATCAGGTGCTGGGCTGCCCGCTGCCGCCTTGCCCGCCGCCCGCGCCGGCCAGCGCCGCAGCCAGGTCCTGCTCGGCGCTGCGTGGCGGGGCGCGCGGCTGCGCTTGCGCAGCAGTCCCCACAGGAAAGCCGCGCTCATCCGCCTTGCGCCACAGCACACCTGCATACCGCATGCCTGTGAGGCCGCGCGCCCTGCTCCAATAGCCTTGAGCAGTGAGCAGCCTGGCACAGGCGTCGCAGTGCGGTCTGTTTGACCTTCAACTCACACGTGTGCTTCAGCGGCTGTAACCGGACCATGTCTCTGCGGTTCCAAGGCTCACACCACGCCAGTCGCAGTGCTCTAATCTTTCCTGATCCATTGCCATGCGCGAGCACCACCAGGCCGTACCGCAGCTGTGCAGCCAGGGCGGCGCGACGGCAGCGCGGCCGTGCTCGCGCGCCCACAGCACTTTGTCTGTGCCAGCGCGCGCGGCAACGACGTGCGTTGTGGCGTGATCCGGCGCCGCGGCCACCTGCGCGCCCAGCTGCATGCGTGCACCCCAGCTTAGCCTTTTGAAGTGTGGCAGGTCATCGGGGTCTCCGCCACAATGCACAAGGCGCCCTCGCAGCACAATGGCTTGCAGCAGCACGTTGCAGCAGCACGGGAGAGAAATGTGTGGCAGGGCGGCGATCATGCAGAGCAAAAGCACCCCACGCTGCAAAGCAGGGCACCTCAGGAGCGCGGCAGGGCCCTGCGGCTTGCTGCCTGTTGCTCCCAGCCGCCAACCCCATGCCATGCGCCAGCCCTGAGCTCCAAGCATGATGAGGGCGTCTGCCTGTCAGGTCAGAAGCGGACGGCATTGCAAGCTATGCCCGTCCCTGCCACCCCTCTCGCAAGCGCGCACCTCCTCGGCCAGGCGCCAGAGCGGGTGCGCGGTCGGGTCGGGCGCGCCGAGCGGCACCACGCCACTGAAGCACAGGCGCACGCCCGCCAGCACGCGGCGCCGCGCGGCCGCTAGCGCCGAACGCGCGTCGCGGCCGGGGCTGCCCACCCCCGCCGCAAACACGCTCGCGTGCACCTGCACGCGAGGCGCGGAGGTGTGGCACACCGTCGAAGGCTCGGGGCGGTCATACGGGAAAGTGTGCAGTCCAGGCGCGCAGCACCGCATCGCAAAAGCGTCTTGCAGACCGCTTTTTGGCCGCGAGGTGCAAGCGCTGCACCAATGCTGAACATGATTGTAAGCAGGCGCGCACAACAGCGGGCTGCACTCACAAACCCATGCACAAACACCACACCATGTCTGTCAGTAGCCCATGCATGGCGCGCGCAAAAGTGCACATACCTCCAGCAGCACGCGCAACGCGGCCGCCAGCATGCCCTGCGCGGCATCCTCATCGCGCCCCGCGTCCAGCAGCGCCGCCTTGCCCGCGCCAAAGCGCTCCGCGCACGCCCGAAAGAACACATACCGCTCCACCTGTGGCGCGACGCCGCCTCGCGCCCACATATGCCTACCAAGATGTGCACTACCCACGCCTGGGTTCAGACGCGTGTCTGGTGGCAGACACGGCTTCGGCCGCATCTGAACATGGACACGTGATGGTGCCCAGCTTCGCGCTGTGTGGTGAAGAGGGCGAAAGGCTGCCTCGCTGGCGGCACGGCGTCTCATGCCAAGGGCAGGCGCAGGGCGTCCGGGAGCGGGGCCACACCGTGAGCAGGTTGGCAGCGTGCTGCGGCCACACGGCGGCGGTGTCGTCGACGATGATGACCGCGGCCTCGGCGCCCAGCACGACGCCCAGGTCCTTCACATGCCGCTGCCGGCTGTCCGCCTGCGGCCGGCGCCCCCACTCCGTGACGCCGGCCAACGCAGGCCAACCGGTCTGCCCTGAGAGGCTCCAGGATGCGCGCAAAATCTTGGAGAAGCGGCAGGGTGCCGGGCAGCCACGCGCTGTGCATGCGCGGGGCAGCAGAGACACCTTGTGTCTTTGCAGGCGCGCATGCAGTGCAGACGCGACATCTGCAGCAGCCGGCGCGGCGCGCCTGCGAGAGGATGCGCTCGGCAAATAGGCGGCCGCCCGGGTCGAGCAGGGCGGCCATG
>JAABUV010008809.1_pt1 | contig 10104 bp, 11 predicted proteins | sample 5559971 | NCBI WGS metagenome assembly JAABUV01 (sample SAMN10711881, study PRJNA513362) | rock metagenome | isolation source: Antarctica rocks | place: Antarctica: Victoria Land, Knobhead nord | collected 2015-12-19
CGGCGCTGCGCCTGGCGCCCGCGCCCGCCGAGCTGGCCGCGCTGTTCGCCGCGGTCGGCTGAGGCCGTAGAAGCGCGCGTGCCGTGCCAGCCGGCGGCTGAGGCTGTGTGAAGGGCGCCAGAGCGTGAGGCACGGCGCACGGGCAAGCGCGCCTGCCCAGCCGGGTGCATTGGGGCATGGGCGCTTCTTTTTTTTTCAGCTTACAGGGCGTTGCTTCTGATTCTGCTTTCCTGCCTCGGACCTCATGACAGTGCTCTGTGTGCAAGCGTGTGCCATAACGAATGCCGGTGTGACAGCATAACATGCAATGATAGTGTCATACACTGGCGGGTGAGGATGCGGCTGCACAGCCAGGCACAGCGGTGGACGGCGAAGTCATGCGTTCACGTTGCGTGTGCCACTGCTTTACAGGCTCGCTCGGTCCTGCTGAGAGCGACATAGTATACACGGCGCGGGTGGCCGTAGCACACGCAGGCACGCGCGCGGCGCGCGCGGGACAGGCTGATGAAACAGGGTGGTGGTACACGCGCGCCCAACAGCCAGGCCCTGAAGCGCGTCGGGCACGCCCTGGCCGGGGGCTGCCGCCAGGCGGCCCGCGGCGCGCGCGCGCGCGGCGCGCAGTCACCTGCGCTGCGCGAGCCCCAGGCGCGACACGCGCATCTTCTCCGCCACGATGATCGCCGCCAGCTGCGCAACCGCCGCGTCCAGCTCGCCATCGCGATTGAGCACCACTGCGCGCCCCCGGGCGAACGCCGCTTGCGCGCCGCCCGGCCGCGCCGCCAGGGCATGCCTTTGGCCGGACTCCGCCTGGCTCGAGGACGCGCCGGCTGCGTGCTCGAGGCACATGCATGGCAGACTGCGAGGGCCACTCCCAGCAGGCACCCAATTGGCCCGGTCCCACAGGCATGGTCTGGGGGGAGCGTAGGGTCCAGACGGCGCCCGAGGCGCAGCGACCGTGCGCCCGCTTCCCGCCGTCCGCTGCGCGGCACGCGCCATAGCAGGAGAAGCATTTCTTGAGAGGCTTGCTGCGACAGGGCAGGCTGCGCCTGGAGCTCACCGTAGTCAAAGTCGGCCGCGCACTTGGCCTCCTCCCGCGCGGTCTGCACGCGCGTCAGCATCTTCGCCTGCGCGCGCGCCGCCCAGCGTCGCTGAGCAAACGCACACGCTGCCACATCCACAAACTTTGCGCGGCCTGCTTGGCACATGCAGACCGCAAGTCGCCGCGCCCCTCGGTGGCAGCGCGCAAGCAGCCTCGCAGGCGAGCGCGAGCTGCCATCTGTGCTGGCAGCCGAAACGCGGGGCGCCACCCGGCACAAGCACGGCTCACTCTGGTGCCCGCCAATCCTGGCTCGCAGGGAAAGGCTGCAACCCAGCGCCGCCCCTGGGGCCCGCCCGCCAGCGATGGCGCGGGACGGGCCGCACCAGGGGCTCCGTCTTGCGGTCCACCAGGCGCCGCGCCAGCTGTGCCTCTGTCTCCGCCACCTGCCGCGCCGGCCGCGCCCGTCACGGCCGCCTCCTTGGGCCCGCAGCAGCCCCCCACCCGCCGTGCCCGCAGCACTGCCCCGCCGCCCAGGCTCGCACGGGGCCTCGTGTGCGGCGGCGCCCGTGCGCACCCCCGCCAAGCCACGCAGCGCCCTGGCCGGTGGCAGCTGCAGCACGGCCCCCGGCGCATGCAGCACACGCAGGCGCGGCGGGCGGAGCGCGGGCAGGCGCGCGCCAGGAAGACGGACACGGCGCCCGGCAGGAGCCGCCGCACGGTCGCCGCGCCCTGCACGTCCAGGCGCAGGATGACGTCCGTGCCGCGCGCCAGCGCGTCGGTCACCTGCGCGCGCCCGCCCGCGCCTCGGCGGGCTCCCACCAGGGCCCCGCGCGGCGCCGCGGCCGCGCCGCAGCGGGCCTGTGCTTGAAACAAAGCGCAGCCGTGCGCCGCGCGCCTGCGACAGCGGGATGCCCTTGTAGTCCCCATACACTACAGCGTGCTCCAGCAGCGCGCCCGCCTCGATCCACTCCTCAAACTGCTGCGCGGTCACGAACAGGTAGTCCACGCCGTGCTGCTCGCCCGGGCGCATCGGCCTGCGCGCGCGCCCGCGGCTCAGGCGGGGGCGGCGGCTGCGGGGGCTTCTACGGCTTGTGAGTTTGGAGGGGTGCCTGCGAGATAACACTCACGTGGAGTCTAGGTGAACGCGGAGGTTGGGAACAGGGGCGTGGCACGCAAGTGGGAAGGCGAGCCTAGGACGCTCTAGTGGCAGGGACTGGAGCGAGTTGGGCGGGCGACCGCGCGGCGGCGCGCCTGGACGTGGCCGTGACGACAAAGTGCAGGTCCGGGCGCGCGGCCTGCAGCGCCTTGATGACCGCGTCCTTGCCCACGCCGCTGGGGCCGCTGACGACCACCACGAGCGGCTGCAGCTCCGGCACCTGTGCGCCCGCGCGGGCGCTGAGCCCGCTTGGAGCTGCGGCGGGGCGGGCGCGGCGGGGAGTCATTCGGCCGCGCACCGTGGGCGCCCGGCTGAGCGGGCCCAGCTGCTCCTCCACCGCCTGCCACATGTCCGCCGGCGCCGCCGTGCGCGGCGGCCGCAGCGTCTGCGACGCGCTGTGCGCCCTGCAGCCGCACGGCCGCGCCGGCGCGAGGCGCGCGCGCCATGCGCGGGGCAGCGCGGCGCAGCAGCGCGCCGCCTCTGCCCCGCCCGCTCCCGCTAGCCGCGCCTGGTGCTGGCAGAGCCGCAGCGTGGCCTGGAGCGCCGCCCGCAGCGGCATCCGAGGGCAGGCTCGCTCAGTGATGCAGGCCAAGCGCCCTGTGGGGCCTGTGCACGCTGGCAACTTGGCCCTTCAGCTGCCGAACTCGAGCTGGAGTCTGCGGCCTTGGTAGCAGAGGCTCTGTTCTGCTCCGCTCTGTGCAGTTCCTGGAGACATTCAATGAGTGCCATGGCCGTGGCCTGCATCCGGCCTCGTCTCCTCGCAGGGACAGCTATTTACACGAGGCCGTGTACGGCTGCATGCTCTCCACAAGCCAACATGGAGGCAGCATGTGACAGGCGGCGCCGCAGCCGGCCAACTAAGCAGCCGCTGCGTGCAGCCCCAGCTTTGCTGGGCCAGGTACGGCCGAGCGGCGCCCGCAGCCGCGCCTGCCCCCTCAGCGCATGCCCGGCGGCGGCGGCAGGCCCTGCGGCGGCGGCCCGCCGGCGCCCGGCGGCGGGAAGCCGCCGGGGGGCCCGTACGCGCCGGGCGGCCGCGGGTAACCGCTGGGCGGCGGCGGCCCGCTCATCATCGGCGGCGCCCCCGGCATCACCATGGGCGGCATGCCTGCACGCCGGCACACCCTTCAGCGCCTCCGCACGTGGGCAGCCATGCCCCGCGTCGGCCACGCCGCGCCGCAGCAGCGCATACCTGGCGGAGGCCGGTAGACGGGCGGCGGGGCGGCGCCGGGGGGCCCGGCGGCCGCGCCGGCCGGCGGCCCGGGCAGGCCAAGCGGCGGCGCGCCCGGCAGCGGCGCCGCCGGCGCCGGCGCGCCAGACTGCCGCGCTGTCATCGCCGCCTGGAATGCAGCAGCCACCTGCGCGCGCGCGCGCAGGCGTCAGGAGCCCACGCAAGCGCGCAGGCTTGCCGGGGCGCTCGCTCGGGCGGGGGCAGGCGCCCGCGCCCGCCTCGCCAACGTTCAGGCTCAGCCAGCCCGGGCCGGGAGGCTGGCTGCGGGAGGAGTGTGGGCAGCAGCGCCGCACGCCGCATAGGGCCCCGCATGCGGGCAGCGCGGTGCCTGGGCGCGGGCGCCACCTGCGCCTGGAAGTTGTCACGCGACTTGGACTCGTAGTCGCCGAGCTTGGTCTCGATGGCCACCTGCGTCTGGTTGTGCTCGAACATCATGTAGTAGTTGCGCACGTTGGCCTGCGCGCGCGATGCCCGCCGCGTCAGGCCGGGCGCGCGCGGGGCGGCCGGGGGCCGCCGCGCAGCCGCAGTGCGCCTGCTCGCAGCGGCGCGCCTTGTGCTTGAAGCCTGTGTTGTGCTGCTTCCGCACGACTGGCTGCGCGCGCGCAAACCCGCTTCACGGCCAGCGCTCGGAGGCGGGGCACTCTGTGCACAGGGCGGGCCATGAGCGCACAGCGGAATGCACGCATCCCCGCCCTCGGGACCGCACACCGGCAGCACAGCGTGGGCACTCACCGAGTCGTGCGTGAGGTACGTGTCGCAGTAGTCTGCGCACACACCACACACCCGCCTCTTGCTCGTGTTTAATTGCTTGCACTGCTTGCAAGCAAGCTTGTAACTCAGCTTCAGCTGCGCCGCATCCACAGACAGGTTTTGCCGCCGCACCGCAGTAGAAGCGCGTCTGCGCAGCAAAGCAGGAGTCAGCACAGAGCATGCCTCGGCAAAGGGACGCATGTTTCCTGCTCCCAAAGTTGAACAGAGCGGCAGCCTCACCATGGTGTGGCCAGCCGGCACCAGAGCTGCTGATCAAACCCGCCGTCCGGCCGCAGACCAAATGCTGCGCGTCTGCTCAGAGCACCCGGGCGCTGCTCGCGACGGCGCGACTGCCACAGCGCCAGCGGCCGCTCGGGCTCAACAAGCAGCAGGTTAACGCAGGTGACAGCGCAGCGGGGAGCACAGCGGTCTGAGAAGAGGAATGGAAGTGCACTGTCGGGCACCCTAGAAGCTATTTAGGCTCCCATACAAGGAACGCCTCAGCTGACCAGCTTTCCCAACACAAAGGGGAGCGCTGGTGCCAGTTGGACCCGTGGGCAGCCAGGATGTCGGACCGAAAGGCGGTCATAAAGAATGCGGATATGACGGAGGAGATGACGCAGGACGCGATAGACTGCGCCACGCAGGTCCTGGCCCAGACTGCAAGATGGGGGCCCCCGCCTGCATGCCTGGCCGATGCGAGCGCCAGAGCCGGGTCCACGCGTGAGCGGGAGGCCCCCTGCAGCCAACCGGGCCGCTGGCGTCCTGGCTGTCGCATCCGGTGATGCGTTGACCGGACCGCGCGAGCATGCGCAGGCGCTGGAGAAGTTCAACATCGAGAAGGATATTGCCGCATACATAAAGAAGGAGTTTGACAAGAAGCACAACCCCACGTGGCACTGCATCGTGGGCCGGAACTTTGGTGCGCGCCCGGGCGCCAATCGCCCAATCGCAGCCTGCGGCGGGCCTGCCGGCGGCGCAGTGCGCCCAGCGTGCCGGCCCGCTGCTTGCGGCGCGCGCCGTGCGCGGGTGGCTGCGACGTGCATGCGCCTGCGAGGGGTGTGATATCACGCTGAATGCGACCGCGCAGGGTCGTACGTGACGCACGAGACGAAACACTTTCTCTATCTGTGCGCGCCCCCGCTGCTGCCCCCAGCCCGTGCGGCCTCCGTGCCAGCCTGGTGCGCTGGCACACAACCTGCCTCGGCGCCCAGGTACATCGGGCAGGTCGCGGTCCTGCTCTTCAAGTCGGGCTAGGCGCTGGCGGCCTGGGGGCGCTGGCGGCGCCGCCGCGGAAAGTTTTGAGGCCCGGGAGGGGCGGCATGGCGAGGCTGGAGGACCCACCAGGGCGCGCGGCGGGCGCCAGTGCGACCGGCGCCCGGGGCGGCCTGCAGCGCCGCGTCCCGCCCCGGCGCCCCCAGAGCTGTGTCTTGCAGCGCATGTGTCCACAGGAAATGTCTGCTGTCCTGCCGTCTGCTCCCCTCGCACGCCCAGACTGCTCACTGTTTTAAGTAGCAAGCCCCCCGGACTGAGCGCAGCAGCAGTGATGAGTGGGGCAGGTTGGCGCAGTGTGTACGAAAAGCACGCTGTAAATAAGGTGAGAGAGGCAGCTTGGTTGCAGCGCTGTGCCAACCCCCACCGCTGCCGCGTGGCTAGTAGTGGGGTGTCGAGACATGCAGGTAGCTTGCTCTTCCTCACTGCAAGAAATGGATGGCATGTGCTTGCCTCAGCTCCATGCGCCTTCTTCCCGGCCGTGCCGCTGGCATGCACACACAACACCGCTTGCACGCGCTGTCTGCCAGGGTCGTGCAGGGCGGCAACAACCGCGCAAGCGCCCGCTTTGCAGCGCCGTGCACCAACTGGAGTGCACTCGCAGTGCAACACAGCCTGTGCTGCATATGAAGCCAGGAGGAAACCACCAGTGGCTTTGCAGAGAGGTCCCCCACGCCTAGCCGACCTCGCCGGCGGCGTCGTGCTCTGCATCGCTCTCGCTCTTGGAGGCCACAAAGTCCGCAAACGCCTCCGGGTGCTTCAGCAAGCACTGCTGCATCGCCGCAAACGCCTCCATGCAGTCCGTGCCCTGCGCACGCACTTGCCGTCAGCGCACAGCGGGCCGCAGGCGCGTCCGTCAGCGGCTGCAGGGGCGCGCACCTTCTCGTCGGCTGTGCTGCGTATGAAGCAGCCAAAGGCGGCGACGAACGACTTGCCGCACGGGCCGTCCTTCAGGTCGGCGACGCACGGGCAGGATAGCGCTTCCTCCACGGCCCGGTCCAGCTCCTGCATCCCCGCCCGAGCGCTGGCTGCCCTGGGCGCTGGAGCCCAGGCGCTGCCTGCTCACGAGCAGGCACGCAGGCATACCTCTGCTGTCGCTCCAGAGCGCAGCTCCTTTGTCGCCTCTGCGCACTCGGCGGCAACGAGTCACTTGCCGTACATACTGCATGCGGTGCACACTGCAGACAGACCCGCTTCGCTCTAGCACTGTGCACTGTGCAGCCGCGCTCGCAACGCACGCCGCACCTGCTGCAAGCGCTTCCATGTGTCCGGCGTTGCTTGGCAGCGGGTACTGGCGCAGCGCGTGCAAGTCATCAAGGAGAGTGGGCCGCAGCGTGCATCCTCAGCGTGTGTGCAGCCGGTTGAATGTGAGACAGGACATACGTGATGCTATTCTGTATACTCCTGTGTGGCAAATGCCCCTCCAATTGCTATATTGACTAGGGCTGCTCAGCCTCCAGCCTTTGCCTATGTGTGAGGCCTTGCATGCTAGGTGCACGGGCAGCGCCGCAGATGGCTTGTGCGTCAACGGGCCTCATGTGAGAGATACGTATGCCTGATGCATGATCGTTACTGTTCACGTGTATGTGCAGAATGAGATGAGGATACACAGCAGCCGGTTGTGCATGCCTGTCAGAGGGCAGAAGACATGGGTGCCTCACAGGCCTTCACTGCTTGATTTGACAAGCCGCGTTGCCCTGGGCACTTGTGAGGACACAGCGCCGTCTGCCAATGTCGTGCCTGAACGCAGGTGTGTCCAGGACTCATCAAAGGTGCAAACTCATCAAAGGTCCGACAGCACGGTGCACAAGCGACTTAGCACACAAGCACCCGCAGCCACGCAGTCAGCGGCCCAGCCCCTCCACGGCCGCGGCCTGAGCCCGCGCGAGCGTCTCTTTGTAGGCGCCGCTGCGCAGCCGGCGGTACATGTTGTATGCGTCATCCTGGCCGCCGCCGCCGCCGCCGCCGCCGCCGCCGCCGAAGCCGCCACCGCCGCCGCCGCCCCAGCCACCGCCGCCGCCGCCCCAGCCACCGCCGCCGCCGCCGCCCAGCCCCGCGCCGGCGTAGCCCGCGGCGGCGCCGTTGCCGGCGGCACCCAGGCCGCCGCCGTCGCCGCCGCTGGAGAAGCCCAGGCCGGCCGCGCGGCTGCCGCCCGAGCCCAGGCCTGCCCAGGCATCGCGCTCAGCCGTGTTGCGTGCGCGACTCGGCTGGAGCAGCCCCAGTGCTTTACTCTCTTGCAGCAGACAATGCTGTCGGGCGCTGACAACACGCAGTACCTTCGAAACCAGACACAGCGACGCGCGAAAGTTGGTCCGGCCCCAGCCAGGGCGTGCGCATGCGGCAACATGCACTTGGGCGCTTGATACGCACGACTGCAGTGCAGCATAACACACTGACTAGGCTCTACAGCAAAGCATCTGACTATGAAGTAGGACAGCAGAGACCAAAGCTGCTGGCTGCGCCACAGATGGCGCGCCCGCTCCGGGTGGACAGGCGCGCACCGCCGCGCGAGAAGCTGCCGTCGGCACTCTGCTCAGCCGGCTCGAAGCCGCGCCGCACCGGCGCGTCCGCCTCGCCGCCGTCCCGCAGGCGCTGCCGGCGCTGCTCGTCCGGCAGGTCCGCGCGCACCATGCCCGGCCGGTAGCCCTGCGCCCGGCCCGCCCCTGCCCCTCATCTGCTGCAGGCTCACGGCGAGGGCTGCAGGCCCCCTGCCTGGAAGCGAGTCCCGCTGGACGACGCACACAGCACGCGCCGCCATAGCGCGGCACGCAGATATGATCCAGGTCCCTTTTGCGCCACATGGCCAGGCGGCACACGTGATGCAGAAGTGATGCAGCCATGGCCGCCGCAGGACCACGAGCACCGGCGCGCACGCGCGGCCGCCACGCACACGACCGCTCCATGACCGCCGCCACTCACGACACCAAGCAGAGCTGGCCCTGCAGAGCGCCGCGCGCGCATAGGACCTGTCAAAGGCAAGCCCCAGCCAAGTCTGAGTCATGGCCCGCCCGCGGCGGCCGGCGGGCCACGCACGCGCAGCTCGGCATGGAACTTGTCCAGGCGCGCGGCCAGGTAGGCGTCGGGCGGCTGCGGAGGCGGCACCGCCGCGCGCTCCACGTCCAGTGGCGACAGCGGCGAGTACGGCGCGTCTGTCTTGAGCCGCTCGCGCACCAGCTCCGGCAGCAGCCCGGGCGGGAAGCCCATCGGGTCGGGCGCCGCTGCCGGCGGCGGCGCCGCGGCTGCGCGCGCGCCCGCACCGCCGTCAGCGCCCCGATACCATCAAGCAGCCCGCTCCGCGTGCTGCGCGACGGCAGCCGGGCCCAGCGCAAGCGCGAGGAGAGCGGCCCTTGACCTGCTCGGGCGCAGCCGCCGCGGGCAGCTGACCTGCTCATTAAGCCGCACACCTCACACCACAGACGCCGGTCGAGGCGGGGCCGCACTCGGTTGCGGCGCGGCCGGCCCGGGCGGCGGCGGGTATGCATACGCCGGGTGCACCGCGGCCGCGGGGGCGGCCGCGGCCGCTCCCGGCGGCGGGTACCAGCCAGGCGGCTGGCCGTACGCCGCGGCAGGGGCGCCTGCCGCGCGTGAACAAACCCGCGTCGGCCGCGCGCATGCGCGAAGTGGCAGCGCTCAAGCTGCCGGGCGAGCGTCACGCGGCGGTCTCTGCTGCAACATCGTGCGAATGGGATGCCTCATAGGACAACGTGCAGGACGCTGGGAGCAGGCCGAGGCTGGCACCCACCCGGCGGGGGGTATGCCGCATTCCAGGCGGGCGCCAGCGCAGGCGCCCCCAGCGCCGGCCCTCCTGGGTACGCTCCTATGTAGCCGGGCGCCCCCGCGTGTGCGCCGCCCCAAGCAGCCTGCGCCCACGCGCGTCTCTCTGCCCCGCCCGGCAGAGGGGGTTGTTGTCACAGCGCAGCAAGGTGGGCCGCTCGCATGCCCCCAGAAGCGCTGACTGGCCCGAGGCACCACGCTGAGCGCACGCGCCCGGCGCATGCGCGCACAGGCGCGCTCCTCGCGCCACCGACCTGGCTGGCCGGTGCCATGCCTGCAGCCGCTCTGGCGCCACCCCCGCAGCAGTGACGGGAGCAGGGGCCCGGCCGCGAGGTCGCGCCTGGCCGGGTACGCCCGCCCCGGCGCCGCCGGCCGCCGGCCAGGCGGCGCCGCCGCTGCCATGGTACGCTGCGGCGCCGAGAGCCGCCCCTTGCGGGTAGTGGCCGGCGTAGGCGGCGCCGGCGGTGTGCGGCGTGCTGGCAGCTTGCCCCTGGATCTGGCCGCCTGCGCCGTCCTGGGCAGCAGCTAGCGGCGCCGCGGCGGCCCCGCCGGGGGCCGCCATGCCGGCGGGCGCGGCGGCGGGCGCCGCAGCGGCCGCGGGCGTCCCCGCCGTCGGCGCGCTGGCGGTCTGATCAAGCGCGCCGATCGCAGCGCGCAGACCGGCGACAGCCTCGGCGCCAAACACGCGGCGCTCCGCCCAGAAGCTGACGAGGGCCGCGAGGCGCTCGCCCGCCTGCGGGGGCCCCAGGCCGCATTAGGCGCGCCATGCCCGGCTGAGTGGCGGACTGCTTGGCCCGGTGACAGCCGCAAGAGCATGCGCCTGGCAAGCATGCATGCAGCCTGGACAGCAGCCGCTCCCGGGACAGCCGTGCTCCTTGCGGCAGC
>JAABUV010008810.1_pt1 | contig 10099 bp, 7 predicted proteins | sample 5559971 | NCBI WGS metagenome assembly JAABUV01 (sample SAMN10711881, study PRJNA513362) | rock metagenome | isolation source: Antarctica rocks | place: Antarctica: Victoria Land, Knobhead nord | collected 2015-12-19
AGTGGGTGCCGTAGGGGAAAACGTCGGGGTAGTGAGGGGAGAGACAGCGGGCATCGAGGTATCCTTGGAGGGGGCATAAAGTCTGCACCCTCATTATACCACTATCTACAACTGTAGTACTAAGGCGTGGTACAGCGCGCTGTTGGGACAGCAACCCTACTTCGACCAGCCCTTCTACGTGGGCTACACGGTCGGCGGGTTCGAATTGGGGCTCGACCCCAACAGTGTCGCCGCGTCACCGGGGGACGGCGGCGCCGTGGCGTATTGGGGCGTGGCTGACATCGACGCCGCCTTCAAGCGGCTGCATGAGTTGGGCGCCGGCGAACGGAGCGCTATCCAGGACGTCGGTGATAGCATCCGGACAGCCGTGCTGACCGACCCGTTCGGGAATGCATTGGGTATCATCGAGAACCCCCACTTTTCCGTCGAACACGTACGCTAGCGAATTATCCGTCGACCGATCGTCGCGGTCAGGCTCGTCGTCCAGCCCAGCGCGTTGTAGCCGTAGGACACGACGGAGGGGGCCAGCGTCGTCGGGCCGAGCCCCGACACCGTGACCGGGCGGCTGGCCCCGTCGTACCGCGTCGCCTCCGCCACGCCGTTGGGCAGCGTGACGGCGACAGGCAGGTCGTCGGCGTTGTAGCCGCTGTCGTAGGGCGTCGCGCGGCCCAACCCTGTACGTCGTGTCGACGCTCTGGAGCACGCGGTTGTCGCCGTCGATGAGGGTGGCCTTGTGGTCGCGCTTGTCGGCGTCGAAGCTCTCGGTCACGTTGCCCGCGTTGTCGTAGCTATAGCCCGCGTAGGTGTAGCCCGTCGTGCTGTTGATGGCGGCGGGGTCGATCTCCACGCCGAGCAGCTGGTCAACCAGGTCGTCGGTGTTGTAGGTCACGTCGCCGTTGGGCTGCTCCACCTGGGCCACGTTGCCGTCGTGGTCGTAGGAGGTCAGCGTCGTCTGCGCGGGCGTGCCCGGCCCGCCCACGGTGTCGGACGCGACGTGGTTCTGGGCGTCGTAGCCGCGCGTCTCCAGGGTGGTCACGCGTGTGCCGTCGCCGCCGGTGATGGCGAGGGTGTTGCCCACGGGGTCGTAGCCGTACTGCGTGACGCCGCCGGTGGGGTCGGTCACGGCGGCGAGGCGGCCGGCCCCGTCATAGCTGTAGACCGTCACGTTGCCCTGCGCGTCCTGCTCCGCGATCTTCTGTGTCGCGGAGTAGGTAATCAGGCTGGTGCCGCTGACCGGGTTCGTGGTGGAGATTTGGCGCCCCAGCGGGTCGTAGGCGCTCGTCGTGACCGCTCCGACCGCGTCGGTCTGGCGCACGGCGTTACCGTCGCCGTCATAGCTGGTCGTCGTCGTCGGAGCGTGGGTCGTGTTGTCGTAGAGTGTCACCGCCGGCAGGGTCACGCGCACCTGCCGGCCGAGGTGATCGTAGGCGTCGGTGGTCGTGGCGCCGTTGGCCGAGGTGGCGGCGGTCAGCGCGCCGTCGTCATCGTAGGCCGACCGGGTCGTGACCGGGGCCGTCGTGGGGTTGCCCTGCTGGAGCGTGGTGATGGGCGGCGTGCTCGCGCTGGTCTGGTCGCCCTGTGCGTCGTAGCCCCACTGGCGGGTATAGCTGGCGGCCGCCGGGTCGAGTTGTACCGTCGGCGTGATCCCCTGCGGGTCGGGAGTCGTATTGTGCGTGTTCGCCACGTCGACCCCGCGCCCGTCGGTCGCGGCGACGCGTTCGCCGTAGGCGTCGTAGCCCGTGACACTCCCGCGCCAGGTGAAGCTGTCGCGGCAGGCCGTCCCCGCGGCCGCGACGCTCGCATGGCGCGGCTGGCTCGCGACGAGGGCGTGGCGCTGCGCCGTGGCGACGGCGAACTGCGGGCAGCTGTAGGCGGGCACGACGGCGAGCAGCTCGGTCGTGGTGATGACGGCGTGGTGGCCGTCATATTGGTACATCGTGACGCCGCCCTCGGGCTTGTCCGTTTCGAGCAGGTCGTAGGTCGCCGGGTCGTAGCGGTTGGTCGTGATGCTGGGGGTCAGCGCCCCGTTGAGCGGTGTGTAGGCGCGGATCGGGGGCGCCACGGTCTGCGTGACCAGGCCCGTGCTCCCGTTCGGTCCGACATACGCGTAGGTGTACGAGGTCGTGTTGTTGTTGGCGTCGGTTCTGGTCAGCACGTCGTGGTCCTGGTCGTACGTCGTGCGCGTCGTGTCGCCCCGGCCGTCCTGGACGGCGGTGGCCTCGCCCTGCCCGTCGAGGGTATAGGTCGTGGTGAGCGCGCCGTCGGCGCCGTAGCCCCGCACGACCTGTGTCTGGCCGGTCGTGTAGCTGAACGCCGTGGTGTAGCTCGGCGTGTAGCCGGCCTGGCCCACCTGACCCGACGCGGGGCTGGTGAGCGTGGCGAGCCGTCCCTGCGCGTCGTAGCCGAGCGTCCATTGGTGATTGGCGCCGGTCGTCACCGTGGTGAGCTGCGTCCCGCTGTAGCCGAACGTGGCCGTGAGCGTGTCGGACGTGTCCACCCCCAAGTCATAGTCGTGAGCTGGCCCGCGCCGTTGTAGCCATAGGCGACGTGCTGGCCCCGCGCGCCGCCGCTGCTTTGCCACAACGGACTCTGCGTGTCGGCCAACAAACCGTTCTGATACGAGAACGCCAGCGCGCGGCCCCCGCTATTGGCTATTGGCCTCGCTCGTCGGACCACTCGACCCGTACGAGAGCGTCGTGGCGTTGCCGTAGGCGTCGTGATCGGACAGGTAGCGCCCCTGCGCGTCGAAGGTGAGGGTCTCGCTCGTGAGGATGTCGGTCAGCGTATAGCCGCTGGTCGAGGCCGTGAGCTGCCAGGGCAGACCGGGCGGCGTGCTGTAGGTCGTGTACGGACCCGTGGCGCCGAGGCTGCCCGTGTAGGTGAACGGCCATGTCGTGCCCGAGTCGTCCTGGTAGGTCACGACGCCCGTGGGGCTGCCGCCCATGCGGGGGGTCAGGCTATCCACCCAGCCCTGCCCGGCCGTGCTCGTGACGCCGGCCTGGGCGAGAGTGCTGTCCCAAACGTGGGCGAGCGTGAGGTCGGGGCCGCGTCCGGGGACGCTCAGGCCGGCCGTGCTCACGTCCACATGGCCGTCGGCGAGGTCGACGCTCGCGCCCAGGCCGGCGGCGAAGCGCACGCTCTGGTGCGGATGCCAGGTCACCGTGCCGCCTCCGACAACGGGCGTTGGCGCGGGTGAGCAGGTGTTGGCGGCGGGCTGGCCGCTGTAGTCGACGCTGCCGCAGAACGAGGCGCCCTTGACGCCCAAGCTGTAGCTGTCGCCCTGTCCCAGGGTGTACAGCCCGCGAAAGTTGGCGTAGCCGGAGCCAAACTGATAGGAGATCCGCGTGTCGCTGTAGGAGAGATTGACCAGGCCGATGCAGCTCCCCGGCCCACCCGCGTAGAAGCCATGGGTCGGGTCGTCATCTCCGAGCGCCAGATCGGGATAGACGGACCCGTTGTTGGTGATGAAGCCGGCGCAGCCGGGTGTCTCCGGGGCCGAGGGGCTGCCGAAGCCCACGCCGGTGATGGTGATGGTGGGATTGGCGGCGCTGCCGCTGAAGAGGACCGCGGTGATGGTCGGCACGGGCGCCCCGGTCGCCGCGGCCTGTATCCGCATGGCGGCGATGCGCTGGACCAGTAGGCGCGCGGTGGTGGTGGCGGGCGTGGGCGTCCCCGCGAGCGGGACGGTCGGGGTGTAGGCGTCCGTCGTGGCGCTCGTCGTTGGCGTGACCGTGGCGCCGGCGGCGCTCGTCGTTGGCATGACCGTGGCGGCGCCGGAGACCGTGGCCGGCGTAGACGAGGCGACGGGCGTGCTTGCCGCGGCGGTCGGGGTGACGATGTTCGTCGCGGTGTCGCTGACGCCGGGCGACGCGATTGGCGTGCCGGACGCAGTTGTCATCGTCGGGGCAGTCGCTGGCGCGCTTGCGCCGGAACCGCTCCTTATGGCAACAACAGTGTGATGCATCATGACGGCGGCGTGATGCGCGGTCAAACTCGGTTGATCGCCCCGGCTCGTCGCGCTGAACGCGGCGCGCGCGTGGACGGGCGAGACCCCGGCCAGTGGGGCTAGCATACCCTCGCCCACGAGGGCGACCAGCGCGATGATGCGCCAATGACGCATGCGAATCCTCATACCTGCTCCTCTTGCTCCGTGTGGCGCCGCGCCACACGCGGCTCTCTCCATCAGGTTCATAGCCCGATTCCAGGTCTATTATGGGCGGTGGGCGGCGGCATGAACAGGAAAAAGTCACATCATTAGCCACATTTTCGCGCCGATGTGGGTCATTGGACCCACGCGGCGCCCCTAGCCGTCTCGCTATCCGCATGTTATGCTGGCATCGGACGCCCTCCGCGGCGGCACGGCGCGGGCGGCGTGGTTGATCCCCCGACAGCGTGTAGGATGCGTGTGATGACCCCGGATACCCCGATCCCTTTCAAAGACTTGCTCAGGCGCTATCGCCAGGCCGCCGACCTGACACAGGAGGCGCTCGCCGAGCGCGCCGGCCTCAGCGCCCGCACCATTAGCGACCTCGAGCGCGGCGTCAAAGGCGCGCCCCGCAAGGACACGCTGGCGCTTCTGGCCGCGGCCCTCGACTTGACGCCCGCCGACCGCGCCGCGCTGGAGGCCGCCGCGCGCCGGCTCGACGGCCGCTCCGCCGCGCGCCCGGACCCCGCGCGGGACCACGTTCCGCATAATCTGCCGGCGGCGGTGACGCCGCTCATCGGCCGCGACGACGACATTGCCACGGCCCGCGCGCTCCTCGCGCGCGACGACGTGCGCCTGCTGACCGTGACCGGGCCCGGCGGCGTCGGCAAGACGCGCTTGGCCACGCGGGTCGCGGCCGAGCTCCTGCCATCTTTCCCCGATGGCGTGTTCTTTGTGGATCTGGCCCCGCTCGACGATCCCGCACTGGTCGTCGCGACGATCGCCCGCGAGGTGGGCGTCGCGGCGGCGGGGGACCGCCCAGTCGAGGAGCGGCTCGCCGCGACGCTGGCCGGCCGCCGCATCTTGCTCCTGCTCGACAACTTTGAGCGGGTCGTCGCGGCGGCGCCGGCGGTGGGTACACTGCTCGCCGCCTGCCCGCGCCTCGCCGTCCTGGCGACGAGCCGCGCGCTCCTGCGCGTGCGCGGCGAGCACCGCCTCGTGACGTCGCCGCTCCCGGCGTCCGACGCGCGGCGCCTCTTCGTCGAGCGGGCGCGCCCTGCGCCCCGAGTTGGTGGTCGAGGGGGAGAGCGCCACGGCCATCGACGGCATCTGCGCGCGCCTGGACGGGTTGCCGCTGGCCATCGAGCTGGCGGCGGCGCACGTCCGGTTGCTTTCTCCGCCAGCCTTGTTCGCGCGGTTGGAGCGGCGCTTGCCCCTGCTTTGTGAGGGCGCGCGCGACCTGCCGGAACGGCAGCGGACGCTACGCGCGACGATCGCCTGGAGTTACGACGCGCTCGACCCGGACGCCCAGGCCCTATTCCGCCGATTGGCCGTCTTCGCGGGCGGCTGTACGCTGGAGGCGGTGAGCCGGGTGTGCCTGCACGGAGAGGGCGCTGAGGTCCTGGCGCTGGAGCGTGTTGGCCGCCTGATGGACCAGAGCCTCGCGCGCGTGGAGTACGTCGATGGAGACGGGCGCGTGGAGCCGCGCGTGACGCTGCTGGAAACGATCCGTGAGTACGCCCTGGACTGTCTGATGTCCGTTGGCGAGGACGCGGAGATGCGCCGATGGCACGCGGCCTACTACCGTGATCTGGCCGAGGCGGCGGAGCCCGCGCTTACTGGCGCCGGCGGACCAGAGTGGCTGGACCGGCTCGATGCGGAGCGCGACAACACGCGCGCGGCGTTGCAGTGGGCGTGGGAGGCGGGGGAGACCGACACGGGCTTGCGCCTGGCCGCGGCCCTCTGGCGCTTCTGGCACGCGCGCGGCCCTCTGAGCGAGGGCCGCCGCTGGCTGGACCAATTCCTGGCCCGCGACGCGGGGGGGCGTGTCGCGGGCGCCGTGCGGGCTAGGGCGCTCAATGGGGCCGGCGTACTTACCGCCGAACAAGTGGACTACGACCGCGCGGCCGCGTGCTTCGAGGAGTGCGTGGCCTTGCGACAGGCGGGCGGCGACACGCGGGGCATGGTTGCCGCCCGCAGCAACCTCGCGTCCGTGGCCAAGCTCCGGGGCGACTACGCCCATGCCGCCGCGCTGTTCGAGGAGAGCCTCGTCGCCGAGCGGGGCTGGGGCGACACCTGGTCCATCGCCGCGACCGTGAGCGAACTGGGCGAGGTGGCGCGCCTGCGCGGCGACTATGCGTGGGCGCTCGCGTGGGCCGAGGAGGGCGTCGCCCTCTACACGGCGGTGGGCGACCGGCACGGCGTCGCCGTCGCGCTCCAGACCAAGGCCGGCGCCATTGTGCTGCGCGGCGACTATGCGCGGGCCGTCCGCATCTACGACGAGTGCCTGGCGCTCTGGCGGCTCGTCGGCGACAAGGTCGGCTTGGCCGAATGCACCGAAGATCTGGCGCACGCGCTGTCCCTACAAGGGGACGCTGGGCAGGCGGCGCGCTTGCTTGACGCCGCCGCGGCGCTGCGCGACAAGGTCGGCGCGCCCCGCCCGGCGCCCAACCCGCCGCGCCTGGTCTTGCTCGACCCCACGCGCCATGCCGCCATTGAGGATGCGGGCCGCTTGCGCGAACGGGTATCGTGACAACGTTGCGGCGGCGCGCCGGCGTGCGGTTGGGACTCGCGCAAGAGTCGTCTCTATTAAAAGAGCCGGCGCTCTCAGCAGAGACGATGTGGCTGGCGGGGACGCTGACGCTTCTAACAGAGATGCATCAGGATGCTAGGAATTGCTCCCAGCGTGCGGCGGGCCAGAGCACGTCGTCGAAGGCGCGCACGACCAGGTCGGCGGAGGAGAGGGCTTCGGCCGGGAAGCCCGCGACGAGGGCGATGACCTTGCAGCCGGCTGCTTTGCCCGCGGCGACGCCGGCTGGAGCGTCTTCCAGCACGACCACGCGCCCCGGCTCCAGCCCGATCCGCGCGGCCGCGCGCAGGAAGATGTCAGGCGCGGGCTTGCCACGCGCCACCTCCTCGCTTGAGACGACGGCGTCGAAGGCGTTCTCCAGACCCAGCAGGCGCACGATGAGCGCGATGTTGGCGGGCGGGGCCGACGAGGCGACGGCCTGACGCGCGCCGAGCGCGCGCAGATGCGTGATCAGGTCGAGCGCGCCCGGCTGGGTCTTCACCCCGTCGCGCCGCAAGGAGGCGCGGAACAAATCCTCTTTACGCTCACTCAACGCGGCAAGCGTCACAGCATCACCCGCGAAGCCTAGGTAGCGCGTCAGGACGTCGTCGTTGCGCAGGCCGAAGGTCGGGCGGAACTCCTCGTGGGACAGGTCGCGCCCATATTCTCGTACGAGCGCGCGCCACGCGGCATAGTGGTTGGCCTCTGTGTCAACCAGCGTCCCGTCGAGGTCCCACAGGACCCCGAACGAGGTCGATAGTCGATAGTCGATAGTCGATAGATGGTTAGTCATCACCAACAGCATAACAGCCGAACGATGGTTGGTGACTTCTAACTTGCTCCCGACTATCGACTATCGACTCTTTTCGCTCGCACACCCATGCAGCCAGCGTTTCCACCACGCGCTCAAGGAGTGGGTCAGTTACTTACTGCATCTCCCGACAGCCACCATCAGAATGTAGTCCTCCAACGGAAGGCTTTTCTTAACTCTTCCGTTGAGGTAAGCCCCAATTTTTCTTTGATGCGCACGATGTCGGTCTTGATGGCGCCCGGTTTGCTACCGAGCACCTGCGCAATCTGGTTGTGCGATTTGCCTGCCGCGACGAGCACCCACACGCGTTCCTGGTGCGCGGTGAGTGGCTTGCACGGTACCCGAACGCGCGCCGCGACCACCTCGTTGCGCAGCGCGCGTAGGATATTCAGGAGCTCGAGATAGCCGACGGTGGACGGCAGCCACTTGAAGTCGCCTATCGCGACGCGGGCGATGCGACGCATGAACACCTCGCGGTCGCGCATCGTCGGGTTGTAAATGATGTGGACGGACAGGGTGGCCTGCCGTACGACCCGCTCGCAGCGGGCGTAGTCCTCGGGGCGATCTAGCGAGCAGTCGACGATGATGAAATCGTCTAGGCCAGCGCGGGCTGCGCCGCGTTGCACGGCATCGAGGGTATCCATGCCTTTGAGGTCGAGGCCGACCTCCTCGAAGGCGCACGACAGCATGGAGGTGACATCGGAGTTAGCTTTCAGCAAGATTGCGCGCACGAGACCTGTCCTATGATCAACCGCGGTCAACAGTAGAAGCATGTAGGGACAACCGCTGTTAGTTGAGGCAGGAGAGTGAACTGGAAACTAACGACACCAGCACCCTCGTCGGCCCAAAGCCTCGCCGACTCAAACCTATGCCTGGCCCTCTTGCCCTCTCCGCGCATTAGGGCTCCGAGAAGGCGCCCCAGCCACCGATTAGTGAGGCGTGCTCGGTTCGGCGCTGTCTAACTCGTGCTGCAACTGCGCGGCGACATCAGGATGGATCTGGCCATCGACCAGCGCGCCGATTACGGTCATGAACTCATCGTGCGAGAGCCCGGCTGCGGATAGACGGATGTGTAGCGCACCATCGTCTATGTCAATTGTCTGGGAGGTTTGCACCAAACCGCCCGTTGCCCGCGTCGCGCCGGAGCCCCATAAGGTGCGCTGTCCAGTGGTCTCGGCGTACCGTCCCTGCATTTGCATCCCGTCGATAGAAACGGTTACGTCCTGCGCTCCCCCAGGGGGAGTCCCTAAGGTGGTGAAATATTGTACTTCTGGATTGGAGATCTCGTGGGGATCGATCAGCCATTCAGAGACAGTAAACTGCCGTTTGTCTGCCGTGAGGTACCCTTGATAGGTCGCCGCGCTCCGCAATCCGGGGACGGGTTGATAGCGTAGAGACGATAAGGTTAAGCCCAGGGGATCTCCGGCGAGCACCCAGCCCGGCCGCTTGGTAAGACCTAGCACCCAGGCCACGGATGGCATATCCGGGATGTCCTGAGATGAAACATTATCGACCGTTTCGATAGCCTGTGGTTGCGCGCTTGGACGCTGGGAATCGCGCACCATGGGAAGGGTAGTCGTTTGCCCTCCTGCTGTATAGATATAGGACTGCTCCCCTCCTATGGTCTGCACATCGATCTGCGCCACCCCCGCGTCATAGAGAGGGACGCGGGTCCTCGTGTGCGCGGCGCGGACCGTGGCAGACGCGCCGCTCCGGCTGTGTGCTAGCACGGCGCCAGGACCAATGCCAGCGCACAGCGCGGACAGGGCGAGAACGCTGGTTAGGCGCCGTGTTCGTCTTCGGTGAGTTGGGCGCTGGGTGTGTCGAACAAAGTGTTGCTGTGTCTCCATGATTTCTCTCCTTTATCACATTCGTTACTACGGTATTACGGTACGTGGTGTTCGTCGTCGTTGGGCTACACTGAGCGATGCATCGTGGTCTCTTTCCTGCATACAGGGCCTCGCGGGAGGCCGGATGCCGCCGCACGATCCTCCAACGCGTAGACGAGGAAAGTGCCTTGAGGACTGCGGCGCCCGCAGTCCGGCGAGGGCGGCAGCTTCCTGGGCAGCCGTGATTTGCCCGGACGCCACGGCGGCATGTAGTGCCGCTGTGTCCGCCCTGACGCGCGTGGGTATAAGCCCGTCGCCCGGCGGCAGAACAACGCGAGCTGTCGCCGGCGCGTTGAGTCTGAAGGTCGCGGATAGTGCAAGTGGCGGGGTAGCAGTGGAGCGCAGCCGAACCTGCCAGGAGGGCAGTAGGTAGGATCGGCTGACACTGGCGGCGTCGAACCCGCGTAGGATGGAGCTATAAGCGTCGAAATAAAACGTGGTGCGTAGGCCGCGTTGCACGGGCCAGCCCTCCACCGTGATTGCATTGACTGGATGGCCATCGAGCGAGTGCCGCGGCCGGAGTCGAATATTTGGCGGGATGCCTGCGGCGTGTGCGCTTAGCTAGACTTTGGCCATTCACGTAAGGGATAAGGCAGGCAGACTAAGCATAAAGACCGCTCCTGGGAAAGAGGGTATCATGCTTACTCTGCCTGCTCACATTATGGCCCGCCTTGACCCGTTCGCGC
>JAABUV010008812.1_pt1 | contig 10098 bp, 7 predicted proteins | sample 5559971 | NCBI WGS metagenome assembly JAABUV01 (sample SAMN10711881, study PRJNA513362) | rock metagenome | isolation source: Antarctica rocks | place: Antarctica: Victoria Land, Knobhead nord | collected 2015-12-19
TGGCGCGCAAATACGCCTACCAGGCGCTGCTCATCGACGAACTGCGCCGCGCCGGCGTCGAGGTCGTCTTCCTTAATCGCGCCCTCGGCCAATCGCCCGAGGACGACCTGCTCCTGCAGGTGCAAGGCATGGTCGCCGAGTACGAGCGGGCCAAGATCCTGGAGCGCAGCCGGCGGGGCAAGCGCCATGGCGCGCACAGCGGCGTGGTCAACGTCCTCTCCGGCGCGCCCTACGGCTATCGGTACATCACCAAGCATGAGGGCGGGGGACAGGCGCGCTACGAGATCTTGCTGGAGGAAGCGCGCGTGGTCCGCCAGGCGTTCGATTGGGTGGGCCGTGAGCGTGTGAGCATTGGGGAAGTGGTGCGGCGCTTCACCCAGGCCGCGGAGCGCACGCGCACCGGCAAGACGGTGTGGGACCGCAGCACGGTGTGGGCCATGCTCAAGAACCCGGCCTACAAGGGCCTGGCCGCGTTTGGCAAGACGCGGGCGACGGAGCTGCGGCCGCGCCTGCGCACCCAGCGGGGGCGACCGGCGCAACCACGCCGGGCCGTCTCGTCCGTCGATGTGCCCGCGGACGCGTGGATCGGGGTCCCGGTACCGGCCCTCGTCTCGGAGGCGCTCTTCGCCACCGTCCAGGAGCAACTGGTCGAGAATCGCCAGCGGGCGCGGCAAGGGCAGCGCGGGGCACGGTACCTCTTACAAGGATTGGTCTGCTGCGCCCTGTGCGGCTATGCGTACTATGGCAAAGAGATCAGCCCGAGCGCGGCCAAGCATCACGAGCGCCATTACGCGTACTACCGCTGCGTCGGCAGCGATGCGTACCGCTTCGGCGGGCAGCGCCTCTGCCACAACGCGCAGGTCCGCACTGATTTGGTGGACCTGGCGGTGTGGGCGGAAGTGCGTGGCCTGCTGGAGCACCCGCAACGGCTGATCGAGGAGTATCAACGGCGTCTGCACGATCCGGGACGGGAGACGGATCGGGCCGATCTGACGGCCACCGAGGCGCAAGTTCGCAAGCTGCGGCAGGGCATCGGGCGCCTGATCGACAGCTACGCCGAAGGGCTCATCGAGAAAGGCGAATTCGAGCCCCGCGTGGCGCGCCTCAAAGAGCGTGTGATGGTCCTCGAAACGGAGGCGAAAGACCTCGCTGAGAAGGCTTCGACGGAGAGCGATTTGCGGCTGATCATCGGCCATCTGGACGACTTCGCCGCCACCATGGCCGACAACCTCGATCACCTGGACTGGGAGGCCCAGCGTGGTATCATACGGGCGGTGGTGAAGCGGGTCGAGATTGACCACAGCCAGGTGAACGTCGTGTTCCGCATCGGCCCTGGCCCCCTCATCTCAGGCCCTAATCCCACGAGTTTGCAACATTGTGGGAGGGGTGATCGCCCCGTCCACTGGCCAGCCGCGCCGCGATCACGGCGACGCCATGCAGGGCCGTCGAATGGTCCCGGCCGCCGAGCAGTTGGCCGATCCGCGCGCAGGGGAACGCCCTGTTGCGGGTGGGCAGGGGCCAGGTCAGCCGCGTCCGCATGAGCCACATCGCCACCTGGCGCGCCTCCGCAAGCACGGCGACCCGACAGGGGGAGAGGAGATGCGCCGGCGTCAGGGTGTAGGTAACGGCGACGGCCTGGCGGATGCGGCGGGCCTCGGCGAGCTGCGCCCGCCGGAGCCGGTGGAGCGCCGCGCGGCGCTCCGCGTCGTGGGTGTTAGGCTGCATCGTCGGAGCCCTCCCTATCCTTGGCGTCGGCGTTAGCGTAGGGACCCAACGCCTCTACGCCCTCGTCCATGTGGCGGACGCGCGCCTGCTCGGCGTCGTGCAGTGCCGCGAAGGCGGCGGCTAAGAGGCCGCGGCCCCACGGTGCCAGGGCGTCGTCGTCGGTGGCGTCGAGGTCGTCCAAGGCGCGCGCGGCGCGCGCGGCCAGCGCCCCCGCGTCCGCGCGCTGTGCCATGAATAGCCGGGCGATCCGGACTCTGTTCGACGCCGACGGCGACGCCGGGCTGGCCGACCTCGCCGCCTCCATCACGGCTCAGGGCCTCTTACAGCCCGTCATCGTGCGCGCCAACGCGGACGCCGACGCGAGCCAGCCCCCCTATCTCCTCGTCGCGGGCGAGCGCCGCCTGCGCGCCACCAGGGACGTGCTCCAACGTCCCACCATCGCCGCCCTCCTGCGCTATGACTTGACCGAGGACACGGCGCTAGAGGCCACCGTGCTGGAAAACCTCCAGCGGCGCGACCTCCACCCCTTGTTTAGTGGAAACACGCCGCGCAGTCAAGAACGCTCAAACATGCGTGTCTAGGACAGACGTAGAGTGGAATCATTGTGCATCCCGGTATGGTCTCTGATCCTCATCCTGCTTCCGCTTCCGACGGGAGGACATGAACCCCTCGGGGAGCAGCTCAACCATCGGCAGCGATCTCCTTCGGTTCATGCTCGCGCCATACGCGTCGATGTCCTTCTCCTGGGAGAGAAGGAACTTGAGGAAACTCACCTCCTTGTAGCGACAGGTCAGATAGATGCTCAGTAGCACCAAGTACTGGTTCAAGCCAGCCTCGGAAAATTCGCCGTCGGTCACCTCGCGGTAATAGGCGAACCTCTTCACGGCGTGTTCGGCATTGTTGTTGTTCCAAGGCACGCCATCATGATGCAGGAAGGTGAACAGCTTCTCCTGGTACTGCAGTAACCGCTGGCGGTAGCCTTCGGCCACCTCGGAGCGATAGGCATCTTCCCCGATGGCGCGGTAGAACCGCGTCACGTCCCGGTGGTGCTTGCTCAGATGTCGCTGCCGCAACCCATACTGGTCGACCGTGACCATGATCGTGCGCAGCAAGTGGCCAAAGTCAGAGGCGAGGGCCTTGAGGTCTGCATCCCAGGGATTGGTTTGGATAGCATCGTTGATATCCCTGATGAGGTGGATCAAGCACTTCTGCTGCGCACACGGTAGGGCGTCATACGGTGCATAAAAGTCCGAGATGAGCACCCCGCGGAAGTCCCTGAACAGGTCGTGCAGGAAGCCGCCCTCGCGCGATGGCCGGTACATGAAGACGACCTCTTCCATATTCGTGAAGACCCACACATACCCTTTACCCTATTGCCTACAAGTTAAGGTTCTGAGCCACATGTCAAGCACCCGCATTTCCGCCGCTCGGGGTGGCAAAGGGAGCGTAGCTGCATATACGCCGTGCTTCCACGAGCCCTTTGCCCCCACACGGCTGTCGCTTCGCTATATGCCTCATGCGTTTGCGCAACGCGATAGGCGTTAGTTCGACTCAAAAGCTGCAAAAAGGCCCTTGACAACGGCTTAAAATCCTTAGAGCGTGTCCACAAACCCACGGCCCTTCCACCTTACCTTCTGGTCGACCACGAGGTCCGTTGTTGCCAAAAAAGACGCGATCCTGCGTCCACCAGCGGTCGCCCGACGCGCCGAACTCGCCCGCGCGCAGTCTCCAAACGCCCGGGACGGCACGATGGTGGTGTGCGCGTCCTCTCGATACCCAGGGAACCACCGATTGTGCCCCTGTTGGTTTGGAAACAATACCTTTTGAGCATGGAGGGTTTGTGGACACGCTCTTAACTTGTAGAAAAAGCTCTTAGCGGTGCACGTCACCCTCACCACGGATCACGTCACAGCCGGCGACATTGGCCCGCTCGTCGAGGCGCTGCACGCCGTCGGCGTCGTGGTCGAGCGGCACACGTTCCTCCCTGTGCGCGGGGAGGAGCAGCACCCCTGGGGCGTGCTCCTGCTGGCCACGTCCGGGCCGCCCCTGTCCCTGGCCCGCCTCGTCGTCCCCGCGACAGCCCCGGCCGGCATCGCCCCCGCCCTCGCCGCTGCCCTTGGGATCGGGGAGCGTCCGGCGCCAGCCACACTCCAACTCAAGGCTGATGGGGTCTTCGTCTCTGTCAGGGGAAGGGATCTATTCGACATAACAACGGCGCTCGACGGACTCCCGGCCCAGCTCGCGCGCCTGGACACACGCCGTGAGGAACGCCGGCTCATCTATAGTGAGGGTAGCTGGCGCATCGACCCGTGACGAGAGGACGTAGTGGAACACGACATAACGACGGGGACGACGGGCGTGGACCGGGATAGACCAACGGCGGTCGGCGTGGTGGGGGAGGCTGCGGAGGCGCGGGCGCGGTCGTCCCCGGCGTATGTCTCCGTGCCCCCCGACGTGTGGGCTTTGGCCCGCGGCATCGCCGCCGTGCTCGGCGAAACGATGCCTCCGCCCATCCGCCTCATCACCCGCGCGGTAGACCGCCTCGGCCCCGATCGGGCGCGGGCCGTTCTCGGCCAGGCCCTCACCGTCGAGGCACAGGGCGGGCTCACCCTCCCCGACGGTCGCCGTCGCACCCTGGGTGGTGACTTCTTCTACCTGGTGCGCACCAGCGACGCGATCAGCCGGGAGGACAAAGACGACATCTTCCCGCGACAAGGCGGGCACCCCAAGAGGGCTGGAGGGAGCGGCACGCCGCCGGCACCTGCCTCAGCGGCTCCCGCGTCGGTAGCCTGGACAGACGAGACGTTTCGCGCGCTCGCACGGCAGCTACAACAGGACCCAGGGAGGGCTACCACCGTGAAGATCACCGTCATTGGCCGACCTGGCACGATCGTCGAGCAGGGGCAGGCCGTCGCCGTTGCCCTCGTGAGCGAGAAGGTGCCGGACCTGCCCAAGGGCCTGCCGGAGCCGCCCGCCGGCACGCGCTACACCGTCTTCGTCGCCCGCAAACAGTGGGCGAAGGTCGCCGCGGTGCTCGCCGCCGACGCGGAGGACACGGCCATCATCGAGGGCTACGTCGCCCTCGACCCGCGCGTGGAGGGCATCGCCGTCTACGCCACCAGCGCCACCACCAAGCGCATGCAGGCCGCCAAGCGCGCCACGACAACGGCGGCGACACCATGAGAGACACGGGCGCAAAGGTCACATCGCGCGCTTCCATGGTGCTGAAGGCCTTCGGCGAAACGACTTCATGCTGGAATGTGTGATACGAACGGCGCTGCCGCTAACGTCGTAGCCCGCTCCGCTATGCCCGCTACCCTCTCAGGGTAATCGCCAGCCCACGTACGGGACGCATAGTGGCGGACACGGGGAGCTAGTGACGATCGTGGCGCAGTGCATAGCTATTCAGCAACTCTGCGTCTGAGCCAGCAGCCCATCCAGGGTCCTCAGTCTATTCTCAGACAGCCGTTAGCATTGCTATGCAGGAGCGATGCGCCGATAGCGCGCATGCTGCCGGTCCTAATCACGTGCTAGCGCACATGCCCTTTACGTCAACTGCGGCTGGGTGCGAAGATATGCCCGGGCGCGAATATACGTCGTGGCCCGCACAGGCATAGCAGGCTGCACCCCCCTGACCGACCGGGCGACCTGTGCTGTGCCCCGTGTCCCGCGCCCCACGCCCCGCGCCCCGCGCCCGCGTCAGGCGGCGCGGGGCGCCAGTTCATCGGCGATCTGCACGGCAACACGCTCCATCACAGCCAGGGTGCTCTCGCTCAGTTCCACCGCCGCGCGACTCGCCCCGCACAGCGTCCCCACCACCGCCTGCTCCGGACCCATCACCGGCACGCTAATGTAGGTGCGCAGCCCCAGCGCGCGCGCCGCCCCGCTCTCCGGGTACGCGGACGGCACATCCGTCGTGTACCGCGGCCCCCCGTCCAGCGCCCGCCGGCACAGCGTGTCCGACCACGTCACGCGCAGCCCCTCTGGCACCACCAGCGCGCCCGCGTTGTGCGCCACCGTGATCTCCTGCTCGTCGCGCGCCCAGTCGATGCGTGTGACGTAGGTCGACTCCAGCCCGGTCAGCCGCTCCAGCTCGCCCAGCAGCGGCCGCAACCGCTCCCCGACCGGGACGCCCGCCCGGTCCCCGTCGGCGTCGGCGTCGGCGTCCCGCAGCCGCAGCAGCCGCGCGATGCCGTCGGCCTCCACGGGGCGGCTGAAGGCGTACCCCTGGGCGTACGTGCAGCCCCAGGCCCGCAGCTGCCGCACCTGCTCGAGTGTCTCGACGCCTTCCGCCACCACCGCCAGGCCCAGGCTCTGGCCGATCCCGATCATCATCCGCACCAGGTCCGCCCCGCCCGTCGTCGCCAGCTCGCGGATGAAACTCTGGTCGATCTTGAGCGTGGTGAACGGCAATCGGTGCAGCCGCCGCAGGATCGAGTAGCCCGTGCCGAAGTCGTCGAGGGCCAGGCCCACGCCCAGCACGCGCAGCGCCTCTAGCACGGCGCGCGTCTCGGCGCCCTCGTCCACCGCCACACTCTCGGTCAGCTCCAGCTCGAGCTGCCCCGGCGCCACGCCGCTCTCGGCCAGTGCCGCCGCGACCGTCTCGACCACGCGCGGGCTGCTCAGCGCCCGCCCCGAGAGGTTCACGGCGATACGCGGCGCCGGCAGCCCCGCCGCGGCCCAGGCCCGCACCTGGGCGCAGGCCCGCCGCAGCACCAGAGCGTCCAGGGCGACGATGAGGTCGCCCTCCTCGGCCAGCGGGATGAAGGTCGCCGGGCTGATCGGGCCGCGCGTGGGGTGGTCCCAGCGCGCCAACGCCTCGACGCGGGAGATCGCGCCGCCCGCCGGCGTATCTACCGCGTCCGGCGCGTCCGGCGCGTCCGGCGCGTCCAGGGCGACGATGGGCTGGTAGTGCACGGCGATCTCGCCCGCGGCGACGGCCCGCGCGAGGTCGGCCGTGAGGTCGAGCCGGTCGAGCGCCGCGGCGTGCAGGCCCTCCTCGAAGAGCGCGTAGCGCCCTTTGCCGCCGCGCTTGGCCACGTACATGGCCGCGTCGGCGTCGCGCAGCAGCCCATCGGCGTCCTGCCCGGCGCGGTTGAGCGCGATCCCGATGCTGGTCGCGGGCGTGACCGCGCGCCCGGCCACCGTCACCGGCCGCCCCAACGCCGCGGCAACGCGGGCGGCGACCGCGGTGGCCGTGGCCGTGTCGCCCTCCGCGAGCAGGACGGCGAACTCGTCGCCGCCCAGCCGGGCGACGGTGTCCTCCGGCCGCACACAGGTCCCCAGGCGCGTGCCCACCGCCTGGAGCAAGGTGTCCCCGGCGGCGTGGCCGAGGCTGTCGTTGACGGTCTTGAAATCGTCGAGGTCCAGGAACAACAGGGCGCAGCGCGTCCCGGCCCGCGCGCCGCGCCGCATCGCCTGCTCCACGCGGTCGTGCAACAGCGCGCGATTGGCCAGGCCGGTCAGCCCGTCGTGGGTGGCCTGGCGCCGGAGTTCTTCGCGCAGCCGCCGGCCCTCCGTGATGTCGCGCTGCACCCAGACGAGGTGCGTGGCGACGCCCTGCACATCCGCGACCGGCGCCAGGCTCGCCTCCACCCAGACGTCGTGCCCGTCCGTGTGCCGGAGCGGGATCTCCAGCCGCGCGGCCCGCCGCTCGCCCACGGCCGCCCGGATCAGCGCCGCGATGGCCGGGTCGGGCCGCGCCCCCAACAGGAACTCCGGCGTCTGGCCGACCAGGGCGTCGGTCCCGTAGCCGGTCAGGCGGGCCAGGGCGTCGTTGGCGTACACGATCGCGTGCCGGGCAGCAGGCGCGGCGGACGCGTCCCCGCCACCCGTCACCCGCGTGATCATGACCGCGTCGTTGGCGTGGACGACGACCGATTCGAGCAGGCGCAGGCGCTCCTCGTCCCGCTTGCGGGCGCCGATGTCCTGGACGATGAGGACCGCGCCGGTCACTGCCCCGTCCGTCAGGATGGGCGAGGCCGTGTATGCCACCGGGACGAGCGCGCCGTCCGGCCGCGCCAGCGCCTCCCCGTCGCCGCGCACCGTGCGCCCCTCCCGCGCCACGCGCGCCAGCGGCGCCTCGTGCGCCGGGACGCGCGTCCCGTCGGCGCGCCGGAGGACGATCACGTCGTGGCACGGCGCCCCGCACAGGTCGGCCGCGCGGACGCCGAGCAAGCGTTCGGTGGCCGGGTTCATGACCGTGAGGCGGCCGTCCCGATCGAACGCGCAGACGCCATCGCCCAGGCTGTCGGTGATCGTGCGCGTGAACTCGAGTTGGCGCCGGAGCTCCGTCCCCTGCGCCCGCAGTTGGTCGCTCAACGCCCGCAGGCGCTCCTCGCTGCGGCGCAGGGCGTCCGCCTCGGCGGCCTGCGCCGCCAGACGCTGGTCCACCAGCGAGGCCAGCAGGGCGAAGCCCAGGACGACGAGGGTCGCGACGGCGATGGCCGCGGCCATCGGGCCCGTCCCCGCGCCGTGCGGCGCGCGCGCCATGGCGCCGCCGCCCATCGCGGCGCCGTCCATGGTGAACACGGCCGCGGCCATGCCGGTGTAGTGCATGCCGGCGATGGCCGCGCCCATCACCACGGCGCTGGCGGCCGTCAGCCACCTCCGCCCGCCGGCCCGCAAGCGAAAGGCGATGCCCAGGGCGGCCAGGGAGGCGCCGACGGCGATCGCCAGGGAGAGGGCGAACGGCACGGGCGCGTAGCGCAGGGTGAGCGGCATGCGCAGGGCGGCCATGCCGCTGTAGTGCATGGCGCCGATGCCCATCCCCATGAGGGCGCCCCCGCCGAGCCAGGCGCGCGGGCCCAACGTGCGGCGGCTGGCCACGACGAGGGCCACCCCATATGCATCAGGCTAACCCTACGAGAGAGGGCTCAAGGAGCAATTGATAGGTGTTGGGGTGCTTTTTGCGGCGGTTGAGGCGGCAGCCTGCGGCCACGCAGCGCTGGACGACGGTGAGGGTATGGTCCAAAAACGCGGGGTCGGCGAAGGCACTGGCAAGGGAGAGGGCGTGCTGCCGAATAGTCTGAGCCGCTTTAAGGAGGCTACGGTCGGGGAACGCCCAGCAACTGACCAGGAGGAGCCAATGTTGGACGACCATCGCGAGCAGCTTGGCGAAGACCTCACACAGGACGCGCCAGGGCTGGGCGCTACGCGACTCATCAATGTGGCCGTGGCTTTTCCATAGTTTGAAGAGGAGTTCAATCTGCCAGCGCGCGCGCAGCAAGACGAGGGCTTCCTGCAGGGAGAGCAGCGTGGGCGGGACGCTGGTGACCACGATGGTCCAGTCGCACCAGGCCCGTTGGGCCGCGCTGGGCGCCCGGCCCCGGCGCGTCGCCTCCGCACGGAGGCGGCGCCGGCGCTGGTTGGCCACCTCTTCGGGGACGCGCACGGCGAACAGGCGCGCGGGCAGGCGGTGATGGACGCCGAGGGTGACATCCAGGTCCACGATTGGTGTGCCCTGCGCGGCGAGCAGATCAAGGGCTTCCCACCGTTTGCCGTCCAGGGTATAGACGGCGGTCCCTGGCGCCAGACGCGAGAGCCAATACACGCCCTGCGCCGTCATGGCCGCGAACACCCCGAGCGTGAAGAAGCCCAGATCACTGATGCGCAACGCGCCGCGCGGCAACGGGGCGGTCTGCATGACGGTGCTGCGGTCGGAGATACGCCCCTCTTGTACCAGCAGTCCACTGAGCTGACCCCGGCACAGATCATAGCGCACATGCAACTTGAGTGCCGCCGTGCCCGCGCTACAGCCCGGCCACCACAGCGCGAGTGCAGCAGGCAAGGTGATGGTCGAGGAGTCCAAGAGCACCACGGCCGTGAAGCGCTCCAACAGGGGAATAGCGACGGGATCGGCCGCGATCACCGTCTGCACCGCGCGTGCCAGCAGTTCGTCCAGGAACACTGCCGCGCCCTCCGTGAACCGCTCGTCGAGCGATTGCGCCCTGATCGTCACCCCGACGGCCGCCGCGACCTGCGCCAACCCCTCCAGCGACGCCTGCGGATTGGCCAGCCAGCCAAAGACCAGCGTTTGGGCAAAGAGCGCCCCCGTGAGTTTGGACGTCCGCTGGACAAAGCCCGTCCGCCGCGCGAGCGCGTCCGCTGTCGTCGTGAAGACCTCCTGCAACGCCTGGGTGAGTTGTGTTACCGTGGTCATAGGGAAGCTCCTTTGCCGTCTAAGGTCATCTACACCCTTATGATGCCAAAGCGCCTTCCCTCCGCATTTCTTCGCCTGATGCATATGAGGGGCGGTCAGCGCATCCCCCCGTAGCTCGCCTTGCGCTGACGGTAGGCCTGGGCGCGCAGGGCGTTCTGCGCGCGCTTCACGTCATCGCGGCAGAGATCGCAGTAGATCGACGCCGGTCCCCG
>JAABUV010008813.1_pt1 | contig 10097 bp, 8 predicted proteins | sample 5559971 | NCBI WGS metagenome assembly JAABUV01 (sample SAMN10711881, study PRJNA513362) | rock metagenome | isolation source: Antarctica rocks | place: Antarctica: Victoria Land, Knobhead nord | collected 2015-12-19
TTTCGTCGTAGCCGTCCAAAGCATGTACAATCGTGTAATTTTTATCCGTTTTTTGATAGAGGTAAGCATAAACCCGCGCCAGTTCTAAGCTAAACACGCCAACCATCTGGTTTTTTGGCTTCGCCGGGTTGACCATCGGCCCAAGCATGTTGAAAAAAGTTTTTACGGCCAGTTCTTTGCGGATCGGTGCAATTATTTTCATGGCCGGGTTGAACAAAGGCGCATGTAAAAAACAAATCCCGGCCGTAGCAATGCTTTTTTTAAGCTGATTAATATCATTGGTGAACCGATAACCCAGATGTTCCATCACGTTGGAAGATCCAGAACCGGAAGAAACGCCATAATTGCCGTGTTTGGCCACCGGATAACCCGCGCCTGCAACCGCAAAAGAAGCCAGTGTAGAAATATTAAACGTGTCTTTTCCATCGCCGCCGGTTCCGCACAAATCAATTAAATTATCAACTTCCAAATCTACCGGCACACATAATTCCAGCATGGCATTGCGGAAACCTTCCAATTCATCAACCGTGCTGCTGCGCATGTTATAAGCGGTGATAAAAGCCGCCATTTGCGAAGGGTTATACTGGCCGCGGGCAATATTGATGAGGATATTTTTGGCTTCATCTTTGGTAAAACTCCGGTTTTCAAATAAATGGTTTAAAATTGCTTTCATGTATAGTTTTAAATGCCTGAAACAGCAGCCGGACCAATATCAATAGCTGGTTTACGGATGAATAAAAAAGGTTGCCGACAGCAATGCTGATTTACAGATCCTATTAATATATTGCGGCATTAAATGAATGGTGAGCAGCTTAATTTATTTTTAATTGAAACCAACCTAACAAATATCCAAAAAAATACGGGCAATAAAAAACGAAGGCAGGTTCAAGCTTTCGGCGCTCGTAAAGTAGGGATAAAAGTAGAAGTAAAGGTTCCGGCAGCAAACCCGAAAATAGTTTTGGTATTTGGAAAGATCAGCAGTTTTACAAACGATACTTTTAGCGGCCAGCACCGTTTTTTTACCGGTAAAAGAAGCATCACAAATTAACTTATGGAGAAAAGAAACTTTACCATGCAGGACGATCTGGGACTGGGCCTGCAGCCGGTTGTACAAAACCAGCGGACCATCAACCGTGATGGGTCTTCCAATATCCGCCGTACCGGATTGCCTTTTTTTCGTACGGCAGAGATGTATAATAGTTTGATCAACATGTCGTGGAGCATGTTTAACCTGCTTGTTTTCGTATCTTATATATTGATCAATATTTTATTTGCACTGGTCTATATGGGTTTGGGCATTAAAAACCTGAATGGGATCAACCTGGGCGGTTCTGCTTTTCAACACTTTATGGATGCTTTTTTCTTTTCCGCACAAACCATTTCTACGGTTGGTTACGGGCATATCAGTCCTTCGGGTTTGCCCGCCAGTTCTGCTGCCGCACTGGAATCGTTGGTAGGTTTGCTTAGCTTTGCACTTGCCACCGGTTTGCTATACGGGCGTTTTTCCCGGCCCTCTGCCAAAATCAGGTATAGTAAAAATATTATTGTTGCCCCTTATCATGATATTACGGCACTGATGTTCCGGCTGGCCAACTTTCGCAGTAACCAGTTGGTTGAGCTGGAAGTGCAGGTGATGTTAACTTACAATGCCATAATTGATGGAAAAGCGATACGGCAGTTTATGCCGCTGGAACTGGAAAGAAGCAACATCAGCCTGCTTACCTTAAGCTGGACAATTGTGCATCCCATTACCGAAGACAGTCCGCTTAAAACCATGAACCTTGAATTTTTGCAGCACAATGAAGCGGAATTTATTGTGATGCTGAAGGCTTTTGACGATAATTTTTCGCAAACGGTACACTCCAGAACCTCTTATTCAGATGAAGAAATCATTTGGGGCGCCAAATTTTTACCTGCTTTTTCGCGTGATGCGAATGGTATTAATGTTTTGGCTTTGAATAAGATTGATGATTTCCAGAGAATAGAACCGGCAACGCAGATAAAGGGGCTTTAAATACTTTTTCTATCAATGATCCTACAAATTACATTGTTCGCAAATGCTTTTCACATTACTAAATATCGTGATTGAAGTAACATTCCTACACCATAAGAAACATCCTTTTTAAATAACCTTTATAATTTCATTTTTTACTACAAAAACATTTCCTGGTTATGATTTTATTAAATTTTTTGCAATAAAATTTAATATTTCCAGTTTTCTCAGTAACTTTAACAGAATTTAACATTTAAAACTTATTTAATTTATCTAAAACATGAAAAAACTTCTACATGTATGTATGGTTTTTCTGCTTTTATTTGCCTCTCAGGCATATGCACAGAACCGTACAGTTACCGGTACAGTTACTGCAAAGGAAGATGGGTTGCCACTTCCCGGAGTAAGTGTTCGGGTACAAGGGACAACAGTTGGTACGGTAACAGGTGTTGATGGAAGGTATTCTATACCAGCAGCCAATAATAATGTACTTGTATTTACATTTATTGGATATACTCAGGCAGAGGTACCAGTTGATAGCAGAACAATAGTAAACATATCCCTTGCATCATCAACAAAACAACTTAATGAGATTGTTATAACGGCGAACGCTATAGCAAGAGAAAGAAGGTCATTAGGTTATTCGGCTCCAACAATAAAAGCTGATGAATTAACTGAAGGCGGAAGCCCAAGTGTAATTAATTCTTTAACCGGAAAGGTTGCCGGGGTAAATATTACTTCTACTTCAAGTACGCCCGGAAGCTCATCAAGGATAGTTCTTCGTGGCGGATCATCAATAGCAGGAAATAACCAGGCATTGATTGTAATAGACGGCGTACCTATTGATAACTCAAGTGTTATCGGTGGCTCATCCACATCAGCAATTGGTGGCGCATCATCATTATCAAGTGTTGATTTTGGCAATAGGGGAAATGATATTAACCCTGATGATATTGCTTCTGTTACCGTGCTTAAAGGCCCTGCAGCAGCTGCGCTTTATGGTTCGCGTGCATCTAACGGCGCCTTAATTATTACAACCAAAACAGGCAAAAAAAATGCAGATAAAACATCAATTACCTTTAGTACCCGAAACACTTTTTCCTCAATTTTAAAATTACCTGACCTTCAAAATGAATACGGGCAAGGTTATTATGACCAGATACTTCCTAATGGAAACACAACCTATCTTAATGACCCAAGAGAAAATGGCAGCTGGGGCGCTCCCTTTACCGGAGTAATTCAGCCATGGGGCCAGAAAATAGATGGCGTTCAGCAACAAAAGCCTTATTCGGCCATTAAAAACAACATCCGCGATTTTTTTAATACCGGCTTTGCTACAGATAATAATTTAAGTTTTTCTGGCGGCGGAGAAAAATCAACCTTTTTTTTAGGGCTTAATGCCTTAAACTCCGACGGTATATTTCCCGGAGCTCATGATACTTTTAATAGGTATGGAGTCAGGTTTAATGGCAATACCGAGTTCAGTAATAAATTTACTGCCGGTATATCTTTTAATTATAACAGAACAGATGCAAATGAACCTGCCGGAGGCCAGGGTAAATCTTCCATTTATGATAATCTTTTACAAACACCAAGAGACATACCTGTTACACAGTTAAAAGACCTAAACAACAAGTATAACGGTTATGGTTATACAGATGCCAATGGCTTGTCGCACCCGGATGCATACGGATATTATGGTGCTTACACCATGAATCCGTATTGGATATTACAAAACTACAAAAACCTTGATGACGTAAGCCGTGTTACCGGAAATGTGAATTTGGGTTATAAACCTTACAGTTGGCTTAATGTTGCAGAAAGGGTAGGTATTGATACCTATTCTGACAGGCGCCGGCTCTTGGCTCCTAAATATAATTTTGTTCCGGCTGATACAGAAACAGGTAATTATTCTGCACAGGATAATTTACAAACAAGTAATGGCTCATACGAAATTGATCAATATAACGTAACGGAATTTGTACATGATTTAATGATAACTGCCACTCATAAATTTAATGATGATTTTGGTGCCTCTTTAATGGTTGGTAACAACGTTCGTTTAAGGCAGGCAAATTCAACTATAACAACTACAAATACATCTGGTGGTTTAGTGGTACCCAACTGGTATAACCTTGCAAATAGTAACGGGCCTGTAAATGTAGTTCTTGATAATATTAGCCAAAGAAGGCTAGTTGGTTTGTATGCAGATTTAAACTTGTCTTATAAAAGTTTACTTTTCTTAGAGGCAACGGCCAGAAATGATTGGTCATCTACTTTACCCGTACAAAATAATTCGTTCTTCTATCCAAGTGTAAGCGGATCCTTTGTTTTTTCTGAACTGTTGAAAAACTCGTCATGGTATGATATTTTAAGTTATGGTAAATTAAGATCAAGCTGGGCACAGGTTGGTAATGATACTGATCCCTATCAATTGTTAAACAATTTTGCCAGAAGTACCATATCCGGAAGTTTTGGAAGTACAACTTTCCCATTAGGCAATGTAGCAGCGCTTATGTCTGGTTCAACAATTGGAAATGCTAACCTCAAACCAGAAAAAACAAGCTCTTTTGAAATAGGAACAGAGCTTGGATTTTTAAACGGCAGAATATCTGCTGACTTCAGTTATTACAAAAACCGTTCTAAGAATCAAATATTAGCTATCCCTATTCCTAATTCAACAGGATATGGATTTGCTGTTGTCAATGCCGGGGAAATTCAAAATAACGGTATTGAAGCAAGCTTGAGAGGAACAGTAGTTAAATCAACCGATGTAACCTGGGAGCTTTACGGAACTTATACAAAAAACAATAGTAAAGTTATATCTCTTTTGCCTGGAATTGATCAGGTATCTGTTGGTAATGGTGGTTTTTCAGGTATGGGTATTGTTGCCGCTGTTGGCAGGCCTTATGGCGAATTTTATGGAGTTACCAACCAGACAGATGACCAGGGAAGAACTATTGTTAGTGCAACAACCGGTCTTCCGCTTGCTACTAAAACTTCACAGTATTTAGGGAGTTATAATCCAAACTACCAAGCGTCTTGGGGTACCAACTTCCGCTTTAAGCAAGTATCTTTAAATGTGCTGTTTGATACTAAACAAGGTGGTAAATTCTTCTCAAGGACAAAAGATATTACCGGCTTTAACGGTACTTCTGCTGAAACTGGCGGAGAAAGGATCGGGGCAATTTTCCCTAACTCAGTTTATTTAAAGAACGGGGCTTATGTTCCTAATACAGATGTTACCTACATTAAACAGGATCTATATACGTCGGGTGTAAACCCAGGAGTAGACGTAATTGATGCCTCTTTTGTAAAATTACGTTCAGCAGCGCTGTCTTATTCGTTTACTAAGAATCAATTGAGAGGAACTCCATTTGGTGGAGTAACCATAGGTTTATATGGCAATAACTTGTTCTTATGGACAGCCAAAGAAAACAAGTTTGCCGATCCGGAAATCAACTCTTCAGGAGCTGGAAATTCACAAGGTTTTGACTTTACTGCACAGCCTTCTGTACGTAATTATGGTGTCAACGTAAAAGTTTCATTTTAAAAAACAACTCAATTAACATGAGAACAAATAATATTTTTAACCTTAGGAAATTTATATTTCTGTTTCTTATTGGTACAATCGGATTTTCGGGGTGTAAAAAATTCTTAGATGTAAATACAAACCCCAATAATCCCGATACCGCCAGTCCTGATTTACTATTACCTACCGTAGAGGCAGCTATTGGCCAGGTTGTAGGCAATGGTTTACAGATCACCGGCAATTTTTATGCCCAGTACTGGACACAAAACCCTAATGCCAGCCAGTATAAAAGTATTGATCGATACGCACAAACCTCTACTTTTTACGATGGGGTTTGGAGTAATATTTACCGTAAAGCATTAGTGAACGCCCAGTTGATCATTGACAGCAAAACGGCCAATATTCAATATACCCAAGGTATAGCTTATCTGCTAAAAGCTTATACTTTTCAGTTAGCCACAGATGCTTTTGGTGATATTCCGTTATCACAGGCACTGCATGGAAGTGATTTCAGAAATCCCAAATATGAGGGTCAGCAAACTGTGTACGATAGTATTTTCACTTACGTTGATAAAGGCATGGCATTATTAAATGCCAAAAACGCCACTTCACCTGGCTCCCAGGACCTGATTTTTCAGGGTGATGTTAATCAGTGGAAAACATTTGCCAACACTTTAAAACTTAAAGCTTATTTAAGAATCTCAACTAAAGATGCAGCTAAAGCTAAAGCAGGTATAACAGCCTTATATCAAACAAATCCTGTTTTTTTAACTAAGGATGCTGCAATTCAATATACCAGCACAGGAGGAAATGAAAACCCTCTTTACAATGAAATGGTAGCTCTTGGAAAAACGCCTAATATCGTAGCCAGTGCTACTGCTGTTCTGGCTTTTAGAAGGAATAACGATCCGAGATTGACCAAGTTTTATGACAAAATCCCAAGTGATGCTACTACAGATACCATAGCTTATATTATGCAGGGAAGTTATTTGCAAAACCCCAATAAAAAAGTTTCTTTACCTACTCCATTAGTTGCCGCTAACCCGAATAATCCTGCATCGGCAACGGTTCCGGTTAAGTTGTTCTCTACTGCTGAGAGTTATTTTCTTCAGGCTGAGGCTGTAGCACGAAGCCTTGGGGCAACAGGAGATATTACTAATTTATTCACAAAGGGAGTTACAGCCAGTTTTACTGCAACAGGGCTTACAGTTGGTGATGCTACTGTCTATATTGGTAGTGCCACAGATGCAAATATAATCGGTGCAACAACACCTGATGCCAAAGTTAAGTTGATCATTACTCAAAAGTACTATGCAATGACTGGTTTACAAGGATTTGAAGCATGGACAGAATATAGAAGAACAGGTTATCCTACTTTCCTTGTTGTTTCTAAAGCATCCCTTTTAGGTGGCACCCTTATGCCCCAAAGATTATTATATCCAAACAGCGAAGCTAATTCTAATCTGAGCTTCCCTGGTTTAGTTCCGGTTACTACTCCTGTTTGGTGGGCTACTAAGTGAGCCCAGATTTAACAGAATACTACATTTAAACAGTAGTTTGTGTAGAAGGACAATCAAGGAATTGCCTGATATTATTTTTAAAATAGCTTTAAAGGCTTTTACAATTACTTTTAAACATTACAAAAAAGAGCGGGCTGCCTATATTTGGCAGTCTGCTCTTTTTGTATCCATTTTTATGCTATAAAAGGAGTATTACAAAAAATAATCAATCCTAATCTACCAAAATCTCCCTCTCCAACAATTCATTTAAAATCTCAACCAGTCCTTTTACACACTTATCCGCATTGGTTTTGCTATGCGCCGGGAAAGCAACAGCTTTGGTAAACAAAACAGAAGTAATTCCAGACAACCTCACAGCTTCCAGTACTTCCTTTTCCAATACTTTCATTACCGTAACCACCACTTGAGGTCGAAGCAAAGCCAGACGCCCGCTTAAAGGTTTGATGCCATCTGTCCTTACTTGTTGCCGTACCTCTGGCGGTAAACCATTGATCAAAACCGGGCACAAGTAATCTACATAACAACCGTTTTCTTTAAAGAAAGCAAGAAACTCTTCGTCATTTTCAAATCCGCCGAATACATGCGCAAATGCTTCTTTTACCGCCCTAAAAACATTGGAGTTTTTACGGTAGAAAAACACGTTTCCCGGTTGCACGGCTTCGGTGATAAACAGCACTTTTATGATTTCCGGTTGATACTGCTGCCTAAGTTGCTCCAATTCTGCTGTCATTTCTTAAAAAGGCAATCTCCCCGCTAATGTTTTAGCCTCACCTAAATCCTCTCCAGCGGAGAGGACTTGAGAACCATGGATTTGTTTTTTACTCCCTCTCCACTGGAGAGGGCCGGGGTGAGGCAAAAAAATAGCCAGTAAAAGAAGCATGAGCGTTATCACCTCACCCTAAAGAGGCTGTATCATAAATCATGGTATGGCCAATAAAATTATTATCGTTTAAGGGGTACTTAAGAGTACACACAAACGCCCATAGGTGGTTGAAGTGAACCATCTGTGTTGTGACACCCTCCTACCGTCGTCATCTTACAGCTAGCATTCATGAAAAAAACAGTACCAGTATACGTTAATTCTGGGCAATCACTATCAGTAAAACATTGAGCTTTACATGGATAGTATCCACCGCCTACAACTTCTCTCATTTGCTCTCTTGATAATGCTTTCCTAGCACCCCAATTAAAATTTGTCAATTGCGTTTTCATATTGTTATAAAGTTAAAATGATTAAATAAAGATACTATTGATTTTGTTATAATCAAAGCTAATTATATTTAAGTACATGTTCAGGATTAGCTTACATTAATATCGAAAGGTTTGAAGTTAATACTGATTCTTTTCCAAGTGCATGAAGTATTCTATTATATGTATAAAAGGAACTGGTATTAACAGTGCCTGTTATAAATCAAAAACTAACCGGATAATGGAGATCAATGAAAAACTTGAAGCGGCTGAAACAACAAGCCTATAAATTATTAAACATTTGTTGGTATTATATACTTTGACTCTAATTAAAAGCTTATTTTGTCCCGATAGTATTCTCTTCCAGCAACTCCTCCAAAATCCCCACCAACTCGCTAACACATTTATCCGCATTGGTTTTGCTATGCGCCGGGAAAGCAATGGCTTTGGTAAACAAAACAGAAGTAATTCCAGACAACCTCACAGCTTCCAGCACTTCCTTTTCCAATACTTTCATTACCGTAACCACCACTTTGGGTTGAAGCAAAGCCAAACGCCCGCTTAAAGGTTTGATACCGTCTGTCCTTACTTGTTGCCGCACCTCTGGCGGTAATCCATTAATCAAAACCGGGCACAAGTAATCTACATAACAACCGTTTTCTTTAAAGAAAGCAAGAAAATCTTCGTCACTTTCAAATCCGCCGAACACCTGCGCAAATGCTTCTTTTACCGCCCTAAAAACATTGGAGTTTTTTCGGTAGAAAAACACGTTTCCCGGTTGCACGGCTTCGGTGATAAACAGCATTTTTATGGTTTCCGGTTGATACTGCTGCCTAAGTTGTTTAAATTCTTCTGTCATTCCTTAAAAATATGATTGGTGGTTTAATGTTTTAAAGCCTCTCCTTAAACCCTTATCCGGTAAAAAGGGACTTGAAATGGCGGAGAAGCTAAAGCCCCTTCTCCCTTAGAGAGGAGTTTGAGTGTGTTTTTTAGCAAATATTTAACCAACTTGTTCAAACTTTTTCTATCGTTGTGTTGCATACTTCTTTTATCGGCATAAAAACAGCATCTTGCAATACCAATTGAAAACTTTCTGTTATGAAATTACAAACACGGAGAAATTTCATCAAATCTACTGCTGCACTGGCTGCCGGTGCTGCATTAGTTTCTGTTCCGGCTTCCTCCAAACCAAATCCCCTCCCTACTGTTGCTGCTCCCATGTACAACTCGCCTAATTTTAACGGTAAAGTTTTTGTTAATCCCATTCCCACTAAAACCGGTTTATCTTCCAGCATTTTTAAGGTTTTAGCAGAATATACCAAAGATCATCCCAATAGAACTCCCCGCATTCAGCCCGGCCCTTTTCCGGTCGATCTTCCGCTTTTAAATACATTGCCTGCAAATACTTTGCGCATCACTTTAATCGGTCATTCCTCTTTATTGATCGAGATCGATGGAAAACATATTTTGACGGATCCGGTTTGGGTGAAACGTGCTTCGCCTTTTCAGTTTTTTGGCCCCGAACGTTTTTTCCCCGCACCGATTGCGTTGGAAGATCTGCCTCCAATTGATGCAATCATCATCTCCCACGATCATTTCGATCATTTGGATGAAGCAACTGTAAAAATACTCGGTAAAAGAAGCATTCCGTTTTTCTGCTCGCTTGGCGTTGGGAAGATTTTGAATGATTGGGGCATCAGCAAGAACCAAATTACAGAATTCGACTGGTGGCAGGAGAAAGAAATCTGGCCGGGCTTTACGCTCGCTGCTGCTCCGGCCCGGCATTTTTCTGGCAGGGGAATTACGAACAGAAATACCACGCTCTGGGCTTCCTACATTATCAAAGGCCCGAAACATAAAGTTT
>JAABUV010008814.1_pt1 | contig 10096 bp, 9 predicted proteins | sample 5559971 | NCBI WGS metagenome assembly JAABUV01 (sample SAMN10711881, study PRJNA513362) | rock metagenome | isolation source: Antarctica rocks | place: Antarctica: Victoria Land, Knobhead nord | collected 2015-12-19
GCGCCCCCCTCAAGGCCTGCAGCAACAGCCGCCCATGCCCCGCGCCCCGCGCGCCCGTGCCGGCCCGATCAGGCGGCGCGATGTGCGCGGTGGACTGATCCACGAGTACGACCGCGCGGCGGCCTAGCCCGGTACCCGGTGTCGGACGGGGTTTTCACACCAAACAGGCCCTTCGGGAACGCGGCGCGGGCGATCCAGGCGGTGTCGGCAGGGATGGGCGGGCGTGGCTTGGGCGACAGCATCACGAACCTCCTGACGGCGAGGCCACAACGACGACGCGGCGAGCCTACCAAGCCACCCCGTGCGATGCCCGCCCCACGCTGCAGGATTCCATAACATTCGCCAGCACTTACATCTGCGCCGCGTACTCACGGACTACGCGGCGTTCTTCAATCAGGCGCGCCCGCACTGGCCCCGTCCGGTGCCGAGATACGCTCGGCGGCCTCCTGCACGACTACTATCGCGAGGCGGCCTAGATCTTGCATCCCACGTCGGTTGAATTCTTGCACACTACGCGGTGGCGTTTGTAGGTGGGGGCGGGAGCGTGTTCTTTCATGCGCCGAGTATCGCATACCCGCCCGCCCGCAAGGCTCGCCAGTTACCTTGACAATACCCCGGAAGACCTGCCGCCCTTCGCGGTCGCGGCCGTTTCTCCGCGCCACAGCGGAGTCGCACCGCAGGCATGCCATTTCGCCCTCGCTCATCTGCCCCCTCCCCAGCCGCTCGCGATCACGAGCGCGGAGGATACCACACCCACCCCGACAACACGCATCACGATGCATTGATGCTTTCGTGTATTGACATCGCCATGCGCGCGTGGCACACTAGACCCGCAATGTACGTACAGGAGATGCGACGATGCACGATGAGGCGACTACCCCAACCACGCCGCCACAGACGAAGAATAACGACGAGAAATTCCGGACGACGGTGACGCTCACCGAGCAGGAGCTCACCTCGCTCGACGAGCTACGCGTACACTTCCGGCGCGTCGAGAAGCGCAAGGTCGATCAGTCGCAGCTTATTCGCGAGGCGATCCGCCACTATCATGACGGTATCCTGGCGCGATCGTAGGTGCGGGCACGGGCGCGACAGCGAGCACGCTGTCGTAGGATACGCTTTCGGGAGGGGATGATGACGGGACCGGTGACGATCGCGATCGCTAATGCGAAAGGTGGCTGCGCCAAGACGACCTCGGTGCTCCATCTGGCGGTGGCGTTCGCCGAGCGCGGGCTCGATGTCCTCGCGGTCGATGTCGATCCGCAGGGGACGTTGACACGCCAGCTTGGCATCACCATCCGTGGACAGGCCAGCGTGAAGGAGGTCTTGCTCGACGGTTTGCCGCTCGCGGATGCGGTCGTCGTTGCGCGCCCGCAACTCGCGGTCCTGGGGGCCGACCTGCGGCTGGCCTCGGCGGATCTCGACCTGGCCACTGCGGTCGGCGGCGACACCCGGCTGCGGCGCGCCCTGCGGAATGCCCCCTACGATATCATCTTGATCGATTGCCCGCCCGCGATCGGGAAGCTGACCGTGAACGCCCTCGTGGCCGCCGATGCCTTCATCGTTCCCCTCGAACCGTCGCAATACTCGCTCGAGGGTCTCGACATGCTGCAACCCACGGTGCGCGCCGTACGCGAGAACTACAGCCCCGAACTGGCCTTCCTCGGGCCGGTGCTGGTGATGGCCGAGCCCCGCACCACGGTGACCAAGGTGGTGCGCGAGCAACTCGAGCGCGACTGGGCCGAGCGATTCTTCCGCACCTTGATCCGCAAGAGCCAGCGGACCAAGGAGGTCGCGTTCACCAGGGATACCCTCTTCGACGGCGGCGAAACCACCACCACCGGCAACGATTACCTGGCCCTGGCCACGGAGATCGGCGAGCGTCTCAACCTGCCGCTTGCGGCCGAGACGGTGGCGGGGGTGGGCGCGTGAAAAAGAACCTCCGCGCCGCCCTCGCCGAACGCGGGGTCGAGCGCGCGACCTTCGAGGCCGCCCCGGTCCTGGCGCGACCCGGCGAGCGAGCGATGCCCGGCGCTCTGATGGTCGAACGCCGTCGCCTCCAGCCCGATCCCGAGCAGCCACGCAAGCACTTCGACGAGGCGAAGCTGGAGGATCTGGCCCAGTCGCTGCGCCAGGTCGGCATCCTGCAGCCGCTCCGGGTCCGCCCCGGCGAGGATGGGATCTACCTGATCGTCAACGGCGAGCGCCGCTGGCGCGCCGCGGCACTCGCCGACGTGAACGAATTACCGGTGGTGGTCCGCGACTCCCCTGCCGATCAGCTCGCCTTCGAGATGCTCGTCGAGAATCTCCAGCGCGAGAATCTCACCGACGAGGAGGAGGCGGGCGCGTACCGCATCCTGATCGGCCAGGGCTACACGGTCGAACAGATCGCCACCCGACTGGGCGTGAGCAAGTCGCGCGTGAGCCGCGACCACCGCGTTTTCAGCGCCGAAACCCTGGCCGAAGCGGTCGTGGCCGGGCGCATCACCAAGAGTCACGCGCAAGAACTCCTAGTGGCCCCGCTCGAATTCCAGGCCCCGCTCGTGGCGCAAGTCGCGGGCGCGCGCGAGGCGGGCAATGTCGTCCCGGTAACCGAATTGCGATCGATCGTGACCGACATGCGCGATGCGCTTGACGAGGGCCAGGAGGCCGAGAGCATTATGGAAAGTGTTGCGAGTCGCAACGCGTTCCGACCTCGTGGGGAGACCGTCGTGCGCGCGCATCTCCGTCGTCGCCCCGTCGACCGGGCGCTCGACGACACGATCGCGCGCATGGCGAGTCTGCTCGACACGTACCCGAGCGCGGTGCCCGACGCGGTGCGTGTCGTGCAACTCGACGCCCTGATCGAGCGCTATCGACGCTGGGTGGCGCGCAACGGCGTGGCCGAATGAACGATCCGCGATGTGCCCGACCGCGGGGGATACGGGCCGGGATGGCGGCCTGTCGTGCGAGCACACCCCGATGACGCCGAGTGAGCGCCCGCCCGTCTCGCTCGAGGGGTATGAGCAGCTCCTCGGCGACGTGCGTCAGATCCTGGCCACGGCGCGCGATCGGGCGTATCAGGCGATCGACAACCTCCGCGTGCAGGCGTACTGGCAGGTCGGCGAGCGCATCGTGCGCGAGGAGCTACGCCAGGTGGAGCGGGCGGAGTATGGCGAGCGCATCCTCGTTCGGCTGGCCGCCGATCTCGGCTTCGGGCGCAGCGACATCTACCGCATGCTCCGCTTCTACCGCGCCTATCCGGTCGTGACGGCGCTCGACCAGCGCCTGAGTTGGACGCACTACACCGTCCTCATCGATGTTACCGACCCCGGCGCACGCCGTTTCTACGAGGCGTCGGCGGTCCGCGAGGCCTGGAGCGTGCGCGAGCTGCGCGCGCAGATCCGGGACGACCGCTACGCGCGCAGCCTCGCCACGCCGGGCGGGGCGACTGTCGCGCCGCGGCTCCTCCCCGCCAGCGCCCCCGCCGACGTGTTCCGCGCGCTCTACGACATGGCATTGCCAGGGTTGTCGACGGACTTCTCCGCGGCGCAGCTCGAGCGCTCGCTGCGCGCCGATTTCGAGCGATTCCTCGCGGAGCTCGGCCCGGACTTCTACCTGCGCGGGACGCAGCAGCAGCTGATCATCGACGGGAGCTATCACGCGGTCGATCTGGAATTGTACCATCGCGGGATCCCCTGTATCGTGCTCGTCGATCTCAAGGTGGGGCCGTTCGAGGATCGCTACATCGGTCAGATGAACAAATACGTCAACTATTACCGGGAACGTGTCCCGTCCTACGCGTGGGAGCGCCCGGCGATCGGGCTGATCATCTGCGCCAGCGCGGGACGCGAGGAGGTCCGCTACGCGCTCGGCGGCCTCGAAGAGAAATTTTCGTCGCGGAATATCGCCGCAAACTCCCGAGCGAGAAGGCGATCGAACTGGGACTCGGGCTACCGCGCACCGCAACCACCCCCCGTCGTAAGCGGGGAGAACGACCGTGACCATAGGGGGGGATTGTGCCACCAGTGGTGGCACAATCCCCCCCTATGGTGGCAATACCACCATCTCACGTCCGCCAGGCCGACACATCGGTACCCGACAAATGGGTGCCCTTGCCAGCGTTCTCAGCGGGTGGCACAATACCGTTGGATGTACGTACGCCGCCAAGGCGACCGAGACCACGGGCGACGATCTTTTGGCAAACGCCCTGACGGGCGCGCGGCGACGGCGGACAGAGCGCGCGATCGCCGGGCTCGATCCCAGCGCGATACGACCCGGCGGCGAAGCGGCATTATGGAAAGTGTTGCGACTCGCAACATGGGTGGCCAGGACCACAGGGGGTGAGAGGAGCATGGTGGCTGACGGCACGATCGCACTCCCCCCCTTCAATCCCGCCCTGTGGGTGGAACATGCCACCCGGCAGATCGATCTGGCCGAGGGGAGCCGCGGTCTACTCGCCGCGCTCACCGCACCCGAGACCTGGCAGGTGGGGGTCGACCGCGATGCCCAGCATCGCGACGTCCTGCAGAGGCTGGCGAGCGTGCTGCGCGCCGATACCCCCCTTTTCCTGCTCACCGCCGCGTTCATCGCCCCCTGGCTCCTCGACGCCCTGGCCGACGATGAGACGGGAGAGACGCACGCAACCCCCGTGCAGGAACGGCTCGTCGCGCTCCTCGAGTATCGCTACGGGCGGGTATCGTCGCCCGATTACGATCCCTGGAACGGGCTGGCGGAGTGGCTCTGGTCGCATCAGCATGCCTGGGCCGTCGCCGCGATGCAACGCGAACTCGGTCGCGACACCGTCCGGGCCATGCCCGACCACGAATACCGGCGCCTGATCGCCAACTACGTCGCGCGCAGCGGCGAGGGCGAGCTACGCGACCGGGCGAGTCAGCTGCTGATCACCTATGCGCAGGAGCTGTCTAAGGTCGTGGTCGATGCGCTCGATCTTGCCACCATCACCCCGGGCCGCCGTCGCTTGTTGCTTGGTCACGTACCGCTCCGGGATCCCGCCGCGCTGCTCCCCCCGAGCACGGTGGCACCCCCGATCTCCCGCGGGGTCGTCGCCCCGCTCCTGCGCGACAACCATCTCGCCGTCATCGGTGCCGACCATTACCATGCCCTACGCGAGGCCATCTACAAGAACACGTTCCGACGCGTCGACGGACAACCGTGGCCAACCGCATTGCTGCAGATGGGCGATGGCCTGGGCGAGGCGCAGTTGCGCCCGCCCGCCGCCGATGGCCAGGCGATCTTGCCGCCGGAGCAGCTCGATCTTTGGGCCGAGGCGATGTGGCGACAGCGCGAGGAACTCTCCGATCTCGACGCCGATGTGCTGGACGAGCTGTGCGCCCTCTTCCTCTATCAAGCGCGGACCACCACCGATCGCGCGGTCGCGGATATCGACGGCCTTCTCGCGATGCGCGGTATCCGAGAACGCCACCGCGGCAACGGCAAGCGCAGCGGCTACGAGCCCGAGCAACGCGCCGAGATGCAGCGCGCGGTGGCCCGGATCCAGAACATCTGGATCAACATCGCCACCGAGCGGGACCTCGACGATCCCGCGACGACGCGCGTCTTCCAGAGTCGCCTGTTCACGATGACGGAGCGCGTCGGTCAGCTCAACTTGCAGGGGGATCTCGACATCGATCGCTTCGTGTACCGCCCGGGCGACCTCTTCGCCAACTACCTCCTCGGGCCGGGTGCCAAGACCACGCTCCTCTCGGCGCGCGCGCTGAAATACGACCCCTACCGGCAGCAACTCGAGAAACGTCTGGCGCGCTTCTTTAGCTGGCAGTGGGTCGCGCCCAACGATGAGCCGGCGACCCGCCCGGGCGCTCGGCGTGGGCCGAACTGGCGGGCATTCCAGATCGGGACCCTACTCGATGCGGCGGCGAAGAGCATCGATCGCGCGCGACCGGCAGTCACCCGCGAGCGCCTGGAGCATTGTCTCGATACCCTCCTAGCCGACGAGGTGATCGGGGCCTGGCAATACCAGGATTGGGATGAGGATCTGTCCCGGCGGCATGGTTGGGCCGAGAGCTGGCGCGCGAGTTCGATCCTCGTCGCCCCGCCCCAGGCGGTGGTGGCGGGGATCCTCCGGGCGGAAGCAACCTCGGCGTTGTCCGGCGCGACTATGGTAGCGCCAGCACCCGACAATCTCGCCGCCTCGATCAAGGCCCAACGACTGGCGCTCGGTCTCAACCAGCGCGAAGCCGCCGCCGCGCTGGCGATCTCCCAGGGGCATTACAGCAAGCTGGAACGCGGCGCGCTCGCCGACCACACCCCCACTGCCGCCTTCCGCGAACGCCTCGCCGTCTGGCTCGCGAAGCCCGCCACTTAAACCCATCCCACGCCGATGCATCGATGCATCAAATGGCGGGTCATGCCAGCGGAAATTCGCGACCGATGCATCGCATGCATCAAATGGCGGGTTATCCGTGCGGAAACATCCGAGTCGGTGATGCATCGGATGCATGATCTGGTGGGTCATCCGCGCACGAACGCGGCTTTCCGGCGATGCATCGATGCATCGCCCGGAGGGTTATCCCGCCGCATTGGGCGGATCATCGCGATGCATTTCCCGACGCCGACACCTCAATTTCGGCGCATGGCGGCGCGGATCGACGCCTCGACGGCGTGCGTGGTGATGCATCACCGCGCGTCGCCACACACGCCGTCTGGTTCAGCCTCGTACGAGCCGGATCGTACAATAGGAGCGTGTGTGTCATCACGCGACATATGCACCAAGGATCGGGCATGAGGGATGGTGGGGATGCGCGGACGGATGCAGCGCGGGACCAGCGAGCATGGCGATAGTGCCCCGAGCGGTGCACACGATATCGATCCCGTCGCGCCGCCGACGATCCGGAAAGGGCAATCGTGACCGCGTTGCCGCCGCTCCCGGCAAGCAATGTCCTTCTTGGCGGACGCACTCTCCTGCTCCTGCCAACGCTCGTCGGTATGGTCGGGCTCAACGAAGCGATCGTCCTGCAACAGGTTCGGTATCGCCTCGGCGACGATTTGCGGCCGCATGTGCACGATGGCAAGCGTTGGACCCGCGACCCGCTCGAGCGCTGGCGCGAGCGCGATTTCCCCTTCTGGGAGATCGACACGCTTCGCCGCGCCTTCCAATCGCTTGAGGCGTGCGGGCTCCTGCACTCCGCACAATTCGACAAGCACCTGCGCGATCGCACCAAGTCCTACACGATCGATTTCGATGCGCTCGCCGCGCGCGAGCGCGACTATCGCGCGGCCCGTGCCGGCACCACGCCACCACGAGGGCGGACCACCGCGCGCGGACGCCGCGATGGTCCGCAGAGCGGCGATCGCGCGATTGAGGCGGTCTCGCTACCACCGCTCCCGGCCAGCGATCTCCTGATTGACGAACCCCCGTTGGTCATCGTCGTCAATCTCGCGATCGCGATTGGCCTGGACGAGGCCCTGATCCTGCAGCAAATGCGCTACTGGCTCGCCGATGAACGTCGTCCCTATGTGCGCGATGGGCGACGCTGGGTCTGCCCGCGCGAGGTCGGACTCCTCGCGCCCCTCGCGTTCCGATCCCCAAAAACCCTCGCCCGCGCGCTGCGTCGACTCGAACAATTGCAACTTATCGACTCTTCGGAACGGTACAACCGACTCCCGGGCGATCGCACCAAATGGTATAGCATCGACTTCGCGAGCGTCGCCATGCTTGCCGCCACACCAAAAGGACAAATTGCCGCTATCGAGTCGGACAAATTGCCGCTACCAGGAAACTCAGATTGCCGGATTCCAGCGGACCAGACTGCCAGTGCCGAAGGGACAAATCTGCCGGGTTCGAACGGGCCAGAATGCTTCGCACAACGGCCCATTTTGCTAGCATCTTTAAAGGATTCGGAGACTGATCCGGAGATTAAACGGAGAGAAGAACAACACGAACCTCAAGATGTTGTTGTTACGTTAACAGTCGATACCCATCTGCAAGAACTCCTCATCACACGTGGCATCACTCTCACAACAGCGCGCGCGCTGGCGCACGCGCACGCTGCCGGTATCGCCCGTCAGGTCGATATTTTCGACTGGCTTCGCGACGCCGACCGCGACGATCCGCGCCTCACCCCAGGGCGATTGCGGAAAATGATCGAGGAGGACTGGGCAGCACCACCGCACTATGTGCCCCGCCACGAGCGTGAGGCACAGGCGGCGGCCGCACATGCACGAGCGCGGCGTATCGAGGCGGAGGGCGAAGCGGCGGCGCTCGTGCACTGGGAACGCGCCGCCGCCGCGCAGCAGCGACGGCAGCTCGTGCTGGAGCAACTCGGATTGCGCGAGGAAGACCAGGGGGTGTGGGCCACCCTGATCGCCGGTGCCGCCGATTACCCACCATTCCTCCGCACGGCCTTCTTCTACCCGCCCTCGCGCGAGTCGCCGGTCGCCGTGATCATCTTCCCCGATGCCACTGGTGCGGTACGCGCCAGAGCGCTGCCATTGCCGATCCGCCGACGCTTAGCGCGACGTATCGCCGACTGCACTAGGCTGCCGATGGTCGAACTTTGGCTGTGCGATCAGGCGGAAATCCGTGCGCTCCTGGATGCCCCGGACAAGGCGCTCGCCTCCGACGTGTGAGCCACACGGTGCCACCATCGCGATTTGGCGTACAGCGGGAGGGAGGCCGGTGGTGAAGCTCGAAAATAGGGGCCATGTCGCGCCGCGCGATTGGCCGCGATGATGATGTGGAAGCGCGGCACGGGTGCTGGTGCATGGGGAGGTTCTATTGGGTTGTGCGGTGACGGCTGAGGCGAGGGGTAGCTTGGGACAGCGTGGCCGAAGGGCGGTCCCAGGGGAACTATCGCGCCAGCAGATTGGCTGTCAACGTATCCCACGCGGATGCCACGGGCGATACCAGCGACGGGGTCGCGTCACCGACGGCCCGCCCGAACTCGTAGAAGCCGCGGCGGAGGTTGCGCACGAAGGCGTGCGACCGGCAGACCACTCGCGCCCCGGTACTATTAATTAAAGTCGAGCTGGCAGGGCTGCTGGGGAACGAGGGCGTGCTAAGGGACGGTGGCGTCGTTGGTCAGGCCAGCGCCGGGGTGCCGGTGACGGTCCGCCAGGTGGCGAAACGTTCGGCTCGGATCTGGCGGTAGGCTTCGGCGGTCAGGCGGTGGCGGCGCGGGCGGCAGTGGCTGGCGATCGGGCCGTAGGCGGCGAGGAAGCGCTGGGCGTGCCCCGGGTCCTTGAACCGCCGCATCCGCCGCTCGCGCTCCCTTGTTGGATGGTGGGAATTCTCGGCCCGGTTGTTCAGCCCCTTGTGCCGTCGGTGCTCGACACACGGGAGCACGTCGCGCAGCGCCGCCCCGTAGCTGGCCAGTTTGTCGGTGATCACCACCCGCGGCACATCCGCGAGGCCCTTGAGCAACTTCCGGCGGAAGCGCACGGCCGCGCGCTTGTCGCGCCGGGGCTGCACCAGGATGTCGAGCACGTTGCCGCCTTGGTCTACCGCCCGCCAGCGATCGTGCTGCGCGCCGTTGATGCTGACGAACACCTCGTCCAAGTGCCACTTATCGCCAGGGCGCGGGCGTCGTCGGCGCAATTCGTTCGCATCGGCCTGGCCGAATTTCTGGCACCATTGCCGGATCGTCTCGTATGTGACGATCACCCCGCGCTCGGCGAGCAGTTCCTCCACGTCGCGGTAGCTCAGCGCGAAGCGGAAGTAGCGCCAGACCCCATGGACGATGATCGCGGGCGGGAAGCGATGGCGCTTGTAGCTCGGAGCGGAAGCCTGTTCTTTCATGCGCCGGAGTATCGCATACCCAGTCGCCTCGTTACGTTGACTCTCTGTCAGGATAGAGTTGGCCTGGCGAGGCGAGCTGACCCTTAAGTTGAGCGGCCACGTGCCCTTGCATTGACCTGTCGCCCTCTCGCCGGGCCTCCGGGGCCTGACCTGATAGGAGCCGGTCGCTGCCGTGCGACCCCAGAGAGTCCTGTCGGCCTCGAGGCGCGTGCGGTGGTGACGGATCGGCAGGGAGGTAGCGATGATCACGATCGGCGTTGATGCGCACACCGATGAGGTGGTAGGTCAAGGGCTTGCGAGATTTCCTGCTGAACCTGGCGTGGGGTGCGCCCCGCCGGG
>JAABUV010008816.1_pt1 | contig 10093 bp, 10 predicted proteins | sample 5559971 | NCBI WGS metagenome assembly JAABUV01 (sample SAMN10711881, study PRJNA513362) | rock metagenome | isolation source: Antarctica rocks | place: Antarctica: Victoria Land, Knobhead nord | collected 2015-12-19
GGGCTGCCGTGGCGCTGCTGCGCTACCAGCGGCGGCACAAGCTCGCCGCGTACTGGTCTCACCGCAAGCGGCGGCTCCAGCGGCTTGCCGACCTGCACCCACCCTCACTTCTCGTTGTAATACTAGGGCTGGTGAATTATCGGCGCTGTGGGCCTGCGACTGCCTCCCCACTGCGGTGGGGACCCCGATGGCAGACCACCGCCGACTGCGGTCGGGTGTCACCCCTGGACGTGGCGCTCCGACGCATTCGTCCTGACACCGCAGTGTCCGTGGTCTGCCATGCGACCGCAGTCGCAGGTCAATGATATTGCCTGCATTATTTACGAAAAAAGAGGACATACATGAACGAAGATCAGGTCGTCATTTTTGAGCTAGCGGGGAACAGCTACGCCATCGATATCGCCGCGGTGCGCGAGATCATCCGCCCGCAGCCCGTTACCCCCGTGCCGCACGCGCCGTTCGCGGTGCGCGGCGTCATCAACCTGCGCAGCGCGATCGTGCCGGTCGTGGACCTGCGCCAACGCTGCGGCCTGCCGTCCGCCGAGGAGACGCCCGCGACGCGTATCGTCGTGGTGCAGGACGCGCAGCAGGGCGTGGGCCTGGTGGTGGACGCCGTGTCGGAGGTGACGACGATCGCGACCGACGCCATCGAACCTGTCGCCGGCGTGGTCCGCGGCGCGGAGGCGCAGCGCCTGTTGCGCGGGGTCGCCCGCCTCGACGATCACCTCGTCCTGCTGCTCGATCTCGCGCGCGTCATCGCCCTGGACGAGGCGGCGGATCTCGCCGCCATCGCGGTCGCCTAGGCGGATAGTAAGGATAACACACTCATGGGACAGCTCTCTTTCGACGCCGACGACGAGGAGTTGGCGCTCTTCCTGGCGGAGAATAACGACCATTTGCAGGCGCTCGACCAGCACATCGTGCAACTCGAGACACAGCCCGACGACCAGGCGCTGCTGCAGAGCATTTTCCGCTCCGCGCACACTATCAAGGGCGGGGCCGGGATGATCGGCCATGCGCGTATGGCCGCGCTCGCGCACGCCATGGAGAATGTGCTCGACGCTTTGCGCGCGCACACGCTCGTCGCGACGCCGGCCATCGTCGACGCGCTGCTGGCGGCGCTCGATGGGCTGCGCACGCTGAACGACGAGGTGATCAGCCGCGAGGAGAGCCCGCTGGTGATCGATGACATGTTGGCGGCGCTCGCGGACTGCCTCGTGGCTGGACCGGCGTCAACCACTGGGAGCGCGGGACGCTCGCTGCGCTGGCCGCCCGTCCCAAGCATCACAGGCGCGACGGCCGGGACGGGCGGCCAGCGCAGCGAGCGTCCCGCGCTCCCCAATAATGCCAGCGCCCTGGATGAGCCGACCTACACGGTCGCGGTGGCGGTGGACCCGGCGTGCGGCCTGTCGGCGGCGCGGACGCTACAGGCGTATCTCGAGTTGGCGCGCACGACGCGCGTCATCTCAGTGCGCCCGACGCCCGCGCAAATCGAGGCCGACGAATTGACGTGCACGCTCGACGCGGTCGTGGCGACCGGCGAGGCTCCGTCGCTGCTCGAACTCCGGCTGTCGGGCGTCCCCGATGTCCTCTCGGCCACCGTCGCGCTGGTAGGTGAGAGTGACTCGCCCGACCAGGAGACCGTGGCCGCTGAGACGTTGCGCGACACGGGCGGCGACACGAGCGATGACACGGCGCCCCCGCGGGATACGACGGCCCCGGTATCCATTGACGCCCCACCGGCTGGAGCGCCAGCCGTGGCCGGCGCTAAGCCCGTGGGAGGGGCGCCGCGGGCGGGCGGCGAGAAGACGGCGCAGGAAACGATCCGTATCTCCGTTAGCATCGTCGACGACCTCATGAACCTGGCGAGCGAGTTGGTGCTAGACCGTACACGGCTGGCCAGCCTACGCGCCCGGCTGCACGACGCCTATCCGGCGGACGCCACGATCGACGCCCTCGGCGACGCCGTCGCCCACCTCGACGGCGTCTGCGCCGACCTACAGGCGACCGTCATGAAGGCGCGTATGTTGCCGGTCGAGAACGTTTTCAACAAGTTCCCACGCCTGATCCGCGATCTGAGCGCACAGGTGGGCAAAAAGGTGTCCTTCACGATGCATGGCCAGGACACCGAGCTCGACCGCTCCGTCATCGAGCAACTCTCCGATCCGCTCGTCCACATGCTGCGCAACGCCGTCGACCATGGGTTGGAGACGCCCGAGGAGCGCCGCGCGGCCGGCAAGAGCGAAGCGGGCGCGGTGACACTCTCCGCGGCGCCGCGGGAGAGCAGCATTCTGATCACGATCCAGGATGATGGGCGGGGTATCGACGGCGAGAAGATGAAGGCTGGCGCGGTGGAGAAGGGTTTCATCACGGCGGAGGAAGCCGCCGCTTTGACGCCGCGTGAGGCCGTCGAACTCGTGTTCGCGGCGGGGTTGTCCACGGCGCGGCGGATCACCGACATCAGCGGGCGCGGCGTGGGCATGGATATCGTCAAGGCGACGCTGGAGCGCATGGGCGGCCACGTCGCCATCGAGACGGTCGTGGGGCAACGGACCACGTTCCTCATCACCCTGCCGCTCACGCTGGCGATCATGCAGGCGCTGCTCGTGTCGGTCGACGACTCCGTGTATGCCCTGCCCTTGACGACGGTGACGGAGATATTGACGCTCCCGACGGCGGCGATCCAGACGTTGCAGGGGACCGACGTCACGGTGGTGCGTGGGACGATCCTGCCTATCGTGCGGCTGCGTGACTATTACGGGCGTGCGCCGACCGCGCCGGCCGCGACCTGCCATGTGGTGGCGACGCGCGTCGACGGCCAGCCACTAGGCTTGATGGTCGACCACTTCATCGGGGAGCAGGAGATCGTGATGAAACCGCTCGGGACGGCGCTGGGTCCGCTGACCGGCCTTGCCGGCGCGACGATCCTCGGCGACGGGCGTATTGGGCTCCTCGTCGACGTAGCCGCCCTCAAAGAGTGGCGCCCCAGTTATGCGTTGAGCGCCTAGTGTTATCACAGAGGGGTTATTTTGCAGCGAGGCGTATCTACTGGGAGCGCCGGCATCCTGCCGGCCTACGGTTGCGCGGACGGCGCTTGCCAGCGGCGAATCGGTCGCCTGCGACGGCAAGCCGGCAGGATGCTGGCGCTCCCAGTAGATACGCCCGCCACCATCGCGCTGGTCATGAATAATCGGCTAGGGACCTGTGGCGCTACGGAGAACAGAGCTAGCGGAGACAGATTAGGAGGAAGGAGTCGAGATGAAAGCGGACATTATCCAGGCGTTCATTGGGGCGGCGCGCGAGGTGCTTATCCAGGAGGTGGGCGAGCCCATCGAGGCGGCTCGTCCCAAGCTGCAAGGCGGCCCGTACGAGCCCGGCGACGTCACGGTCATTATCGGGCTGGCGGGCGACATCCAGGGCGCGGTCATCATGAGTATGGGTCTGCGCACCGCGCTGGCGTATGTGGCGCACATTATGGGTGAGGCGGGCGAGGAACTCGACGATCTCGGCGTGAGCGGCATCGGCGAGTTGGCCAATGTGATCGCGGGGCGCGCGGGCGCCGCATTGGGAGAGAAAGGGCACGAGGTCGCGATCGCGCCCCCGGCGATCATGGTGGGACGTGGGAGCAAGCTGTCGACGATGGCGGCCCTACGCATGCTGGTCCCGATCGAGACACCGGTGGGCCTGATCGAACTTCAGCTCGCCGCGAAGTAATGATGACCGATAACCGGCAACGATAGATAACCGGCAACGATAGATAACCGACAACGATAGATAACTGACAACGATAGATAACTGACGACGACCGAGGAGACGAAGAAAGATGGCGACGTTTTTGGTGGTGGACGATGCGGCGTTCATGCGCATGCGCTGCGTCAAATTGTTGAAAGAGAATGGCTACGAGACCATCGAGGCGGAGAACGGCCAGCAGGCGGTCGCCGCGTACAAGGCGTCACGGCCCGATGCGGTGTTGATGGATATCACCATGCCCGAGATGGATGGCCTGGAGGCGCTGCGCGCGATCATGGCGCACGACCCGAGCGCGCGCGTGGCCATGGTGACGGCGCTCGGACAACAGGCGATGGTGATGGAAGCGCTGCAGGCGGGGGCGCGTGACTTCGTGGTCAAGCCGTTCCAAGCCCCGCGCGTACTCGAAGCAGCCCACAAGCTGCTCGCCGCCTAAGTAAGTGGATGAGATATGGATCGTCCACTACGTGTGCTAATCGTCGATGATTCCGCCTTGATGCGCCACCGTTTGAGCGGCATCATCGATGCGGCTCCTGGGTATGAGGTCGCCGGCCGCGCCGCCAATGGCGAGGAGTGCCTCGCCCAACTTCCGGCGCTCCGACCCGACGTGGTGACACTCGATGTCGAGATGCCGGGGATGGACGGCCTGACGACGCTGCGCCACATTATGGCGACGCGTCCCACTCCGACGATCATGGTCAGTAGCCTCACCGAGTCGGGCGCGCGCACGACCCTCGAGGCGCTGTCTTTGGGCGCCATCGACTATCTGACCAAGCCAACGTCTGGCAAACTCGACATGGCATCGACCTTTCGCGACGAGTTGCTGCGCAAACTGACGATGGCCGCGGCGGCGCGCCTCCCGCGCGTCCCCAGCGTCGTCCCTAGCAAGCCACGTCCGGGACTCGTCGTGCCGCGGCCGCCCGTTCCCATTGGGGCAAGGGGACGCGCACGCGCGCTAGTCGTCATTGGGAGTTCTACCGGAGGTCCCCAGGCCCTGGACCACCTGTTCGGCAGCCTCTCGCCGGACCTAGCCGCGACGTTCCTGGTCGTCCAGCATATGCCGCCGCTGTTCACGCGGTCGTTAGCGGCGCGTCTGGGGCGGCGGAATGGCATGTCCGTCCGCGAAGGCGAGGAGGGCGATGAGCTTGCGCCGGGTCAAGTGTTGGTCGCGCCGGGCGGATCGCACCTGACGATCGGGCGCGATCACCGCGTCCATCTCGACGATGGGCCGTCTATCCACGGTGTGCGGCCGGCCATCGACCGTACGCTGGGCTCCATCGCGGAGAACTGGCGCGGTCCCTGTATGGTGGTCATCCTCACCGGCATGGGCGTCGACGGAGCGGCGGGGGCAAAGGCGCTACGCGGCCGTGGGGCGGATGTGGTGGCGCAGGATGAAGAAACGTCGGTCGTGTATGGTATGCCGCGCGCGGTCGTCGAGGCGCGCGCCGCGTCCTCTGTCCTCCCGCTCGAAGGCATCGCGCCCGCGATCGAGCGCTGGGCCGCGGCCAGGGCCATGTATAGTCCAGAGGCGTCGTGACGCATCACCTGGACGACGTCCATATGTGGCGGCCGCGCTAGCGCCTGGACTTCGTCCATATGTGGCGGCCGCGCTAGCGCAATGTAGTGACCGACAAAGGTGATCAGGAGCCTTCCAGCAATTCCTTGAGATGTCCCTGCTGCGTCTCGACCTGCTTCCTGATGGCGGGTGTCAGCATCGCGGCGCCGAAGCGCGCGACGCCGGCCGGTTCGCCCTCCACGACGACGTCGACGCGCGTGCCCTCGGCCACGGGCTCGAAGGTGTACGTGCCCGTGGCCAGGAACGGCCCCGAGAGCGTCTTAGCCGCGAAGACGCGATCTTGTTCGTAGGCCGTGACCTCGTGATTCGCGTCGACGGCGCGCCCCACTATCGTGCCCTCCAACCGGAAGATCGTGCCCAGGCCCACTGGCCCCGACGATGTAACGTACGCCACGCGGGCCGTCTTGTTCCAGCGCGGCCAGCCTGCCACGTCGCTCACGACCGCGAACACATCCTCCACCGGACGGCGTATGACCGTGCTATGTTCTATGCGCATCATCTCAGGTTATCCTACGTGTCTTGCTTGGCGCGCCGACGATCACAACGCGGTTCCTCGATATAATGCCTGAATAGGAATGCCCATATCGACGCTCGCCAGATACACCGCTTGGCCGGAGCCGTACGTCGTGGCGGCCCACAATCCGTCCGCGTTGCGCGTGCGTACCTCGACCCCGACGCGCTCCGTTTCGATCAACATATACTCCGTGAGAGTGTCGCGGCCTCTATATAGATCGAACTTTGTTCCTCGATCGTGTTTCTCTGTCGAGTCTGAGAGCACTTCGACGATCAGACGCGGATCGCTGATGTAGTCGGACAACTCGTCGGCGACATCGCGCGGATCGCACGTCACGGTCGCGTCGGCGTAGACATAATCCTTGTCGTTCGCCAAGCGCACTTTCATGTTCATAGAGAAGACCTGACACGCATTACCTTCCAGATGATCCTCCAGCAGCCGCGTGATCGTGCGCGCGATCCGATCATGGCGCTGCGTCCCGCCAGCCATCGCATAGACGTAGCCGTCGATGAGCTCGTGACGGATGGGTGACTGACGCTCCATCTCCAGATATTGCTCGGCCGTCCAAAGCGGCCCATGGACACGTTCCGCGATCATTCTATTCTCCCAGCTTGCTAGCCCCGCAATGCGTCGAACGGACCTCGTCAAGAGTCTTGATAATGTCGTCCCCGTGAAAAGGCGGGCGCGTGCCTAACTCGGCAAGCCATTGGCGTTGCGAGGGCACGGCGAGGTCGCGCCGGATCAACGTCAGAAGGTAGTCGCTGACTGTCATGCCCTCCTCCTCGGCTCGTTGCCACACGGCCTCGTGGAGATCCGGTGGGGATCCGCTGGAACATTTTTGCCGTGCAACGCTCCCATACGGCGAGTATAGCATGCCTCCAGCATGCTCCCAGCAATAATAGCGTGCGGTCAGGGCTATTTTTAGTTCTCGCTCACCGCGTCAAGGGTCGCGGTGAGCGGCAGGTGATACGGAGGGCGGCTCCCCTCTCCCACGGTTAGGGAGAGGGGGCGGGGGTGAGGGTCTCGGTGTCAAGACACAGCCTGGGGCTCCGCGTCCATGGCATGGGTCGCGGCCGTTGGCAGCTCTTCGATTGGCAGGTGGCAGAGCGTGAGATGCCCCCCGGCCACGGTGCGCAGCGGCGGGAACTCCGTGTCGCAGATGGGGCCGATGTGGCGGTGGCAGCGTCCCTTGAAGGGGCAGCCGACGCCGTCGCTGGCTTCCGTGCGCGTTTCGCTCTCCAGCGCCAGCCGTGTCCGTGGCGCGTCGGGATCGGGTCGGGGGATCGACGTGAGCAGTAGTTCGGTATACGGGTGGTTGGGACCGCTGAAGACCTGATCGGTCGTGCCCGTTTCGACGATGTTGCCGCGGTACATCACCACGATGCGGTCGGCCAGGTACTGGACAACTTCCAGGTCGTGCGAGATAAACAGGTACGCCGTCCCCCAGCGCGCCTGCAGGTCCTGCAACAGATTGAGCACCGTCGCCTGGACCGAGACGTCCAGGCCGGACACAGGCTCGTCGCAAAGCACCAGCTTGGTGCGTGTGGCGAAGGCGCGCGCGATGGCGACACGTTGCTTTTCGCCGCCGCTTAATTGAGCGGGGTAGCGGTCCATGTAGCCCTCGTCCAGGTTCACGGAGCGAAGGAGGTCGCGCGCGGCGGCGTCGGCTTCTCTCCGTCCCATGCGATTGAGGAGGCGGATCGGCCGCGTCAGGATGGTGCGGATTGTTTGCCGCGGGTTGAGCGACATGTCGGGGTTCTGGAACACCATCTGCAGGTCGCGCAGCGTGTCGGGCCCCCGGTTTCCGACGTGCAAGGGCAGGTCGCGCGCCTTGAACGTGATGCGCCCTCTATCGGCGGCGGTCAGCCCAAGGATGCAGCGCGCCAGCGTCGTCTTGCCGCTCCCGCTCTCACCCACCAGCCCAATGGTCGCGCCGTCGCCCAGGCTCATGTTGACGCTGTTGAGGACCCGCACATTATGGTCGGCGCCGCGCCCGAACGACTTGATGATGTCCTGAACCCGCAGCAGTGGCTCCTCGGCGGAGCCGCTGCCGGCGAGCACAGGCGCAACGGCCGCGTGACCGTTCGCCGCGTGACCGTTGCGCGACGGACCCGTCGCGACATGCACCTCCGGCCAGTAGAAGCAGCGCGCCTGGTGGCCGGGGTTCGTCTCGACGAGATCGGGGTGGCTCTCCGTGCAGTTCGCGTGGGCGTAGCGGCAGCGCGGTTGGAAGACGCAACCGGGCGGCAGGTTGGTCAGCCGTGGCAAGCGGCCGGGGATCGGGGTGAGCGGTTGGCGCGTGTGACCCATACCGCCGCCTACGCCATCGCTGACGCCACGCGCTGGCAAGCATTCCAGCAGCCCGGCGGTGTAGGGATGATGCGGAGCGTGAAAGATGTCGCGTAACGTCGCCTCCTCGAGCATCTCTCCCGCGTAGAAGACGGCGATGCGCTCGCAGATGCGCGTGATGACGGCGAGATCATGGGCGACGAAGATCAGAGAGGTACCAAAATCGCGTCGCAACTCCTCCAACAACTCCAGGACGGCCGCCTGTGTCGTCACGTCAAGGGCCGTGGTCGGCTCGTCGAGGATGAGTAGGTCGGGATGCATGGCCAGAGCCATGGCGATGACGACGCGCTGCTGCATGCCGCCGCTGGCTTGGTGCGGGTAGAGCTTGGCCGTCCCGGCCGGATCGGTCATACGCACACGTTCGAGCATCTCCACGGCCTGGCGATAGGCGTCCCGCGCGGAGACACGGGTATGCGTCATGAATACTTCGGCGACTTGATCGCCGATCGGGATGGATGGGTTGAGCGCCGCCTGCGGCTGCTGGTAGACCATGGCGATGCGTTCGCCGCGCAAGGCGCGCATCTCCTGCTCCGATTTGCGGAGTATGTCTTCGCCTTTGAACAGGATGCTGCCGGACTCGATATGCCCGTTGGCGCCGAGGTAGCGCATGATGGCAAAGGCGAGCGTACTTTTCCCCGAGCCGCTCTCACCGATGATCCCGTACGCTTCGCCCTGTTTGAGGGTCAGAGACACGTTGCGCAGCGCGGGGATAGCGGTACGGCCCTGCCGGTAGGTGACAGAGAGGTTCCGGATCTCGAGCAATGTATCGGCGTTCATGAGGCGTCCTGTACGGCTACGGCGTCGACCGCCGTGGCCCCTGTGACTACGCGATCCAGGTTGACCGGCGCGGTCTCGCCGCGGCGCTGATCCAGGGCCGTGACCAGTTGCTTCACGCCATCGGAGACCAGGTTGATGCTGATTACAAGGGAGGAGATCGCCAGGGCCGGGAAGATGATCATCCAGGGCGCCTGGGTGGCGTAGTTCTGTCCGTCGTAGACCATCACACCCCAGTCGGGCGTTGGCGGCTGGACGCCCACGCCGAGGAAGCCAAGCGATGCGATGAGGAAGATGGCGTAGCCGACCCGGATCGCGCCCTCCACCGCCAGCACGCCCAACAGGTTGGGGACCAACTCCCGCAGCATGATCGACGGCCCCTTTTCGCCGCGTAGCTTGGCCGCCGCGATAAACTCGCGCCCGGCCAGGGGTAAGACGGCGCTGCGCACAACGCGCGCCACCAGTGGTGTGAACACGATCACGGTGGACAGAAAGAGCCCGATGCTGCTCGGTCCTAGCATGGCCAGGATCAGCAGGGCCAGAAAAATCGCGGGGAGCGCCATCGCTGCGTCGGCCAGGCGCATCAACACCTCGTCGACGATACCACCGTAGTAGCCGGCGCAGAGCGCGATCACCGTCCCGCAGATCAGGGAAGCCAGCGTCGACAGCACGGCTAGCAACAGGACCGTCTGACTACCGTACAGCACCCGGCTGAACACATCGCGCCCGAAGTTATCCTTACCAAATAGATGCTGGAGTGACGGTGCCGCCATGATGTAGTCGCCCTGCTTGTAGCTGTAGGGCGCGATGACCGGCGCGAAGATGGCGATGAGCACCCAGGCCAGTATCACCGCCGCCCCAATCGCGGCCAGCGGCTGCGCCCGCGCCTGCCTCCACCACCAGGCCGCGTTCCCACTCCGACGGCGTGGGCGCACGCCGGTAGGACGAACACCCATGTGGGGCGTGCGGGGCTTCTGCGTAAGGTTCATAGGTCACCTTGCTCTCGAGTTGCCAGTTGCCAGTTGCCAGTTGCCAGTTGCCAGTTGCCAGTTGCCAGTTGCCAGTTGCCAGTTGCCAGTTGCCAGTTGCCAGTTGCCAGTTGCCAGTTGCCAGTTGCCAGTTGCCAGTTGCCA
>JAABUV010008825.1_pt1 | contig 10087 bp, 5 predicted proteins | sample 5559971 | NCBI WGS metagenome assembly JAABUV01 (sample SAMN10711881, study PRJNA513362) | rock metagenome | isolation source: Antarctica rocks | place: Antarctica: Victoria Land, Knobhead nord | collected 2015-12-19
AGTTAAAGAATATTTATTAAATAAAAGATTAAAGTAGTAGATATAAAGATATAATAATAAATAGAAATTAATTAATTAATAATATATAATTAGTAATATTTAAATTTTAGTTAAAATTAGAATTAAAATTAAAATTTATAAGTATAATAAGTTATTTAAAGGGATATAAGATTTAATCTAACATTATTATTCCAAGGAGTGCGCGTGCACCCCGGAGTGTCTAAGGATCCTATTGGTCGGATCCGCTTAGTCATACTACACTACCTGTCAGCTCCGTACCTGTTAACTCCATGTTTGTATGCAGTCCTAACAGGCCTATAAGATAGTTGGGGAGTAATACGATTTATAGAGTATGCAGCTGTTCTACAGTCGTAATGTTCAGGCTTAGCAAAAACTTCTATGGTTTTGATCCTGTATACAGTCCATGTCTCTATATATTATAGGTTTGCAGTCCTATATACAGACGAAAAGATATCGCTTGATTATCCTGATCATGCGCTTTTATTTCTATCGATTAGGTGTTGGTTTTGGATTTGCAGCTGTTCTACGGTCGCAATTTTCAGGCTTGGCAAAAACTTCGGTGGTTTGGATCCTGCATGCAGTCCATATCTCCATATGTTCTAGGTTTGCAGTCATATATATAGACGATTCTCCTGATCATGCGGTTTTATTTCTATCGATCAGGTGTTGGTTTTAGATTTGGGGTTAGGAATTGGATTTGCAGCTGTTCTACGGTCGTAATATCCAGGATCCTGCATGCAGTCCATATCTCCATACGTTGTAGGTTTGCAGTCATATATATAGACGATTTTCTTGATCATGCGCTTTTATTTCTATTGATTGGGTGTTAGGGTTAAAGATTGGGAGCTGTTCTACGGTCGCAATATTCAGGATCCTGCATGCAGTCCATATCTCCATACGTTATAGGCTCACAAACATAGAAGGAGGACATTGCTTATATTGAAAGCAGCCATCCTACGCGTACGTACATGAATTGGCCCTACGACCAGCACCACCAACGCCACCTGCACCTGCATGCAGTGCCCTTATACCTCATGGGAGATATATGTCTCCCCATCCTCCGCCACGAAAAAGCGCCCACCACGAACCTGATGCCCCACCAAGGGGGTAGCACTCCCAACGCCAGCAGCACGAGCACGGTTCTTCGCACGTCTGCTTGCAGCCTCCACCAATGGTGACTCTGCCCGCCGCTTGCGTGCAGTCCCATCCCCCTCCGAGTCCTCCGAATCCTCCATAGCCGCCAACATCGGCATGATATGGCTGTCCACTTCCCCCTTTGTCATTCCTGAGAACGCCGGCAGATAGTCAATGTTGTCATGGCTGCATGCGGTCTTCTTGACGTCGTAGTTGCCCCCATGCACAACGCTTCCTGCAATATCCACCTTTGCGATACGCCGATTGATGCGATTTCTCACATCGCGAGACCCATACACAGCATTGCTTGCCACGCCTGCATGCAGTCCCGAGAGGGACCACGAACCAAGCAGAATGCCCTTGGGCTTCAAACGCTGCTTGCTGGCGGAGGGAGGATTGCGCGAGCTGGGGGCGGCGGACTGCCTGGGGCGGGGATGACGGGGGGTTCTGGGAGTAGGGAGAGGGAGATTGGCACTGCTAGCAGCCGCGTCCTCGTCGTCAGTATCGAAGAAGAAGGGATTGCTGGAAGTGCCAACACCACCCCCGCCAATATCACGGTCGACATCGTATTCATCCTGGACTTCGACGACATCTGGGATATGATAGGAGGCCGGGACTGCATGCAGCGCCTCAGCATATGAAAAAAAGGCCAGATTAAAACATACCGGTGCGATCCTCCCTCGGAAGCTGTACCTCTTCGCTGCCCACGGCAGCGAATGGGTTCCAAACCTGGAAAGAGCGGCGACTCCATGCAGTGCGGACCTTGTTAAAGTTGGCGGCGCCTTTATCCAGAAGAATCCCCTTTGCCTCATTGACCTGGGCCCACGTAGGCACGCGCGGCCCACTGCTAGCAGGCATGACACCCTCGCCACGCAAGAACACATGTGGCATCACCCGAGTACGAAAATGAGAACGAACACCACGCATCGAGAGCTGCATATCATCTGCATGCAAGCCCAAAACAGCGAAGACATCCATTTCGATCTGATCGGCGAAGTAGGCGCCGTTACCATTGACAGGAGTAAAAGAAGCCATATGAACGATAACTGATAAGTGAGAAATACGACTGCGTGCAGCGTTAGAGTGATAGATTGAGGAGAGTAATCCGATGAGAGATATGCGACTGCGTGCAGTAATGAAGATATGTAGCAACGACGATGCAAGACTAGAACGATGTTGATAAAAGAAGAAGAAGTCAGGAAGGACGAGGAAGAAGAAGTGAGAGGTAGGTAACCCTGGCGCTAACTGCATGCAGGGTTCAATTGAAAATATAGTGAAGTGAGTGATCTTCTGAATAGCTTCAATTCACTTCGCCTTGGCATTGCATGCAGCCCACCTCAGTACAAAAAACGAAGGGTTACGAAGCAGCTATACATAGGCATTCTATGCGATCGACCCAAATACACGCCATACGTAGAGCGTTGGAGCCCTTTACGCTCCCAAAGACCTTGCTACCCTTTCCGAGCCATCGTAGGTAAAGTGGATGTCTGTCTGGTACTGCATGCGACGAGAGATCAGGACCTCCAAGTGCTTGTACCAGCTCCACACCATGCAGTCGATCTTCGTGTACGGCTACCCAGCAGCAGTGCCATACAAACCAGGGGTATTGACAGCCGCCTTTACCTTTACGCTTACAGATCGCTAGGGGTTGACCGCACCCAAAGCATCCGATACCATTCTCGAAATTGATTGAGCGGCGAAATTTACCCAAGGACTCCGAGTACTGCCCTTGCATGCAGTCTGCATGTGGAAATGATGTTCGCTGACGAGACCGAAAGGAACAAAGAATGCATGCTCGACCCCATGCGGCCAACCGTTGCTCATACAAGGCCTGCGCCTCCGCATCCTTCATAGTCGCGAGACGGCTCATATGGGTGGCCATGTCCCAAGCGTCTATATGATGTGTAGTAGCTCCTACAGCTGCCTCGACAGGACTGCATGGAGTCGACATCACCTCTATAGTCTCTGTATTAAGCGTCGTGCTTACTTTATTCTCGCTGGACATCTCATCATCAGAGTCGGATGTTGTAGGAGATGGATCTTTGGATTTATCCTCTAGACGTTGCATGCGGTGAGCCTGAGATAACCCTAGTCCCTGCTGCTCTGAACGGTGTATAGGGTGAGCCTGAGACATACCTAGTCGCCGTTGGGGCCGACTGCAATTGCCACACGTAGCTCGCTCTATACCATCTGTATCGCTGCATGCAATACCATACCGTCCCCCCAGAAAGCCGTCAAGGTAGAATGTCAGCTTCTGGCGTAGGCAATGACGTGATCGTAGGAACTCCTCCGCCTGTACGCAGTCTTCTTGCAGGAAATCGCTTCGATATCGACGATCCCAGTCAACCGACCACTTAGGTGGCAGGATCGTCAAGCAGATTGCATGCAGTCCATCTCTACCTGCACGGCCTGTCTCCTGACCGTATGCAACCAAGCCTGACGGAGCGTCGATATGTACAACACGCCTGATGGAGGGATAATCTAACCCGGCGCCAAGGGCAGTGGTTGTTACTAGACACGATGAACTGGTCCCCTGACTCCATGCAGTTACTAGCGAAACCCGATCAGTGGAGTTTAGGCCAGCATGATAGAAGTCGCAATGAAGACGTTCGGCTAGTAGTCCACCAATTTTCTTAGAACGAACAAAGTAGAGACTGCGTGCAGACGTTTGGGTGCCTATACGCTGCCATCTCCGAAGGTCCTCTAAATAGACCGTTTCCGCTGCTGCGGCGAGCACATCATCCTGATCTAGAGGGTCTTTGATTCCTAGCGCTTGTAGGAAGCCTGTAGTTGACTGCACGCAGTACTCTAGATTCCGACGGTCGCTACTAACTCGATGGATAGTTGGATACGAAAGAAAGAGCGATTCTTTTAAGTCAAGCTCGCCGATAGGAGGGAGCGTCGCAGTCAGACAAATTAGAGGACATGGGATCTGACGGAGGATTGCTAGCAGTCCTAGGTGCTCCCGGTAATCTGAAGCCGTTAAGATCAAATGGGCTTCGTCAATCACTAGGCGATCTAAACGACCTAGGTCTGAAAGCTGCTTTGCGAAGGCATTAAATGAAGGAGTCACAGCAATCTCAACATCTACCAATACCAGGGATGGAACCGTATGCAGTCGATCTTGCATGCGGTCACCTGTACTATAATGCCAGTACGAGACTCCCAATTCAGTACACCGGCGTATGAGGTCCTGCCGTAGAGCTACCAGTGGCATAATCACGATAGTAACCTCGGCTGCGAAGATAACTGACATGACCATAAATAGTACCGACTTACCACTACCTGTCGGCATAATGATAATAATCTCCTGATGACTGCTCGCAAAGAGACGAAGAGCATCTCTCTGCATGGAGTCGCGTATGGTAGCATTCGATCCAAACAGCTTCTGAAGGCCTTGCTGTAGAATCGGCCATGTCCATAGCTGGCGACGAATATGAAGACGGCCTCCGGCGAGTAACCGTTTCGTCTGAGATGGTTGCTCTGCGGAGGCACTTACGGCTCGCTTGTGACTGCATGCAACCAGCTCCGGAGAGGGCATTTGACACATCTGATGCCATTGGCGGCTGACTTGGGCAAAGTCGGCTAGGAGAACATCCGTCATGAACGCAAAAGGGTATAACGAGTTACCGTAATGGGTTACACCTGTATCTAACGTATGAGCGGCCTGCAGCGAGTGAACATTGCTAGCAGTCAGAGATGTGTAGGGTCGCGCCTGAGAGTATTGATTCCATTCATCTCGATCTGAGTCGGAGTCGTCCTCGTGGTTCACTGCTTGCGCGTTGGGGTCGATATTATATACCTGACAAGCGACTCCTTGCAGTAGACGTCGGTCGAGCGCAATTGCGATATGTCGCCATTGACGTATTCTAATTGAGGTTCCTAGCAGTCGCCGCGTATATAGCTTCATTGTAGCCGATAACTGTTCAGGCGACCAGATCCCTTGCTCTCCCCTAAAGAGAAACCCTCGAGGCAAGGGAAGCTGCATGCAGTGGCTAAAGAGGTGGATAACGGGAAGGACATAGGTCAAGTAGCGTACGACTATATCGCCAACAGTCGGAGGTAGGAATCGGGCGACTGGGCGAGCACCAACACGCCACTGAGACTTATTGTAGCTAGTAAAGACTGCTAGCTGTCCATCATATATATATATATTTCGTGGAGCCTCCTGATTACACCAGCATATACCAAGAAGTTCCTTCCGTCGAAATGGAAGGCCAGCAGTCATGATGAATAAGATAGCCAGGAGCTGTAGAAATCGTTGGTCTGCATGCAGATAGCCGCTGACAGCAGGTCGATTGCATACTAGATTATCTGGATTTGCCTGGGATCTGTCCTTGAAAAACCGTCGCTGTAGCTCGTCGCTTCTAAGGAGCTGATCGACGATATCCTCTCGAGCTACGTGCAGACCATTCCGTGTATCCTGTAGGAAGCTCCACCCTGGTTGAGGGTGATTCAGATCATCACGTAGACTGCTAGCAGGGAAGGCCTTGAGGCTAGAGATATCGAATAGAAGATCGTGATCTAGGATACCAGCTGCTTCGTAGAAGATATCCCGTAGAAACTGCCTCCATGCAGGTAGGCGCAGTTCAAGGTTGGCATGATTGACCTGCATGCAGTCATCAGTAACGGTGGTTACCGGTGGTCGAGGCGTATCATTCTTTGATGCTTTGCATAGCAGTCGCCAATAGCTAAGCTCCGCGATTGCGCCGCTACTTGTGTTAACAAGATGCTGGCGGCATTGCTCAACGGCATAGTCTTGTAGATTAGGACCTGCAGAGGCATCTTGACAGTGCTGCATGCAGTGTCCCAGGAGCCACAGTTGCATACAGTGGATCATGGCACTCAGGAAAGGGCGAAAGTCAGTGGCGGCTTTCCATGCTCCGTATCGATTAAATGTATTCAAGGAGCTGTACACAACCACAGCTATAGAGAAGGGATCCTGTAGGCGTGTCTGCTTGACTAGCTGTACCGATAGTATATCAACTGCATGTACCAATGCCTTTGCATGCAATCGCAAGCCTTGCGTCTGATCATCGCTTATTCGAATACAGTCCTCAACGGAGACATCATCGGTATTGGCCATCATAAGCGTCTCAATTGCCTCGGTAACTTCGTCCACACATGCCTGCATGCTATCATCCGGATAGAGTAGATACTCGGCCAGGGTGTCGCTGGTATGCTGTTGAATGCGGAGGAGAAAGAGAACCAGTTGACTCCATGCAGCAGCATAGCTCTGCATCGTCTCCGGGTTCTGAACGCCAATGAATGGCTTAGACTGCGTGCGGTTGGGCTCGAAGCTATTGAAGTGCCGTGCTACTACGCGATTTATTGTTTGATTGCTATTGCCCGGTCGTGCGCGTAGTCGGAGTTGTGATAGACAATATAGTACAGCTTGCTTTACATAGCTATCGATTGTCTTTCGCTCGCGACCTATTGGCGTAGATTAGTCACTGCTTGGAGAGAAGCGAGTAGATGGCTACTGCATGCATTAGGGTTTAGGTAGCATACCAAGCGTAACAGGCGATGATAGAAGCCTAAATAACTCGCTCTTCTCCAGCTCTAGTCGCTCCAAGAACGGCGCAATACCCGTCGTTACCAGCCAAGGAGGTGTTTGGCTTGCATGCAGTTCCTGAGCGGGAAGACTATCGAATTGAGCTTGCCATGCCTCCTTCGTAGCACTGACGGCTTGCTGTAGGTCACGTTGCATGGAGTCGGAAGGTGGAGTCGTATGCTCTGGCGCTCGCCTACCTGGCTGTACCTGGAACCACTGATGTAGAGGATGAGAGAAGAAAGACTGCATGCTAACGCATTCGATACCGGAGTCGTTAGGCTTATTCGGCTTTCGTGCCCCAACGTTGTGCGTCTTGGATTGATGCTTGACGACGATCTCTCTACTTTGACTGCGTGCAGTTGGCTCATCACTACAGTTCGGTAATAGACAGCGAAAGAACAGTCGCACCGGGAGGTAGGGAATTGGGGGACCATTAGCAGGCGGTAGGGGCGTAGTAGAAGGCTCTGCTAAATCGAGTTCCTGGACCTCATCTATTACCTGACGAGCTAGAGTACCTTTGACCGCATGCAGTGACCAGAGATGTCGGCGAAAGCGCTTTCTCGTAAGGCAGTAGCCATGTTCCTTACAGAGTAGTACTCGGTAGCGCTCAAGATAGATAAAATCAACTTGCTCGATAGTATAAAGCGTTGCATGCAGTAGAAGAAAAGTAAGAAAGAAGAAAAAGAAAATCGCGAAAATAAAATAGAAATCGTAAGTCTTTACGCTAAGCTTTAGCTAGTAATTCTTTAAGGCTAGGACTCTATTACGTAATTATTATCTAATAATAGAAGAGAAAAAGATTTTATAATAATTTTAATATTAATTAAAAAATAAAAATAATAATAATAAATATAATTTAAAAGTTTAGGATTAACTACTTAAAGTTATATTTAATAATTATATTTTCTATTATATTATTAAGTTAAAAAGAATATTAAAAGATAGGAATTATAAAGTATTTTAATATAGTTAGTAAAGATATATTAAGACTTAAGTAGTTTAAAAGATCTAATAAATTTAATTTATAATAATTTAAATTAATATTAAATATTTAACTTATAAAGTAAAGAACTTTATAAAGACTAAGGATTATTTAAGTTAAGGAATATATTAATAAGAAAGAGTAGTAATATTAATTAAATATCTTAAATAAGAATATAAAACTATATATATATTATATCTTATATCTTATTTATTAAATAAAAGATAGAAGAACTAGTTTATATTTAAAATATCTTTTTATATTAGAGTTTAGACTTAAAAGATTTTAAGATTACTTAAAAGAAATTATATATATAAGATACTTATATTATAAGGGTTAGTTAAGTATTATATAATACTTAGGAATTATTATAAAGCTAATTTATAATATTATTATTTAAGTTTAATAAGTTTCTCTTATAAATATTAAGCTTTAAAAGATATAAGTAAGAGAGTATAATAAGAATACTTATATATCTTAAGTTATAAAGTATAAATAAATCTTAAGGGGACTTTAAGTATTAATAAAGAGTTTAATAGTAGAAGATAGCTTTTATATATATAAAATAATTTTATAAAGAGTTTTAAAGATAAGAGGCTTTTATATTTACTTAAAGAGAGTTATATATTATAAATTTCTATATTATAAGATTCTAAGATATTATATATTAATTTTAAAGTATAATAAAGTTAATTTATAGTCTTAATATTAGAATAAACCTAGTATTTCTTCTAAATATTAGGGTTTAAAAAGGCTAGTAGGTAAGAGTAATAGAAATAACTTAGTATTCTAAGTTATAATATAATAATAAATCCTTAGAATACTTTAGTTATTAATAAAGAGATAGTAGGTAGAAGGAAACTTTTATATTAATAAGCTATCTTTATAAAGAAGTTTAAAGGTAGAAGGTTTTAACTCTTATTCTATCTTATTTATATATAGTAGATACTTATAATATAAGGTAGATAAGTATTAATTACTTCTTATATAATATTAAAGAGTTAATATATAATCTTAATATTAAATAAACTTAGTATCTCTTCTAAATACTAGGGATTTAAAAAGGTTAGTAAGTAAAAGTAATAAAAATAACTAGATATCTTAAGTTATAATATAATAATAAATCTTTTAAGTACTTTAACTATTAATAAAGAGATAGTAAATAGAAGAAAACTTTTATATTAATAACTTATCTTTATAAAGAAGTTTTAAAATAAAAGATTTAAGAGATTATTTTAAAGTATTTATATATAATAAATACTAACTTTATAAGATAAATAAGTATTATATACTTCTTATATAATATTAGGAGAGTTAATATATAATCTTAGTATTAGAATAAACCTAGTATATCTTCTAAATACTAAATTTAAAAAAGGTTAGTAGGTAAGAGTAATAGAAATAACTAGATATCTTAAGTTATAATATATTAATAAATCTTAAAAGTAGTTTAGTTATTAATAAAGTAGTATAAGAGTTAAGAAAACTTTTATAACCTTTAACTATCTTTATAAAGAAGTTTAAAAGTAGGAGGTTTAAGAGTCTACTTTAAAGAAGTTAATTATATTAAATATTTATAATTTAGATTAAATAAGTATTATATACTTCTTATATAAGGTTATTAAGTTTATATATAATCTTAATATTAAGATATATTTAGTATTTCTTATAAATACTAGGGTTTAAAAAAGATTAGTATATAAAAGGAATAAGAAGAATTAAATATTTAAAGTTATAATATAAAAATAAATTCTAATACTACTTTAGTTATTAATAAAGAGGTTAGAAGTAGAAAAGAACTTTTAAGGGAAAGCTATCTTTATATAAGATTTTAAGAGTAAGAAATTAAAAAGATTAGTATAAAAGAGTTAATAGTAGTAAAAACTTATATTATATAATAAATAAATAATAAATAGTACTTTAGTATTATAATTAATAGATTTAAATAATAGTTTTAAAAGTCTTTATAAGTTTTAAGAATTAGAGTTAATTAAGAAGAGAAAGTTAAATTAAAATAAGATATCTTAAGTACTTAAGGTTATCTTTAATTTAAAATTAGGGTTAGAGGTTAAATTTATAATTAAATTTATAATTAAAATTAAGTTACTTAAAGAATATTTATAAGATAAAAGATTAAAGTAGTAGATATAAAGATATAATAATAAATAGAAATTAATTAATTAATAATATATAATTAGTAATATTTAAATTTTAGTTAAAATTAGAATTAAAATTAAAATTTATAAGTATAATAAGTTATTTAAAGGGATATAAGATTTAATCAAGAAGATTTTTAGTATATCAGGGTTAGGGTTAGGGTTAGGGTTAGGGTTAGGGTTAGGGTTAGGGTTAGGGTTAGGGTTAGGGTTAGGGTTAGGGTTAGGGTTAGGGTTAGG
>JAABUV010008826.1_pt1 | contig 10087 bp, 8 predicted proteins | sample 5559971 | NCBI WGS metagenome assembly JAABUV01 (sample SAMN10711881, study PRJNA513362) | rock metagenome | isolation source: Antarctica rocks | place: Antarctica: Victoria Land, Knobhead nord | collected 2015-12-19
CGTCAGCGGCAGCGCGGCTCCTCCGATCCAGGCCACGAAACCGCCGAAGAGCAGGCCATAGAAGGAGCTGTAGACTTCCATGGCCAGGAACGTCGGGAAGCCGGAAAAATGGGTGATGCGCTCACCCAGCAGGCCCGACATGAAGCTTGAGGACAGGATCGCCTGGAAGTTTGCCCCCGATATCGCGGGATAGAGCGGGGCCAACAGCAACACGATCAGGGCGCCATAGAAGCAGGCCAGGCCGAGCGGCGTTGCGCCGTTGCCAAGACCGCGCAGCAGCACGGTCAGGGCCTGTCCGCGTTTCCTAACGACCAGATGACCCCGTGCCGGTAGTGTCGGTAGCGATGCAACCATCGTAGAATCTCCTTTGTACGGCGCTGTGGCCTGCTAGGCCACCGGCGCCGCCTCGCGCCGGTACTTCCGACTTTCGACTCGTTAGGCGGCCTGCTAGGCCACCGGCGCCGCCTCGCGCCGGGGCAGGGGCGGCGCCTCGTGTGGCTTTTCATAGAACGTCAAGAACACGTCTTCGAGCGGCGCTTCTTCGGCCTGCAGCCGTAGCACGGTGTGCCGGCTGATCGCCTTGACCAATGGGTCCATCGTGCCGCTCATAGTGAGCTGATAGGCGCTGGCGCCGCGCGTAACGGCGCGCACGCCGGGAATACGCGCCAGCTCATCCGTGGCGACGTCGTCGCCAAACTCGACCGTCACGCGCTGTCCGGCCTTCTGCCGCAACGCCTCCACGGCTTCGACGGTGACGAGCTCGCCCTGGCGAATGACCGCCACGCGCTGGCACACCTTCTCCACGTCGCTCATGATATGTGAGCTCATGAAGATGGTCTTGCCGCGCCGCTGTTCGTCCAGCAGCAGTTCATTGAACACCCGTTGCAGGAGCGGGTCGAGGCCCGAGGCCGGCTCGTCCAGGATCACGATGTCCGGATCGCACATGAAGGCGAGGACGATGCCGATCTTCTGGCGCATACCTTTGGAATACCCTTTTAAGGGGCGCGTTGTCTCGACATCGAAGCGGGCGATCAAGTCATTCAGCCGCACCGGCTCGCGTCCCTGCAGGCGGGCGAAGTAGGCGATGACCTGCTTGCCGGTCATCGATCCGGGCAAGCGCACGTCGCCGGGCAAGTATCCGATACACCGATGGACCGCCAGGGTATCGCGCTGGGCGTCCAGGCCCGCGATGCGGATCGTCCCCGCGGTCGGGCGGATGCCGTCGAGCATACAGCGAATGGTGGTCGTTTTCCCGGCGCCGTTGGGTCCCAGGAAGCCAAAGATCTCCCCACGCTCCACGCGCATAGAGAGCTGCCGCACGGCGGCCACCGTGCCGTAAGACTTGACAAGGTTATCGATAGCAATAGCCGGTTCCGCATCGATCATACTGCGGCCTCCTCTTATAGCGCTTTCAGGGCATCTACTTCCTGGTCGATATAACGGTTGAACGCGTCCGTTATGGTCCGCACGGTGATCGTTTCCGTCGTGGCGCCCGCGGCCGGCTCACGCGGCGCGAGGGCGCGCTCCACCGTGCCGGCCAGCATCGCGGCGACGTCTTCATCGGAAAAGGTGTAGCCCGGGGGCATCCAGCGATCGACCAGCAGGAAGCCCATCCAGACGGCGGACAGGATATAGGTCTGCGCGCGTGCGTCAATGTCGGTGGCCACGACGCCGTGCGCGCGCAAGAACTCCAGAAAGACGTTGTAGCCGGCCATCCGGCCGGCAAAGGCGGCGCTCTTGAGTTCACGGTTGGCCCAGACCCCAAGCACCTCCGTATCGTTCAACAGGACTGCCCTCATCAGCGGGTTATTCATAAAGGCGAGGGTCGTGTGCGTGGCAAAGCCGCGCAGCGCGGGGCTATCCGGGTCGCCTGCGATGCGCTGTTTGATGTCCTCGGCCAGGCGTACCTCTTCACGGGCAAACAGGGCGACGAACAGGTCCTCTCTGGTCTTCCAGTGCAGATAGATCGTGCCCTTGGCCACGCCGGCGTGCCGGGCGATATCGTCGACGGTTGTCTTATTGTAGCCCCAACGTTGTATGAGAATCGCGGCGGTATCCAGGATCTGGCCGGCGCGCGCGTCGCGCTTTGATCGAGGCTCCAATGTACCGGGCTGCCTTCTCGGTTGAGCGAGCATGACGACTCCTTGAACGATATGACCAACTACATAAAATTGGTCATAAAGATCATTCAGCCGTGATCATAGCATCATGGTCTGGGAAAGTCAAGTCGCCGCTTCGTGGCTGCTTCGTGGCCCCACTCTTGCCTTCATTACTTTCGCGATAGGTGAGTTTTATATCATGCTATTTCGCCACCTGTTGTCTATAGTGAAGATAGAGTTCGTGTCTATAGAAGTGACGAGAGCTTTGTCTTACCCGTACCGCCCTACGGGCGCCGGCCGATCGTGGCCGGACCCGGTGGTGAAGCGTTGTGGCGCGCCCCGCGCTCCGTTGTGCCAACGACGGAGTTGGTGGGTGTGGTGAAGCGCTTCGCCGGGCATAGTAGCAGGAGGTCACGCTATCATGAGTTCGAGGTATTATCTGGGAGCAGGGCTGGCCGTCGCGCTGGTCGGCGCCATGGTGGCTCCGGCGGCGTCGGCGGTGATCGCCGCGGGGTCGCCAACGCCCCAGCAGACACATGTGAGCGCGTCGACCACAACCGCCGCGCCGACGGCGACGAAGGCTGCCGCCACGGCCACCGTGGCCGCGACGCACACTGTCACGCCGACGGCCCAGGTGACGGCTACCCCCGTGATCACGGCCACGTTAGACGTGACGCCGACCACCGTCAACCGCGGCGGCTTGGTCACTGTTTCGGGGACGGGATTCGCCGCGAACGAAACCGTCGTTATCCTCATCAACGGTACGAAGACCGCCACGACGGCCAAGGCCGGCGCCTCCGGCGCCCTGACGCCTACCGGCGTCACCTTCGCCTATGGACTGAAGCCGGGCGTCTACACGCTTAGCACGCTCGGTACGACCAGCAAGCGCTCGTCCGAGGCCAAGGTGACGGTGCAACAACTCACGCCCTCTATCTCGCTCAGCCCCGCGACGACGAGCCCCGGCGGGACCGTGACGGTCACGGGCCAGGGTTTCGGCCGCCTGGAGCAGGTGACGCTCGCGCTCAACGGCGCGGCCATCTCGACCACGACCCCGATCACCACGAACAACGGCGCGTTCACCGCCTCGTTCACGGCCCCCAGTTCCCTACTCCAGGGCACGAACACCGTGAGCGCCATCGGCAACCAAAGCCGCGTGAGCGCCATCGTCGCGCTGACCGGTCAGTTGTCGCGCTCGCAGCAATACTACTTCGCGGGCGGCCTGCAGACGGCGGACGCGCACTCGGCCGTCAACCTGCTCAACGGCAATGGACAGCCCGCCAGCGTCCGGCTTACCTTCTATTTCAACAATGGGGCGACCGACACCAAGACCGTGATGGTCAACGCCGGTTCGCAGAAGACCGTGACGGTGGCCTCGCTCGAACCGTTCAACGGGTCTTTCGGGCTGGTGGTGAGCGCCGACCGCAGCATCACGGCGCAGCTCAACATCAATCGCCCCGGCCGCGACGGCGACTCGCTGCTGGGCAACACCGGCCTCGGCACGACGTGGTACCTGGCTGAGGGCTACACCGGCCTCACCTTCCACGAGACCGTCTCCATTCTGAACCCCGACCAGACCACGCCCGCGCACGTCCAACTGCAGATCCTGCCCCTGGGCGGCGGTCCCGGCAAGAGCGTCCCCGTCACCGTGCCGGCGCACAGCAACGGCGTCGTGGATATCAACCAGCAATTCCCCGGCGCGTCGGTGAGCATCATCGCCACCGCGGATCACCCTGTTGTGGTCGAGCGCACGCTGACCTTCAGCAACAACGGCTACGGCATGACCACCCGCGCGGGAACCAACACCGCCGCGACGAGCTGGCTTTTCGCCGAGGGCACGACGGTCAACCGCTTCGAGACCTTCCTGACGGTGCTCAACCCCAACGCCACGCCGGCGCTGGTCACGGCCAGCTTCTTCGGCGGCTCCGGCAACCCGTTGGGTAGCCGCACGCTGCTCGTGCCGGGGCGCAGCCGCGGCAACATCAAGCTGAATGACACGCTCAGCGCCAGCGGCATCGCCAGCGTGGTCACGAGCGACCAGCCGGTAGTGGTGGAGCGCCCCGAGTATTTCGGCTCGCCGAACAACGCCAACATCGCCGGCTCCGACGTCTTTGGGCGCAACGGCGCGGGCGTGCGCTGGAGTTTCCCCGGCGGCAACACAGAGGGCAACAGCGAGTTCCTGCTGCTCTACAACCCGTCGTCGACGACGGTCCCCGTCGATGCCACGTTCTACGGCAGCAACGGGCAAAAGATCACCAAGCACATCGACGTGCAGCCGACGCAGCGCTTCACGTTCGACGTCAATCGGCTCGTGCCCGGACTCACGCCGATCCACGGCGCGATCCTCTCCTCGACGAGCCCGCAGGGCTTCGTGGCCGAGCAGACCGTCTTCGCACCGAACCACGCCACGCTGCGCAGCACCGAGGGCCTGGCGCAGTAAATAGTAGTCAGTAGTTAGTAGCTAGAACAGGCCAGGGGAGCGGGCGCCATGATGCCCACTCCCCCGGCCTGTTGTTCACAAGGAATTGTTGTTTACAAGGAGCGTCGTATCTACTGGGAGCGCCGGCTTCCAGCCGGCAAACGGTCGCGGCTATGTCCTCTGCCACCAACGAATAGGTTCGCCCGCGCTCACCTTACTTGTCGGCTAGAAGCTGGCGCTCCCAGTAGATACCGCGCTACGCGCGCGGTGTTTTGGCGTGCTCGACGGCTTGCTCGATAGGGCCGCACCACAGGAAGGCGTCTTCGGGCAGGCTGTCATAGGCGCCTTCCAGCAGCGCCTTGAACCCGCGCACCGTCTCGGCGCGGCTCATGTACTGTCCCTTGCGTTGCGTGAAGGGCTCGGCCACGGAAAACGGCTGCGTGAAGAAACGCTGCACGCGGCGCGCCCGCGCTATCACCGTCTTGTCTTCGGACGAGAGCGCGGCGCCTGCGGCTCCGTCCAAGCCCTCCTGCAGGTCGCGGTAGCGGCGCAGCAGCCACCGCACCCCCAGCGCCACGTCGTAGTGCTCTTGCCCCACCACGGCAGGGTCGAGGTGGCGCGACCACGACAGCAGCGGGTCCACGGCCGGCCAGATGCCCAGGATGCCGAGGGCATAGGAGGTGTAGGTCATGGCGTCGAGCAGGCCCGACGCGACGAGCGAGGCCGGGTCGGTCGGGTCGGTCGGATGGGCCGTAGACACGTAAAGCGCTTGCAGCATGCCGGTCGGATGGGGCACTTCCTCCTCACCCATGTAGACGAGCGATGTCTCCTTCACTGATAGGAGCGCGAACAGCGACAAGTTATCATTGCGGCGCGCGAGGGCGTGCAGCAATTCAGCCATGACGACTAGCTTACCCGTTCCGGGTCCACCGGCCATCCCGGCCTTGCCGCCCACGACGTACGGACACATCAGGTCGATCACCTTGATGCCCGTCTCCAGCACCGTGCGCGGCTCCGTCCGCGCCTCGGCGCCCATAGCGGTGTCGCGCTGATTGCCCAGCAGCGGGAGCGCCCGCTCCAGGAGCGCCGCGTCGATGGGCGCGTGCACGGCGCCGCCCGCGTCGCGTACAGCCAGGCCGGGCGCGATCCCCTCCGCGTCGTCTGTGACGATGCAGCGGATCGTCCTGTCATCGAGGTGCTGGACCACCTGCGCCGCCCACGCCCGGCCCGACGCCTCGTCCGTGATCGTGGCCCGGCCCATCAGTCCGGGCAGCGCGCCGTCCGCGAACCGGGCGTCGACGATCGGCCCTTGCACGCGGACGATTTGCCCGACAGGGCGCACGGGAGGGGTAGGGGATGCGGCGGTCGTAGTAGTCGTGGTATGTTCGGTCATCGGTCGTAGTTCTCCTCGTAACTGTTGGCGCGCCGCGTGCAGCCGGTTGTTGACCGTGCTCACCGGCACGTCCAGGAAGGCGGCGATCTCGCGCTGCGCGTAATCCTTGATGTAGTACAGTACGGCGACCTCACGTTGGGCGTCGGGCAGCGCCCCGATCGCGGCCAGGATGTGGTCGAGCGCCTCGCGCCGCTCCAGGTACTGCGCGGGGCCGATGGCCGCCCCCGGCACGCCGATCGCGTCGTCCAGCGGGATCGTGTCGAAGCGGCGCTTGCGCAGGTAGCGGCAGCACTGGTGATGCACGATGCCGCGCAACCAGCCGGGGAACGCCGCGCGTTCCCGCAGCGTGGGTAGATTCATGTAGGCGATGAACAGGGCCTCCTGCGTGGCGTCCTGGGCGAGGTGATAGTCGCGCAGCAGCGACAGGGCGTAGCCGAACGCCATGTCCTGGTAGCGCTGGATCAACCCCTCGAAAGAATTGGAGGCGCCCGTTTCGCCCTGCCGTGCGCGTCGTGTCCCGTCCAAATCAGTACAACTCCCAGTCCGAACCAGCCGTGTTTTTGAAGCTTCACCTATTAAGTGCCACCCGGCAGGCAAAAGCTTTATCGGCCACCAATGGTAGGGGACCGCCTGACTTTTGTGACATGGGGACCTGCGACTGAAGTCGCATGGCAGGGACCGGACCTTGAAAGGTCTCCCGGCGACTATCGTGGTGGCCCCCGATGGACGGACGGCGCGCGTCTCGCGTCCAGGCAGACCTTTCAAGGTCCGTCTGCTGCCATGACCTTTTAAGGTCAGGCCGCGTTTCACGCTCTCGGGATGCACCAGAGACACAGTCGAATTTTAACCACGTTCGCATTGTACGATGCATGCGTTATATTGAAGACGTGAGTCGGGATATGTTGGAATATGGAGTACATCTGAGGCATCTCATGAGTGGACATAAGCCGTTTAATAACCTGAGCAATAAACTCCGCTCTACGCCCGAGGGGCGTGCTGCCGTAGAGCGGGAGACGCGGATCGTACACGACATGCTTGCGCTCGCCAAGCTTCGCGAAGCGCGCGGCGTCACGCAGACGGAGTTGGCCCGCGCGTGGGACGTATCGCAGACGAATATCTCGCGGGTGGAGCACGAGGAGGATATCTATCTCTCCACCCTGCGACGCTATGTGGCCGCCCTTGGCGGACGCCTGGAGATCAATGCTGTGTTCCCCGATCAAACCGTGGCACTCGACGCTCCCGCCTCGGAGCATACGGACCAGCAGATCGCTTAATAGGCGTAGGCGTATGCGGCCACAGCAACTCCTTGAGATCGTCAACGCCTGGCACGGGACAACCTTCCAACTCGTCGGGCGCTATCCGCAGGGGGAGAACGGCGCGTTCGCCGTCGTTGATCGCACGGGCCGGCGCGGCGTCTTCAAAAGGGAACCGGCGGCGCGCGAATTGGGCCGCTTGCGGGAAATCGCCGCGCTCACGGCGCGCCTGCGGGACGGCGGGTACCCCGCGCCGGAGTACCTGGTCGTCGGCGACATCCCCGGCGGCTGCTACTCGATCCAGGAGGAGTTGCCCGGCACGCCCCAACCGCACGTCCCCGTAGCCCTCGTCCCGCGGCTGATCGCGCTGAACTTGGCGCAGCGCGGGCAGGGTTTCGTCGCGCCGAACCGGGGCGAGTGGCCGGACCGCGTGATCAATCCCGTCCTCTACGGCGGCGACGGCTACTGCCTGCTGGACTCGTTGCGCACATACTCGGCTGCCACGGCGGGGCTGCTCAACACACTGCAAAATTTGGTGGCGGCGGGCGCGGACGCGCGCTACGAAACGGGCGACATCGTGCATTTCGACTTCAACCCCGCCAATATACTCATCGACGACGGGCGCGTCGGCGGAGTGGTCGATTGGCAGGACCCTTGCGCGGGCGACTGTGCGTTCGACCTCGTCACGCTGTTCTACTATTCGTACGACGACAGCCCCGACGTGCGCGACCTGCTGTGGCGCCACTTGATCGCGCGCGTCAGCCCTGCCGTGCTCGGCGCCTATCTCGCGCACATGGCCCTGCGGCAGGTCGACTGGTCGATCCGCTTCTACGACCACGCCACCGTCGCGCGCTGGTTGCGCGTCTCCCGCGCCGTCCTGCGCGACGCGCGGGCGCTCATCTAACCGGCCACCGACACCCGAATGGTCGGCCGGGCAGTCCGGCGCCGCGCGTCAATTCCGCCGCGTGGGCGTCCGTTGCTACAATGGCATGAGACACTATCTATATCTATACAGCTTATGTGGCCGCTACCGTACCGATGTACTGATCGCCGGCGGCGCCCGGCAAGGAGTCCTGATTTACATGCCTATACCCGAGGTCGAGCGCGCTGGCGTCATCGTGGAGCGCCTGCGCGCGGCCTATCCCGACGCCACCTGCTCGCTGCATTTCCAGACGCCGCTGCAGCTGCTCGTCGCCACGATCCTCTCGGCGCAGTGCACCGACGAGCGCGTCAACGCGGTCACGCCCACCCTATTCCAGACCTACCCCACGGCCGAGGCATTCGCCGCGGCGCCCCTTGAGGAATTGGAGGCCGCGATCAAGCCGACCGGCTTCTACCGCAACAAGGCCAAGCACATCCAGGCAGCCTGCCGACTCATCGCCGAGCAACACGGCGGCGAAGTCCCGCGCGCGATGGACGATTTGATCGCGCTGCCCGGCGTGGCGCGTAAGACGGCCAACGTGGTCATGGGCAACGCCTACGCCACCGTCGAGGGCGTCGTCGTCGACACGCACGTCGGGCGCGTGTCGCGCCGCCTCGGGCTCACGGCCAGCGACGACCCTGTGCGGGTCGAGGCCGACCTGATGGCCGCGCTGCCGCCCGCCGAGTGGCTGGACTACGCGCACCGCGTCATCGCGCACGGCCGCGTTGTGTGCAAGGCCAGGCTCGCGGAGTGCGCTGTCTGCGTCCTCAACGACGTCTGTCCCTCCTCGACCGTACAATCACCCTCACAATCATGAACGAGCAATCCATACAGGCCATTGCCGGGGATAGGGAGGCAAGCCCCATGAAAAGTCAGGTCGCCAATGGAGCGCCCAAGGCCCGTGAAGAGTCGCCTTCTCCTTTCCCCCCCTCCGCCCCCTCCGGGGGAACCTGGGGAGATGCCTCCCCCCAGACCCCCGCCAAACACAGCCCGTGGGGATCAACAGGCACGGCCATACCTCGACAATCGACAGACCCTGACGGAGCGCCGGACACGACCGAAGGGATCGCGTTCCCGGACATGACCGAAGGGATCGCGCTCCCCGACGATGGCGCCGCGCATGAAACGGCGCCAGGACGACGCGACCGCCGCCCGCTGGCCGCGGCCGTGCTCGGCGTCATCGTGCTGCTGTTCGCGCTCCTCTCGCGCTGGCCGCTCGACGCCAAGCTGCGCCTCGTCGGGGCCGCCTGCTGCGCGCAGGCCCCCACGCGCACCCTCGTCATCGGGGGCAGCTTGATGCCGGTCGACGCGCGCGACGCCGGGATCTACCTGGTCGGGCTGCTCACCCTGGGCATGGCCCTCGTCGTCGGGCGTGGGCGCGCCGGCCGCTTCCCGCCGGCCAATGTCGCCGCGCTCCTGGCTGGCTTATTCATGGCTATGATCATCGACGGCGTCAACTCGAGCCTGCAGGCGCGTGGGTTGCACCACTTCTACCCTACCACCAACGCTATCCGCGTGCTCACCGGCGCGGGGGCGGGGCTGGCGCTGGCGATGCTGGGCATCCCCGTCGTCAATCGCGTGGTGTGGCGGCGGCCGGGCGACGAGGCCTTCGCCATGGGCTACGGCGAGTTGGCCGGCTTCGTCGCCGCCGCCGCCGTGGTCGTGGCGATGCTGCTCTCGCCGCGGCCGTGGCTCTACTATCCCCTCTCGATCCTGTCCATCTTGGGCGTGCTGGCCGGCTGGGGGCTCATCAACGCCATGGTCATCGCCGTGGCGACGCGCCGCGAGCACCGCGCCGTCACCATGGCCGACGGCGGATTGCTGCTGCTCGCGGGTATCGTGCTGACCCTCTGCGAGGTCGGCGCCATCGACATACTGCGCATCGCCACCGACCACCACTAACGCGCTTAGTACTACAGTTGTAGTTAAGCTGCGCGCAAGGTGCGGCGTTTGTAGTGGCAACGCTTGGCCACGGCTTGATGGTGACGCCGCCACCGCGACCAC
>JAABUV010008827.1_pt1 | contig 10086 bp, 14 predicted proteins | sample 5559971 | NCBI WGS metagenome assembly JAABUV01 (sample SAMN10711881, study PRJNA513362) | rock metagenome | isolation source: Antarctica rocks | place: Antarctica: Victoria Land, Knobhead nord | collected 2015-12-19
CCGCCGCACCGAATCCGAGTCCACCCCGCACCGCCGCCCGATCTCGTCGTTGGCGACCCCGTCAGCGGCCCACAACAATGCGCGAGCTTGCATGACCTCCCTTTGCAACAACGAGGTCGCCACCGCCATCCGCTCCAACTCGACCCGCTGCTCAACAGTCATCGACAAAGCCGCAGCAACCATGCCACCAGAATACCCAAAAAACCAGATCAATTCACCGACGGACCACTAGAGAGGTCGTGGCTACGCATGGCGACGACCCCCTACTTTATCCGGTGGACGTAGATTCCAAGCGAGCCCCCTTCACCACGATCCCCGGACTGTCCAGACGAGTGGACGGCCTACTGCGATCAACGTGCCCAAGGACTGCATGCACTGTCTGAATATGACGTTCGAATGCCACAGGTGACCATTGGTTCCTCACTGGAAGGCGTCTCCGGTGTCTAATTGGACAGACAGACAACTAGAGATACAGATGGGTGGTCGAGTAATCGACGACAGTGCACGCTCGCATTTCTTGTCTGCTGGAGTCCGGGGACCTGTCATTCGGCGAGGGTCTTGGTGAATCGGGCGAGTTCTATCGGATCGATGGAGTAGCCGTGTTCGGCGGCCGGATATGTTCCGTCCCTGACGTCGGCGGCGTAGGCGGCCACACCGGCGTTCATCGCGTCCTGCAGATCGGCGTAGCGCTTGACGAAGCGGGCGCCCTGGCCGGCTCTGATACCGAGCAGGTCGTGGAACACCAGTACTTGCCCGTCGGTGTCCGGACCGGCTCCGATACCGATTACGGGGATCGAGATCCGCGGCATCAGGGCTGCGGTGACGGCATTGGGAACGGCCTCGAAGACCAGGCTGAAACAGCCGGCCTCCTGCAGGGCGAACGCACCCCTGGCGATGGAGATCGCCGAGTCGGCACTTCGGCCCTGCGCCTTGTAGCCGCCCAGAGCCGTTGCGGTTTGCGGGGTGAGGCCGACATGTCCCATCACCGGCACACCCGCGGCGACTATCGCCGCGGCGCGGTGCACCGACATCGAACCACCCCCCTCGAGCTTGACGGCGTCCGCTCCTGCTTCCTTCACGAATCGGATCGCCGTGGCAACGGCCTGCTGATCGCTCACCTCGTAGGAACCGAACGGCAGGTCGGCTACCAGCAGTGCGCTGGTGGTCCCGCGTCTGGTCGCGGCGGTCAGCATCAGCATCTCCTCGATACCGACGGCTACGGTGCTCGGATATCCCAGCACGGTCATGGCCCCGGAGTCGCCCACCAGCACGATGTCCACCGCGGCAGCTTCGGCGGCCCGCGCGCTCGGGTAGTCGTAGGCGGTCACCATCACGATCGGAGTGCGAGAGTGTTTGAGCGACAGTAGATGTGGAATGGACATCACCGGTCGCGCGCTGCTCGCTCCGGTGGGGGGCGCTGGCTTGCTGGACATCTGGAGAGAGCCTCTTTCGTGAAAGGGTCGCCGCTACTGCCACACCATCATCACTGCAGTACGACGTTGTCGATGAGCCGGATGCGCCCGACCATCGCCGCGACGATCAGCACCGCACGACCGGCCGGTTTTCCGAGGATCTGACGGAAATCGTTTCCGTCGACGACGGCCAGATATTCAGGCACGATGGAGTAGTCGTCCAGGATCCGGGCGGCCGAGGCCACGATGGATTCGGCCGTCTCGCCAAGTTCGAAGGCGGCTCGACCTGTAACGAGTGCCTGGTGCAGACCCAATGCCATCGACCGGCTCTCGGGCGTGAGTCGCACGTTGCGGCTGGACATCGCCAGTCCGTCCGGCTCACGCACCGTCGGTACGGGCACGATCTGCACCTCGATGTCCAGGTCTGCGACGAGCGCTTGGACGACACGCAGTTGCTGGGCGTCCTTTTGGCCGAAGTAGGCCCGATCGGGCCGGATCATCATCAGCAATTTGGTGACCACCGTCGTCACGCCGTGGAAGTGGCCCGAGCCGCGGTGCGCTCCCTCGAAGGTCTGGACGATCGGTCCGGCCAGGGCGACGGTGGCGGTGAACGTCGGTGGGTAGACCACGTCGGCGGTCGGCGCGAAATAGATGTCCACCCCTGCCGTTTCGGCATGCGCACGGTCCTGGGCATCGGTTCGGGGGTAGGCGGCGAGGTCGGCGGGGTCGTTGAACTGTGCGGGGTTGACGAACACCGACAGCACAACGAGGTCGTTGTCCTCCCTGGCGCGTCGGAGCAGCTCGAGATGGCCTTGGTGCAACGCCCCCATGGTGGGTACGAAGCCGATCGAGCGGGCGCCGTGTGCTTTAAGGGCCCGGCGAAGGGCGCTGACCGTGTTGACGACGAGCATCGTGCGAGTCCCTACGGTGAAACGTGTTTTGTCGATGCGCGACTGGGCGAGTCGTTGGGTTGCTGCGACCAGGGCGTCGAACATCGGCAGTAGTTCAGGAGTTCTTCCGGTGAGGGCCTGTCGGTGGGACTTCACGACGCCCTGGTCGCCGCGGGAGACCGGCCCGGTCAGGGCCGCCGCGCCCTGCTCACCCCAGTTGTCCAGGGCCGCGTGGGCCAGTGGAAGGAGAACTTTCGGGTCCACACCAGCGGTTCGGATCAGGGTGCCGGCTGCGGATTCCAGGGTGACCAGGAAATTCGCGGCCATCGCGGTGGCCGCGTGATAGGCCGGGCGATCGGGTTCGGCGACGGTGAACGGGCGCATTCCCAGCCGGACGGCCAGACTCCGGGCGACATCCAGGGCAGGCCCGTCGGTGCCGGCGACGGCAGCCGGGGTGTCGGTCAGCGCTGCTGGGCCGGTGCGGGCAGTGAACGTCATCACCGGGTGGATGGAGAACCCTCGGTGGGGCGCGATCGAGGCCAGTCCCGTGGCGCCGGAGCAGTGTCCGACCAGTGGACCCTTGCAGATCAGGGCGGCAGCAGAAGTGATCGCGGCGTCGGGCACGCAGAGCAGAACGATCGCGTCCTCCCGCTCGCCGGAGTATCCACGGCCGTGCGGGCCGCTGACCACGAGTCCGCCGCCTTGCAGGGCTTCCACCAGCACAGACCCGAGCCGTCCGCGCCCCACGACAGCCACCGTGCCGATGTTTTCAGGGGACTCCGGGGCGGTCGCGGCACCGGTGCCCGACTGCGGTGATCCTGACCTCTGCGTCACAGTCGAATCCTGCCTTACCGGCGCAGTACCACGCGGCCACCTGTCTCTGATCACGCCACCCACCCAGCGATCAGACGTCCGCAAGACGAACCCCCTGCGACGACGATCTGGCACTCCCCCACGGGGACGGTCAAGATCGTCGTCGTCCCGATTGCCGATCGGTGACCGGACACTGATCGAACACTGGTGATGGGTGGCAGCCCGCCCAACGAACGCGGCGTCCGATTCCCGCCAGCCTGAACGCCGGCGGTAGGCGACGATCGCTGACATGACCACAGCAACTCCTCTGCTCGTGCAGGCCATCAGCTCGGATCATCTCGACTCAATACGCAAGAGCGGCTTGGACGGCCACGGCAACGAACTTCGGTCGTTCGTGGCCAGCGGCGGCCAAGGCGAACCGCTGCGGTGCTGCCTGCGCTACGCCGAGCCTGGTGAGGAAATCACGCTGATCTCCTACGCGCCGTTCGACCATCCGTCGGTGTGGACGGAGGTGGGGCCCGTCTACATCCACGCTGCCCGCTGCGGCAGCTACGCATCGACCGGGAAACTGCCCGAGCAGCTGGCCACCGGCCCTCGTGTGCTCCGCACCTACCGGGCCGATGACTCAATGAACTGCGACTACAACACCGTCGTCACCACTGAGGCCGATCTTGAGCCGATCATCGCGGGTCTGCTGGCCGAAAACAGCGAGCAGTCATCACCGGTGGTGCGGAGGCACTCGAGGATCTCCCGCCGCTGGGCCAGTAGCTGGTGCAGCGGTTGGTGCTGATTGCCGGGGTACTTCAGGCGCACCACCGCCATCACCGGATAGCCGACCTTCTCCAGGTCGACCCGCGCGCCGTATCCGGTGATCACACCGGCGCCCTCGAGCCGTCTGACCCGTTCGGTGGTGGCCGAGGCACTGAGGTTGACGCCTTTGCCCAGCTCGGTCAGCGAGATCCGTCCGTCCTGCTGCAGTCGATCCAGGATCGCCCAGTCAGTCTCATCAATTTTCTCGGCCATCCCGCTAAACTACCGTGAAATCCACCGCCAAACCCGGTGAACACCGCGCAGATCCCCTTCAATCCTGCCGTTCTGCCCACTAAATTTGAAAGCATGGAATTCGGCGTCAACGTCCCCAACTTCGGCCCCGGCACCGATCCCGGACTGCTGCGGGCCTGGGCCCACACCGTGGAGAGCCTCGGGTTTGACCTGCTGATGATGTCCGACCACGTCGCCATCACACCCGATGTCGCCCAGAAGTACCCGGCGCCGTTCTTCGACCCATTCACCACTCTGGCCTACCTGGCTGGGGCGTCGACCGGGATACGCCTGGGCACCACCGTGCTGATCCTTCCCTACCGTCATCCGCTGCTGACCGCCCGCATGGCCGCAAATCTCAACGACCTCTCCGGTGGCCGGTTTGTCCTCGGCGTCGGAGTCGGCTGGGCCCGACAGGAATTCCAGGCCCTCGGCGCACCGTTCGAACGACGCGGACGGCTAACTGACGAGTACCTGCAGACGATTCGGAACGTGTGGCGTGACGAAACCGACTACCGCGCCGGCACTTTGCCGATCTGGATCGGCGGGGACAGCCCGGCTGCTCTGCGACGAGCCGTTCAACTGGGTGATGCCTGGCACCCGATGCGTTTCACCTTGCCGTGGCTGCGTTCCACCCTGCCCACGCTCGGATCCCTGGCGGACGCCGCCGGTCGGCCCGCGCCCGCCTTCGCCCCCCGCATCTCACTGTCCATCACCGAGCGACCGGTCGACTCGCCCGACCGGCTCGCCGGTGTGGGGAGCGTGGATCAGGTGGTGGACGATTTTCATGAGCTGCGCCTGCTCGGTGCCAGCAGCGTCGTTCTCGACCCGTTCAACGGCGACCTTTCAACACTGCCCACGCCGCAGCCGACCTGGAATCAGCTCGATACGATCATGACCGCCTGGACCCGAAGCCAACCAGCCGCTGCCTCACCCGAAACCTTCACTCCCTCAACAACTATCGGAGCCCAGCCGTGAACGAGACCGAAGAACGATTCCTGCAGCGCGCGATCGACCTCGCCGCCGCCGGCCGAGCCGCCGGCGAGGAGCCGTTCGGGTCGCTACTGGTCGATGCGCAGGGCACGGTGCTGGCCGAGGACTACAACACCGTCAAAGCCGACCATGACATCAGCGCTCACCCCGAATTCAAATTGGCGAAGTGGGCGTCGGTGAACCTGGCGCCGCAGACCGCGGCGTCGGTCACCATGTACACCAGCTGCCAACCGTGTGCGATGTGCAGCGGCGCCATCGACCGATCAGGCCTCGGCCGAGTGGTGTACGCCCTGTCCAACCAGCAATTCGCACAACTGTTCCCCAACGCAGTGTTCGCCTCTGTCCCCCAAGAAGGACCGGCACTTTTCGAGCAGGCACGCGTTCCCTTGGAAAGCTTCTACCCAGCGAACGATCTCTGAGCACGACCTGACCCGACCGACGCCAACGGTCAACGGTGACAGTTGCCCCGCCGTCGGTCGGTTCACCTCTGCGACCAGGTCATTCCCGTAGGCCTCCCGGTGAGCTGTTCCGGTGACGGGAGGTGGTACGGAGCCGTGCCGGGGTCAGTCGAGTTCGAGATTTTGGTGCGTTCGACCAGGGCCATGATTCGGGCGTCGATGTCATCCATGGTCTTGGTGAGTGCCGTCATCGCGGCGATCGCTTCTTTCTTCTTCTGGTTGGCGGCGGTCCAATCCCATACCGGCCGCTCGACCGCGGGTGCTGGTTCGGGGGCGCTCTGGTCGACGGCCAGGACGGCGACGAACTGGTAGACGTCCAGGGCCTAGGGGTGGGCCAGGCCTGTGAATCCTATATTTGAATGGCGTATTTTCCTCGCCATTTAACGCGAGGTCCGACAGCCCAACGAATACCTCTGAAGCGACACCTCGCAAGAAAGCGGGCGGGCCATCGTCGAGGCAGTGCGCCGGTCGGCCGGGCCAAAAGGGAGCGACATCAGAACACGTTGAAGAGCCGTCGACCCCGGCTGCCTCCCGCCGCCACCCTGACCGATCTGTCCGTCTGCGACGACCGACGGCGGTCACGCCGCTGGCTACCAAGTGCCGACCTGACCCATCACGGCCAGCATGGTGCAGATCGGGCGGTCCCAGCTCAACCGTTTCCGGCTTGGCCTACCTCACCCCGGCCGGTGCCCCAGTATTCACTCGGTGCAGCCGCCCAGCTCGGACAGTGATCCATACGGTGAGACCGAAGATGACCATCGCCAGCGGAACGTGAACCTCGATGATCCAGTCGTCCTTGTAGTCGGTGATCAGATGGCCCAGCCCCGTTTGGGCCAGCGTCAGGACGAACAATGCGATCGCCCAGTACTCCAGACGCGGCGTTGCCCGGCGAATTGAAAGGAAACCGATAACGGCGGTGACCAGGGCCAGCACCCAGGACAGGTCGGCAACCAAGCCGTGCACGGTGACCCAGCTGTCCGCACCAGTTTTGCCGACGAACACCCCCGCGGTCACAGCTTGGACCAAGATCGCAGCGGACGTCGCGCAGCAGGCGATGAAAAATCTGAGCGTCTGTACCCGCGACGCGGGTACCAGCTTCGGATCTACCCGACCGGAATCGGCCAAAGCATCAGTCATCGTCCACAGCTCCTCAATGAATTAGACGTCGAGGCGGTCGAATCCTTTGGATACTTACGCGCCATCTCAGACCCTTCGGTTCGCTTCCGGAACTACTTCTGGCTTGTCCCCTACTTTGTAGGTGGAGGCGATGATAAACCAGCCCGCAAACTATGCAACTAACTCAAAATCTGCCGAGATAGTCGTCCCGCGCCGCGGCCGATTCGTGGATCGGCCGGCCACAGGCCCGTCCGCGGCGCGGTCGGCTCGTTCTATGAGCTGGCGGTGATCACCGAGTCGAGCACATCTTGGTGGCGGTTGCTCCACCAGGCGGCCGGGGCGGATGCAGCGCACCTGTTCCCAAATGTCAGTGCGCCGCCGACACGCCCGATCAAGTAGTCTCCAGCGCAACACTGTGGATTGCCAAATTAGTTGGGCTAAATGGCGCGGTTCTCGACGTCTGGACCACCCCGAGCGGCGCACACGGACCCATCTGTGCACGTCAGGCGGCTCTAAGACACTGACTGCTTCGCGCTCATGCGACAAATAACGTGGGGAAAGTACGACAAACAATTCGGCAACCGACATCACCGGCGTTCCCTTAAGACGAGCGGCGAAATTTAGATGATTGCCGTTCCTGTTCGGCATCAGACTTATCGTCTAGTTATAGCTAGGCTCTGACTCCTCGTCTGGCTGTCGCAACGACCACGACGCCGACCAGCCCGGCCGTCGCTAAGATTGCGCAGACGTATAAAGGGAAAAGGCCGCTCAGCCCAACAATGGGAGCCGCCACAACAGCACCGAGGCGGCTCGTGTTCAGGTAGATGGCCGTCATCAACCCTGGCCGGCCCGACGCAAGGTCTTGGAACCATGTCATTCCGATACCCAAAACAGAGGCGATGAACATCGCATTGATGATCTGTAGTCCAACAATCATGGCCCCGGATGTGAAGACGATCAAACCCAAGACATAGACCAGACCCGCAAAAGCCCCGATCACGACGACTGCTGCCTTCGACCTACGCAGACTCGCAAAACGTCCAAGTATAAAGAGGAATGCGGCTTCAAGAGCAGCACATACCCCCAGAGCCACGCCGCATGCCCGCGATGTTGAAAATCCCAAGCGCAATCTCACCAAAAGTTGTCCTCAAGTCTCGGACCAAATACAGTACCATCACAGGGTTTACACTTGCCGATACGGTACCCACGAGCACGACGGAGAGCATGACCGTCACAAATCGGACTGAACCCAAGCCGGCTGTACCAGCCATTAATGCAGCGCTCGCATGACGTCGGATATCCGCTGCGAAACGACATTCCAATCGAACACCCCACGTGCCTTGTCGTAGGCCGCAGCCCCCATCTTCGAGCGGACAGTCTCCGAAGAAAGCATATGGTCAAGCGCCGTGGTCCACCGATCGACATCATCGATCTCAGCAATCAAGCCGGTCTTACCGTCGTCGATGATCTCCGGAACCGCGCCTTGATTGTTGCCGATACAGGGCACCCCGAAAGACATCGCTTCGGCGTACACATGTCCGAACGCTTCCATTCGGCGGGGGAGCGCGAAGACGGTCGCCTGACGGAACAAGCCCTGCAGAAACGACTCATCCGAAACCGCCCCATGTATTGTCACGCCCTCGAAAGAGCGGCCCGCAGGGGAGAATCCAGCAGGATTCCCAACAACATCCAGCGAAGCGTCCGGGAACTTTGTGCGGAGGCGATCAAACGCTTTCAGAAGAGTGGGAAGCCCCTTCAATTCGTAGTCGTTGCCGACGAACAGAATGCGACGAGGAGAGTAGAGCTTCGACTCGGGGCGGTCAGGGAAACTCTCGAAGTTTACCCCCGTATACACGGTCGTGGTTCTATCAGGGTCTACGTGATAGTCCTCCACGACGGACGCCCGCATTTTGTCCGAAAAGCAAAACACGTGAGCCGCTCGCTGGAGCAGAGGAAGTTGCAATTCATGGAACGGCCCGTAGACATCAGGATTCGCCCATGAATTCATCTCCCTCTGCGTCAAACGCGTCGTGAAGTCGTTATAGAGCACGTACGGGGCGACTGGGTCTTCGTTCCAATAGGGAGCGAAGAAGAACTCCCACTGGAACATGATGTCCGGCTTCTCGGTAAGAGCCTGAAGGTGCAACTCGGTCGCCCTAGACTTGGCTTCGAAGACCCGAGGACTCCTCTTGAGGGTGCGGTGCTCGGTCCCCAGGGTCGCCGCACCTAAATCTGGATGGGCCAGTGGTGGCTGATAGAAGCGAAATCGATCGAACTTCCGGCTGAGCGCCTTGAAAAGGAAGTACCTCGCCGCGCCAACGCCGGTTTCACGCGCGTTGTACTCGGGTTCCGATGAGTAGATACCGAGAACAGAAGCGTCAGATGTGGCCTGTCTAGTCGAATCGGAACAATTTGTCATCCGAGTAGAACCTCTCTTTTTGCAGCAATTTCAGCGAGTTCGTCATCAAGTGTGGAGGCGATGGTTACGCCACCCCCAGTCGGGATCAGCCCATGGTCTCCATCGACCAAGACGCATCCAAGGATGGTAAGCGACTCGACGGTTATTGAAACGAATCTCAGGCGCAGGACACTAGGGGCAGACCCACATAATTTGCTGACGAGACCATGAGACGTCTCACCACCCGGATGCCCGATGAAACCAGGGATGCCCCGCGGTGATGTCGCCTTGATTGCCAACGTCTACATCGGTTCTCGGACTGGTGGATTGATATTGAGAGGAGGTGAGTGTTCAATCAGTTACATGAGCCCCTCCTCCACCCCCGCTATCACTCGAGGACTGCGATCCACCGCGGCGGAGCAGCGGGTGCGGATCATCGCCAGTGCGATCGACATCTTCGCCCGATCCGGATTTCAGGCAACTCCGGTCACGGAAATCGCCGCGTCGGCTGCCGTCTCGCCGGCCTACGTGTTCCGCCTGTTCGACGGGAAGCTGGGCCTGTTCGTCGCCGCAGTGGATGACTGCTACCAGCAGGTGGCGGCAGCAATGGCCGCCGGCGTGGACGGCAGCCCCACCGGAGATCCGGCGAACAGGTTGGGTGCGATGACCGCGGCTTACGTTGCACTCATCCGCGACCGAAGACTGATCTCACTGCAGGTCCAGGGCCGCTGCTGAGTGGTCCGCCGCGAACAACGGCACCGAGTACGCGCTGTCTGCGCTGGACTTCAGCGCCAAGTTCGATAACCGCATCGCCTCGTGGACCTTCACCAACACCGATTCGTTGACCACGGCCACTCCCGCTGTCCACCTGAGCAAGGTGGTCATCGGCAGCGAGGTTTACGGCCAGCCGCCGCAGGTACAGCAGAAGAGCGGCCCGTATCCGCTGGGACAGAGCTTGAAGGACA
>JAABUV010008828.1_pt1 | contig 10085 bp, 11 predicted proteins | sample 5559971 | NCBI WGS metagenome assembly JAABUV01 (sample SAMN10711881, study PRJNA513362) | rock metagenome | isolation source: Antarctica rocks | place: Antarctica: Victoria Land, Knobhead nord | collected 2015-12-19
CGCACCAGACGCGCGCTGAGGTGAAGGGTGAGTGCATCATCTGCCAAGGCTTGCCTGCAGCAATCATGGTACACAGCAGGCACGGTTTCATGAGGAGGCGAGACGGATGCCGCACCGGCGTACTCTGCGGAGAAGAGCGCGCGCAGCGCGCGCGCCGCCGCGGGCGGCAGGGGGCCCCCCGGCGGCGTCCCCGCCGGCGCGCCGGCGCCCAGCTGCGCCCACACGGAGCCCGCGATGCAAGGCGCCTGCACCCAGTGCAGCGGCCTGAAGCGGGGGCTCGTGGGGGAGTGTTGCCCATCCTCCTGCACCTCGCTCGGGCTTGCAGCGGGGCACGTGCTGAGGCTCCCCAGCTGCCGGCTCTGCTCCGCCGTCCGCAGGCGCCTGATCACGCTCGCGGCCTGGCTCGTGCGCGGCGGCTGCTCCGCTGCCCGGGCGCAGACACTCCGTAGCTGCGCCCGGGTCTGCTGCGCCAGTGCCGGCCAGCGCGGCCAGAGGCGCTGCCGGCTGGCCTGGCGGCTGGCCACACCCGTCTGACAGACGGTCAGGACATGGGGAGGGCTGCATGCAGCTGCGTGCTGGCCGTGCGCCAGGCGTCTGCGCCCCCCCGACGGTTGCGCTGCGCAGCCGGCCCTGCTCCCTGCGCCCTGCGCCGCTGCCGCCGCCGGCCCACTGCGTGGGCGCGCACAGGCTGGTGTGGCGCGCGCCAGGCAGCCGCAGCGGCGGCGGCGGCGGCGGCGGCGGCCGCGGCGGCGGCGGCGGTGGCAGTGGCGGCGGCGGCTGCCAATGGTCCGCGGCAAGCGCCGGCGACGTGAGAACCGCGCACGTGGCCTCATGTGGGTCATGCTCTGGCTCCGGTTGCGTGGCATGCGCCGCCCCGCCGTGCGTCGCACACGGGGCCTCCGGTAGCGCACCCGGCTCGCCCACGGCCGCCTGCACACTGCGGCCGAGCGCCGCCGCACGTTCGTCGCCGTCATCCGCGCATGGGCTCAAAGGGGCGCTCGCGCCGTCCAGCGCGCCGCTGCCGAACAGGGCCTCGGATATGGACGATGCCACTGCCTCGTCGAGGCTGCCGCCCCTGCATGCCTGCTGCCGCGCGCTCTCGCAGGCCGGCAGGTCGCTGTCCGGCGGCGCTGGGGAGGGGTCATCTGGCGCGTCTGCAACCGCGCGGGTCGGCTCGTTGGCGCCAAGCAGCGCGTCACGGGTCTCCGCTAGCATGGCGCAGGGCACCAGTGCAGGCTCCACGGGCAGCGCCGCAGCGGGTGCGGCCTCGTCCGCGGCCTTGACGCAGATGGCCGGCAGCGCGCGCGCGCGCCCGGCGGCGCCGGCGTGCTCCGCCCCGGCAGGCGGCCCTGCGCCGATGAGGCCGTGGCGCGCCTCGCTCCCGGCCTCCCAGTCGGGGACGCCCAAGCCCTTGCCCAGCCGCCACGCGCCGCCGCCAGCCGCGTCCGCCTTGCCGGCAAGCGGCGCTGCTGCCAGGCCCTGCAGTCTCGCCTCCGTTGGCTTCTCGCCCAGTCCCGTCCCGCCTGCTGCGCCCTCCTCGTCATCAGAGCGCGGCGCTCCTTCAGCATCGCGGCCCTCCGCGGGCACCTGAGCCGCGCCGCCCACCGCCCGGCTCGCCGCATGCTCCGCCAGAGGCGCCCGTGGCGGCAGCGTCAGGGCGTCGTGCACCTCGTCGCCTGCGAGCTGCGGGGGGCCTGCCGGAGGGCTCGCGGCAGGCTGCAGGCGGTCAGCTTGCCCCGCCGCTGCGCTGGTGGCCGGCGCTGCACCAGGGGCGTCTGCGTCCGCCACGGCCCACGCAAGCGGCCGCGCTGCCTGCGCGGCGTTCGGCTCCGCCGCCGCTGTTGCCGCTGCCATCCCCGCGGCCGGCATGGCAGCCTCCGCATGCGCGACGGCCACTCCAGGGCCCCACGCAGACAGCCGCGCCGCCCGCGCAGCGCCCGCGTCAGCGTCCACACCAGCCGCTGCGGTCTGCGCATCCGGCGGCGCGTCTATTTGCATGTCCGGCGGCGTGTCTGCCGCTGCATGCCCGGCCGCGTGCAAACGCGGCAGCACCGTCCCTGCAGCCTGCGGCTCAGCTGGTCCGCCTGGCGGTGCAGCTTTCCACGCTGGCGCGCCTGCCGCCGTGCGCCCGGCGCCTGCCGCTGCTCCCGGCCAAGCCTGCGGCTGCACCGCCTCCGCCGTGACGAAGCTGGCCTCGGGGAGCGCCGGCCGTGCGCCTGCCGCTGCACGCACGGCACCCGCCGCCGCAGCGGTCAGGGCATCGAAGCGCGCGCTCTCTGCCAGACCAGCCTCGTTATCTGCTGTTGCATGTGCAGCCTCAGCCGCGGCAGGCTGGGCGCTGGCCACTGCCGCAGGGACGCCGGCGGCCGCGGCCGCCCGCGCGGCCGCAGGTGCGGCGGACAGCGTGCCCGGCACGAGACCGGCCTCGGGGCCGTCCGCCGCGCCCAGCCGCACCTCCATGGCACCTGCGGCCGCCGCGCTGCCAGTGGCCTGCGCGCTTTGCACGGCAGTCATGCTCGCCTCTCCATATGATCCTAATCCTGAAAGGTTACAGTCCCGCCACTCGCCTGCGTTGTGCAGAGCGCCCGCAGGGGCCTGTGTCAACGCGTCTGGCAGGCTGTCCGCAAAGCTGAGCTGCTTCCCCCCAGCGCATACCTGCCAACCTGCACCAGCTGTCACGCCTCTCGCGCATGCCTTGCCGGCGCACAGGCGCGTGGCCGTGCTGGAGCGGGAGGCCAATAACACTTCAGAGCCCACACTAGGGGGTCCCCAGGCGTGTGCTGACCAGCAGGCGCCCGCCGAGCAGATCCAGGTCAGCGGCGCGTGCGCGCAGCGCCGCGCCCGGCGGCGCGAACGCCGTGTGGAAGGCGTACGAGAACGCAGGCGCCTCAAACTCGCCTGCGCGCGCAGCGCCGTGTCTTGAAGTCATGCTGTCTTGGCCAGTAGAGTTAGGGTAGGGTTAGACTATCTCCACCCTATACACGTGCTGCATAGGCTTTGCGAGCGTGACATCAAGGGCCCGCCCTCTGCTGCAGGTTGTGGCGGGCGCAGCGTCTAAGCGAGCGCACCCTTGTGGTCGCCCAGCCAGAGGCCGATGACGACGTCGCCGGCCACCTCTGCGCCCACCTCGACGCGCACAGCGTCGCCCTGCCGCTCACTTTAAGCTTCAAAGCACACTTAGCATGGGCACCAGGGAGTTCGACCGTTCATGCACCAACTCGCATGCTCTTCTCACCAGTATTGTGTGCAGGGAACGCCAGCATTGGTAGGGTTTGGCTTCGAACTAGGTCAGATTAGGGCGTGGTAGACACGTGCACATCACAGGCGGATGTGGGGGGGTGTCTGAGCGCACCCCGAGCACCGCGCCACTCCAAACCTGGCGCCCGCGCTGGAACACGGCGAGCAGAGCGCGCGCCACAAGCCCTGGTCCCGGCCCTGCCGCTGGTGCCGGCGCGCCCGGTGCGGCCGCCAGCGCGCGCAGCAGCGCCGGCAGCCTACTTAGCGCCACGCTGTGGATTCGCAGGCGCGGATCGCTGCACGCGCGCTGCAGCCGGGTCGGGCACTCTGGCCCCGCCCGCGGGTCTTCCGGCCCCGCCGCATCACCGTTCTGCCTGTCTCCCGGGAGGACCGGCGGCGGGCTGACGAGATTGCTCGCTTGGCAGGGCAGGGGCTCGACGAGGGGCGGCGCGAAGCTCTGAGGTGCCTGCGGGCGGCCGCGCGCGCGGCGCGCGGCGCAGCGCAGCAGCGCCTCTGTATACAGCCCGTACCGCTGCTGCCCGGCGCCAAGCCACCTGCCCGCCACGGGCGCACTGAGTTCCATTTGCCTGGGAATACAGCGATGCAACCCCCGATCCTCGTTGCGCCCTTTGCACTGCAGACATGGCTGTCAGCCAGCTGGCCAGTCTAAACAACACCAACTGCAAACTCCTGCTCTGCGTGTACCACAGCGCGCAGCAAGCCTGTTGCCCTGCTGCACTCCTAGTCACATGCATATGACAAGTCAAGGGGTGGCCTGTGAGGATGATGCAGCTGGAAGGTGTGGAAAAATTGAAGAGGGGTTAGGGCTTGAGAATGGCGTGCCTGGTGGCATGGGAGCGCCCCCGTCTGGGCGAGCGCGGCGCGCTGGCAGGCCGCAGGGCGGCCAGTGCGCCGCCGAAGCTGGCGTGCTGCGCGTCGAAGAGCAGCGCGCACGCGGCCACCAGCTGCAGGAAGGGCGCGCCTGTGCCCGTGAAGCCGTGCGTGTGCAGCACCTGCGCCGGCAAACTTGACTGAACAGCTGTGTGGGTGGCGCTTGTGCACAGCATGGTCGTGCGGCATCACGACACCACTGCCAGACTGGCTTGAGCAGCGCGCGTGGTGTGGCAAGCGCGCGCGCGTGGCACGTCGAGGGCTTTCCCAGCAGGCAGGCAGGCCCAAGCAGCACCGTGCAGGCAGAGACGCGAGAGGGCGCCTTTGCAGTAATGGTGCCCTATGGCAGCCACACCCAGGCAGGGCGCTTGCTGGTGGAGTGCCAGCAGAGCATGCCGCACAGGGTAAAACAGGTAAGACCAGCGACCCGCACCACGAAACACTCGCGCCGCCCGGCCAGCCAGCTGGCGACGGTGCTGGCGGCGCCGAACAGCGTGTCCAGCGGGCACACGCCGGCGCCCGGCGGCTGCTCCCACGCCACGCCCGCGGCCTCCGCCGTCGCGCAGCCCAGGCGCGCGAACGCGGCGTCAAGCGGCCGCCACGCCCATGGCGGGCCCAGGTGGAGCAGCAGCACGTCTGCCGCGCGCGCGCCCGCGCCCGCCAGGCGCGCCCGCACACCCGCCGCCGCTTGCCGCACATGGCTGTGGTACCTGCGGGAAGGCGAGGGCGCTGAGAGCGCGCCAGTTCATCCTCGTCAGAGTTGGCTCTGCTTGCAGGAGAGAGCGCGCTTTGAAAAATGTAAACGTGGTTGACGATCTTGCAGGCGGTGTATGGCACCAGAATAGGCGGGGCGATCGCGCCTCTGCGACAGGCCGTTCACCAGGTGACCTCGCCAGGATGCTTGGTCGTCCTCTGCGGCGGTTTGCCACGCCGTCAGCGCACACCCTCAGAGTTTCTTGCGTGCAACGGAAGGGGGCGTGCGTGACCAGGGCTAACAGTTCGGCCTGCGCACCATAGGCATAGCCCAGGATCCTGTCGGTGAGCTGGAGCGGGGCCGCAGCGCTCGACACGTGCGCGTCCCTGCCAAACCAGAGCTGTGAGGCGCCGTCGGCTGTGCGCCAGGGAGCCATTTAATCGATACTGAGCGCTGCAGATGCGCTCAAACGCCCGTTCCCAATAACTAGGGTACAGGATTATGTTGGTTGCTCAGGCACTCAGTGCGGCGCCTCAAGACACGTCCTTTCGCGTGTGACCTGAATTGACCGCCTCTATGAATCGGCTGATTGGTCTGTATCTCCCTGGAGGACTGATGGATGCTGTTACGTCATTAGCATGCCACTACAGGATGCTGCGGTGACGAACCATGCAGCTCTGCTGATGCGGTATTAGGCAGGCACTGCAGTGCGGCGCAACGTGCGGCCGCCCCGGTAGGCTCAGATAGAGAGGTGAGCAACGTGTAGCAGATCGTTTCAGCACTGCTGGCCGCAAGCAGCTCCCAGGCACCAGGCACGCACACCAGCCGCGCGGTGAAGCAACCACAACAAGCGAAGGGCTGCTGTAGCCTTGTCTACGGCCAACTGACCAGCTAACTGGAAGCGGCTCTGGGAGTAGCCGCAAAGAACAGAGCTGCCGGGTCTGGGCATCGGGTGCCAGGGTCAGCCCCAAGGGGAGCCCCGCCCCAAGAATGAGAACATCACAGGACTGCACCAGTGCGGAGAGCCATTAGTGAAGGTGCTGGCTGAGCAGGGCATAAGGGCACTCTAATACTTTGTCTGCTTGAGTTGCAGGCACGCTTGCGCGTATTTGTGCAGCAGGGAAGAAGGCATGCTTGTAGCCACCTGTGAAGTCCAATAGCTATGTACCTGCTGCATGCGGCATGCGCGTGACCAGTGTTCTTACATCTCAAGCATAGCACAGTCCCTGGACCGGCGCAGAGCAGCGCCTGGCGCCCATTATCTGGTTAGGCGCAGGTATGATATATTCCTGGACAGTGTCTGCATGGTTACATGCATGCCTTTGGCGCTGCAGCACACATGCATGCATGCTTGCCTGATACGTTAGCAGAAATAGCGCCAGAGCGCACGGCTGTTCGGCGGTGGCGTGTGCGTGCGCACACGCCAGAGCGCACTGCAGCACACATGCCGCACAACAATACGTCCGGCACCGCCGCCGCTGCGCAGCCGCCCGCGCGCAACGAGAGGTATTCTAAGCAGCGCCTGCTCTATGGCTGTCAAGCAGGGCTCGACGACATGGGGACCGCCTGGTCCGAACAGTGGAAGACCTGGAGGGCGTTGACGAGGTGGTGCAGCATGCGAGGCCTCCTTTGGTTGCTTTTCATGCGAACAGGCGCACGTCTTGGGCAGGCAGAGGCGTCTTTACTCTCTAGAAGTTTGGACGTATTTGCTGTGCTGCCACGTGAATACATGCCGATGCTGATGTGCATGCATGGGGTGGTGATTCAGCGTTTCAGTGAGAATGCCAGATAGCACCAGGCCATTTAGCGAGCTACTTGCTTCCACCATCACAGCTCCCTGTAACAGCCCAGGCTCTCAGGCCAGCAGGGTGAAGGGCCGCCTGCACTTCACCCAGACATTCTAAAAACTCACCACAGACCCATACAGGGACCCACAATCCAGACAGACACGCCCGAAAGCCCGAGACCTTGACAAGCGCAAGCACGCCGCTGCGCAGCGCCCGCGCTGCAGGCTGCACCCCGCGCCGCTCACGCGCTGAGCGCGCGCGCCACGCTGCGGAAGTCGTCGGGCGCGAGCGGCGCCACGGACGCCACGGCGAGGTTGCTGTGCACGTGCGCCTGCGCGGGCCGCAACACGCCTGAGCTCGCTGCGCGCCTGGGTGATGGGCTGCACCGTCTGACACAGGGTATATCACCCTACCCCTATGTCAACGCATTCCAGGTAGCCCAGTATGGGTGGCTCTTATGCCCGAACAAGCATGCATGTATGGCGCAGAAGTAGCTAAAATAGTAGGCCCAACTTGCTCATCGCCAGCTCTACCGGCTGCAACGGTTTTATGCTGGCAATGGGACAGCACGTCCAGCCGGCGCCCCTGGAATTTGCAAAGAGGCTACCGGCCGCGGCAGGGCGAGCATGTGAACGGCGGGTGGCGTCCGGCGGGCCGCCTCACCGTCTGCTTGTGGCCGACGAGCGTGGCCGCGACCAGCGGCGTGCTGCGCACAAAGTGCAGCAGCTTGGGCCCCGCGCCGGCCACGCCGCCCAGCTCCGCGGCAGCCTCGGCGCGCGCCTGCGCGCCACACCCCCGCCCCCCTAAGCGCGCCGGCCTCGCATCGCACCGCGCACCAGCTCCCGCACGCAATGTGGAGCTCCTCGGTGACACTTGCGCACCAGGTCAAGGTGACAGCCCGCGTAGCAGTTTGGTTAGGTGTGTCATGACATTCCGACAAGGACGCTGATGCGCGCTGGGCCGCCTGCTGGTGCCAGAAGCACACTACGCGCCCGCGCGTCATGGCCGCCGCCAGACAGTGGCGCATGGCTGGCGGGCGAGGGGCGCGGCGGGCTGCGCCGCGCGAGGGCCGCGCCTTGAGCGTCTCGTTGCGCAGCAGCGCGCCCTCCGCCAGCGGCCCGGACGCAAACACGGTCACGCCCAGCCGCGCCGCCGCCTGCCGCGCGCCGCGCGGGCAAGCCCCTGGCAGGGTCAGCGCGCGGCTGCAAACGGCCTCCGGACCTGGCAGCGCGTGAGCCATGTGGGCTTGGAAGCATGTGACCTCGGCGCCGCCTCCCGGCTGTCCACCAGCAGTCCCCGGCTGGGTGCCCTGGCCAGCCGGGGACCCAGCCAGAAAGTGCATGCGCCGTCGTGACCCAGTCTTTCCACAATGGGCAGACATCTCTGGCGCGCCTCTTGAACCCAGGCGCGCTCGTCACAGGCTGTCAGTCCCACACGTGTGTGCAGGATGGGCGCGACAGGACCGCAGCGGGGCCACCTCTAGCAGTGTCATGCGCTCCTCACGGCCGCCGGCGCCGACGTGCTGCCACGCGTTCTGGTGCGCCTCCGGCATGGCCGCATTGATCGGCAGCTGCACGTACCTGCGGCCCGAGGACACGCCTCCTGCATCAGCGCGACCGCCACGTGCTTGACATGCATGTCCTGTGGGTTCAAGGCGCGGCTTCAAGGTCCTGGAGAGAGCCTTAGGCATGGCATGTCTTCCTGTTGCTCAGCACAGGTACTCCCGTACGCGCGCGCCGTGCGCTCGTGCCACCCGCGTCCCCAGCAAGCGCGCTCGCACCGGAAGCCGTGGTCGGCGCCGCCGGCGGCCTCGGCGAGCGCCACGACGCGCGCGAGCGACAGGTGGCCGGGCGCGCCGGGCGGCAGCCGGAAGCAGTCCCAGGTCGCCATGCCGTACCTGCACGCTGGCGCTCCACATCAAAGCCTACACCTGAACGACTGCTATGCGCGCACGCACATGCGATCTGCCATTTCTGCACCCTCTTCACGCGGCCTTTGCTTGAGGCGCCCTCCCGCAGCCCGCAACCAAGGAAGTCTGACTCCACGGCGGCACGTACGGCTACAGAGCGCAGCGCAGGTATTGAGGCTGCCGCGCGCTGACAGGCCATGCTGCGCACACATGCAGTCCACGTGGCCATGTTGGGGCGCACGCTTTGATCTGGCCCCGCTGCCGCGCCTCCTCAAGCCACACGAACGCGCGGCGGAGCGCCGCGTCGAAGGCATCCGCGCCCAGGCGCGCCAGCTGCGCCTCGGCCACATTGTGCAGGTACAGGAGATCCACCTGTGCGTGACAGGACAACGTCGGCGCTGCATGCCTCGTGGAACCCCCTCGCAGCAGGCGCGCGAGCCGCGCCGGCGCACCGTGGCGAGCCGGAGCAGGCGCAGGCTGCGCTCCAGGCTGGCCTGCAGGCACGCCGGCGCAATGCAGTGCGGGCCGTCGGCGACGTCCGGCGGCGCGGCCGCCTTGCCGGCCGCGGCCAGCAGCTCGGCGTCCACATAGCCGGCCTTTGTGGACACGAACAGCATCGCGCGCTGGATCGTGGACACGATGCCGACGCTGCCGCGCAGCACCTGCGCTCGCGCATGCGAGGGTTTGTCCCGGAGGCAAATCCCTCGCCTATCCGGACTTGGTGGACACGAACAGCATGGCGCACTGGATCATGGACACGATGCCGACGCTGCCGCGCAGCACCTGCGCGCGCGCGTGCAAGAATTTGCCCCCGGATGCGAAGCCCTGCCACGAACAGCATGGCGCTGGATCGTGGAGACAGTGCCGACACTGCCGCGCAGCATCCCGCGCGCGCGTCTGGGTTTTGTCCCGGAGGCAATACCCTGCATGAGACGGCATGGGACGATGCAGCGGCGGGAGGGCCAGCGCGTTACGCTGATACGCACACGCCGCACGGGCAAACATGAGGTGGGGTTGGCGCTGCTACCAGAAGTGGCAATCGTGCCAGGGTGTCAGCAAATCGAGGCCAAGCAGCGCAGGCACGCTCTCACGGCCCCCGGCACAGCAGGCGGGCAGAGCGCGTGCAGCTGCACAGCAGCGGCCGAGCCCGGGCGGGCGCGCGGGCGGGCGCAGGCCTGCATGGCCTCGCCGATCGCCGCCTCCGCGCGGCCCGGCCCGCGGTAGTTTGCGGCCGTATCGACGACGTTCCAGCCCGCATTGACGCTGTCGAGCACGGCCGTGGTCACCTGCGGCGCGCGGGGGCGCGCCCGCTGCTGAGCATGCTGAGCTCTGCCGAGCCCGCGCTCTGGACTGAGGGTGCGCCTGTCTGCCCACGCGGCCTCCAGCACTGCTGTCCCTTGGCTGACAGCGCCGGCGGCTGTTACATCTTTGTAGCCGGTGCCGCCTTGCAGGCAGGGCACAGGGTGCCGCACAGCAGGCCAGGCAGCGCTGGCTTCCAGGCGGCAAGGGCCCTGTTCGCCTCCCCTGTGGTGCAGGGCCGCACCCGCTCGTCCGTCTCCTCGTCAGC
>JAABUV010008830.1_pt1 | contig 10084 bp, 7 predicted proteins | sample 5559971 | NCBI WGS metagenome assembly JAABUV01 (sample SAMN10711881, study PRJNA513362) | rock metagenome | isolation source: Antarctica rocks | place: Antarctica: Victoria Land, Knobhead nord | collected 2015-12-19
CCGGCGCCGCGCGCGGCGGCGCCAGCGCCAGACAGCGCTCCGGTCGCGGCGGCGGCAGCGGCGGCGCCGCCGCCGCCGCCGCCCCCGCCGCCGCCGCCGCAGCGCCTGCCGCCGCCGCCGCCGCTGCCGCCGCCCGTGCGCGTCCCCACGCCGGCGCCGGCGCCCGCAGCAGAGCCCGCTGCGGCGCCGCGGCTGCCGCCGCCGCCGCCGCTGCCGCCCACGCAGGCAAGCGCGCCGCCCGCGCCCGCGGCCGCTGCCGCCTGGGACGCCTGGGCTGCGCAGCCAACGCGCGCGCCGGCGGCTGCTGCACCGTCGCCGCCGCCGCCCCCGCCGCCGCCGCCGCCGCCGCTGCAGCCGCAGCCGCAGCCGCAGCCGGCGCCGCCAGCGCCTCCGCCGGAGGCGCCCGCCGGCGGCCGCGCGGAGGCGCCGCGCGAGGACCTGGTGGTCGCACCGCCCAGGCGCACGGCATCCTCCAGCTGCCTGGGCGCGGGCGCGCCTGAGAGCGCGCCAGCCGAGGCCGGCGGCGCGCCGCAGGCCGCCCCGCTGTGGTCCCAGATGGGCGGCTGGGGCGGCGGCGGCGGCGGCGCCGCCGCCGCCGCTGCCGCCGGCAGGGCGGCCGGCGCGGAGGCGGGCGCGCCGCCCGGCGCCAACCCCAACCCTAGCCCTTTCAACCCCTTTGGCGAGCACCCGCTGCACCGCGCGCTCGCGCGCGACTACCAGCGCGACCCGGTCGTCCCGCAGCCGCAGCGCCCGCCGCCCAGCGGCGGCGGCCTGGGCGGCGGCGGCCTGGGCGCGCGCGGCGAGGCCGGCGACGCTCTGGGCCACGCGCGTGCCAGCTTCGACGGCGACGCCGGTGGCCCAGACGTGACGTCGCTCGTGTCGATGCTGCTCGCTGGCGGCGGCGGCGGCGGCGGCGGCGGCGCGCCGAGCGCCAAGCACGGCGCCGGCAAGCCGGGCGCGCCTGGCGCCGGCGCGGCGTTCGGCGGCGGCGGCTACGGCGGCGGCGCATTTGCGGCGCTGGGTGGCAGCGCGGCCGCGGCGGCGCCCGACCTGGCGGCGCTGTCGCAGGCGCTGGCCGCGCAGGGCGGCACGCCCGCCGGCGGCCAGTGGGGCGCGGGCCTGGGGCTGCCGCGGGGCGCGCCGCTGGGCGCCGCGCTGCGCGGCGCCGGTGCGCCGCCGGCGGGCCTGCACGGCGGCGGCGGCATGCCGGCCGGCCTGGCGCAGGGCGGCGGCATGCCGCTGGGGCTCTGGCCGGGCATGGCGCGCGAGCGGCTGGGGCACGCGGGGTCGGCCGGCGCGGACGCGGGCGGCTTCGTCGGGCGCTCGCTGGAGGCGGCGATGGCGTCGCTGGGCATGGGCGGCCTGGACGGCGCGATGCAGCGCAGCGCGTCCGCAGGCGCGGCGCCGGCCCGCCCGCCGGCTGTGCGGGGCGTGGCGTGCTGCAGGCGGCCCCCGCCCTCCGTGCCTCGCTGGGCAGGCGCCCAGCGGGGGCCCCACCGCTGCGCCGCCAAGCGTCCTGGCCGCGGCCCCGCGTGCCGGTCGCGCAGGCTGCCGCTCGATGGCACATCTGCACCTACACAGTCTCGGCGCGCAGCAGAGCGCACAGGGTTCGTTCCACTTGGAGGACCTCGTGCGCGCTGACTGAGGCCCATTGGCAGGTTTGTGCAAGCCGCTGCCAGGCGCAGCGGGCACCCTCCCCCGGCCCGAGCCGGGGCGGCCGGCGCGGCGCGCAGGGATGCAGCAGGCGCAGGCGCAGGCGCTGGCGCGCGCGGGCGGCCGGCCGCCGCCGCAGCCGGCGCAGGGCGGCCGCCTGGCGGCCGCGCGCGCGGACGGCGGCGCGGCCGCGCTGCTGCCCGTGCTGGCGGCCGCGCTGTGGCACCTGCCGCGCCTGCGCGATGGGCTGCTCGCCATCACGGCGCGCCCGCGCCTCCGTGCCCCGTCCATGGTGATGCGGGTCGCTTGAGCGTGCGCGCGGCAGTCTGTGCCGCGGCTGGCCAGCTGCCGCGCCAGCGCGGCGCGCAGTCCGCTCGCACGCGCTGCCTGCGCTGCGCCCTCAGCCCCGTCAGGGTGCCGGCGCCGTCCAGCCTGCATCTCTGTCCGCCCACTCCGCCCGGCAGGAGGCTGGGCAGGCGTGCGCCGCGTCCCTGCCTGCCGCCGCTCGGGCCGTCCGCAGCGGCCTGCCGCTGCGCCTTGCAACAGCGTGCACCCGCCCCCGCATGACCTGGGCCGCCGCGCTGCGCAGGAGGCGCCGTATGCGGACGCGGCCGGCCGCAGCGTGCTCGCCGCGCTGCGCAGCCTCTTCGCCGCCATGAGCGGCGCAGGCGGCGCGGACGGCCACGGCGGCCTGCCCGAGGCTGCTAAGGCGCGCGGGGCCCTGGGCGGCACCCGCCCGCGGTGTCGCTGAGATCACATGGTGCTGATGGCGAGGCTGTGTCAGGCATATGTTCCAGCCCTCTGCTCCGGCGCAAAGCGGCCTGCACGAGAGCCTGGCGCTGCCGCTGCCCGCTGCGCGCGCGGATGCTGCCCTGCCCCTGAACCTAACCTTGAGCCCTGGCGCGCAGAGCGGCCTGCGCGGGAGCCTGGCGGCGGCGCCGCTGGCCGCGCGCGCGGAGCTGGCGGCGGCCGCGGAGGCCGCGGGGCTGCTGCGCGCGGGCGGCGACGCGGCGGAGGTCGCCGAGGCGCTGCTGGGCTGCCTGGACCGCGCGCTCGCGCCGCCGGGCGGCGCCGCCGCGGCGCTCAGCCCCGGCCGCGGCAGCGCGCTCATCCAGCTCTTCAGCCTGCGTGTGGAGGAGGTGCGCCGGGCAACCCAGGACGCGCTGAGGCAGACGTGGCCGCGCGGTCGAAATCTGGGTACAGTGGCTTTCTGCTGTGCGGCGGCGTACGTGCGACGGCATGTCAATGTGGCTGATGTGCATGCATGCTGTGTGCAATTTCCTGTAACCTGCGGTGCGGGAAGTGGGGTTTGCCATTGTCGCGCAAATTGCAGCAGCGCGATAAACGCCAGCAGAGCCAGCGGCCTGTATCTTGCCTGCCAGGCTCTCTGCTGGTCCCGCGCGTCATGCAGCTTTGCACCGCATCATAAGGATCATAAGAGAGCTGCAGCCCGGGCGCCGTGTTACATGCTGCGGTCTGGCGACGGCCGTGACGGGCCGCGCGGCGGGCAGGCGCTGCGGTGCGCGCGCTGCGGGCGCAAGGCCGCGCCGGCGCATTACACCAAGTTCGCGCAGCGCGTCAGCGCGGCCGCGCTGCGCGCCGCGGGCGGCCTGCCGCCGCGGCAGCGCCCGCCGCTGGAGGCGCTGCTGCGCGCGGCGGACGCGCAGCCGCTGCGCACCTGCGACCCGCGCCAGGTGCGCCTCAAACCCTGAACATGTTGTAACCTACCCTAGCCAGCCCACTCGCCCGAGGGCGGACGCTTGAGCTGCGGAGCCGGCGGGGCGGTGCTGCGGCCGTGCCGGCTGCCCTGTCGGCGGACATTCATCGCAGCTCGGCCCCGTCCAGGCGCGCGCTTGCAGCGCGGCGTGCTGGGACGCGCGCGCTCCGCGCTTTGTCAGCGTGCGCCTGGCAGGACCGCGCGGGCGGGTGGCAGGTCCGCCAGCTGTGACTCGGCCATCGCAGCAGTCAGCTCAGCTATTGCATGCAGCTCAGCTCGTGCTCGAGCGCGCGGGCGCAATGCTGCTATGTTCGGGAGCGCCGGCCGTGCAAGGCGCTCACTCGGCAATCCCCCTGCAGGGCGGCTGCGGCGCCAAGGGGCCCGCGCTTTCGCACGTGGCCGGCTCGCCGGCGATGCTCGCTGTGGGGCTGGTCTGGGAGGCGCCGGCGGCGTCGAGTGCGGACATCGCCGCGCTGAGCGGCGCGCTGCAGAGCTCGCTGCAGCTCGGCCAGATCTACCCGGGTGCGCGCGGGGCGGGGCCCGGGCCCGGCCCTGCGCGCGTGCATGCGCCGCCCCTCTTGACTGCAAGCACGTGATCCGCCCGCGCGCGCTGGCTGCAGGGCCCTGCGCGGGCTGGTCGATTGAGTGCTGAGCGCAGCTGGGCCGAACGGTTGTTAAATCAGTTGCTTTCTGATCGGCCCGCCTTTGGCGAGTCTGAATATTATGGGATTCACATTGGCAGGAATAGAGGCCAGATGCACAATGTTCTGCATGACAGAAATACTACGTGTTGAAGCTGAGCGCGTGCGCGCGCCAGTCATGGGCGACCGCGCGCTGGCGCTGCGCGCGATGGTGTGCGGCGGCGGCGGGCGCTTTGGCGCGTTTGCGCGCGACGCGGGCGGCGATCAGTGGCGGCTGCACGACGAGTCGGGCGCGCGGCCGGCCGGCGACTGGGCGGCGGTGCTCACGCAGTGCCGCCTCGCGCGCATGCAGCCGCTGGTGCTCCTGTACGACAGTGTGTGGTGATGTGTATATGAGAGGGTGCGCCCTAGGGTGTGTGCGCCTCGAGGGTTTGTGCGCCCTGCGGCGGCCACGGCACCCCAGGCGGGGAGGAGAAGAGGCTGGTCTGCCCTGCCCATGATGAGGTGCCCCCGCCAAACGCGGGGCGATGCGGCGCGCACACGCACGTGCAGCCGCACGAGCACCTCTGGTGCTAGGGTGAGAGAGCGTTGGCCTTCTTTACGCGCGCGCCTGGGAGGCGCGCGCCCGGTTGCGCAGCCGCGCACGCACCGCACGGGCGTCTGTCAACGTCATTTTGCCAGCTCGGCCTGGCTGCGTTCTGGTGTCAACGTCCGAACTTGGAGAGGTGACAGCTAGCACGAGGGTTTTATAGAGCGCGGCAGGCAGCCGCCAAGGGACGCGATTTTGTTCACAGCATTGCGCGCGCGACTGGATGTAGCGCAGGGTTGCAGGGTTTCGTAGAGCCGCGTGTCGGAGAGGGTGCTGCCCCGAGACCAGCATCGCATCTGCGGCGCACGTGTGCAGGGTCGCAGGGCTGCAGGTGTCGGTGCAGAGATGCGGCGGGAAGGCCTGCTTCTTTTCAGAGTATAAAAGCACAGCAGGGAGGCAGGCGCAGCTTTTCTTGGGTCATGCAGCAGGCGCGGCCTGCGTACGCTGCGTACTAGGAGGCGCATGTGCAGGCGAGGGGGCGTGTGTCTTTAGCCCCAGTCCTGGTGTGTCCCTGTATTGCCACACTCCTTGTTACCAGCTTGTCAGGTCTTGGGCAGTGCACGCATGCGGTTAGAAGGACATGCGCTTGCCATGCGTGCCATTGAAGGCGCGCCCAATGGCAAATGAGCCAGCTCCACATGTAAAGGACCACCCTGGAGCGCCGTCAATATCCGGCAGGACTGTGTCGCTCATCGGGCCGCGCAAGCACTCGCAAATGGCACTATGCCGCTGTTGTCATGTGAATGCACCACTTTGTGTCTTACTTTCCATGGGGAGCAGCGTAGAGAGTTGCTCTGAGCAAGACACTTGTGTTACGGCAGTCAGCACTAGAATGCCTTTGTGCAGCGGTGGACAGTGTCTGCTGCGCGCTCATGAGCTGGCCCCTGACTACCTGGCCACGTATGACACCACTAGCTTTGCCTCACACTATCTGCAGACAGCGTGCAAGCCCAGAGCAGGGGCATGACTGTCTCTGAAAGCATAGCCCGGGAGTTGGTCAGGAAACCACTTCAACCCATGCGGGGGCACGTACTGTGGACAAACACCACCGCCCAGCAGCAGCCTCATCCACAGTGCGCGAAGCCCAACACAAATCAGTCATGTGCCAGCACAGGACCCTAGAATGCATGCTTCGCTGCAATCCACTGCAAGGCAGTCCCTGCGCTCTGGTAACAGTGCATCAGTGCACCACACACAGCCGAAATGCTCGCACCCGGCAACGCGCCAGCCCGGGCTCGCCCCGCTGCACAAAGCAAGGCCAGCGGCAGGCAGCGCCGCGCCAATACACCTAACGCCGCTGCGGTGAGACGGCAGGCGCAGCGCCGTGCACGCACGCAGCAGCCTGACGCGCACCGCAGGCCACTGGCCGGTGATGCCGCAGCAGGCGCCGCAGTGCCCCGGAGCGGCGCCGCACCCTTCGCTTGCAGCCGCGCGCGGCTGCCCGCCAAGCGCCGAGCCAGCTCCGGCACCGCGCGCGACGGCGGCGCAGCGGCAGGCGCGGCAGCAGGCGCGGCGCGGCTGCCGGGCGAGGCTAGGGTAAGGGTAGGGCTATGGCAGGCGGGGCGCCACGCGCGCGTACAGCAGCACCAGGAAGCCCAGAAAGGCGAGCGTAACCACGGCCGCGAGCACATTGCGCGCGTCCAGCAGCGAGCGGCCGCGCCGCCGCCGGCGCGCCGGCCGGCCCTCGCCGCCGCCGCGCTTGCCGGCCTCGCCGCCATCCCGCACGTCCCTGCGGCGCGTCAGGGGCTCTGGCGTGCGTCGCCGCGCAGGCTCCCATGAAGACGGGGTGCCCCAGGCGGGCGAAATCGGGCATCTGGCAATGCGCACCCAGCGGAGCCCGCCCGGGCCCGGGTCTACTTGGAGCCAGGCTTGGGTCAAGCAGATCGCTGCCGGAGGCTGTGCCGAGGCCCAGGCGCACGCCCGTACATCAGGCCGGCGCTGCGGGGCGCGCACGCCGGGCGCAGCAACGCGAAGGCGGGCTGCAGCGCCTGCTGCCCGCAAGCAGCGCCCGCTCCGGGCCGGGCCGCGCGCGCCGCGCGGGGGAGCGCGCCTGGCCGTCAGCGGCAGCGACGCCGGGAAGAGCGCCGGGAAGGCGCGCTGCAGCGAGCGCCGCATGCTGCGCGGGCGCCGCGCGTACTTGGCCTCGCCGCCGTCGCCGTCGTCGCCCTCGCCGTCGGCGCGCGCCTCGATCTCGCCCGCGTCGGCCGACACCACGCCGCGCTCCGCCGGGCCCTGTCGCCGGGGCGGCGCCGCAGGCTTGCGCGGCCCCACATCGCAAGCCCCGCCTTCACCACTCCCCCGACCAAGGCCCGCTCGCAGCCGCCGAGCTGCATGCGGCGCATGCACCGCACCACGGCGCACTCAGGCCAGGCGCCCGAGCCATGCGCACCACCCTGTGCTCCCGGGCAACCCCGTGTTTGCTCCAAGCGCCACCGCTTGCTTCGCACGTCGCATTGCAGTCCTGGCAGGAGGTCATCAGGCTGCCCTCGCCGTCCGCCTAATTCGCACTCTGTAGGCCTGTTAACTCGCAAGGGGGCTTGACGGCAAGCATTATTTGCAGGAATGACTGCTGACGGCGAGCGCGGCGTGAGCAGCGGAGAGGTGCCCACCGTGGGTCGGTACACGCCGGGCGGGAGGGGTACGGGCGCTGCTGCTGCGGCGCTGCTGCCTGCGCTCGGGCCGTTGCTCGTGGCGAATGCGGATGCGCTCACACCTGGACCGCGCTGCTCAGCTTGAGGCCTGTGTGCGCACGAGAAAGCAAGGACGGCTTCGAGCGGGACACGCACATGCGGCATGCGCATGCGCATGTGCAGGCGGCCAGCGCATGACCTTCAAGCTGGGATGCACATGCGTGTGCAGCGCAGCAAGCGAGGCAGGCCAGGCGACGCCGTTTGTATGTCCCACGCTCTGATGCAGGCCACTATCGCTGTTCAGGGGCGGTGCACTGCCACCGAGGAGGCGGGAAGGCTCTCTGCCTGCCCTTGCTCTGTTGATGAAAACTCGAGCATGGGGGTGACAGGAGCGGTAGGGTGGGTATGGCTAGGGTGCTGGCCAGGCTGCCATGCGCACCGGAGCCTGGGCGCGTGTCCATGACAGACGTGCTGCCGTTGGCCTGCGCCACAGAGGCGGTCACCACCGGCGGCGGCGGCTTGGCCTGCACACGCGAGGTCAGGTCATGAGCCGATGCAGGGGCCATGTGTATGCGAGGCGGCGCAGCCCTCTGGCTGGTGTCAGCGACAAGTATATCCGGACAGGATGGTGGTAAAAGTAGAATACTATGTAACGGGCGGGACACTTGCACACAGCCCGGGTGGGCTGGTGAGCCAGACAGTTGCAGAGCTAGGGAACACGCTATGTTGCAGCTGGGCCACAGCAACTGGCAATAATTGGCAGAGGCGCAGATGAGGGACGCGCAACGCACCTCTATGACATGCAGTTCATCGATGTCCTGCAACTCATCCAGTCGCGTCACCTGCTCGCCACTCTGCAGGAGCAGCCTCGCTTTTAGCACCTAGAGGTTGACTGGAACCGATTGACGCCTGCCGCAGCAAAGCCTCGCGCACCGACGCGAGGTGGATGCTCTCCACCCCCACCAGCTTCAGCTTCGCTTGCACCTTTGCAGCGAGCCAAGCAGTCAGACGAGCCCTCGGATCTACCCGGCTCTCAGTTTGGCAATGCTCGAACACGGTGCGCAGATCTGCAGGACGCACACCTGCTGCAGGAACTGCTCCCACGTTGCTGTGTCTGGGACGGGCACCGCCACCTTCCTGCGCGTCGCCCACACCCGTTGCGTCCATCGCCGACAACCAGCGGACATCTCTTGCGCCTGATGTGGACTGCCACCGGCAAGTGCCACATGTTGCCCTGGGGCCTGTCTGGTGAGGCCAACCTGCGCGGCTTGGCATCCTTGACGAAGACAAATACGAGGCGTGATGCCTCCTGCGCAGCCAGCCCGGCCCAGATCAGTTACCTGGCATCAAACGAGGCGCAGCTTGAGGTGCTGTTGCATTGCGCACCATGTCTGCTGTGGTGATCCCGTAGCCCCGTGCGCTCATCTCCGCCCTGGCGCTGCCTGCACCAAGCTCTCAGGCTTGCACTTTCTATCGCTCATCATTTGCTTTCGACAAGCCACAAGCCCTTGAGGTTAACTCTTACCTCTGCAAAATTATTATTTCCAGGTGCCAAGGTACCAGGCAGTTTGTGTTCGCTGGGGAGGCCAGCAGCCACGGGAACAGGCAGAGGTGGTGTCTGGCACAGGGAAGGAGCAACAGGTGTGCATGTGGAAGAGGCTTGCTTTGCGCACTGGCCTGTCTGCCCATACTGGATCTAGCTGGCACACTAAACCACCTTGTGTTTGCACAGCTGCAGGCACTTGAACAAGCCGCCAGAAGCTGTTGCGGGTGCGGCGTGTGGAGGGCGTGCGCGCCTGCGCTTTTTACTAAGGGACAGGAATTGCAAGGCAGCGGGCTTGCGCCCAGCTCGGTTACGTCAGTGCGCGCAAATGCGGTGAGCTTGCTCATATGCTTGCAGCAACGCGCCGACGAGAGGTCTTTCTTGGCCGGCAGCAAGAGCAAGGCCCGTGACGAAACTCCGGGCTGCTGGCGAGGTTTGCAAGGCGACTAACTAGTAGCTATGGACTTTCGCAGTCGAGCTCTGTAGGAGGTACGACCAATGGAGTGGCAGAAATGATGATGTGGCCTGTCCTTTTGCAGGACGCTTGAGCGCGTCAGGGGCCGGGGCGAGCGCGCACACTGTGACTCCAGGCCAGCTGCCACGCCTGGCAGCAAGGCAGTGCAACGTGGCGCAGGCGCGCCCTTAGTGGAGCTCAGCGCTAGCTAAAAAAGCCAGCACACTGACTGACTGGGCTCCTGCATGCAGGCCATATTGTGCTGCTTGGCGGTGTGCTGCTGGCAAGTGCGCTGCTTCAGGGCGCGGCAGCTGACCTGGACGGGGTCATCGACAACCTGAACAACGTCACAGGCGGTGCGCACCCGCGGTTCCAGCCACTGTCAGCTCTGCCAGCCTCGCAGCTTACCGAGTAGGCGTCTGCTGTTGAGCGCGCAGGCGCGTTCACGGGGCTGAGGTATAGCGAGTACTACATTCCCTCCTTCCTGCCCTTTGCAGCCCCCAAGACGCTGCGCAGCCCGGTGGAGCTGCACCTGAGCCCCAACCGCATCAAGGGCCCCGGCACCTCCGTGAAGGACGCGGCGCTGCCATACGTGCGCTACGTCGGGCGCCTGTACAACAACACCTTTGTGCCGGGCGTGGTGCGCGTGCGGCAAGGCGCGCGTCCGGCCGTTGCCTGAGCTGCGGGTGCAGACATGCCCAATGCTGCAAGGGCAGTGCACACGTGGTGCGCTGGCCTGCTTGTGCACGCACAGTCAGAGCTCGCTAAATCTGCTGCTAAGCGCGTCACTCCTGCCTGACAAGCTGGTTGCGCGAGGCTGTAGTGCGTGCACGCATCAGGTGAGACGCTGCGCGTGA
>JAABUV010008834.1_pt1 | contig 10080 bp, 12 predicted proteins | sample 5559971 | NCBI WGS metagenome assembly JAABUV01 (sample SAMN10711881, study PRJNA513362) | rock metagenome | isolation source: Antarctica rocks | place: Antarctica: Victoria Land, Knobhead nord | collected 2015-12-19
CGACGCCTGCCTGGCCCGCATCACCGGCGCGCCGCCCCCGTCCCTCCTGCCCCAGGCCCAACAGCCGCCGCTTATCCGGCCGCTGCCGGTCGCCGCGTAGCGTCGCGCACCCTCTGAGCGGGTACCCAAGCCGTTTGGGACGACTACGACCGCTGGCACACTGCAAACCCCTCGAAAAACCCCGAAGAGTACCTGGCCGAACTCCACGCCAATTTCCTGTCGCGACCTGGCCCACCGTTCGCTTGGGCAGTCGAATTGGTGGCCGCCGTCTTGGCAACCCTTAGAGGGGCCGACATCAGGCCAGCAGCCTCGCGCTACAGGATGCGGATTACTGAGCCCTCGCCGTTCACAGCCCACGTCGATTTCTGGTCTGTTGTGACCTCTTCCTTCATGAATGTATCGGTTGTCACGACGAACTACGATCTGCTCATCGAGCGTGCCTTACGCCATCGGCCGATGAAACGTGCGTTCGGGCCGGGATTCTACTACGGCGGGATCGCGCGTCCGCAACTCCTGCAAGGAACCGCCTTACCCTTCACGGTGACCGACTCGCAGCGATTCGTGGAGTTGACGGGGGCGGTGTCCGTGTATAAGCTCCATGGCTCGCTGAATTGGGCGCGCCAGCCGAGCAGGCTGCTCCTGTATCAAGACATGCGGCCTGCGTTCAGGCATGGGGGCGACGCGGCCATCGTGCCGCCCATCACTGACAAGGAAACGCCAGCTTGGCTGAAGCCTATTTGGGAGGAGGCGGAGCAGAGCCTCGCGGAGGCAACTTGCTGGATCGTCTGCGGCTATTCCTTGCCCGACTACGACCTGGGCATGCGCCACTTGTTACAATGTGCGTCCATGAAGGTGGAAAACATCTATCTCCTCGACCCCTTCAGCCGCGACGTGCAAGCCCACTATCACGATGTCGCGCCCCATGCGACGATCCACCGCCTCGACGGGCTCCCTCACGGGACACAACAGCTCGGGGCTAAGCTCGGGTTTGCTCGATCCATTGGATCAAGTCGCCCAATCGATGGGCCCAATAGATCGTGAGGCCCCCCCGCTGGGCGTCCTCCAGCATATCCAGGTCATAGACCCCGCTCAACACAGCGACCGGGACGACCATGGTGCTGCCGAAGTCCTGCCGCCATATCTCCGCTTTGGCCGCGACGTCGTTGTTGAGCCGCTTGACGGAGTTGACGGACGAATTAGACACCTTGCACTCGATGGGCATGCACCGGCCATCCCAGAGTCCCACGACCAAATCGGCCTTCCGCCGGCCCATCCCTAACGGCACCTCCTTGCAAAACTGGCCCGGCAGGGGTGCGTCGCGGAGCGTCGGTATACCCTCACGCCCCTTGACTTTGATCTGGGTGAAGCCTTGATCGAGCAGGGCTTGGCGGACGACCTCCTCCTGAGTTTTCCTGCTCTCGTTCCTGCGCTTCGTCGCGACCCGCTGCGTCGCTATGAGGGCGGTCGACGCCAAAACGGCGGCCTGTCGCTCGGCTTCCATCGGTTCGCGCCCCTCCATCACCCATGGAAACCGACGTCGGTCAAGCACGGAACGGATGACACCGACGATCTCCTTTACCAATTGCGGGTCTTTCCGCAAAGTCGTCGGCGCGATAGACGTGCGATCTACCAATGTCTTGAGGTCGTCGAAGGATATGGGAGGCGCGGCAAGGTAGCGGAATGCCTCTCGCAGCGCGGGATTCGTCAATAAGCTCAGCGCTTGGTCCTCGAGCTGCGACAGGTCTACCGTGCTTTCGAGCAGATCTTCTACCGTCCCCTGAACCTCATCGAATGCCTCCCCGTAGTCCTCAAGCGGCTCCTCCAGACGCTCACGGCGGAACAGCCCCGCCGACTCCTGGCGATCCGCGTCGAGTTGCGTGACGGGCCACTCGGTGCGCGGGAGGTAGCTACGCCGGCGCGAACGGGTCATGCCAATGTCTCCAGGAACTGCGCATCGACGAGGAGGCCCGGGTGGGGAACCTTTAGCCGCTCCATCTCCTTCGGCTCGAACTTCGTCAACCCGCCCGCGTACGATCGGCCCTGCGTCATACTTGTGTGACGGGACAGGTACGCCGCCAACGCGCGCAACGCCGGTTCACCCAAAGGTTCCCGCAGATATAGTCCGTGTGCGATGTTGATGTGGCGTGCGTCGGCGAGATTGCGGATGAACACCGGGGGGCGTCGCGCCATGTAGGTGGCGAGGATGGGAGCCGGCTCACGCAGGCCAACCGACCACCACGCCTTCCGGTGGCTCGCGATGAAGCCGTGGTCCGCCCCCTGCGACCGCGCGAACTTCAAGAACTTCTCTATGCGACGGCGGTCGCCAGCCTCGAATTCATCCAGGTCAACTGGCAAGTCGATCACCCGCCGCAAGGCCAGAGGGTTGATCAGCACATCTTTCGCCGCGAATAGTTCGCGGGCCTTGGTGACGGACCGAAACAGGACCGACTCGGGTAACTTGCTGCTGTGTTCGCTCTCGATCCAGACGCGGTTAGCCCCCGTCACTTGCCCCCGGTGGACGCGGCACAACTCGCCCAACTCGATGAAACCCTCCGGCGTGTCGCGTGTCGCGCGCGTCAGGGGTGTCCAGCGATCCGCCTGTTCCAATCGCTCGCGCCTGACCTGCCAATCGGTCTGAAGTCTCCCCAGGTCCCTCAGGGCCTCGACCCGCCGCAACCCGACCGCCGCCGGGCGCGTACCCACCTCGAAGCCCGTGATCACCGCCGTCGTCGCCGCGTCGGGGAAAGGCAGCGCGGCCGGCTCGATGACGTGGATCGTCTCAACCCCGAGCGGCCCGAGCAGCAGTTCGCGCACGAGGCGGCCGTAGTTGACATCCAGCCATTCGGCCGCGGTGATGAGGACACCGACATCGCCTTTGCACGCCGTGTCCGCGATGGCGAGGAAGAAGTGGACATGGAGGCCCGCCAGTTGGCTCGCCGCGAGACCATGCTTGCGTGCCGTGTCCACCAACCACGTTTTCCATCGCAGCCCAAGCAAATGATGCCGGACATAGGGAGGGTTCCCGATGTAAAGCGTGCGGCCCGCGATGGCGGGCAGGGCAACCTCGCGATAGTCGCCCAGGATGACCCTGGAGCGGTCCTGCAACCCCGCGGCGGCCAAGTGTCCGCGTGCGAGCGTGGCCGCGAACGGATCGATCTCGACGGCCACAAGCTCCGCGTTGGGGAACGTTCGCCCAGCCGCTGCCAGGAAGCGGGCCGACCCGGCGCCGGCATCGACGATGCGTGCGGGGGCGAACTGATCGGAGGCCCACGCCAGCATGGCGGCGACGATGCTATCGGGGGTGTACGTTGCTCCCATGGGGCGACGCTGGTCGGGCGTCAAAAGGCGACAGAACGCATCGCCCAGTGGGTCCTTCCCGTCGCTGATCGCCGTCCGCGCCGTCGCGATCGTCGCCGACGGGACCGGGGGTGACGCATGCGTCGCGGCCTCTTCGTCCGGCGACCACCCATTGATGCTACGAGCACCCAGCGCGAGGGCGAGGGCGACAAGCTCATCCTGCGAACTAACGGCTAGCATCTCGGCACGATCCAACCCTTCATCACCCATCAGCATATATAATGGAGCATCTGTCCCTCTTTTGCAAACACTTGTCGGTCTGTCTACTCGCGAGGCAGCATGCCCAGTCAGAAAGAGAGCACTGTATTGACCTTGGATGATGCGCAGCGCGCGCAACTCGAAACGTTGCTGGAACTCGACACCAACGTCCAAGAGAAGGAGCGCATCCGGTTTCTCCTATCAGTCCCGCCAAGCGGCCATAGCCCTGTGTATATCGGCGGGGTGCGCTCGGCCGACCTACTCTCGCTGTTCTCGACGATCGGCCCCCTTGCCGTGCTCGACGCGCCCGGAGGGCGCGGGGCGAGCTTCGCCGCGAACCAGGGGCGCGGGGCATGGGCGGAATCGCTGCTGCGGGGGCACGCAGGACCGGAGCGATTCATCAATTTCGGGCTATCCACGCCGATCTCGCCGACGGACCCAGATTACGAAGCGGTGAGGCGGTGGCATCGGTACATCTTACTGCGCGAGGGCAAGAGGCCCGATCTACTCCTCGTCCCCGCGTCAGCCCTCGCGGCGAATCCCTCCATCGCGACATGGGAACGTCGCCCCCTCATGACAGCGGATCAATCAGCCTTGGCTGTCGCCGTCCTCGCCGGCGTCGAGATCAAAAGCAGCTTGTACAATTGGGGCCAACGCGAACGCTACCGTTCGACCATGGGCGGCAGGACATCCCCGGTCTCGATTCCACTTAAGGACGAGGAGATGGATGATTTGACCCGTTGGCAAGCTGCGTATCGCATCCCGATCATGATCGTGCAAGTCTTTGTCGATTCGGTCCACGGGTGCAGCCTCGACTATTTCAAGGAAGAGATCGTCCGTGGGCGCGCGCGCTGCTACACGGAACCGAAGACGACGAAAAGAACCTGTTACCTCCCTTTACCCGACGAGTCGCGGAAGTTGGCGGATATTGCTCTTGCAGCCGGCCAACCGCCCTTCGTCATAGCCGATAACGGAGAGGTCACGAACCCACGCACTTGGCCGCGCGCCTCGCTCAGCAACGTCAACCTGACTAAGCTCTCTTCCCGCGCCGCTGCCCTGAAGGCACGATACGCCAAGTACGCCAATCCATAAATGGCGCTACACAAGGCGGCCCTACGAGGCCGGAGAAAACGCGGGACCGCGCGTCCCCGCACAATCGGCGCTCACCTGACGACCTGACACTGGGACACGCGCCACACGGCCCACATGCAGGGTTGGCTGTGAATGGACACCTCATGCGCCCCGAGCGCGAGCGCGTCGACGAGGATCACCGCAGCGATCACGAGCCGCAGCGGGGTGAGGCGGCGCGTCATGCCTCGCCCCCCTCCACGATCAGCAACGCATCAACCTCGGCGATGTCCAGCTCGGGGTCGAGCTGGTCCAGCTCGTCGAGCACGGCCGCGCCGTCGTCACCACCCATAGCGCCCGTGCTGCCGGCGGCGTTGTCCGGGCTGCCCGCGTCGTCGAGCGTTGCCCACTCGGCCTCGGCGTGACGCACTAGCTCGGGGTGCAGCGCGGCGGCCGTCGCCCGGTCGATCGAGTGCTTCGCATTGAGCGGGGTCTGCCCCAGCTCACAGCGCGTGATCGGACTCGCAACCTCGTCGCTGGCCACGGCAACGGCGAATAACGCGCGGTAACTCAGCTCTCCGAAGCCCGTGCGCGGTCGCGCGGTACAGACGGCCCACAGCTCCTCTCGCCCGAACAGGTTTTGGGTGACATATGTGATGTGGGAGGCCTCACCGTGCTCCTGTATCATTCGTCCTGCCCTCCTGCAGAAAGATCTTTCGCGGGCGCGGCCGTCGCCGCCTCATCGGTCGGCCGCGAGCGCCGTCCCGCGCCGGGGCGGTAGCCGCCGCGCTGGCCCAGCCGCTCGCGCCGGTACGTCTCGATGGCGTCCAGCGTGACCATGGTCAGGCGGGGGCTGATCCGCTGGTGCGCCATAACGCCCCGCCGGATAGCGTCTTGGATCGTATTGAGCGAGACGCCCAGCATCTCCGCCGCTTGAGCCGTCGTATACAACGGCCGTCCCTCGCTGTCAAACACGTCCGCCCCCCTTCCTGCCCTTTATCGTAGCGCATGGAGTGGGCCGGGGGAGGGTCCGGCCCACACGGGCGCGGCGACGCGGGGACCGGTCGAACGCCGGTCCCCGCGTCGGCCCCGCTAGGCGTCGTCGTCTGTCCCCGACGACGGGGCATGCTCTGTGGCGTCGTCCTCGGCTATGTCCTCCTCCTCGGTCGCGGCGTCATGGTCCATAGACACGGCGGCGGGGTCCTCCTCGGTGATCTCGTCGTCGCCGGCTCGGCCGCGATCCCGCCGACGACACCGACAGGGGCGAACGTCGGGGGCAGGGAGGCGAGCGGCACGGTGACGCTGGTCTGGTCGCCGGTGTAGAGCTTGAACACCGGATCGGGACCGGTGCTGTGGTAGTTGTCGGGCTCGTAGTCGCGCGCGGCCTGGGCCTGCCGGATCAGCAGCGCCTCTATCGTCGCCTTGACGAGGCCGAGCGGGTCGAGCGTGCGCAATTCCTTGATGTGCGCGGCGCTGGGGCGCGTGCTGCCGCCCGCGCGCATGAGCGCCCCCGCGTCCACACCGTGCCGACGCGCGATCTCGCCCCAGTCCTCCTTGTCTAAGCGGATTGTCGTAAGAGAATACGCCGCGAGAGTCCCAAGATCGTGGGCCTCGACGTTGGCGATTAGATCGACGGAGCGACGCACGGCCAGCACGTTGGGCATGTAGTCGGCCTTTTGTGCCAGGCGGCGCGCGCGGGTCTCCTTGCCCTTCTGCGCCGCCGTCTTTTCGGTCGGGGGGGTATAGCCGCCGCTGCCGCCGGGGGCGGTGCCAGGCATGACGGCTGGCACGTTCTTTTGGCGCGCGGCCTCGGTTTCCTCCCACCTGGCCTTGCCCTTGGCGTGCAGCGCGGCGTAGTGCGCGGGCATGAGGCAGAAGCCTTCGTAGTCGCCGTAGGGCGAGCGGTAGGCGGCGAAGGGGCACGCGCGGCACACCGCGTACGTGTCGAAGTAGTTGTCGCCGTACCGGCCGCCCTGGTCGTTGTGCCAGTGGGTCAGTCGCTTGACGAGCCCCGCGTGCAGGCTCGCCGTGGTGCTCGGGTGCGCGTCGCTGGTGACCCCCTTGGCGATGTCCTCGGCCATCGCCTCGATCAGGCGCGGGAAACCCGTGTTGTCCTTATTGCCGTGGGTGTACTCGTGCAGCTTGAGCATCTTAGTCAGGGTGAGCCGGCCGGCCGTGTCGCGCAGATAGAGGTCCTGCGTCGCAGCCGGGAGGTCGCACAGCTTGAGGCGGTCCTTGACCCATTCCTTGCCGCGCCCCAGCTTCTTGGCGATCTGCTCGACCGTGTAGCCTCGGCCGGCGCGCAATTGCGTCAGCCCGCGCGCCTCTTCCATGGGGTGCAGGTCACACCGCTGGAGGTTTTCCAGCACCGTCGCCTCTAGCGCCGTGTCCTCGGTCAGGTCGTGGCGCATGATGGCCGCGATGGTGCGCCGCTTGAGCACGTCCCTGATGGCGCGCAGGCGGCGCTCGCCGGCCACGAGCAGGTAGGGGGGCGCGCCCTCCCCGGTGTCGAGGTTCGCCCGTACGGTGATCGGCTGCACGAGCCCGTGTGCCTTGATCGACGCGGCCAGTTCGCGGATGCCGGCGTCGCCGTCGAGGTCGAACAGGGTGCGCGGGTTGCTCCCATCAGTGGCGATGTCGGCCACGGCGATCTCGCGCAACTCGGCCCGTGCGGCGGCGGTGGGGATCGGCGCGGCCTGTGTGGGCACGGCCTCGGTGGCGGTGTCCGTGATGGTGGGCGCTGTCCGCGCGGTCGTTGTCCGTGCCATTGGTCGTTTCTCCTTATCTACTAGGGGGGAGGGCCGGCGTCCTGAGGTGGGGCCAGCCCTCCGCGCTGCCATCCTTATGCCGCCTCGGTCGCCTCAACGAGGGGCGCGATCTCGCCCATGATGGCCGCGATGCCGCGCCTGATGGCGTCGAGGTTGGACGCCAGCACCTCCCGCGAGACCCGATACAACGCGAGGTAGGTCGGTGAGTTCGGGCAGGGGATAGTGAGCGCCTGGCACACGCCATATGCCGTCGCCTCCGCTTGGCACTCGACCTGTTGCGTGGTGAAGGTGCGGCGCTCCTCGGCCCGATGCATCCTTTCGTGACATATCTCGTGGATCAATGTCTTGCAGAGGTTGCCGGCCGGGTTGCCCTGCTTCAACTCGATGCGGCCGTCGCCGTAGCTGACGCCGTTGGCGTCCCGCACAAGGCGATCTTTGAAGGTGACTGAGAGGCCCCCACGCTCCGCGCTCTCGATAAGCTGCCGGAGGAGCGTGTCGTAGCGCTCGCCTTCGACGGCGTGAACGGTCAGCGCGGGGAGGTCATCTCCCTCGGTGTCGGCCACATCGAACACGTACCCCGTGCGGAATCTCAGGGCGATCACGGCGTCGTCGCCCGCGTCGGTCTTGCCCTTAATTGGGGCGGGGCACAAGATCGCTATGCCCTTCGCGCCCTTCTTTACCTGCCGGCCGAGCACCTGCCACGCGCGGTAGCCCGCGACGCGCGCGGCGGCGGGGCGCTGCATGGCGATCAGGGCGCAGTTGTGGGCGCTGTAGGTGTAGAAGCGGCTCACGGTCTGGAGGTAGCGGGTCAGTTCGGCACTCTGCGCGGCCTGGTCGGTCTCGTCCGCGAGGCGCTGCATCCACGCGTCGATCTTGGCGAGGTTCGCCGTGGTGGGGTTGGCTGTGGTCTCGGTGGTCATGGTGGTGTCCCTCTCTCGTGCTAGCGTGGGTGGGCCGGCGAGCACCGCCGGCCAACGGCGAACGGCCCTACCGGCCCCAGCCGTACCAGGGGGCGGGCAGCCGCACCGGCCGCGCGTCATCCTCGGTCGCGTGGCGGTAGCCGTCGCGGTAGCAGGTCAGGCGGGCAATCGCCGCGTTCAGCAGGTCCATCACGCGGGCATCCTCGGCCGGCTCCGGGTCGATGACCACCTCGGTCAAGCCGATGGGGTCGCCGGGCCGAAAGATGAGACACATGGTCACGTCGTCGCCGGCGTCGAGAGCGGGTACAATGGGTGTGGCAACGGTTGCGATGTTCATTGATCTGGGTGTCCTTCCGTCATGCTGCTCATGCGGGCGGGGGCTCCATCCTCCGCCCGCATGTCTTATTTATTTAGGCCCCGAACGCTTCCTGTAATGCGGCCATGCCGGCGGGGCGCGTCATCGTCGCGGGCTGCCGCCGCCGCGCCTTGTTGTGCGCCTTGTACTGCTCCTCGGCCCGTTGGTACCACTGCTCGGCCTGGAGCGCGCGCACCAGATGCCAGCAGCGCAGCCCTTTCTCGCCCGCCTCGCACGAGCATTTGAGGTGCAACACGTCTTGCGTGTGCGTGACGCCTGCCCGCGTGCGGCTCTTGGTCTCGAAGGTGTACCGGCCGGTCCGGCGAATGGTGGGCTTGGCGTCTGCCGGGGTGGTCGCCTGTGTCATGTCCAAAGCTCCTCTCGTACCCTCGTCGTCCGTGGGGGCCATCTGCTCCTCACCCTCTAATCATACCACACGAACACATTGTTTGTCAAGGTGAAAATGCTATTTGTGTGGTGTCACGGTTAATAAATGCGTGTTATCGCGGTCGATGGTGAGCGATCCGTCGCCGTCGCCGTCTTTTCTCCGCGCGCCGCAGCGCGTGCCTTGTGTGGTGGGCGCGCGACAGAACGCGACTGTGCGGGTCGTGGAGTGGACACGGATGCGCGGGTAGGCACACGCCACACACGGCCACCTGCGAGGGGGAGAAAGGGGCACGCGTGAAAGTGACGATCTCGCCGGCGTCGCGGGGGGGCGCGCGCCGCATCATCGTCAGTCGCGGGGAGAGGGCCAAGGACGCGCGGGAGGGGTGTATCGTCGCCGCTTTTTCCCTGCGCGCCGCAGCGCGCGCCCTGTGTGGATGGCTGGCCCACACGCTCGCCGGTGTGAGCAACGGTCGCTGCCCTGCCCTGGTGTCAAGCCTGGTCCGGCTACTGCCTTACCCCCCACATGGGGATAGTCGAAAGTACCGGGTTGTGGCTATCATCGTGTGTCGTCGGGGCCGATGCCTAGATGTCTTGAACATGCGAACTCGTTGCGATTGAGTCAAGTTTTTGCGTCGCATATATCTCGTCGGTCTGAGGCAGAGCCTCGCTAGAATATGGAGCTATCACCCGACTATTTCCCCGACGAGCTACGCATGGGCTGGCGCCTGGCGCGCGCCCTGCGCCGCGACATCGACCAGGAACCGCAGACCTACCGCGTAACGCGCCTGCTGCAACCGGAGGGTTCGCACTATTGGGAGATCGAGGTCGCGTATCGGCCGACCGGCGACGTGTTTTGCCTGCGCTGGTGGGCCGAGTGGGCCGAACGGCTACGGAGGGACGCAGGGTATTGACGTGGCACGCTTGCCCCCTACCGGCGCGCGTCGTAGCCGCGCCGTGGTGCTATCGGGGGAGGCTCGCCGTACCGGATTGGGGCTACTGGACGGCCGCGCCTGCGACTACCCTTGGC
>JAABUV010008835.1_pt1 | contig 10080 bp, 11 predicted proteins | sample 5559971 | NCBI WGS metagenome assembly JAABUV01 (sample SAMN10711881, study PRJNA513362) | rock metagenome | isolation source: Antarctica rocks | place: Antarctica: Victoria Land, Knobhead nord | collected 2015-12-19
GCCGACGCGATCGGCCCGAGCATGAGCTTCCTCGACTCCACCCTGCACTTCACCCCACCACCACCCCCGACTGGTGGCGGCTCGGGGGGTGGTGGACCACGCGCCCAGGTGGTGGTGGACGCGGCGAAAACCCAGCTCGGTGTGCCCTATGTGTGGGGTGGTGGAAACTACACCGGTCCCAGCGGCGGCGGTTTCGACTGCTCCGGGTTGACCTCGTGGGCGTTTCACAAGGTGGGGGTGGATCTGCCCCGTACCGCCGATACGCAGTACGCGGCGACGGCGGGCACCCGGCTGCCCGGTGGGTTCAACCCCGCCTCCTACCAGCCGGGGGACCTGATCTTCTACGGCACCGACACCAACATTCACCACGTGGCGATCGCTATCGGTGGCGGCCAACTCATCCAGGCGTCCACCTTCGGTGAGCCGTTGAACATCAAGGCGATCTACCGCGGCGACTTCTACGCGGCCACCCGGCCGCTGGGAGCCTCGATCCCAGCCTCGGGAGGAGCACCGCAATGACGACACGACCAGCCCGTCTCGGGTGGGCACGGGCGGCTACCGGCACCCTCCTGCTGGGGGTGGTGTGCGGGGCCTGCACCGCGACACCCACCCCGCCGCCCGCGGTGCCGCCGCCGGCGCCGACGAGCGCCTCGGCCTCGAGTGGGGTGCCGGGTGCGACGGTGGCACCGCGGCCGTCGGGGCCGGTGACCGGGACCCCGATACCCTCCGCCCCGACGGTGCCCGCCGGGCGGCCCGGCCAGCCTCGGGGGGCAGTCCCGGCCCCGGTCAGTAGTGGTGACCCGGATGCGGTGGCGGCGGCGTTCGCGGGCACCACGTTCACCTACGACACCGCCATCGACCGTTCCCCCTTCGACGCCCAGGTGCGCTCCGCGGTGTATGCCACCGCGCAGTTCGCGACCCAGTTGCGTCGCCCGTTGGTGCAGGGCGGTGGGGCGGAGTGGACCGCACTCGCGGCGCACCACGGGTACACCACGGTGGCGTTGACGCCGAACGTCGACGACGGTCGCCCCCCGGATCAGCTGCGCGCGGCGGCTCGCTCGTTCACTCCGGCGGTGACTGGTCACGGCGACGGCGGCTGGGTGCAGCTTTGGGACAGCCAGACGATGTATGTGTTTCTGACCCGCACCGGGGCGCAGGCGCTGTGGCAGGTCGACCGGGTGTCCTTCGGGTCGGCGCAGTGACCCGCTTCGCCGGGTCGGCCCCGGTGTGCCCCACCGCGACGGGGCATGTGTCCCCGTCGGGGCAGTTGTGGCAGGTGCCGCGCTACCCGCGCCCGAAGGTAGTGCTGGACGAGGACACGGTGCGCATCGATGACACCGATGTGCCCGTCGCCGACGGGCAGGAACCCCGCGACGCCGCCATCACCCACCTGGTGGCGCAGGCGCGACGGTTGCGCGGTGAGCACGGCGCGATCCACGCCGTGGTCCGCGCCCAAGGTTCCGCGGACTCCTACGAGGCCATCGTCACCGGGAGCGGGGAGGTGTTCGACCCCACCCCCGCCGCGCCGGCGGCCCGTCCGGGCATGTCGGGGCGGCGCGGGCGGTGGGTGCTGGCCGCCGGTGGCGCGGTGGTGGCGGTGTTGGTGTTCGCCATCGCGCTCGCCCTGAGCTCCGGGCGCGGTGCACCCACTCCGGTGGGGGCGGCCCCACCACCCCCGCCGACGGGGGTGCCCACCGAGTATCCGGCGCTGCCCCCGCCGGGGTTTTCCGGGCGGGCGGACTGGTCGGCGCCCATCCTCGGCCAAAGCGAGCCGCTGATCAGCTCCGACGGGTCGGTGATCACCCTGAACGGCACGACGAGCGCGTCCTCGATCAGTGTGCGTGACCCGAACACCGGGGTGCCGGTGTTCTCGGTGCCGCTGCCCCAGGGGGTGGTGACCTCCGGTGGCGGTGGGTTGCACCTGTCGCTGATCGACGGGCAGGAAGTGATCACCGCCCGCACCACCGACACCCTGCTGTGGTGGGTGTTGGGCGGGGTTGAGCACCCAGCGCGGTCGGTGCCGCTGCCCGCCCAGGCCGCCGTGTCCTTCGCCGGGTCCACCCCGTTGGTGAGCATGCCGGGCCAGCACGCCGCCCTGGTGGTCCACGATCAGCTCATCGACTACGTGGTGCCCGCCGGGGCCGTCGCCCTCGGCGGGGTCGGGACCACGATCGTCGCCGCGAACAGTGTGGGCCAGCTGTGGCGGTTGCACCCGGGCACCGCCCAGTTCCCGACCGCCCCGGTGGGGGTGGCGACACCGGTGGCGGGGGCGGTGAGCCTGGCATCGGTGGGCGGCTACAGCGCCCCGTTCCCCGCCGGCACCGCGCACCCGGAGCTACTGGTCCTCACCTGGTACACCACCGACCCGGCCGCGCGGATTGTGAGCTTGCTCGACGCGGGCACCGCGGCGGCGGTCGGAACCCCGGTACCGGTGCCCGCAAACGAGCTGTCCTCCACCGGGTGGCACCCCTCCGAACACAACATCCTCGGGGTGTACGGCCCGGTCCTGGTCGACGTGGGTGCCGCCGCGGTGCATGTTCTACCCAGCGGGTGGCAACTCACCCACATCAGCGACACCGCGGCCTACGGCACCCAGCAGCAAACCAACACCACCGTCACCCCGACCGGGCAGCTCAGCCCCACCGGGTCGGGGATCACCCCGGTCGGGATAACCGGGCGGCGCGCGGTGGTCACCGCCACCGCGGGCAACACGTCCACCGTGTACGGGCTGCCGCTGGACCCGGCCGCACCGTTACCGACGCCGTCGGTGCCGGTGTCCGCGCCACCGGCGGTGGCGCCGACGAACCCGGTGCCGAGCGGGGCACCCACCCCCACCACCACCACGCCGCCACCACCGCCCCCGGTGCCCGGACCGCCGCCGGGGCCGCCCGCCGCGAGGCCGCCGCCCGCGGCGGCACCCCGTTGAGCACTTCTTGATTCCCGCGTCGAAAGGATGCTGATGCCCAACCCGTTGCTCCCGAACGCGCCAACACCGCCCCCGCCACCGGAGGTGGTCGAGGACTCCCCCGTGCTGCACGCCGAGGTGGAGGCCCGGTTCGGCCCGCAGACCCCGCTGTACATCAGCGACCCGCAAGGCCCAGACCTGCCTTTCTGGCAGGTGGACACCGACCCCGCCCTGTGGGTGGTCGGGGTCCATGGTGGCTCCGGTGCGACGACCGTAGCCGCCCTGCTCGGCTCCGGCGCGCTGGAGTTGTACCGCTACCTGCCGGTCGCACCGGAAGGCGCATCACCCGCCCGGGTGTTGCTCACCGCCCGAACCCACGCCGTCGGGCTGCATTACGCCGCGGGGGTGGCTGCCCAATGGGCCACCGGGACCACCGGTATCGAGCTGCTCGGTATCGCCGTCGTGGACGACGCACCCCGCCTGTCCCCGGTCATGGTTCGGGAGATCACCCGCCTCGCGGGCATGGTGCCCGCGTTGTGGCACCTGCCCTGGTGTGAGCAGTGGCGGACCGCGGTGGCCCCGCCCACGGACATGCCCCGGCGGACCCGGAAGAGCATCACCCGAATCCTGGCTGCCGCCCACCACGCGCGCAGCCAGCACGCGCAGGCACAGCCCTCGCAGTCGGCGACGTACGAAACCCCAGCGCCCGACTACTCCGACCCGTCGAGACGGGCCACCTGGCCCGCAGTCAGCTAGAAGAAAGACCACCCGATGATCAATCGCATCCGCACAGCCGCCCCGGACTCCACTGGCGCAGTCGGTGACGACAACCCGGATCGGACCCTGCAATGAGCACCTACTTGGCATCCGGCACTGCCGTCCCCGGCCTCCTTTGGCTCGGCCCACCAGCCGCGAGCACGGACTTCGGCACCGCGATAATTTACGTGGGATATGGGGCGGTGGGGACGTTCGCACTGTTCGTTGTTGGATTTGCCATCGTCGCGATCCGCGTCATCAAAGGCCACCGCGGTGGTGGAGGCGGCCCGCCAGACGTGTTCCCTGATGACGGCCCGACCTCACCTCCACAGCCGCCAGTGGCGCGGCCATCGAGGCAGACGCGGGTGCCACTCAGTGGGTTGCGGCACCAGCCCACCCGCCGACCGCACTCGGCGACCAGAAGCACCACCCGGCGGGTCGAACCGATCGCTGTTTCGGCGAGCCGAACCGACCCTCGGTGATGAACACCCAACGGAAAGGACTTCAACCATGATTCGCACGCTGATTTCGGAGTCGCGCGGACCCGATGGGCCACCGCCGACCATTGTCCTGGACCAATCGTGAGCACCGGGGTCAGCTACGTGGCGTGGGGTTTGCTCGCCATCTGTCTCGTCGGCTCCGTGACTGCCACTGTCGCCTTGGTGATCAAGTTTCAGCGAGGGCAGATGAACCCCGCGAACGGCCTAGGGGTGGCGGCAGTAGGGATGGTCCTGAGCGGCGGGGCCTCGATGATCGCCGCTTCCCTGGCCGGCTAACCGCATACCTGCAACACCAACAGCAGTTAATCGAAAGGACACCTCGCTATGAGTACTCCCCGTCTTCTGTCTGGCCCGGCCCACAGTGCCGGTGGCAGCGGCATCAACATCAACTCCACCCAGCCCCCCGGAACCCAGGGCATCCTGACCGTCGTCAACTACGTGGCCTGGGGTGCGTTCGCCGTGTGCCTGGTCGGCTTCGTGATCGCCGCCGCGTCCATGGCGGTCAAGCATCACCGCGGTGAGGAAATGGGCGCGATGAAGGGCCTGGGCATGTCCCTGCTCGGCACGGTCCTCATCGGCGCGGCGGGCGCCATCGTTGGTTCCGTCACCTAACCGGTCACCGGGCCCGCTGCCACGGGTGGTCTGAACCCCACAGATGAGGGAGATGAACATGTTCGGTAAGAGTCGTCAGCGCGGCGCCGCTTCGGGAGGGGAGACCGCACCCAGCGGTATGTCCCGCACCTGGTTTGCCTCGGCGGCGGTAATAGGGCTGGTCGTGGTCGCTCTCGTGGTGGTTCTGATCGTCATTGCTACGCGCGGTGGCTCGGGTTCTTCACCGGGTCCAGTCGCGGCGCCCCCGGGGCCTGTCGCCCCGGGGGGTGGCGCCCCCTTCAACGGGGGGGCAGGCCCCGGACAAACGGGTGCTGCTGATCCCACCCGGCCACCGGGGTGCCACACCAGCGGCACCGACCAAACCGTGCCCACAGGCACGGTGGCCGGGATCAACTGGACTCTCGCAGCGGGTTTCGCGGTGCCGTCATCGGCTACGGATGGTCCCGCGCTGCATGGGGCCGCCGGTGTGGGTTACTGCTATTCCCACACACCGGTCGGAGCACTGTTGGCAGCGTCGAACTTCGGCCACGGCACCGGCAGTCCTCAGGAGATTCAGGACTCACTCCTGGCGCACACGACGGTGTCGAACCAGTACGCCGCGCAAATCGCTTCAACCCCAGCCCCGTCTGACGGCGAGACCCCAGGGGTGCAGCTAGCCGGCTTTCGTTTTATCAACTACTCGCCCGACCAGACCAGCATCGCGCTCGCCGCGAGCGTCCCCGGCGGTTCCGGTTCTTACGGCCAAGTGACGCTCGCGCTGCAGTGGGCCGACGGTGACTGGCGCGCGGTTCCTCAGGCCGGGCCGTCCCTGTTCCTTGCGGTGGCGTCAGCCCCGTCACTAGCGGGCTTCGTGGCCTGGTCGGGAGTGTCCTGATGTGCGCCCCATGGAATATTGGCTGCCTACTTAGCTCTGGGGCCAAAACGGCTGCTTCGGCGGTGACCAACAGCTTCCTCGATGAGCTGCGGAAGTCGTGTGTGGATGCGACAGTGTCGTTGCTGAAGACGCTGGGGACGTTCTGGTTGGACATTCCCTCGCCAAACCTTAATGCACCGTTGGATACGGCGACGGGCAATCCCGTGGCAGGAACCGGCGACCCCACTAGTGGTGTGGCTATGTTGCAGGGCTATCTGGTCCCGTTCACGCTGATCGCCGCCGTGGTCGGGTTGATCCTGTGCGGTGCGCGGATGGGAATGACCGCCCGTGGTGAGCACGGTGTCGAGGGCGCGAAGATGCTGGTGCGCCTGGTGGCCGTCTCCGCCGCTGGGGCGGTGGTGGTGGCGCTCCTCACCAAAGCCGGGGACGACTTCTCCCCATGGTTGATCAACAAAGCGTCGGGTCAACCGTTCGACAAGTCCGCGCCCTCGTTGCTGGGGCAGGAAAGTTTGTTGGCGATGACCCCGTTCCTGACGATCATCGTCTCGATTTTCGCCATCTTCGGGTCGATAGCGCTGGTGCTCTTCATGATCCTGCGCAGCGCCCTGCTGCTCGTGCTGGTCGCGGTGTGGCCGTTGGCCGCGTCGATGACCACCTCCGAGCAGGGAATGCAGTGGTACAAGAAGATCAACGCCTGGATCATCGCTTTCGTTCTGTTCAAACCGGTGGCCGCCATCATTTACGCCTCGGGATTCCTGCTGCTCAAGGGTGGGCATAACTTCACCACCACCGATCCCACAAGCTCGGCGCTGATGGGCACGTTGGCGGGGATGGCGATCCTGGGGTTGGCGGGGTTGTCGCTGCCCGCGTTGTTGCGGTTCGTGTCCCCGATGACCGCAGCCGGTACCGGTTCGATGAGCGGGGGCGCGGCGATGGGCGCGGCCATTGCCGTCGGCGCGGCGGTGGTCAGTGTCGGTGCGGGGGCTGCGGCCGGAGGTGCCGGGGCTGCCGGAGGAGCAAGCGGCGGTGGCGCGGCCAGTGGGGGCGCCGCGAGCAGCGCCGGGGGTGGTTCGTCGGCGGCTGCGGGTGGAACCAGCGGCGGAGGTGGGGGTCCCACTGGTGGCGGCGGTGGTTCCGCAGGTGGTGATCCCTCTGGCGTCGGCGGCGGTGGTTCCGCAGGTGGTGATGGTGGTGGTGGTGGTTCTTCCGGTGGCGGCAACGGCGATGCGGTGGCGGCTGAGATGGTGGCGTCCGCTGATGGCGGTGGCACACCCGGTGGTGGTGGTGCTGCTGTCCCGGCGGGGTCCAGCTCGTCCGGGGGGAGTGCATCTTCCAGCGGCGGTGCTGGTGGCGGCGCGCCTACCGGGGGGAGTGCCCCCGCGTCGGGCGGTGCTCCCGGCGCTGGAAGCGCCGTCGGTGGGGGTGGTGGTGGTGTCCCTTCGGGGGCTAACGGCACCTCCAATGGCGATTCCCAGTCCGGTGGTGGCGGTAGTGCCCTGACCGGGGGGGCCAACCCCGGGTCGGGCAGCTCGGGGAGTGCCCCGGTAGCTGGTGGTAGCCGAAACGGTGGTGGTGGTTCGTCCCGGTGGGCGGGAATGAGTGAAGTGGGTCAGCAGGCGAGGGACGTGGCTGCCAGCGAGCCGATGAGTGAGCCCGAAGGCCCCAGCGGCGCCAACCCAGGGCACCAGTCGTGATGGAGGAGCAGAGATACGTGAGTACCGAGAATCCGTGGTCGTGGTTCGTGGACGGCCGGGTGAGGACACCTACCAGGGCTGTTCGAAGTCCGTTGGGGGTGCGGAAGTCGGCGAGTCGTCAGCGGTGGGACGCCGTGTTGGTGGGGTTTGCGGATCACCCGTTGGTGGTGCACGACCGACCGTTCGACTACCCCGCTCTACTGCCCCTACTGCACGTGCCGTGGCCCCAGGACATCAACGAACAGGAGAAGAAGCCGATGAGCACAGCCCCGCGACACGACCACAGCAGGAGCACCGGAGAAGTGTTTTGGCCGCCGATCCGATGGTCGCCCAGCTGCCGGCCGCGCCCTGCGGGTGGCGAGGGTGTGACCGGATGAGTACTCCCACGGTGCCGGAGCGGATCACCTACGGCAATCTGCGGGCGCCGCGGCGCCCTGGTGTGTTGGGGATGGGGATGGCCGCCACCGGCCTGGTGGGGGCGTCGGCCATTTTGGTGGTGGTGATGCTGATGTCCGTGGGTTTCGCCGCCGCGGGTATCGCCCTGATCGTGTGTGCGGTGGCGTTGGTCCCGCTGATCGTGCGCGGCCGGGACGGCCGCAACGGCTATGAGCGGTTGGTGGCCCGTGGTGTGTACAACCGCGCTGACCGCACGGGACGCACGGTGTATCTGGCCGGTCCGACAGGACAGACCCCGGACGGGCGTACCCGGCTGCCGGGGTTGTTGGCGGCGACGGACCTGGTGGAGACCGTCGATGTGTACGGGGAGGCGTTCGGGGTGGTGATCACCCCGGCGACGCATCACTTCACGGTGGTGATGCAGGCCGAGGCCTCCGGTGATGACCTGGTCAACCAGTCGGTCACCGACAGTGAGGTGGCGCACTGGGGTGGGTGGCTGGCCGGGCTCGGCCAAGAGCCCGACCTGGTGGCCGCGTCGGTGACCATCGAAACCGCCCCCGACCCCGGCACCCGACTGGTCCGGATGATCAAGCGGCACCAGCAGGAGGACGCCCCGGACTTCTCGGCGGCCACCCTCGCCGAGATCACCACCAAGTACCCGGTGGCGGCCTCGGCGATCACGACCCGGATCGCGATGACGTTCACCACCAAAGCTCGCGCCACCGAAGCCCACCGCTCCCAAGACGACATGGTGGAGTACCTGGGGCGGCGGATGCCGGGCTTTCGGCAGGGCTTGAAAAGCACGGGGGCCGGGACCACGGTGCGGATGATGACCGCCGCCGACCTCACCGACGCGGTGCGGGTGGCCTATGACCCGTCGGTGGCCCAGCTCGTGGAGGAGCAGCGCGCCGACGGCGGCACCGGGCTCACCTGGTCCGAAGCCGGCCCGGCGTTCGCCCGCGAGTTGCCCGAGTCCTACGCCCACGACGGGGCGTTCTCCATGGTGTGGCAGATGCGCGAACCCCCCCGTGGGGTGTTCTTCGACCACACCCTGAAACAGGTGTTGTCCCCGTCGCCGGACATCGCCCGTAAGCGGGTGACCATTATCTACCGCCCGGAGTCCTCCCAGAACGCGCAACGCATCGTGGAGAAAGACGTGCGCGATGCCCGCACCCAAGCCACCGCCCGGGCTCGTCCCCAAGCCCACGATGTGTCGATGTTGCGGGCGGCGACGAAAGCCGCGGAGGAGGAAGCCGAGGGTGCGGGGCTGGTCCGGTTCGGGATCATCGTCACCGCCACGGTCACCGAGGAGTCCGCGCTGCCCCGCGCGGCGTCGACCATCGCGATGCTCACCGACCCGGTGCGGCTGCGGCTGCGTGTTGCCCGACACAGCCAGGCCGCGTCCTTTGCCGCGGGGCTGCCCCTGGGCCTGGTCCTGCCAGCGCACCAGGCGCTGCCCGACTGGTTGCGGGACACCCTGTGAGAAGCACGACCGTCACCTCCGGTGTGGCGTGGGCGGTGTTCCTGGTGTGGCGATGGCCATCGACCTCACCGTCCACGCCGCGACCGAGGTCCAGGCCCGCACACCGTGGCCCAGCCTGGAAACCGGGAGGGACTGGGCTGGCTGTGTTCGCGACGGCGAGCAACTCCTGGACACCCTCGCCGCGCAGGGCATCACCTTGACCCGGGTAGGGCAGACACCGGCCGGGCAGAGCACTCCCACCGCGAAGTCCCCATCGAAAAGGAATCGGTCATGAGTAATCTCTTCGCCCCCCGGCGGGGCACGTCGGAGACTGTGACGGCCCCACCTCGGTTGCACACCCCGCCCGCGGTGGCCACCGCACCCACCCGCAAACAGCTGCGGGCGGCGAAACGCGCCGAGTACGCCCTCGCCCGCACGGCGCGTGCGGGCAGGCCCACCTCCCGCGGGTGGAAACGCCCCGGTGGTGGTGCGGTGGCGTGGGTGGAGTCCCCCCCGGAGTACCGGGGCACCACGGTGCAGGTGTGCGGGTTGTGGCCGTTCTCCGCCGGGTCCGGGACCCCCACCGACGGGGTGCCGTTGGGCAAGCACCAGCTGAGCGGGGCCACGGTGTGCGGGGACCCCATCTTCTGGTTCATCGCCGGGCGCATCAACAACCCGTCGGGCTTCGTCCTCGGCCGCCCCGGACTGGGAAAGTCCACCCTGGTCCGGCGGATCGTGAATGTGTCCAACGGGTTCGGCATCATCCCGCTGATCCTGTCCGATCTGAAACCGGACTACCCCGACCTGGTGACCGCGATGGGCGGCCAGGTCATCGAGGTGGGCCGCGGGCGCGGCCACATCAACCCCCTCGACCCGGGCCC
>JAABUV010008836.1_pt1 | contig 10079 bp, 11 predicted proteins | sample 5559971 | NCBI WGS metagenome assembly JAABUV01 (sample SAMN10711881, study PRJNA513362) | rock metagenome | isolation source: Antarctica rocks | place: Antarctica: Victoria Land, Knobhead nord | collected 2015-12-19
ACCTTGCATGCTCGATTTCTGAGAGGTGCCTGTGAGTGCCACCGCCGAATTTCTGTCATTGCCGCTGACTTGTACCACAGTTTTCTATACTCTCCTCCAAGCATTCGTTGTTCTCCCGTCAGTCGTCTTGTGCGTCAACAGCCGAGATACTTACCTAGAGAACCTAGAATCCTTATGCCCCTTCACGTTCTCTACTCTCCTTCTACAGTCTCTCGAACCTCCATGCTCCGAGCTTCCGTCTCCTCACTTGTCGAATCATCTGGGTCGAAATGGCTATGGGTTCACGCCATCCTCATCTGGTGGATTACGATCACCTGGACAGCTACGGTCTTGTGGATTACCTGGGGCGGCCTCGCGTACCGACGGAGAGAAATTTCACGTTTGGCAGAGCGGGTTAAGGAGTCCAGGATGCGTGAGACCAGGATTACAGGTGGCGAGAATGGGGTCATCAATGAGGACGCGGAGGGTAGGACAGTCGCGGACGATTCTGAGGGAATCAAGAGATTCCGAACGATCATGGTGACGAATGTCCCGCCAGACAGTGAGAACCTTCCTCCAGGCTAAATAATGGCTGGCTTATGGTCTATCTCAGTGCGATATGAGCAGACCCTCCGCGACTATTTTGACTACTACCTGCACCGCTATCAAGCTCGCTCCAATCACCTATCTATGCCTACGGAAACGCCACGTGTTTCCAAGGAGGGTGCACGCTTTCCAGCTTCTCCTCCCGCTCCTTCCCGGCCGCATTTCTCATTCCGCTACCTCCTGAAGGACCATAACGGGCCAAAGATGAGCGCCGACGGTCCGGCAGTGTCCCTTGCAGGCGAGAAACTGAGGAGAACGGAAGAGGAAACTCCAATCGATGATCGTGGGACCGCAAATGGCGCGACCTTAGATAGTGAGGTGGAAGAGGTCATTTTAGTTCGGAAGCTTGCTCCCCTGGCTAGCCTACGCTCAAGGCGGCAGGGCGTGCTGCGACAGCTCGAGCTGGTAAGTCTGACCATACTCCTCTCGCTGCTCCCTGCTCAAACAGACTCAGGCGCATGTCAACTTGGCTCGGCGCGTCTTGAGCGCAGCTGCGAAACACAACCAAAGTTTTCGCTCCGCCGGCAACAGTGGAGGCATCGTCCGCCCATTACATAATGTCGAAAGGGGTGTCACTGGTCTCAATGCCTCACGCAACGAGGCGCTGCCGGATTCGATGTCGAGAATCGAACTACTTGACCGCTTGACACAGGCTCTAAGGTCCTTTGTGAGCAATGAGGCAGGAGAACGAGGTGAAGGCGAAGAGTCAGTCTGGGACGTGAGTCGTCTTCAGTCCGATATCTCCTTCAACAATTTGTCGACGAGGCTTTCAGGTTCTGCACGCTCTTCCTCGAGAGCTGCTTGATCCTTACCAATCCCTCACCCACCTGACTTCGCGATTCCGCCATCAGAACGCCCCTCTGATCGACTATCTCACCACAAAGCTGAGCTATCTCACCATGCTCCTTAACAAAGCTCGCTCGCAGAACTTGTCCACGTACCCCGCTGCCTCGACTGCTTTTGTCACATTCAGAGACGCCAAAGCCGCCCGACTTGCCCTCAAGGTGCTTGACAGTCACCCAAAACGGTCGTTGGCCTGCCACACGATGGCCGCACCTGACTGGACGGACTTGCTTTGGCCGCAACTGGGGAAAAGTGTGTACCGGACAGAGTTCGTTAGGGGGTGGATAGTATACATTGGTGTCTGGATATTTACTCTCATCTGGGTATGTGCAAACCCTCTTCCCGTCCAAAGCGCTCATGTAATACAGATTTTTCCGGTGTCGCTACTCTGCGCGTTGACGAGTCTAAACAACATTTCCGGCTTCATCAAACCATTGCAGAAGTTTCTGAGCGCCCACCCGAAGACAGCATCGGCGATCACATCGCTCGCCCCGGTTATCCTCGTTGCTCTTCTCACCATCTGTATATGTCCGATTCTCTTGTTGATTGCGAACAAGGTGGAAACGATCCATACAAAACTTGGTGTGCATAACTCCGTGCTGGAGCGGTTCTGGAAATTCTGTGCGTTGTTCCTTTGAACGAAAGAGTTATTTTTTGAAGCTCCAAGCAGTGATGGTCAATGGAATGGTATTCTTCGCGGTATGCATACTGATTCTCCATCGATTTTGACTTATGATCCCTTCTTAGGTTGGACAAACTGCCATCGAAGCGTACCTCAGCGCCTTCCAGACGAAAAGTTTTGATCCCTTACCCACAATAGCCGTAGCGTTCGTGAGTCCCTCAAACGCTGTCAACGGGACAAGTCGCTAAACACGGCTTGGTAGCCGACAGCTGCACCCTACTTCGCTTCCTACATCCTTCTACAGGTGGCAATTCAGCCATTCTTTGAGATTTTTCGCTTTGGAGTGATTCATCGTCTACCTTTCAGCGAGACGAGCTGACATTCCGAAGCTGCCAACTATCGTTTACGTTTTCGGCACCCGTGTATCTGTTGTACCCCGTCAACGTAACTCCCGTACAGAATAGTCAGACTAGAGGGCCGCGAAGGAATCCCGCTAACAGGCTTTTTGCATAGTCCGACATTCAGTCATTTCTCTCAGGTACCGCAGCAGTGTATGTCGCATGGCACCTCGGACGAACTGGCTGACGCATCCTTCAGTGCTAGCAGGGGCTATCATGCATCTTTTCATGCTGTTGAAGTGAGTATAGTTGCGCTCTCCCAGTCGAAGGCTTACATGTCTGAAACAGCCCATTGGTGATACCCTTCAGTACGCGGATCATCTGTTTTACTCGCCGCCCAGTCGCTGATGCGAAATACAGCACTTCTATTCTATGGCGCTTGCTATGGTGAGTGTTCAAAATCGCTTGTTGCAACTGATGCAAGCTCTGACGTCGCTCCCAGTCATATGGAAACGGCAATTCACTTTTGTCTACGGACGACTTTATGAGAACAATGGCCGGCGCACAAGCATTAGAGTGCTCCGGTACAGTTTGGATGCACTTGCCTGTAAGTAATCCGCAGATCTTTGAGAGGCTGCTCATACATGCTTTTCCTTCAGTGGGCCAGGTGAACTATTCTCTTCCCTTTCATATAACGAACTAATGACATGTAGTTTGTCCTGTTCGCATTTCTTATCTTGAGTGGGTTGGCAATTTGCCCCAAAGCGGCGCTGATCTTGGTATCCAGATAAGGCCAAAGGTCATGCGATTGCCACCGGTGTGCTGTTCTTCATCACGCTGATCGTCAAGCTTGTGTGAGTGGGACGGCTTGCAAGAGGTGTATGACTGAATGAGGCCATAGTATTACTCGCGCTCTCAAGAAGAGACATGACCTGTACGCGTCCCGCTCCGGAAGCCGGCTTTGACGATGCTGACATACTTCAGTCTGGACGTCGAGGAAGCAGATCTACTCTGTCCCGTCGTCCCTCGCGAACGAGACGACACCGGTTGCCGTCTCCGATCGTCTGCTGAAGAATCTTTGACAGACGATGACCGCAAGGTCCGCCAGGGGGAGTCTTCTTCCTCACTTCACACCCGTCTCGCCGCCTTGCGGGAGAGGCTATTGAGTTGGGCGAAACAGTGGGCCTACACGATCGCACCGAGCTACTTGCCAGGATCGGACAACTACCGGATCCCTATCCCGTTTGATGGAGTACTTTTCTCAAAACTCGACACGAAGATCTCGTTTGATCCTGACCTCGCAGGTCAAAGCCACCGGCGGAAAGGCACAGTCTTGCCTGCCGCATCCGAAGCAGATGCAGAGCGGCAACACGAACCCGATCATGCCATTACGCATCCACTGGCTAAGAAAGTCGTCGTCCCTCACCACCCGCTGCGACCTTGGGAAGACATCCCGCCTTATCAGAGATCACGAGGATACAACGATCAGCCTGCCTATACCGATGACTATGACGATTTCCTCTGGCTTCCGCGAGATCCACTGTCAACACTCGACCTCGATGACACCGTTGAGATGCGCCTGGCCTTGACCACTTCCGCTGGTGGATCGGGCGCGATCGGTGATTGGCCTCCTGAGTCAGACGCTGCCTCGGATGAAACGAGACATCCCCTCGATGACGATTACTGGCAGGAAACCACCCGCCGTACATCCGTTGCTTCACCTGATGCGATTGAACACATGTCCCGGGGCGCCGGCAGCGAAAGAAGGCTGATCGAGCGGATCGAACTTCCTGAAAATATCGGCAGTGAGATAGACGAGAGAACTGGCAGCGATTTGGTCCGGCGGACTACACGGAAGGCTGCACAGCTGTTCCGTCGGCCGCGAACCGGGGGCAATCGATATGGTGCCGCCATCATCTCCATGCGAACTCTGCCGAATGCCTCCGCATCAACCCTGGACCCCGCGCCTGGACCTTCAATAGTCGCTCGATCCCCTGAAAGAACGGCATCTTCTGATAGTTCGGCGCCAATGGGTACTCCTACTCTACAACCGGGTCTAGTCCCTCACCAGTCAACTGGCCCTGTCGGTGAAGCCTCGCCTCAACCAAAGAATACCTCTCGGCTTTCCTTCCCTCCTGATCTTGGGCGGTCCCCATCTGGTCGAAGACCGAACCGGATACTCGTTTCGAATCAACCGAGCGAAGAGGTGCTTCGAACGCCGACCAAGCTGCGCGATCGTTCATCATCCGCCTTCTCCCCTGCGCGCTCCATTGCGCAAGCCAGGTCAGCGAGTACTATCAGTGCTCAGCAGCAGGGGTTGATGGACGAGGTTGTCGAGGAGGAGCGGCGAGCTGCAAAGGCTGCACAAAAGGGGGACAAGGAAGACCGCCAAAGGGAAGAGGCAGAATTGCCCAGGAAGGTGGAGAGGACACGGTCGATGAATCTTACTATAGGGCGAAGACGGAGTTCGAGCCGCAGGCTAGATTGACCGACGCTCTAGAAAGAGGCAGACCTGGCCCAGTACGGCAGCGGAGTGCTGGGGAATCGGTCAGAAGCGAGGTGTAGGAGTCAGAGGGACGAGGATCGTTGTTCTCCATGCATGTCTACCGAATACTAGTCTGTCGACGCGGGTTTGGGGATTATCATTTTACGAGGAAGTCGGCTCTTTCGCCTCCTCTTCACTGTCATCTGCTTCCAAAAGTGGCATTTCAGACATCAGATGGCCTTCATCGCGAGCGGTCGGTAAGGTTGGCTGGTCTTCCTGCGGCCGTTGAAGCTGCATTTGCAAACGTCAGCTTCAATATAGCGGGAAGTGAAGTGTCTTACTATGGCCCAGGCGCCGGCGAGAGTGGTCAAAAGGGCACCTGCTCCGGAAAGCGCGTCAAAACGACTGCCGAAGAGAAGATACTCGCAGATTGCGCCAGGTACAACCTGAAAACTCATCATCAGCTTGCGTCGGTGTCAAGCCTTTGAAAGGCAGACCTGGAATTGCGATACCAGCGCCATGACGTTTGCCGTCTCACGCTTTAACGATTCTGCGAGCAGGACTTGCGTCATTACGCCCAAGATCTGCGCATCAGTAGGATCGTACATGTGACATACCTGGACGATACCGAGGAGGAACCACCCTGTTGCACTGCTTGGCAGGATGAGGGGCTGACGTGTTATGAGCAGTACTCTGCCGGCCATCAGCTTGAGGGTCAACGATGACTTATGAATTCACATGGGTGTGATGATCACCGCCGCGAGCGAACACAAGGCTAGGATGAGGAAAGCATGTACTTCGCCTCGAAGGCGACGGATCGCAATCAAATCGAACGATATGAAGAAGAGAAGGAGCACGATGATGCCGAAGGAGGTGAAGTGTTGAGTTGGAGTGGAATGGGTGATGGATTCAGGTCCGGACTTTATGATCTCGGAAGGGGGAGCTGTGGAGAACAGCATGGTGGGTTTGGCCAAGAGAATCTCGCCGAAGACAGAGATACCTGCAAGGGTTCAAGTCCGTCGAAGGTGAGGTCACGTACCAGCTGCGATCTTTTGGACGGTGTTCACGGGTTCGTCGAGGAAGATGGCGGAGAAGAAGCCGAGGAGAAAGGGTCGAAGTTGAAAGATTGTCAAGGCGTCAGATACTCTGTTGTCACCGTTCGTGAGCATCGCTTGGCCCATCGAGTGAAAAAGGTTCTGCCTTCACTAACGTGAGGTGTCGTATTGCAATGAAGAAGCCCATCAGCACGAAATAGTGGAGGATGCTTCGTAAAGCCAAGATCCACCGATGTTGTCGTGGTCCGAAGGGTAGGTCTGATTGACTAGTAGAGTATAGATAAGCGTAAGAGACAAAGAGCGAGAAGGTCATGCGGATAAAGATGAGTGAGACAATATCGATGGGATCGGTGACTAGAAGATATTGAGCGAAGAGGTCCATCAAGGCGAATGATGTGCACGAGGCCAAGGCGCAGAGGATACCGAGATGTCGATGCAAGGCCGACGAGACGGCATCGAGCGTGGGCGACATTTTTGATGAGGCGTCCCGGAGTTGTCGGTCAGAACGGTGGAAAGAGGCCATCAGCAACAAAGGACAACGCTGGGGACGCTCCTGATACTTGTCAGATAACTTACACGTTTACGAGGCGGATCATTCCCGGTTTCTAGCTTCTCCCTTTGTGATACACACAAAGGAAAGCCATCCCTCTCTATCCTTGCCGGAAACCCGGCGGACGCCTGACCGACATAAATCAGGCAAGAAGCAACAAGCCTAAAAGCGCCTGAAAGGCGTAATTCTTTGTCCCGCCTATCTAGCGAGCTAGAAGGCCTAGTTGGTATCTTCCCATCTTCTCGGACATTCAAAATGAGCCCATTCATCATACCTCTTCTACAACGTCTTCAAAACACCTCCACAGAGGTGATTGAAACCCAAGAAGTGAGAGGGAAACACGTGGCGACGGTTCAATTACAACTCATGCGTGCATCTCGAGCCTCATGGATAGACTGCCATGCGATGATTCATGCAATGATCGATGAAATGTATGCTGCCAATGCTGGGAATCCCGTCGAAAATGCGATCCTGCTCATGCCGGAAGCCAGCCCTTCTGATTCCTCTTCCACATCGATTTCCTCTGCTCGTACGCCTCGCCACTCTCCTTCGCCTCACGCCGCAGCGCCAACAATTTGCCATCGGCCACCCTCCATTTCACCCCTCTAATATCCTTATCCGTTGGGTTCCGAATCGACTGTGACCCCTCGCCTTGCATCTGTTCGATCGTCTTCCCTTCGGGCAATGCGATATACATCATGCTTGCGAGATCCTTGCGAGCAGTTTGCAATCGAAGTGCAGCAGCTGCTTGAGATGCTGCGTCCATACGAGTTTTCGACAGGGTGTAATTGACGGACCCTTAGACGATAAAAGTATTAGCGTGATTGCTAGGAAGTTGGAAGGCGCTAACATTTCTGATCGCCGCGTGTCGCTTCGTCGACAGAGAAACCGATGGGTCCAGCGACTTTCTCACCATCAAGGAGATTCTCGAGTGTGAGGGAGATGAGTTGAGTCGGTCGAGGACCATCGGCGAAATCCCACTGCCTCGGCTGAACGAAAGCGCCCACCCGGTGTGATTTCCACGAGTCGATTCGCTTTATGGTAAGTTCGACCTCCTTAAGGCAGTGTCAGCTCGGCGAGGCAGCTTTGCTATTGGCATTACCTCATCAGGAAATGATTTCACAGCTTCTGCCAGCAAAACCTCCAACAACGAAACACAAAGCTTGAAAGCCTGATCTGCCATCTCGGAAGACCCGAATAGCCGCTCGTCAAGTTCAGTCCTGTAAGAGGCTTCAGCCAACCACTGCCATTCGTGATCCACCTACAACGGCAGGTATTGGAAGCCATATATGCGGGCGGTGTTATGATACGCCACAAAGATACCGTCCATAGCGCCAATTCGCACTTGGAAGCTAGTGGAGGGAAAAAGTGAAAAGGTCAGCGTTCCTGTGGTGGATACTGAAATAGTCACCTGAATTTCAGCATTCCTGCTCGTATCAGGTCGTAGTATCTGGTCTTACAGGTCAGCTCGTGAGCTCGCATTTGGTGAGACTTGCTCTTTCTCATATGATTGCCGGTAACCCCGGTCTTTTGAAATGTCGTAAGCACTGTTTGCCTATTGAAATTTCAGACTCCGCCGTGACACCTAGAAGCCGGAGCTTACAATATAATTCGCCCGGTCGAATCGGATGGGAAGGCAGGCTCTTGTTTTGATGTCGAAAACGCCCGTCCCCGGTAACCGGGGATCATAGCAGTCCAATTGAGATCGCATGAGGAGAGTAGTCGACTGCGCGAATCGTCAGTAAGAGGCGCGCTTGACACGACAAGCGAAGCACCTTCTGATATCGGTAGGCTTCGCGCTTCGTCCTTTCTTCTTCAGCCACAGAGTCGAGTGGGCTGGACTGCAGCAATCGGGGGAAATCGTCCTTCTCCGTTGTAAGCATTCTCTCGAGGATAACTCCCTTCGAAAATCGTCAGCATTCGTCAATAGTCGAGACCCGTCTCACAAAATCGCTGAGGACGTTTTCCACGTCCCACTGCTTGTCGCTGTCAACAAAGTATTGACCGTTCGGCTTCTTCCCAAGGACAAGGCAGGCTGCCAAGGAGGCTCCAGCGGTGAAGTCCGTTTTCTGCATCGGGCACTTAAGCATTTGTGCCGATCAGGAAGAATTACTGACCTGAAACGAGAATGCTTGACTGAGAGTATTCAGGTCGACTCCCTTTCCTCCTACATAGCAGTCAGGACTTTGCGCTCGGATTAAGACCTACCGCTGAGTGCGAAGTAGATTTGACTAAGGGCCTTCGTCAAAGTAGACGTTGATCCAGTGAATGCACAGTCATGTTCTTCGGCAAGGTCCGAAAGCTCCTGCGTATATTCGTCAGTTCAAACATACGAAGCTTGAGGCTTGAAGGACCGACCGTGTCGCCAGAAGGGGAGATATAGGATGGTACTCGATCAAATGCAAACTCGCTAGGTTGAGGAATCGTATGCAGCGCCGCTTCGTCGAAATTCCACACGCCCGTACGCGGATCGTGCATGGGATGAACGCCGGGACTGTCGTGGCATCAACATTTGGCCATCTAAACACGGACCTGGCCCGCCTACCTGAAAAGCACTCGAGACAGCTGTGACCGTAAACGAGCAACTTGCATCTCTCGATGTGGCTTCACCTCTTGAGTCACATCAAAATCGGCGACCTCACCATATGACTTTACTCACCTAAAATCGGGACATCAACGGCAACTATAGTACCCTGATTGACGGTGTCAAAGGATGCCTTGCCTCCTGGTTCTTGACCGGGATCGAAGTGTGGCGGTTGGTCTCTCAGGACCTCTGCAGGAGCGTCAAAACAACTTCACACCCGAAATATCGGGACTGTCGAACCCACCATCAATTGAAGCCTCCTGCTTTAGGGTTTGACAGGTTGAATCGTTGTTGCCGGAAGCTACCTCCGGAAGCCCCAAGCCAGTGACTTCCTCGACGGGTCGTGCTTCAGCCGCGGGAGGGATCACGCTCGATCCCGTGTCCCGCTTAACTGCCTCGATAGAAACAGTCTCAGCGTTTGGTTGATCTCGCTTCACCCCCTCTCCCATTCGCGCCATCGCATCCTTCTTAGCCGTCGTTTCGTCGCCTGTGGCTTGGCTGAGGCGTCTAGTAGGCTTATTGTGGGCAGTGGCTGCAGCAACGATGGGTGATTTGCTGGAGGATGCGATCGGCGACGGTGACTGGCGTACCCTGGGCTTCCAGGTCGTTTTTTGCCCTTTCGCCTTCCCTCTTGGTCGAGGTAGGCTGATATTATCACTTCGAGGGACCGGGATGGTAGGACCATTGAGACGTCGTGCCAAACTTTTTCGCGAGCTAACGGCGAGGTTCAGATCCTTGGCCAGGTCCGCTTGAGCCCGCTGCACCAGCTGCGACTGAGATTGCTGCAGCACGAATGCAGTGTTGGTGGCGGAGAAGCGTCGAATGAGGTTTGGAACAGTATTGACTCTTGTTCGAGATATCATTCCAGATCTGCGCAATGCTTCCCAGATGGGGAGGATCGCCGTTCTGTTCCAAGTGTGATATCGAGGTGATGTCTGTGAGCAGATGAAAAGAACGTGGCACAGGCGGAGGTATTGTGGGGGTGGATATTCCTGCTTCCGATCTCTCAACAGTGAC
>JAABUV010008837.1_pt1 | contig 10077 bp, 10 predicted proteins | sample 5559971 | NCBI WGS metagenome assembly JAABUV01 (sample SAMN10711881, study PRJNA513362) | rock metagenome | isolation source: Antarctica rocks | place: Antarctica: Victoria Land, Knobhead nord | collected 2015-12-19
TTCGCACAAAAAAGGCCCGGACGGACCATCTACCCACCGGTTTCTGGGGCCAACGGCGACCGCGCGCGGCCCCAGAAACCCCTGCTCCGCTTGACCTAGCCGCCTGATTCAGCGGAAACTAGAGTTGCTATAAAGCTTTGCAATGGGGAAATCCCAATACCAACATTGTCATTCACTCGTGTCAACTTGACTACTCTTCAAACACTGATTAATGTTTTTATTTATTCTCTCGCTCATAATCCTGATCTCCCTGAATTTTTGGACAATATATCTGGTGGGAATGTTCGTTCAGCACTTGATTTGGTAAAAGGGTTCTTTGGCAGTGGGCACGTTGATACGCAAAAAATCTTTGACATCTACCAAAATGAGGGCGATTATCAAATACCCTTGCACGAATTTTTGAGAGCAATTATCTACGGGGACGCCATATATTATGACCCTAGTAGATCTCCCGTTGTTAATTTGTTTGACATCTCAAGCGCGGACCCTAGAGAACATTTTCTTCTCCCTTTATTAATAGGCTTCTTAGTCTCTCCAGACAGCCCGCCGGTGGATGGATTTGTTGAAACGGCGCAGGTGTTTGAGCGGTTACAAACACTTGGTTTCACGCCCAAGCAAATTGAGGCTGTCGTTGTTCGGGCCTGCAAAACTAAGCTTACTGAAGCTACGGCTCGTCAATCGCCCGAGGTTGGAGGAACTATGCCGCATTCCTTGCGTGCAACCCCTGCTGCCCTCTATCACAATAATCGTTTGTGTCATCAGTTTACATATATGGACGCGATGGTAATAGACACGCCAATACTTGATGCTGGCGTGCGAGCATCCATTACTGACTCGAGTTATCTAGCCTCCCGTCTTGAAAGGGCGGACCAATTCCGTGACTACCTTGATAATCAGTGGCTTACCTTAAAAGATTTTGCGGTTGCGTTTGACTGGAGCGTGGCGTCTAACAAGCTAAAACGAGAGGTACAACGTATTCGAACGAGAACAACACGAAACGAGAGTAGGTAGTAGAGGTAGGAATAGCGATAGCTTCACTCTTCCCATCCCTACTACACTACTCTATATGAACGCCTGTACGGCCGCGAGGGCGCGAGAGAGAGGCAAAACGAGAGGGGAGGCCCGGTTGCCCGGTGCCGCCCCTCGCGGGTGCTGTGGCCGCTCTAGTGCTCAACGTCCGGGCCGAACGGCTCGGACCCGTCCTCCAATGACGTGGGAACCTCCGCAGCGACGAGCGCCGCACCCCCCATCTCGCCGTCCGTCGAGGTGGCGGCCGCGTCAGCGACATCACCCGTGCCGCAGGCGTTATGGTCGTGCTCCGGTTGGGCCGCCTGGCTCTCGACCGGCGCGGGCGACGGCAACTCCAACGACGGCGGTGGCGTAAGCGGGCCGTCCTCCTGCTACGGGCCGAGCGGGAGCACCCAACTCTCGCAGCTCTCCCCCTCGCGCTGGCATGCGGTGCTCGACCTAAGGCTCGGCGTAGTAGCGGTGCCAGTGTAGCGCCTCACGGCCCTATGAGCGTGCCACGGCTCCTTATGTGCCCTCTGCGTCACTTTCCCGCGTCGCGCCATGGGCATGAGTCGGGGACATAGGGTGGCTGGTGTGGCGAGCGGATTGACCATGATATATGATTGTGGGAGGATATACATATGAGCGCCACATCTATTCTCCCACACGACCCCATCGCACCGTGGGCTGAGGTTGTCCCGCACGCGCCCCCGGCGACGGTGGACGACTTGCTGTACCTGCCGGATGATGGGTGGCAATACGAGGTTGTACAGGGGGTACTGGTCCGCATGGCGGGAAGTGGGCAACGCGCGACGGCCCTTGCAGCAAAACTCCTCGCGCGTCTCTTCGTCCATGTTGAGGCGCGCGGCCTTGGCGTCGTCACCGGGGCCGATGGGGTCTACAAGTTCCCCGGTGCCGAGACCGGGCTTCTGCCCGACGTTGGTTTCTACCACCAAGCTCGCCAATCCTTGATTAAAGACCCGACCAAACCTATTCCCTTTGCCCCCGACTTCGCTATCGAAGTGGCCTCCCCCTCGCAGGGTAGCCCTGAGATGACGGACAAAGCCCTGACATACATCAGTAACGGGACGGGCGAGGTCTGGATATTTTGGCCCGAGTCGCGGCAAGTAGACGTGTGGCGGTCTCGGAACGCGGGGGACGCCGGCGACTACGTAAGCTATCAACCGCGTCCGCTGCCGCTGATCGCTATAGACGACGTATCCCCTGATCTTAGGGACGTTTTCACGCGCCGCGACGAGTACACGTACAATCCGCCTGTTAACCATCATCCATCCGGCGACATGTCCGGCGTGTTGGGTGTGGGCAACGGGCTGGGCATCTATACGATCCGCTCAAGCGTTGTCGAGGGCTTTACCCTGTCCCTTGACGATCTCTTTCCCCTTTCCCCCAACTCCTTCATGCCCTAACGTCCCACCCCCTTCTTTTCCAACCAGTCACCCCGCTTGCCCTCGTATCGTTATAGTGGTATGCTGCTTTAGCGTTAAGACGTTGTAGCGCCTTAATGTCAAGACGTTGTAGCGTTTTAACGTTATAATGTCGTAGTAAGGGGGTGCCGTGCGGTCCATTAGTGTGCTCAACTTCAAGGGTGGCGTGGGTAAATCGACGCTCGCAACCAATCTCGGGCACGCGCTCGCCCGGCGCGGCGTCCCGGTGCTCATCATCGACTGTGACCTGCAAGCGAACGCGAGCACGCTCCTCCCCGAGCCGACGACCCCGACGCTGACCGACGTGCTCATGGGCCGAGCCGCCTTGCCGGAGGCAATCCGCCAGGCGCGCGAGGACCTATGGGTCGTGCCGGCCGATAAGAACCTCGACCAGGCGGCAAAGCACGTCGCATCCGAGGGGATGCGCGGATACTACCGGCTACGCAAGGGGCTAGAGCAGGCGCGTGACTTCGACGTGATCCTCTTCGATCACTCGCCAAGCTACAGCGCCGTGACGGAGGCCGCGCTTCTCGCAAGCGACGAAATGCTTGTCCCGTGTGAGCTGGCGGCCTTTGCCATCGAGGGGTTACTACAGATGTTCGACAAGCTAGAGGATACGTTGGTCGAGCACACCTTGACGCTTTCCGGTATCGTTCCCTTCAAGCTGGATCGGCGGATCAAGATGCACCTCTCGTATCTGGACGACCTCCGCGACACGTTCGGGGAAAAGGTCTTGCCGGCGATCCGCACGGATAGCGCTGTGGGCCGCGCTCAGTCGCGTCACCAAACGGTGTTTGAGTACGACGACGCGAGCAAGGCGGCCGAGGACTTCCGCCTCGTGGCGACGGCCGTTGTCGGGGAAAGGATGGGGGCCGCTGTATGAGCAAGGCGACGGAGTTTGAGAGCCCCTTAAAGCGGGCCGCAACGCGCGGGGAGATAGGCGCGCGGCGCGCGAGCGCGGGGCAGGACGCCGCTCCGGTCGCGCGCAAAGACGTTATAACGTTACAGCGTCAGGACGCTATAGGTGCCGAGGCGGCGGACGACAAGGGGGAGATGAAGCGCCAAACCGTGTACTTACCCAAGAGCCTCGCGGCGTGGCTCAAAATCCATGCGGCGACGAGGGACGAGGACATGAGCGGCATCATCACGCGTCTGGTCGAGCAGTATCGCGCCGAGCAGGGGTAGCGGAGCGCAACCAGATCGAGCGTTGTCACGGCATGGCCTCCGCGACGCGGCATGCTTGCTGGTGTCTCTCCATGAGCAGGCGCATATCGCTCGGGAGATGGTGGTCCCATCCGCGCCCGGTCGCGGCATCTAGGTCCAGCCGCGCGACATGCCACCCGCTGTCCTGGAAGAAGCGATCGCGCTGGGCGTTCGCCTCGATCCGGCCCTGGCGGTACCGGCCCTGTTCCGGTTCCCTTCGTTCCGTTCATGTAGGGTAGGGTAACACAGGAGAGGGAGGTACAGGCCGATGCTGACGAAGGACGGAGCGCCGTCGATCGGTGTGCTCGACGTGGACGGTCTGCACCTGCCGGGCGGCACCGTGGCACCCATCACAGGCCGGATCGGGCACGTCGGGCATCTGTACGCCGGCGCGCGGCGGCACGGCCTGACGCAACTTTGGCTGACGGACGCCTGGGTTCGTGCGGCCGGCCTGCCCGCCTCCCTCGACGCACAGGGGCCAGGACCATTCCGCGAGCTGCACCACGCGTTCATCGGCGAGGGCCTGGCCGACCTGTTCGCGTTCCCCGAGGGCCTGGCGCCGTGGGTCGATCTCCGACGCAAGGGCGAGGCGGGCGCGGGCCTCTCCCTCGTGTTTCCAATCTACGACGAGCACGCCGTGTGGTCCCATGATAACGGGGAGCGCGCGGCCGATGGTGCGACGCTGCTGACAGGGCTGCTGGCCTACGCCGGCGCCGTGGGCGCGGCGTACTACCGCTCGCCGGGGCGTACCGGCCTCGACCTGGTGGAGGCGTTGGGCAAGCGCGGGGCCGGTTCCCGACGTGAGTTCGCGGAAAGCTGGCCGGGGGCGGCGATGCAGGCCGATACAGTGACGGAGTTGAGTTACGTGCGTCCGCTCACGCCAGCCGAGCAGGGGCGGGCATGGCTCCACTCCTACGACAAGAACGCCCAATGGTTGAGCGCGGCGGGTGTCGTGGAGTTGGGGCTGTCGGGGATCGAGGAGCGGCGGGATGCGGCCGGCGCCGTGGCGTTCGATAAGCGGCTACCGGGCTATTGGTTGGCGCGGATTGACGGCGGGGATGAGCGATGGTACTGCACGCCGACGCTCACGCTCGCGCACGAGCGCGGCCAGGCTGTGGACATCTCTCACGCCTACGTCTGGACGGAGCACAGCCGGGCATTGGAGTCGTGGTATGAGCGGCTGCGCACGGCGCGGACGGCGCTGCAAGCGGACGCGACGCCGGCTGGCCGGCTGGCGCTCGGGGCGCTCAAGCTCACGTACTCGCTCACCGTCAGCTCGTTTAACGGCGCGTGGCTGCGCGACAGGTGCAGCCCGCTCTACCGGCCGGACTGGCGGCACGCCGTGATTAGCCAGGCCAACGCCAACATGGAGCGGGCGCTGCACAAGATGGAGGCGGACGGCTACCGGCCGGTGGCGGTCCATAAGGACGCGATCTACCTGGTGAGCGACGAGCCGGACCCGGTGAAAGCGTGCCCGCCCTCAATCACGCTGGGGGCCGGCCTGGGGCACTTCAAGGCGCAGGATACGGTGCCCCTAAAGGCGGTGTTGCCGGTGCTCGCGGGGGCGCGTGGAGGCGGGATCGGTAGCCTTATGAAGGCAATCCGCGCGGCAAAAGAGGAGCGGTAGTGTCAGGTAGAGTGTAGCGAATTGGCTACTCTTGCGCCATCGCTCCGAAGTCCATCGCCGCCTGCTGCCCTTCCGGCACTGACCGCGCCTTCTGTGCCTGCTTGAACGTCCCATGCGCGGGTGGCATCTTGACTTCGGCACCGTGCAGCAAGTCGGCAACGGGCAATATCTGGATGCGCGGGTAGTCCTTCCCTCCCCACGTTTGGGAGTGGTAATAGCCCGCTGTGACGGCTTCTCGCGTCATGTCTTGCGTCGGTGGCTCAAGGGTGATGAATACCCCTATGGCCGCGTTCTCGCGCTGTACGGTGCCCACGAGGTCGCGTATGTCGCCGCTCTTGACCTTGCCGGACTTGACCTGCACGATGACGCGCCGTAGCGCCTTAGCGTCGCCATCGAGGAAATTGATCACACCGTCGATACCCTTATCGCTGCCCTTCTTGCCCGCCTAGCGGCTTCGCCTTCACGAGCGAGAGCGCCCACCACTGGAACTGATAGCGGTCATCAAGGGCTAGCTGACGCGCCGCCCCTATATCCTCCGGTTCGCCAAGCACCCTGAGCTTGATACCTGGGAACATCTGCTCTAAGCGATATTTCTGTAGCGCGATGCTCAAGTGGGTAATGTCTATGCCAATCCAGCGGCGTTTGAGTGTTTGGGCGGCAGCGATAGCCGTCCCGCACCCGCAGAAAGGGTCTATAGCTTGTCAGATAATGTTTGAGAGATTCGAGTGGTCGGCTGAGCGTGGAAGCTGCCTACGGATTCTCATTCTTTATCTGAACATCTATAGCACAACATCGCCGGGATTGCTGCTGGCGTCGATGATGCGCTCTAGCAAGAGCAAGGGCTTTTGCGTAGGGTATCCCAACGCCTCTTTTGACCCCGAACTAATCAGGTCGATATCATGCCAGAAGTCATTGAGCGGCACGCCGGGTGAATCCTCTAGCTTCGCTATAGGGCCGAAACATGATGCGATTGAGTCAAGTTTTTGCGTCGCATATATCTCGTCGGTCTGAGGCGGAGCCTCGTTAGGTAGTATTTCAATTGGGGAAGACCGCCTTCTTTCTGCGGCCAGATAACCAGCCCTTGTTCTTCGTACTGTTCAATCTTGGCAGGGACGGTGATCCAATGCATGCCGTCTTTACCGCGCTTGTTCGGATCAATCCCGCGCCATATCTTCCCCGTTTCTCCGTTACAGCGTCCGCTCACGAGTAAAGGGACTAGCCGATACGGGCCATGTTCATCAATCTTTTCATACAACTTTTGCGATGCCGCCGACAACTCCTTGTATTGGATATTGAACGTATAGCTATCGGACTTTGTGTAGAACAAGAGTACGTCGTGCGCCCTGCGATAGATTTTGCTGATAGATGACCGCGTTTGGCTGCGCTCCCACACGATTTCATTCTTAAAGTTTTGAGGACCAAAGATAGCATCTAGGATAATTTTGAGGTAGTGGCTTGCGGTCGGGTCGCAATGGAGGTACAGGCTGCCCGTTGGCTTGAGTACTCTATGCAACTCCACAAGGCGAGCCGCCATCATCACCAAATAGGCCATCACCTGATTTGCCCCGATGAAGGAACGTATAGCGGCGATCATCGTCGCAACGCGATCAGGCCCGTCAGTCACGAGAGCATGATACGTCGCCTCCGCATCCGGTCCCCAATGCCACGTATCCTCAAAAGCGGTAATTTGTGATTCGCTGTCGTGCCCGCTCTCATCTTGGAACAGCACATTGTAGTTGCGGTTCGAGTTGAACGGGGGATCGAGATACACAAGGTCTATGCTCGCGGTCGGGATATGTTCCCGCAAGATGTCCAGATTATCGCCATAATAGAGGGTGTTGTCCGCTGTTGTTCCCGCTGTCGTCGTCGCCACATTACACGCCCTTTCTACTCTCTCGTAGTATGTTGACAGCGGCGCGTGTGGGTCAACTATGGGCGTGGATAGGTCACGCTAACCGACGCATGATGGCATAAGGGGACAAGCGATGGACGACTATTGGGTCTACGAAAATCGAACCATGCGGAAGGCCGTCATCCATGACGGCTCATGCCGTTCTTGTCACCATGGAGAGGGGACACATGGGACCACCAGCACAGAACATGGGCGCTGGCACGGTCCCTACGCGTCCGTGGACACGGCTGACGCGGCGGCGCGACAAACAGGCCAGCCGGCGCGTCGTTGTGGCCTCTGCAATCCGACGTAGCGCTCCCCGACTTTATAGGCAAACCGCCTGTGAGGCTGAGGCTTTATAGGCAAACCGCCTGTGAGGCTGAGACTTTATGGGCAAAAAGCACTTTGTAGGCAAAGCCGGTAATATGCATTACTTTGAGCGTCGAACGGGGGATACTGGTTGGAAAAGAAGGGCGCATGGGATGGCAATCTGTACCAGTTGCGGGGAATGGACCGAGCCACCCGTCCTTGATCGGGACGACGGCGGTCTCATCGTCGTGTGCCCCCACTGCCAGTATCGTGAGCCATTCACCCAATATCCCCTCTGGTGGATCGCGGGGTCACCCGGCGCGGGGAAGACGACCCTTATCCCCCTCCTACGCCGCTACCTCCCCGGCTACATTGTTTTCGAGGGTGAGGCCATCGACTTCTGGCGTTTCGAGGGTGAGCCAGGTGACTACTCCTCGCTGCATAATCAGTGGCTCAAAGTAGCCTACGAAATCGCGCTTAACGGCCCTCCCGTCGTGTTCATTGCAACTGCATTTCCCGACCAACTCGATGCCTGCACGATGCGCTCGCGGTTCTCATCCATCGCCTATCTCGGGCTCGTGTGTTCGGAGGATGCACAAAGGCGGCGACTATTGGACCGACCGGCTTGGCGCAAATCAGCGGCACCCAAGTTCATCGCCAGTTCGTGCGGCTTCACGCGCCGGCTGGAAGAGGTGGGACGACAGGACTCGTCGGCCGTGGTGCTGCACGACACAACGACTAGCACCCTGGATGCGAGCGCCCGACTGATCGCCGCTTGGGTGCGCGATCAATCGGCCCATAATAGTCGAATGCGAGGCGCGTAATGACGACAGACCAGGGCGTGAGGACGCCGGCGACCTCCCAAGCCGCCGCGCCAGCCCTCTTCGCGGACGAGGCCCGCCCTGCCCTTGTGCAGCGGGGGCTTGACGATCCGCTACAGAGCTACATGGAGAGCTTGCGTCCCGCGAGCCGGGAGGCCGTCACCAAGCGCCTGCGCGCCGTGGCCGCCCTTTTCAGCATCCCAAACCCCGACACGTTCGCCTGGCACACGCTCCGGGCGCGCGAGGTGCAGCGCATCGTGGACCGCTTGCAGGAGCGCGGCGCGTCGCCCGCCACCGTCAACCTGACGCGGGCCGTCCTGCGCGGCATCGCCAAGGCGACGCGGAACGCTAACCTGATGAGCGACGAGGAGTACCGGCGCATCGTGGAGGTGAAGCCCGACAAGGGCCGGCGCCTGTCGGCCGGCCGTGCCACGTCAGGCGGGGAACTCGCCGCCGTGTGTCCGCGGCTGGCCGGATGGGGGCATTGCGCCGGCGCCCGACGCGTGCTATACCGGCTCTGGTAGGCGACGTGGGCTAGTCCTACGCGCGTAGCGCCGTTTGGTGCTATAGTGACCGGGCGACAACCGGACACATAAGCCCTGTCCGAGGGGCGTAGGGAAGGACGTGGAGTGTGTGCGAGTTGCCCCGCGCGCTGCGGTGGTACCTGGGGGCGATCTATGGGGGCTGCGGCGCGCTCATCGCGGCCCAAGCCCCCGCCCTCCCGGCGGCGTTGACCCACGGCGCCGCGCCGTTCGCCGTCGTGGTGTTCGTCCTGCTCATGTACCTGACCGACCGCGCGATCCTGCAAGTCACCAGCTCGTTCGCGCAGAGCCTGGGCACGACAGCGCACATCGCGGCGATCCTGCTCTTCCCCCCGCCCCTGCCCCTCTTCATGGCCCTGATCCCCGCGCTCGGCGTCGAGTTGCGCCGCCCCTTGCCAGCCTACAAGCGCGCCTTCAACGCCTGCCTGCCGCTCCTGACCGTCGGCCTCTCCAGCCTCGCCTACGCGCGCGTCGCCGCGCCGGCGACGCTGCGGCCCGGCCACCTCGCCGCCGCGTTGCCCGCCTTCGCCCTGCTGCTCGCGGTGTACTACGCCCTCGATGTCGGGCTCATGCTCGGCGTGTTCAGCCTCTTGGAGCGGCGGCCACCCTGGCGTGTGTGGCCCGAGACGCACCGGCCGACGCTGCTGCCCGAGTTGGGGATCGCCGCCCTGGGCATCCTCGCGGCGGCCGCTTGGCGCTTCGACCCGCTTCTGCTGGCGTTGTGCGCCCTGCCGGCCATGGCGCTGGCCGCCTCCGTGCGCACCACGGCGCGCGCCCTGGCCGCCGAGCACCGCGCCGAGGAGGCCCTCGCGCTGGCGTCAATCGACGGGCTCACCGGCTTGCTCAACCACCGGGCCTTCCACGAGCGCCTCGACGCCGAGATCGCGCGCGGCGCGCGGAGCGGCCGTCCGCTGGCGCTGGTCATGATCGACCTCGACGACTTCCGCACGATCAACAATAGCCACGGCCACCAGGTCGGCGACGCGGCGCTCGTCGCTATCGCCACGGCGATCCGAGCCAGCATCCGCACCGCCGACCTCGCCGGGCGCTACGGGGGTGACGAGTTCGCCGCCCTCCTGCCCGAGGCCGATCTGGACGAGGCCCTGGCCGTCGCGGAGCGAACCTGCGCCGCCGTCGCCGCCGTGGCGGTCGAGGGGCGCGGCGCGACGATCCGCGTGGGCGCGAGCCTGGGCGTGGCGGTGGCCCCCCTGCACGCCCGCACGCGCACGGA
>JAABUV010008839.1_pt1 | contig 10076 bp, 19 predicted proteins | sample 5559971 | NCBI WGS metagenome assembly JAABUV01 (sample SAMN10711881, study PRJNA513362) | rock metagenome | isolation source: Antarctica rocks | place: Antarctica: Victoria Land, Knobhead nord | collected 2015-12-19
CACAGCGGCCATGGCCGCCGTGGAAGCGCAGGTCACGCGGCTACCCGCGCTGGACAAGTGGTTCGTCGATATCCCCTATGTCGCTGGAGAGCTGCGGGATGCGTAGCTATTTCCGCGTCCCTTAGTTCTACGATAGGCGATGGAGGTTCCCTCCGCACCCCCCTATTTGTCAACAGGGTGTAACCTTTTTGTACACGGACAGACTGCGGCCGTTTGTTGTACCACCACTGCCGCCCATCCGCGATCGGAACTGTAAGGCGTCACATTAAGTGCGCCTAACGTCACATTAAGTGCGCCGTTTGCATCACATTAGCTGCGCCATCCTCCACTCGGACCCTTTTTGCGCCCTTACGCCCCTTCTTTTGAGCGTGAAAACAGCCTCCCACCGCCCCCACGTCGCCATCGGCCACAAACACGTTCTGCGCGGATCGGCGCACCCAATGTGACGTTTCTGCAGGATTGGCGCAATTAATGTGACGTTTCCGGCGCAATTAATGTGACGTTTCATGTCGTTCCAAGCGTCAATCCGGCGTAGCTAATGTGACGTCTTACAACTGGGCACACCGGACGTCCCAGCGTTGCATGGCATCGACAGCCCCAACGCCCTGGGCATCACAGCCCCGCGCGGCGTTAGACGCCAAATGTTCACATGCGCTCGCGCTAGTGTTGTTGACATGCTTATAAGCATGTGATACACTAGAGGTGTGAGCGGTGAAACGGACCCTCACGAGTGACAACGAAACGGAGGCACACAGCATGACACAGGCACCAACGATCACTCCGACGCCCACCCCGACGCGCATCGCGGGCATCTTCACCGTCCCCAGCCGGACCCACGCGGGAGACGCATACACCACCGATGTCCGCGATCAGGCGCAACCTACGTGCACCTGCCCCGCCGGTCAGGCCGAGTTCGCCAACTGCAAGCACGTCGCCTACTGTTGGCATGTGCGCGCATGCGTCGAAATGCAGGCCGAGCTAGACCGCGCTCGCTCCCGCGCCCTCATCGTCCGCCCCCAAGGCATGGCCGCGCTCCAGGAGTGCTACGCCTGAGCAACACAAAAGGCCGGGGTGGAGAAACGGTCCACCCCGGCCATCACACGAGTACGGAGGCACACAGACATGACACTCGCACCCGCTTTCCCTAGTGTAGCAAGCGATGCCGCCCCCCTGTGCGGCGATGTCCACGTCACCACCACATTCCGGCCCTGCGCGCCCGTTGACAGCACCGAGGTTAGCACCTCCCTCGACGCCCTCGACGACACCGCCTTTCTTAACCTGCTGGACGCGACGATCACCCGCTTGATCGCCTACCGTGACGCCTACCGCGCGGCGATGGAGGAGGACACCGACAGCGCGGCGGCTCCCCTCCCGATCCCGACCCCCTGGTACGCCTGGTAGCACGCGCCGAGGGCTGGCGCCCCCGCTAGCCCTCCCCCCTTCCGAGGGAGTGATAACCGATGACCACCGAAACCACTGAGAAGCGCACCGATCCCACCGCTACCCACCTCGCCGAGATTGAGCAGTGGATGCAGCGCCTCGCCGACGAGACCGATCAGGCCGCACAGAGCGCCGAGCTCACCCGCTACCTCCAGACCGTGAGCCGCTTCTATGCGTACAGCGTGCACAATTGCATGCTGATCGCCCTGCAGCGCCCCGACGCCGCCCGCGTGGCCGGCTACCGCGCCTGGCAAGCGTTGGGCCGGCAGGTCAAGAAAGGCGCGAAGGGGATTGCCATCCTCTGCCCTGCGCCGATCCGCGCCAAGACCGACGAGGGCGACACCGTGACCGTTGCCCTGCGCTTCCGCACCGGCTACGTGTTCGACGTGGCCGACACCGAGGGCGAAGACCTACCCGAGGTGACGGTCCACGCCGTCAGGGGCGCACGGTATGACGCCCTGCTCCGGCAGCTCGTCGGCGTCGCCGAGCGCGGCGGCTTGCGCGTCCGTTTCCTGCACCGCCTCCCCGACGACGCCAATGGGATGAGCTACGGCGACGGCCGCATCGACCTGTGCGCGAACCGCCCCGACGGCAATATGTGCAAGACCCTCATCCACGAGATCGCCCACGAGCGCCTACACGGCGTTACCGAGCGGGCCACCTTCACCACCCGGCAACTGGAGTGCCAGGCCGAGGCCGTCGCGTACGGCGTCTGCCAGGCGCTCGCCGTGCCCTGCCCCAACACCCCCACCTACCTCGCGCTCTACCGCATCGACCGCGCGACGCTCGCGGCCAACCTCGACGCCATCCGCGTCGGCGTCGCCACCCTCATGCAGGAGATTGCCCCCGTACAGCAGGCCCGCGCCACCGAGGATATCGCGGCCTAACGCACCAACGGCGGGCCTGCCCAGGCCGGCCCGCCTCCCCCCCACACGGTACCAACGTTCGCATGCTCACCCGTCGGCATCGTTTACATGCTACTTAGCATGTGATACACTGTAGGTGTGAGGGGTGAAACGGACCCCTCCACGACGGCTACTGAGGACGGAGGCACACAGATGGCGATGACAGCGGAAGAACGGGCGGCGCACTGCCGGCGCATCGGCGCGCTGGGCGGGCAGGCTGTCGTCCGGGCGCGCGGACGTGAGCACATGGCCCGGATTGGTCAGGCGGGGTTCAAGGCCGCGCTCGACCTGGGCTACGGGAAGTACCTGGCCGAGAAGGTCTTACGCACCAGTTATCGCGCCAAGTTCGGGCGCGATCCCCAGTACACGCGCAACAAGGCCGGCGACGCGGCCCGCGCCAAGGCACGCCACGCCAAGCCCAACAAGGGGCCGTGCCAGTGGCCCGCCTGCGCCGCGCCGGCCACCGACCTGCACCACGTAGACGGCTGGCAGCAGAGCGACGACACCGCTGCCCTCTGCGCCAACCATCATGACGCGTTGGAAAAGGCGTACCGCCAGGCGCGCAAGCTCTACCGTCCACACGCTCAGGACCCCGTGACGAAACGAGCCGTGGCCCTCTCCATCGGGATCGGCCTGGACGACGCCATCCCCTTCTAACGACGACGAGCGGGGCCAGTTGCCGCTCGCCGGGAGCGGTAACTGGCCCCCCAAGAGGAGCACCCACGATGGACCCTATTGGCTACCTGATGCACGGGCATCCCCTCTGCTCACGCTGCTTCGACGACGACTATCGCCTCGACAACCACGGCGCGGCGTACGCGCACGACGGCCAGAGCGTCGCCGCCATGGCGCCTATCCACGCCGACGACCCGGACGACGGCGTACCATGCGCCGGCTGCGGTCAGCCCCTCGCCGCCCCGACGGCTGCGGGCGCCGCCGGCATCGTCTGGACCTGCCCCTACTGTGGCAGCGACGATCTACGCGTCCTCTACGACGAGCGCCGCGCTTGCCGCGTCACGACCCTCAACGACACTGGCGATCCCGCCGACGCCGAGCCCTGGCCGTCCTACGCCGGCGACGAGTTCGTGGACATCGACCCCGCCAGCTTCGCCTTCCACTGCGACGCCTGCAACACCTACGACATCACACCGCGCAAAGGAGGGGGGATCAGTGCCCTGGGCCATCGTCAAGCCGCGTGACGCCTGGCTGCGCCAGGCCAAGGAGGCATGGGCCGCGTTGGAACCGCAGGCTCCCCAGGGCGAGCAACTGCGCGCCCTCGCCGCCATCGACCATCATAACTTTGCCCGGCTCATCGAGGCGCTGGCGGCACTCACGCCAGGGCAGGTCAGCCAGGAGCTACAGGACCTCGCCGGCCTGCGCCCCGTGGGCGAGGTCCTGGGGATGCTTGACCTGGGCGACGCAACCAGCAACGACACCGACGCATGGGACTGGTAGGAGGGACACCCGATGGACACCGTTGACATAACCCCGACGCCCGAGGCGTGCCGCCAGATCGCGCGCCTCTTCCGCCAGCAGAAGGCGCAGGCCGAGGCCCTGGCCGCGCGCGCCGCGCAGGCCCTCACTGACCTCGACGGATGCGACGACGCCGACCTAGCCCCTTGGGGCCGGGCCTTCCTCACCGCCGCCTTCGAGGCGCTGTACGAAGACGAGGGCGCGCGCATCCGGCACATGGCCGAGGCCCTCGACGCGCTCGGCCCCTACGCCCACGTCGACGATAGCGAGGAGGACCACGAGGATGCACACTAACCGTCCCGCCGACGAGCGCCAGCAGGTCGCCCAGTGTGCGGCCCTCCGTCGCCTGCGGCGCGCCCAGCGCACGGAGGGTCGGCGTATCCGCCAGGCCGTCGCCGATGGCTATGCGCTAACGCCGGCGCACCTCACCTCGCCTTGCCGTGTCGCCGCCCTCGCGGAGGCCCGGCAAGTGGCGATGTACCTGATGCGCACGCGCCTCCTCTGGCCCCTGCCCACGCGCAACAGAGAGTTTCCCACCGCGCGCATCGGACGGCTGCTCGGCCACCGCGATCACTCGACCGTGCTGCACGGCGTCGCCGTGATCGCGGCGCGATTGGCCAGCGGACGGCAAGAGGACGCCTCCCTGCGGCACATGGTCCGCGCCATCGACGCGACACTCGACGGCACCTATGAAGGCGCGGGCGAGGACACGCCAGCGTGGCGAGCCGCGTAAAGGAGGTGCGAAGGAGTCGCAGCGGATAGGATCACGGATCGACGCGGGCGGGGAGAGCCCCCGCCCGCCAGGGACGGTACGATCATCGGATAGATACATGACGGACGCAGGAAGGACAGCGATTATGACCACTGGACGACCCACCAAGCCCAGCGCCGCGAGCGCGGCGACACGACAGAGGACGCCGCGGGGCACAGCGCCGACCGCGCGGACGTCGGCCCTCTATCGAGACCTGACAAGACTGTTGCAACGCCTCATTGCTGCGGACCCCGCGCTACGCGCCCGCATCGTCGGCGCGCTGCGGCAGGGGCCAGCGGCGACGATCGACACGCTAGAGGAGATGGCCGATATGCACGACGGGTTGCGCGACGGCATCGTGATCTTCGTACTCAACCACGTCGATTACGACGCGCTCGCTGCCCGCCTGGGCGCGTGACACGCACGCCGGGGACGGGGGCCAGTGCCGGTCACCGTCCCTGGGAGAGGAGGTAGACAATGCCTGTGACCACAGGCCGACTAGCAGGTGAACGGCGGCATGCGCTACCCTCCATGGTGGAGGGCCTGATGCCACTGACAATCGACGGCACCTTGTATTACACCACGACCGAGGCGGCCCGCGAGCTGGGCGTCCAGCCTGGCGCGGTGCGCGATGCCGTGGCGCGCGGGGTCATCGCCGTGCGCCACGTCGAGGAGATCGACCGCAATCTGATCGCTCTACAGGAGCTGGAGCGGTATCGCACCGAGCGGGCTGGTCAGCAGGGCTGGGCCGCGCGCAAGGACCCGACCTACCAGCCGACCGACTCCCGCGCCGCCTACTTCCGCGCGTACCGCCGGCGCAGGCGCCAGGAGGCCGCGGAGCAGGAGCAGGTGCGCGAGCAGACACAGACACACACCACCACCGAGACTGGAGAGGAGCACCAATGATGGATCAGGAGACACGCGCGGCGCTGGTGGGCAATACCCTGATGCGACTGGTGTCGCAGGTGTTGACGGACGTCAAGAACAACAGGGATAGCGTCGACGCTGCGGCCGGCCTGGACACGATCATGGGCGCGCTGGACCATATCTCCACGGCACAAGACGCCCTCGACGCGCTCTATGTCCGTGGGGAGGCGCCGGCCGGCTTGGAGGATGATGCCGCGCGGCTGTGTAGCCTGACCGATTGGCAGGGCCAGCGCGCGGCCCTGGGCGCGGAAGGGGCATGACATGGAGCACGAGGCGATGGACTGCGCGCGCTGTGGCGGCGACAGCGGGCCGGAGCGCCTCTGTCGCGCCTGCGAGCGGGCCGAGTAGTGCGACGAGGAGGGGCATCAGTGGTGGGCCGACTCGTGGGACCACAACGCGACGGACGCGCGCGGCCGCCGTCTCGCTAGCGTTAATTATGTCTGCGTCCAGTGCGGCGCGTCGGAGACACGCATCGAGGAGCGATGAAAACGGACCGACCCATTGACGATCTGAGCCCGCCCGCGCGTGCCCTGCTCGGTGCCTTGCGCGACGAGTCGGCGCGCGACGAACTGGCCGCAGATCCCGGCGTCGAGATCCTCGATGAGGTAGCGACGTTCGCCAACCTGACCGTGACCGAGCGCCATCATCTGGAGTTGGCCGCGTCGGGGGAGCGCGGGGCCAGACGCGCGATCCGCGCGGTGTTCGCGTTGCCGCTCGAACGATGAGGGCGGGAGGAGAAGGAGAAGCTCACAATGGATGAGAGCACCATACGGGCGTTGGTTGATAAGCTGCCTCCACTGGACCTAGACTGGCCGGTGGAGCGTCAGGAGCGGTGGTGGCGGTGGTTCGAGCGGCTGTGGTCGTGCGCCGACCTAACGTGGGAGTGAGAGCTCAAGCATGACGAGGAGGAGAATCAACATGGCCGAACTAGATGTGATTGTCCGACGACGACACGAGTTCTACCGTGTCGTCTGCCAGGGGGACGACGTGGCGATCCGTGTCGCCCAAAGCATCGCGTCTGACATTGAGCATGACGCGCTCAGGTACGCGACACCGGAGAAAACGGGCCGTGACTGCGCCACCATGCACGCCGCGCATGTGGCGACGTTGCGGGTACTCCGCGTGCCGTGTCCGCAGTGCGGGGACACGGGCAAACGCACGCGCAATCGGACGGACACAGCCTATGCATTGTGTCCGTATGCGTAAGTCTTCAGGGCGAGTCTAACACCCCCTCAACGTCGACGAAACGAGGGGGCTGAGGAGGGTTTATGGCTCAGAGGCAGCCTATCTGTGATACGTGCGGCGAGGAGGACGCCACGACCACGCGGGGCGACCTCGCCGTGTGCAGCCCCTGTGCCGCCGGTGAGCGGGAGGACTCCCGGTCACCGTGCCCCCGCTGTCGGATGCGCGTGCCCCACTCCTTTCTGCTCACTACCTGGAACGACGAAAACATCTATGAGCAAACCTGCCCCTTCTGCGGATATACATGGGATGAGACACGCGAGGGGCGCGACGCCCCCTTGTATGCGGCGCTCCGTGCGTGCGCATCCTGAGTAGGCGAGGACGGATATATGGGCGGCAAGGAGATAATGAGGGACATGATCACGATCGATCTCGGGGGGCATGTGGCCCTGGTAACCGGGGCCTCACAGGGGCTCGGGGCGGAGATGGCGCGCACGCTCGGTGCGGCTGGCGCGGCCGTCGTCGTTAACTACGCCTCGAGCGGGGAGGCCGCCACGGCCGTCGTCGCCGACATCGAGCGGGGTGGGGGGCGGGCGCTCGCCCATCGGGCCGACGTGCGCGACGCGGGGGAGGTCGCGGCCATGATAGCGCGGGCCGCGTGCGAACTGGGGCCAGTGGACATCGTGGTGAACAACGCCGGGCGCGAGCAACGTGTCGCCCCGCCTTTCGACCTGACACACGAGGATTACCAGGGGATGATCGACCTCAACCTGCACGGCGTCGTCAATACCTGCCGCGCCGCCGTCCCCGGCATGCGTGACAGGCGCTGGGGCCGCGTCGTCAACATCGCCACCGTGGCCCTGGACACGCCCGCGCCGCACTTCGCCGCCTACGCGGCGAGCAAGGGGGCCATGGTCGCCCTCTCGCGCAACCTGGCCCTGGAGCTGGGGCCGGACGGCATCACCGTCAACGTGGTCGCCCCCCGCTGGATCGCCACGCCGCGCGCCGCCAGCGCACCGCCGGAGGACCGGGAGCGTTTGATTGCGACGACACCACTGGGCTACCAGGGCCGACCGGAGCACATCGCCGGCGCGGTGCTCTTCTACGCCTCCCCTCTGGCCAATTTCGTCAGCGGAACCTACCTGCCCGTGAGCGACGGGCACGACCTATAGAAACGGAGAGACGTGGGTTGAGTAGGGACGGCATGCCACGACGAATCACCGAGATGGTGACAGAAGAGAGGCTCCTCTCCGTCGAGAGGAGCGTGTCCTCGGAGCCTCCACATGCAGCGCGACCCATGTGACAACGCGAACGGTCGCCGTCTTCGACGACGGTGGCTGACTTGTGGAGAAGGCCAACGGGTGGACCGCAGGGCTGCGCCGGCGTACGCACCCTACCGGTTACCATACAGAATAGTGACCACTGACACATATGAAACGGAGCGAGTGCATGAGTGAGCAAAAAGAACGTACAGGGACGGAGCCCCTGGCCGGTGCGCCGACCACGCCGGAGTATAACGAACTACTCGACGCGGATCAGGCGCGGATAGTGGGCCAACGTGACGAGCTAGAGGAGCGAGATCGCCGCGGTGGTCACGGCACGCACGGCGCGGACGAGGGGCCACGGCGCGCGGATGATAAAACATAGCGCGCTAACGGGGAACAGTTGACATAATGAACGTAAAAGCGCCTGAATGTATAAGGAGCGTTAGACCATGAGTAGAGTGGTGGCGATCTCAAATCAGAAGGGCGGGACCGCGAAGACCTCCACGACCCTCGCCCTCGGCGCCGCCCTTGCCGAGCGTGGCCAGCGCGTGTTGCTGGTGGACCTGGACCCACAAGCGTCTCTCACCGCGTCCATCGGGGCGGCCCAGGCCGACCGATCGACCGTCTACGCGGCCATCGCGCACTACATGGAGCACGACGAGGCGCCAGCGTTCGACGACTATATCCAGCCTGTCGCCCCAGGTCTAGCACTCCTGCCGTCGAGCATCGACCTCGCCGCCGCCGAAATGGAACTCATCAGTGCCAACCGTCGCGAGTACGTGCTCTCCGAGTTGCTCGCTTCAGTAGAGGGCGCGTACGACGTCGTGCTGATTGACTGTCCACCCAGTCTGGGTCTGCTCGTCGTCAACGCGCTCACCGCCGCGCGGGAGGTCATGGTCCCTATCGTCCCCGAATACCTCGCGGCCCACGGCCTGCAGTTGCTGTTGGGCTCCATCGCGCGTATACGCAAGGGCAAGCTCAACCCGCACCTCACGGTCGCAGGGATCGTCCTCACCATGGTCGACAATCGCACGACGCATGTGCGCACGGTCATCGAGGAGATCCGGGCAACCATCGGCCGCCAGATCCCTATCCTCGGCGAAATCAAGCGCAGCATCAAGATGTCGGAGGCTGCCGCCGCCGGCGTTCCGATCACCACCTACGCCGCGCGCAGCGAGACCGCCCTGGCGTACGGCGCGATCGCCGATACCCTGATGCACACATGGGGCCTGGTCAGGGTGGGAGAGGCGGTGGCCCATGGCTAGCCGCCCACAACAACGCGGCGTGGGGGCATTCTTCCAGGCCATGCAGCCCACCGGCGTCGAGGACCTGGAGGGTGCCCAGCTCATCGACATAACGAGGCTCGCTCCCAACCCGTTTCAACCGCGCAAAGAGTTCGACGGGGATAAGCTACGCGAATTGACCCTCTCGATCAAGCAAGTCGGCGTGCTCCAGCCACTGCTGGTGCGCCAGGCGCCAGATGACGAGGGGAGCTATCAGATTGCCGTCGGCGAACGCCGCTACCGTGCGGGCCAGTTCGCTGGGCTGTTAGCGCTTCCATGCACCGTGCGTGACCTCGACGACGATGCCATGGAGACACTGGCCTTGCTGGAAAACATCCAGCGCGAAGACCTCAACCCCATCGATGAAGCTGAGGCATACAAGCGGCTGATGGACCGTCGCAATTTCTCCCTGCGCGACATGGCCGCCTACATCCACAAGAGCCACGAGCACGTCGCACAGCGCCTCCGTCTCCTCGACAGCCCGGACATCGTGGCCATCGTGCGCGCGGGGTTGCCGCCGTCGGTGGCGCTCTCCATCGACCGCTGTGCGGAGCCGGACCGCGGCGCGTTTATCGCTCGCGCGCTCGATGGGGACCCGCCCAGCCTCTCCGAAGTGCGCGCGGCGCGCACGGCGCAGGGGCACACCCCACTGTCAAGAGTGTTGACGCCCGGGACACGGTCGGAGGCGTCAGGCGCCACGTCTAGCGTATCGGGGCAATCCAATACCACTCTAGTTTCCGCTGAATCAGGCGGCTAGGTCAAGCGGAGCAGGGGTTTCTGGGGCCGCGCGCGGTCGCCGTTGGCCCCAGAAACCGGTGGGTAGATGGTCCGTCCGGGCCTTTTTTGTGCG
>JAABUV010008840.1_pt1 | contig 10076 bp, 6 predicted proteins | sample 5559971 | NCBI WGS metagenome assembly JAABUV01 (sample SAMN10711881, study PRJNA513362) | rock metagenome | isolation source: Antarctica rocks | place: Antarctica: Victoria Land, Knobhead nord | collected 2015-12-19
GTTGTCCCCGGCGCTTGCGCGGGTCGGGGATCGACGCGAAAGCCGCCTGCAGCGTGCGCAAGCGCGTATCGGTGAACAACGCGGCGCGCTCCGACGCGCTCAGGGCGGCAAAGAAGGACGGCACCGGAAGTACCGTCGCCGGGGGGGCCAGCGTCGCGGCGTGGCTGGACTTCGTCGCACGCGTGCTGCCCGACGATTGGCGCGGCCGCTTCTTCGGTCTGTGGTCGGCGCTCGGGACGCTGCTGGGACTTGTCGGCGGCGTGGCGACCGCGGCGCTGCTCCGCGTGCGGTCAGTGCTCAGCTGCTGGTTCGTGTGGAGCCGATTTGGGGAGCAGCCAGACGAGGCCGAGGCACAGGAACGCGATGGCGCCGACGACGGCGACGCTGACGGCCATGGCGTGCTCAGCGCCGTGGTGGGTCTGCTGGGTGAAGTAGATGGTGGTGACCACGGCGGAGCCGATTGCCGCGGCGAGTTGTTGGACGGCGCTGAGGGCGCCGCTGGCGCTGCCGGCTTCAGCGGGAGCGACGTCGCCGATCGCGACGTCGTAGATGCTGCTGAAGCTGGCGCCCATGCCGGCGCCGAGGACGAGGATCGAGGAGGCCATGGCCCACACGCTCACGGCTGTGCCCTGGGCGAGGACGGTCGCCCAGAGCGCGACGGCGCCGGCGAGGGTGACGCTGAGGCCGATGACGACGAGCAGACGCCCGAGTTTCTCAATGAGCGGCCGGCAGACGAGTGATGCGATGATGATGCCAAGCATGAGTGGGGCCAGTCCGAGCGCCGCCTCGGACGGTGTTAGCCCCAGCCCGGTCTGGAAGAACAGCGAGACGACGTAGGCCAGCCCATTGACGGCGGCGAAGAACGCCAGGCCGAGCAGCAGCCCGGACGTGAACCCTCTGTTGGTCAGCAGCGAGGGCAGGATGAGCGGGTTAGCCGCGCGTCGCTGCCGGACGCAGAACCCGCCGAACGCCGTGACCCCGGCGACCAGGCTGAGGATCGGTACAGCCGTCCAGCCGGAGGTCGAGCCTTCGATCAGTCCATACATCAGGCCGAGCATGCTCGCGCCCAGTAGACTGGAACCGAGCCTGTCGATGGGGATGTCGCTGGTGGGCTCGTCGTGCGGCAGCAGCATCACCGCGGCGATGAAACCGACGCCGCCCAGGACGATGTTGATCAAGAACATCGGCCGCCAGGACAGGCCGCCGATGTCGGCGTCGATGATGAAGCCGGCGACGATCGGGCCGAGGACGGCCGCGGCGCCCATCACGGGTCCGAAGGCGCTGAAGGCGCGCGGCAGTTGTTCTCGAGAGAACGTGGCGATGAGGATGCCGATGCCCTGTGGGATCAACAGGGCGCCGAAGCCGCCCTGCACAAGCCGACCGGCAATTAGCATGGCTGGATCGACGGAGACTCCGCAGAGCAGCGAGGCCGCGACGAAGCCCGCGATGCCGATGAGGAACAGGCGTCGTTTGCCGTAGCGATCCCCGAGACGCGCGCCGACGACGAGCAGCACACCTAGGGCGAGGGCGTAGCTGGCGCCAAGCCACTTGATAAGTGATTCACCACCGCCGATCTCGCGCACGATCGACGGCGCCGCGATGTTGGTGATCGTCGAGTCCATGAGGTCCAGCACGTCGGCAATGAGGACGACGGCAAGGATGGCGCGCAGGCGGGGCGTTAACCGGGCCGAGCCGGCGCCTACCGTGGCGCCCGGCGGGGATTCGTTCGCGGTGGCTGTCTCTCGGTTCGCGGGCTGCGTCTGGTCTAGTGATGTGGTCATGCGTCTCCTTAGGTACACCGGCGCCCAGCCCGGCTCGGGGTTAACGGGTATGCTGAACTTAGCCGTCCAGCGGCGTGCGGGGCGTCGGGCGAGGGACGTGCAGGATACCGTCGATCAGCACGCTGAAGCCCCACGCAAGGCGATCGCGGCCTGGTCCCGACAACAACTCGGCGCCGAGCGCGGCTATGTGCGGGTACGTCTCGGGCGCCGCTCCGCGCAGAGCCGCTTCGAGCGCATCCTCTTCATCGCGCGCATTGATGGCGCGTTGACGAGTTCCATGCTCCGCCGCGGTCGTCGTCGCGAACTGCAGCAACAGGTCCACCGCCCAGGCTGCACGATCGCCTGGGACGTTACCTTCGCTCAGTAGCGCGAGTAAGCCGTCGAGCAAGGTCAGGTAGCGCGGCCCGGACGGTCGGGACACGAGCGCTGACTGCGCCAAGCTGGGATGCTCAAACAGCACCTGTATGTAAGAAGCAAGAACCTGCACGAGCCGATCGCGCCAGGCGCCGTCAGCCGTGACCGGGTGTAGGTCGATGGCGCCGAGCAACTCGTCGAGGACCGCGGCGTGCAGCTCCGCCGTGTTGCGCACGTACACGTAGAGCGATGCGGCCCCCGTATCGAGTTCCTGGGCCAGGCGCCGCATCGTGACGCGCTGCAGACCTTCGCTGCGCATGACGTCCATCGCTGCCGACACGATACCCGCATGGCTCAGTGCTGGCTTGGCCGGACGTTCACGCCGGCTCAGTGGAGGGTGAGGTTGTGTTGCCATGACCCAAGTATAACGAACGCGTTCGTTAAGAACAAGTTCGTTACTGTAGAGCGAACCGCACCGCGTCAAGGAAGAGGCGGTGTGGCGCCGTACTACGCGTGGATAGTCGTTATAAGCGCTTTGAAGAAGGGTGAGAGACTTACCGGATGGACTCCTAAGCGGCATAATGTGACGTCAAAGCGCTTGCCGCTGCGCTACAATGCACCCAGTAGACGCCGGTTGATCGGGTGGCGTGTCGCCTACGGTTGGCTTACTAGTGAGAATGAGGAGTGTGACACTGGAAGGACACACGGAGCGTATCAACATCGTCCTGTTGGGAGATCCGGTCGCGCATAGCGTGTCGCCCGCGATGCACGACGCGGCGTTCCGCGCGTTGGGGCTGCCGGGCCGCTACAGCGCGCGCCACGTTCCACCGGAGCGTCTGGCCGAGGCGGTGGCGGAGTTGCGGCATGAGGGGTATCGCGGCGCCAATGTGACCGTTCCGCACAAGGAGGCCGCGCTGTCGCTCGTCGACGACGTCGCCCCCGACGCGGCGGCCATCGGCGCGGTCAACACCATCGTGCGCGACGGGACGCGGCTGCGCGGCGACAACACCGACGCGGCGGGCTTGCTCACCGCTCTGGAGGGGGACCTGGGCATCGTGCCGTATGGCGTGCGTATCCTGCTGCTTGGCGCGGGCGGGGCGGCGCGCGCGGCGGCGGCGGCCTTGCTCTCGCACGGTCCGGCCTCGCTCACCATCTATAACCGCGATCGTGAGCGCGCGGAGCGCCTGGCCGTGGCGATGGCTGCGCGCTATGGCGGACGGGTGCGCGCGGCCGGCCACGCGGAGGCGTTGGTTGAGGGCGCGGACGTCGATCTCATCGTCAACGCGACCAGCGCCGGCCTTGACGGCGTGTCGCTCCCACTAGATGGTCTGCAACCACGGCCGGGCGCGGCGCTCTACGACATGGTGTACACGCCGACGCCCACGCCACTGATGCGCGAGTTGGCGGCGCGCGGTACGACCGTCGCTGACGGCTTGTCCATGCTCGTGGCGCAGGCGGCGGCCTCGTTCGCATTGTGGACGGGCCAGACGCCGCCAACGGACGTGATGCGCGCGGCGGCCCGTGAGGCGCTGGATGCCAGGGAGGGGCGCGGGGAGTGAGCGGGCATATCGTGCTGATCGGGTTGAGCGGGAGCGGCAAGAGCGCGGTTGGGCGCGCCCTGTCTGGCGCGCTGGGGCGGCCGTTCTATGATACCGACCTGTTGCTGGCCGCGCGGGCGGGGCGCCCGGTCCCCGAGTTGCTGCGTTCGGACGCCGCGCGCTTTCGCGCACTAGAGGAACAGATCGTGGCCGACGCGTGCGGCGCGCCTAAGGGGGTTATCTCTACGGGCGGCGGTGTGGTGCTCTCACCACGCAATCGCGACGCCATCGTTGGGGGCAACCAGGTGGTATGGCTGCGCGCCGTGATAGCGACGCTGGCGGATCGGCTACAAAGGGGCGAGGAGCGTCCCCTATTGGAGGGTGATGTCGCGGCGCGGTTGGCGGCATTGCTGGCGGAGCGCGCGGCCCTGTACGCCGCGTGCGCCACGACCATCGTCGACACGGACGACCTGACGATTGAGCAGAGCGTGGCGCGCGTGCGCGCCGCGCTGGATATGGATGGGGTAGGCGCATGGCGATAGACTGTTTGCGTGTCGACGTCCCGACGGCGGACCTCGCGTACGATGTCATCTGCGGGAGCGGCGCCCTCGAAGCGCTGCCGGCGCTCCTCACCGCGCGTAGTCTGACCGGCCGCGCGCTCGTGTGTAGCGACGACAACGTCGCCCCGCTGCACGGCGCGCGCGTGGTCGATCTGCTCCGGCGCGCGGGCGTCGACACAGACCTATGGACGATGCCGGCCGGCGAGAGCCACAAGACGCTGCGGACCGTCGATAGCCTGTACGAGTGGTTGGCCGCGCGCCAGGCCGAGCGCCGCGATCTGATCGTGGCCTGCGGCGGCGGGGTGGTCGGCGACCTGAGCGGCTTCGCCGCGGCGACCTATTTGCGCGGGTTACGCCTGGTCCATGTCCCGACGACGCTGGTGGCGCAGGTCGACAGCACGGTCGGCGGGAAGGTCGGCGTCGACCTCCCCGCCGGCAAGAACCTGGTCGGCGCGTTCCACCAGCCCTCCCTCGTCGTGGCCGACCCTTTGTTGCTGTCCACGCTGCCCGCGCGCGAGTGGAGCGCCGGGCTGGCCGAGGTGGTCAAGCACGGCGTTATCGGTGGGGGCGGCCTGCTCGACGAGTTGGAGCGCGGGCGCGACGCGATCATGGCGCGCGAGCCGGCGGTCGTGGCCCGCCTAGTGGCGCGCGCGGTAGCGGTCAAAATAGATGTGGTGCGGCAAGACCCGCTGGAGGCCGGCCTGCGCCGTGTCCTCAACTACGGCCATACGCTGGGCCATGCCATTGAGCGCGCGGCTGGCTACGGCGTCGTGCTGCACGGCGAGGCCGTGGCATGGGGCATGGCCGCCGCGGCGCGCATCGGCGCGGAGGTCGGGACCTGCGACGCCCATTTCGTGGACTGGCAGGACGACGTGTTGCGCGGCTACGGGCTGTTGCGGCCGCTCCCGCCCCTGGACGCGGACGCGCTCGTCGCGGCCACGCGCCTGGACAAGAAGGTCGTGGCGGGCCGCGTCAAGTGGGTCTTGCCCCGGCGCGCGGGCGACGTCATTATCACGGACGACGTGCCCGACGAGGCCGTGCGGAGGGCGGCCACCTGGCTGGCGCGGTCAGAATAACTGGCTATCCGCATGTCGTGGTTGAAACAGATCATTGACAGACGGAGCGGCCCCCGGCATCGTGGTGATGCCGGGGGCCGCTCCGTCTGTCGCCCCGTCCACCGGGGGCAGGCGTGTCCGCTAGACAACGGTCAGGGACGCGGAGCCGCTGGCCGTGTCCCCCGCGGTATCGGTCGCCGTCAGCGTGACCGTGTACGAGCCGCGCGGAACGTACCGATTAATGGTGAAGCTGAAGGGCTGGCCGACCGTCTGGCTAGCCGCGAGCCTGAATGAGCGGTTGGAGCCGTTGATGGTGTAGGTGTGGCCGCTCGGGCTGACGTAGGTCAACGTCGCCTTGAGGGTTACTCTCTGCGCGGCTGTGGTGTGGTTGGAGAGCGTGCCCATCACCGTGACCACCGAGCCGGTCGTGACTGGGCCAGCCGGGCTGCTCGCCACGCCCAGCGTCAGGTAGAGCGGTGGGTAGACCACCGTGAAGATCTGCGTGACGGTAGGGGCCGCGCTGTAGTTGCCGTTGCCGGCGCCCGCCTGGTTAGCCATGACCGTGCAGCGCCCCGCGCCGACCAGCGTGATCGTCGCCCCGTTCGTTCCACCGGACGTGCAGACGCCGGACGGACTCGCCGTGAAGGTCACGGGGTTGCCCGAGGCGCCGCCCGTGGCTGTGACGGTGTACGTGCTGCCGGCGCGGGCCGGGTTGGGCGGCGTCGAGGTAAAGGTGACTGTTTGGGACGCCGGGGTGATGGTGAGCGCGCCCGCTACGTAGGTCAGACTGTAGTTGGCCGCACTCCCACCCGCGCAGGTGATCGGATAGGTCCCGACCGGCGTACCGCTGCTCACCGGATGGCCGCCGCTGTCGGCGGCGCCGCAGGTGAGGCCGCTCACCACGCCGCTGGTGTCGCTGCCGACGAGGCCGCTGTCACTGGTCGTGAACGTCGGGACCGTGCCGCCGTAGGTCATGCTCTTGGCGTCGGCTGTAACCGTCAGCGGCGCCTGCGCGATCGTGAGCGTGCCACTAATCAGGGTGACCGCGTAGGCGCCGAGTTTCCCGTCGGGATCCGAGAGGGTCGGGGTGATGGCGTAGGCGCCGGCCGGGGTCGTGGCCGTGGCCGTGGCGCCGTAGCTCGCCGTGATGTTGTCACCATTCTGCACGCCCGTAAGGGTACCGGTGAAAGGCGGGTTGGCGGCGCCGTAGAGGCGCGTGGCGTCGGCGGCCGCCGCCGTCAGCGGCGGCGCGTTGATGGTGATGGTGAAGGTGACGGGATCGGAGGTGTCGACGCCGCCGTAGGCCGTGCCGCCGTCGTCGTGGGCCGTCACGGTCACGACCGTCGTGCCCGAGACGCCGGGGGCGGGCGTGAACGAGAGCGTGCCGACCTTGGTGGCCGGGTCGTAGTCGATCCGCGGCTGGGCGCTGAACAGCGCGAGGTTGTCGGCCGTCGCCAGGAAGCTCACATGCTGGTTGTAATCGTAGTAGGTCCCTGGGGCGTTGGGGTTGACGTAGGAGGCCCACGGCTCACTGAACGGACCGGAGCCCGCGCTCACGACCGGGCTCCCGCCCGGAGTGAAGCTCGGCGCCTGGTTCGGGGGCAGGATGATCACGGTGACGAGCTGCGTCGCGCAGGCGCTGCCTGGGAAGCCGTTGTCGCAGATCTGGAAGCCGAAGGCGTCGTAGCCGAAGTTGCCGCCGTTGAGGACCACGTTGGACGGGGTCGTGTAGTACACCAGGCCTTGGACGGGGTCGTAGGCCACCTGGCCCAGCTTGGGCTCGTCTCCGGAGACGGTCGTCATCGACTTGGCGGGCAGCAGCGGCGGCCCGCCCCAGGCGGTGTCGGCGTCGTCGTTGATCCCCAGGTACCCGATGGGGAGCGCGAGCGTCTGCCCCTGGTAGACGTAGACGGTCCGGTCGTAGGTGGCGATGTGCGGCGGGTCGTTCACGGGGGTGATGGTCAGGGTGAAGGTCTTGGTCACGGAGGGATGGGAGCCGCCCGGGAGGATCGCGTTGCCATCGGTAAGCGTCACGCGCACCGTCGTGCTGCCGTTGGCGTTGGGGGCCGGCGTGAAGGAGAGCGCGCCGGTGGTGGGATCGATCAAGGGCTGGCCGCCCGCGGCGAACAGCTCGGGGTGATCCACCGCGGCGGCGAAGCTGACGCCCGCCGTTGAGTCGGGGCCGGCGCCGCCGATGCCCGTCGCCCACGCCTTGCTGTAGCGGCCCGAATCCTCGGCGACCGTCACGTCGCCGCCCGAGGTGAAGGCCGGCTGCGGCGCGACGCCGATCGTGAAGGTCTGGGGCGCGGAGGTGTCGTTGCCGCCGTTGGCCGTGCCGCCGTTGTCCTGGGCCGTCACAGTGACCGTGGCGGCGCCGTAGGCGTTGGGGGCCAGGGTGAAGGAGAGCGTGCCGTCGGGGGCGACCGCGGGCTGCCCGCCCGTGGCGAACAACCCTGGGTTGTCGGTCGTCGCGGAGAAGCTGACCGTCTGGCCGGCCTCGCTCGGCGCGCCGGAGTCGATGCCCGTGGCCCACGCGGCGCTGTAGGCGCCCGAATTCTTGTCTACGGTCACGTCGCCGCCCGCGGCGAAGCGCGGCGGCACGTTGCGCGCGACCAGCCGCGCCGTGGCGTTGTGGCCGTCCGGCGCCTTGTAGTTGATGTGGTCGCTGGTGATCGTCGTGAAGGTGTTGTTGTCGTAGGAGTCGTGGACGAACAGGGCGCCGTCGCGGTTGGCCGTCCATTTCCTGCCGTCCCAGCCGACATAGTCGATGCTCAGGGTCGGCGAGATCGCCCCGGTGGCGGTGTCCGTGTCCACGAACCAGCCGTCGTCGGTCAGGTACGCCTGATGGGTGGCGCCATTCCAGCCCTTGTAGGTGATGGTGTCCTCGGGTGCCTGCGCGCCGTTCTGCGGCCCGCCGACGAAGGCCACGCCTGCGGCGGACGGGGCGGGCAGCGGGTCGGGCAGCAGCCCCGCGGCGGGGTCCGGGTCGAACTCAGGCAAGGTGTCGGCCGCGAAGAGGTCGAACAACTCCTGCTGGCCGACGCCGGAGCTCTCGTCGAAGAGCGCCTTAAGGTCGGTCGTCCGCCGCGCCTTATCGACGGCCGCCTGCAGCTGGCCGGGGAGCTTGGCGGCGGCGGCGACGCCGATGGATTGGAGGATTAGCGTCACGGCGGCGTCGATGATGATCCCAATCGGGCCGGCGAGCGCCACCCCGCCGGCGACGCCGCCCACCCCGACCTCGGCGAAGGCGAAGGGGAGAAGCCTGGAGAGGAGCTTTGCGGAGCCGAGGGCGCCCGTGCGCCCGATGATCCCGGTGATCGTGGCGCCGGTCGGACCCGCCGCGAACGCAGCCAGGGCGGCCAGGCGGGCGGTCGTGGCGGCGGTGACCGTGGCGAAATGGCTATCCTGCAGCTCCGGGGACGCCTCGTAGAGACCGTACGCCTCGAACTCCTTGAGCGTGGGCGGCTGGGGGGCGCCGAACAGGCCCAATAGCGCGCCCTCCGTCTGGCTCAGGCACGAGTCCGGGGCGCTATACGAGAAGGGCGCGGGCGGCCGGAAGGTGCACGGGTCGTGAAGCCACTTCTGGTACTCGGCCTGCGCGTCCTCCGCGGCCGCGACCATCCGCGTGTGCAACTCGTCGCCGAGGCGGTCGTACAGCGCCTGCTCCGATGTCGTCCGGGAGATAGGGTCTTCGGCGATGATGCCGAGGAGGCGATTGTACATCGCGGCGCGCAGCGCATCGCGCCCCCAGTTCAGCAGGCGCTGGCGGGCGAGCGGGGTGTCGGCCAGGGCGTGCGTCGTCAGGGTGTCCTGGACCGCCTCCTCCTGCAGCGCGTCGGCGCCGCCGCTCAGGAGGAGGGTGCAATCCTGAATGATGCGCGCGCGCGAGACGTCGTACGGGCAGTGGTAGCTCTGCGCCGGGGCGCCGCCCACGCAGTCGCTGGCGTACACCGAGCCCGGCGGGAGGTCCTGGCAGCCGGTGACCGCCAGCGTGGAGCCGTCCGAGTAGGTGTTATCCGTCGGCACGCAGGTGGAGGCGGGGTCGGCCAGGGCGTAGCGGGTTTGGCCGTCGACCGTCAAGGCATAGGCCCGGCAGCCGCCGTACGAGCCGATCGGCAGGCCCAGGAGAGAGCCCGCGTCGACGCTGATCGTCTGCGGCGGGGTAGTGAGGGGGAGGGCGGTGAGCGTGAGCGGGGCGGGGGCCAGCGAGAAGTCGCCGGTGATGACGAGGTCTGGGATGACCGGGGTCAGCGTGTAGGCCACGGTGTACTCGGTCGTCGTGCCCGTCGTCGTGTCGGCGGTCGTCGTGGTCGCCGCGGTCGTCGTGGGTTGAGCGTAGGCGGGGCGCGGCGCCGGCCCCACGGCCGCGAGGAGCGTCACCAGGAGCGCGAGCGCGGCGACGAACGAGGTCGGGCGTAGGCGCAGGCGCACGCGCGGGCGGGCGGCGCCACCGGGGGAGTGATGAAACGGCGCTTGCATAGGGTTATCCTCCAACTGGTCGTTCTGGTCGTTCTGGTCGTCCTGGTCATTACGTCCATCGTAGGGCGCGGTGTGGTTGGCGTCTATGTACAGACGTATACTGGTTTGTATACAGAGCGGATTTATAGACCGGTTAGCGGGGGCGCCTGCCTTTCACGCACAAGAGGGACGCGCGGGGCAAGGCGGAGGCGTTGGAGGCCCATCGCCTCTGCCTGGCTATTGACCGTTTCGATGACCGTACGGAAGGTGCGTAAGCCGGCGCGCTCGGTCGCCGTGTTCGGGATCATGTTGTCCTTGCGGATCGGCACG
>JAABUV010008842.1_pt1 | contig 10076 bp, 7 predicted proteins | sample 5559971 | NCBI WGS metagenome assembly JAABUV01 (sample SAMN10711881, study PRJNA513362) | rock metagenome | isolation source: Antarctica rocks | place: Antarctica: Victoria Land, Knobhead nord | collected 2015-12-19
ACGACCCTGAGTTACGTCCCTCCTTCGATCAGGTGGAGGGCGCCATTGACCGCTGGATTGACCAGGCCAAACTCGCCGCGTAAACTTGACTCATTCGCACCATATGTGCCCCCTTTAGGAGTCTAGCACGAACCGTGTTGAAGGGATGGGCAGTCAATGAAGATGCCTCAGATTAAGGAACTGAACCGATTATGGACCTAACACCCGTTGAACAGGACCTCGCCCGCCAAGATGTCCAACTCGCCGATTTCGTCAAGCAGCACGCGCATCCGCTCAGCGACGGTGACGTGACGGGCTACGACCCACTCCTGAATATGATCGGCGTCGCGCGGATTGTCATGATTGGTGATGGCAGCCACGGCACGCACGAGTTCTACCGCGAACGGGCGCTCATCACCAAGCGCCTCATCGAGGAAAAGGGGTTCACCTTCGTGGCCATCGAGGGGCCGTGGCCGGATGTGTTGCGACTGAACCAATATGTCCAGGGCGGTGCGGGAACAGCGCACGACGCGCTCACGGTCTTCGACCAGTATCCCACCTGGATGTGGGGCAACCACGACATGCGCCACTTTCTTACCTGGCTCCGCCGCTACAATGACGCTCTTCCCGTGGGACGACAGAAGGTCGGTTTCTACGGGTTGGACGTGCAGAGCATGTTTCCGGCCGTCGACCACGTCCTGGCGTATCTCGACGAGGTCGAGCCGTCACTCGCGGGCACAACCAGAGAGCGCTATAGTCGCTTCGATACGTTCGAGGGGAAGCGCGAGGTGTACGGCTACTATGCCGGTACAGGTCTCGTCTCTCCCTGCGACCGTCAGGCAGCGGACGTCGTGCGGGACCTGCGACAGCATCGCGAACGTCTCATCCGCGCCAGTAGCGCGGAGAGCTACTTCAATGCGCTGATGGCGGCCCTGGAGGTTCAGAACGGCGAACGCTTTCACCGTGCCTCGTACTTCGGGGGGGAGAGCGCATGGAACATGCGCGATATCCACATGCAGGATATGCTCGACGCCCTGCTCGACCACTATGCCGACTCGAAGGCCGTGGTGTGGGAGCACAATACTCACGTTGGCGACTTCCGTCAGACGGGCAATGCGGGCGGCCAGATCAACATCGGGCAACTCACCCGGCAGCGGCATCCCGGAGAACTGGTGTCGGTGGGCTTCGGTCATTATGAGGGCAGCGTCACGGCCTCGCGCTACTGGGGCGCTCCCCCCGCATTCATGCCCGTGCCCCCAGGCATCCCCGGCAGCTACGACAACGCCTTCCACCAGACCGGCTTGCCGCGCTTCCTCTTGCTCTTGCGCCCGCTACGCGCGTCTCTGCAGGCCGGACCTTTGGACCAGTGGCGGGGCAACCGCGCCATCGGGGTGCAGTACCATCCCGAGTTTGAGTGGCATAACTATGTCCCGACGAAACTGGCGAGTCGCTACGATGCGTTCGTCCACATTGATCGCACCAAGGCCGTCAAGCCGCTCGATATGGCGGTCGCCATGCCGGAGAGCGTGCCCAAATGGAACGCCGAGACGTACCCAGACGCCTACTGAGCCAGGTTTGCGACACAAGCGTACGACAGACAGATGATGGATTAGATTGCTGCATACATGCATTTCGGAAGGGATCATGACAACCGAGACACACCGTCGCACCTTTAGCGTCGCGCGATTTCTGAACGTTCGCGCGGCCCAACTCCCGCGCTTTTCACCCGATGGACGTTCGGTCGCATTCGTGACCGACATCACCGGTATCCAGCAGCTCTGGCAAGTACCCGTGGACGGCGGCTGGCCGGAACAACTGACCTTCAGTGACGATCGCGTGATGCTTGGTCTCTACGCGTCCCACTCCCCCGATATCGTGTTCGGCATGGATAGCGGTGGGGACGAGCGGCAGCAGCTATTCCGGCTCCGCGAGGGCGTGGTGACGGAGATCGACGTCGATCCCGCAGTCATGCACGCGATCGGCGTCATCTCCCCAGACGATCGCCGCGTCGCGTTCTCGAGTAACCGACGCCATCCCGCGCATTTCGATGTGTACGTCGCCGACCTCGACGGGAATAACGTGCGCTGCGTGTACGAGCAGGACGGCAGCAACTTCGTCACCGATTGGTCATCGGACGGGCGTCGCCTGCTCGTCATGCGCCGGACCGGCCCGCTCGACACCACGCTCATCCTCCTGGACCTCGAGAGCGGCGAGGCGACGCCTCTCACGCCGCATACCCCACCTGTAATGTACGCGCACGGTCAGTTCGCCCCGGACGGCCGGACCATCTTCTTCACGACGGACGCCGCAAGCGAGTTTTCGCGGGTGGCGCGGATGGACTTGGGTGACCGCCGGATCGCGTATCTGAGCGACGACGATGCGGACGTGGATTGGCTGCGGCTCTCGCCGGATGGTCGGCTCCTTGCCATTATCAGGAATCACGACGGGTACGGCCGGCTGTCGATCCTGGATCTCGCACAAGGGATCGAGATCCCCGCGCCAGACCTGCCTGGGGGCGTGCCCATGGAACCTGCCTGGTCCGGCGACTCACGGCGGCTAGTTTTTGCCTTCACGGCCCCCACCGCTAACGCGAATATCTGGATGTGGGAGGTCGAGACAGCCGCGTGTCGACAGGTGACGCATGTCGCGCAGGGCGGCATCCCGCGTGACACGTTCGTTGAGCCGGAGCTCATTCGCTACCCAACGTTTGACGGCCGCGCGATACCGGCCTTCCTGTATAGGCCGCCGGTGGAGCGGCCGCCGGTCGTGGTTGTGGTGCACGGTGGCCCGGAGGCGCAGGCGCAGCCCCTCTTCAATCCGGTGACCCAGTTCTTCGTGAATCATGGATACGCCGTCTTCGTTCCGAATGTGCGCGGCAGCACGGGCTACGGACGGACCTACACGCACCTTGATGACGTCGAGAAGCGCATGGACGCCGTCGCCGATCTGGACGCTGCCGCTCAGTGGCTTAAGGCGTCTGGACGCGTGGACGGCGACCGGCTGGCCGTGATGGGGGGATCGTACGGGGGATTCATGGTTCTCGCCACCGTCACCACGTCCCCGGATCTCTGGTCCGCGGGTGTCGATATTGTTGGCATTGCCAACTTCGAGACGTTTCTGCGTCACACGAGCGCGTACCGGCGACACTGGCGGATCCCGGAGTACGGAGACCCCGACCGTGATGCCGCGCTCCTGCGCCGTATCTCGCCGATCACACAGATAGATCGGATCAAGACGCCACTTATCGTGATCCATGGCGATAACGATCCACGGGTGCCGTTGAGCGAGACAGAGCAGGTGGTCGAGGCGGTACGCCGCCGTGGTGTGCCGGTGGAGATGCTGCGCTTTGTCGACGAGGGGCACGGCGTCGTGAAGCTGGCGAATAAGCTCGTGGCCTACCCCGCGATCGCGGCGTTCCTCGACCGTTATCTCTAGTAGTGGATGCGCAGACGGGCGATCAACCCAACCCATGCCCTCTGGACCGTTGGGCGGTTGGAGGCTCGGACAGGAGCGGACCCAGTGAAGGTGGCTGGCCACACGATGCACACGATGCATTGGTCGTTACCCCCGACCCCACCCCACCTGTACCGGCACAATCAAGTCTGAAAGCGAATTGGTTCATGACCGCGGAGTGTGAGGAGATGTGATGATCAACGAGCCGAACGTCGGGAGGACCTCCGCCATCGTCGCGGCGGTTGAGCGGCACACGCCAGTCGTGCTCGATCTAGCCCAGCGCATCTGCGCGATTCCAGCGCCCACCTTTTCCGAGGAGCGCCGCGCGGCCTTCGTGCGAGAGGAATTCGCGGCTCAGGGTCTCGAGGCCTGGATCGATGAGGCGGGAAACGCGTGCGCGCGCCGCCGTGGAACAGGACGCGGTGTGCTCCTCCTGACCGCACATACCGATACGGTGTTTCCCGCAGGCACCGACCTGTCGATCCACCATGAAGACGGTCGTCTGGTTGGCGCGGGCATTGGGGATAACAGCCTCTCCGTGGCTGCCCTGCTGACCATTCCGCTGATCCTGGATCAGGCGGCCATCCAGACGGGGTCCGATCTCTTGCTGTGTGCGAACACGGGCGAAGAGGGGTTGGGCAATCTTCGGGGTATGCGTCATGCAGTAGCGACGTACCGTGACGATCTGATGGCGGTGATTGTCCTGGAAGGGCACCACCTCGGCCGTGTGTACAACCACGCGGTTGGAGCCAGGCGGCTGCGCGTCACTGTGACGACGCCGGGCGGACACAGTTGGGGAGCATTCGGCCAGGCGAGCGCGATCCACGTCCTTGGCGAGATGATCGCCGCCATCGCGAAGCTTCCGGTTCCCGTGGAGCCGAAAACGACCTTCAACGTGGGTATGATCGACGGGGGCGTTTCGATCAATACCATCGCCCCGCGCGCGACGCTGACCCTGGATCTGCGCTCGGTTGACCCTGCGTCCTTGACACATCTGATATCCCAAGTGGGAGTGATCGTGGAGGCAGCGAACGACGCCGCGCGCGGCATCTCCGTACACAGTGAGATCATCGGCGACCGACCGGGAGGCGTGATCCCCGCGGATGCTCCCGTCATTCGGACCACGCTCGACGCTCTCCAGGAGCTTGGCCTCGACCCACAACTCTTTGCCGGGAGCACCGATGCCAACATTCCCATTGCAGAAGGCATCCCTGCCGTCTGCATTGGGCTGACGACGGGGGGACACGCGCATCGCATTGACGAATACATCGATATTCCACCCCTGGCTGCAGGGCTGAAGCAACTGGCGCTTCTCATTGCACATGTGGGATCGGGAATGGAGTAGGAGGAGAACGATTCTTTTGGTGGGAGGGCAGGCTATGCACAGGGAGGAGAAGGTAGGCATCCAGGGTGTAGCGCCACACGCCAATCCGGGACATCTAGAAGAATTGGGACGACGCAGGCAGGCAGTAATCCCAGCCTAGATGCCCCAACGATGCACGCAGGGTCTCGCTCCACGATGCACGTCTGACGTGTAGATTGGGACTGCCACGCCTGTCATTATGTTTTAAGGGTCTTGGCGATCATGGAGCGCGAGACCCTATCGGTGTTTCCGAGATCACGATCCAGAGCCGAGCGAGCGGGACGCACTACTGTTGTACCAAAGTGTGAAAGGAAAAAGGAAAATCGAGCGATGAAAGTCTACATCTCATCAGATATGGAAGGCACCGCCGGGGTCGTGGTGTGGGAGCAGGTGCTCGCCAGCGGTGATTTCGAGCGCTTTCGCCGCATGATGACCCGGGAGATCAATGCCGCGGTCGAGGGCGCGCTGGCCGCTGGGGCGGAGTCGGTCGTCGTCAACGACAGCCATGGTCCCATGACCAATATCGTGATCGAAGATCTTCACCCAGAGGCAGAGCTCATCAGCGGTGTCAACAAGACGCTGCTGCAGGTCGAAGGGATCGGCGACGGGTTCGACGCCCTGTTCTTTACCGGCTACCACCAACGGGAAGGAGGCGGCGATGGCGTGCTAAACCACACAATCCTGGGCAACACCATCTATGAGATCCGTGTCAACGGCGATCCAGTCGACGAGGCCGCGCTGAACGGGGGAGTGGCGGGCGTCTATGGTTGTCCCGTCGCGCTTGTGTCTGGAGATCACGACGTTTGCGACGATGCCGCGCGGCGCTTCCCAGGGGTGGTCACAGCCCCCACCAAGCGGGCTATCGACCGTTACGCGGCGCGATCCCTCTCGTGTCAGAAAGCACAGACGCTGATCCGCGAACGAGCGCAAATGGCCGTAGAGGCTGTGCGATCGGGTACGGTCAAGCCGTATGTGTTCGAGACACCCGTCACGATCGAGGTCGACTTCAAGACAACCAGCTCGGCGCACATGACTAGTCTCATCCCCGGGGTGAGCCGCGTCAGCCCACGTACCATCATCATCACAGGTGACGATTACCTGACGGCCTTTCGCACGCTCGTCGTCGCGTCGCTCTTCGGCAGTCACACGAGCCAGGGAAAGCTGTAGGTAGGGCGTTGGCGAGCCATAATTCTGCCCCCACGGTGTCTCACACGGGACATGGACAAGCCCGCGTCTTTTAGCCGTGGGTATCTGCCTGCAGTTCTGTGTCCTTGGTTGCCGTGGAACGCTCACCGGTCTCTCTTTGAGCGGGTGAATCACGCGCGCTCGTCTCCCGACAGCGCCATGGCGAGGGGACGGGCCCACACGACGCGCAGGGTCACCGCGCCGTCGCGGCGCTCGACGAGCCCGCCGATCCAGAGCAGAGTTTCCCCGCGGATCGCCGTCAGATCGCGCGCGTATACCGGCGGTAGCACGACCGCGTTGAGGAGCCCCGTTTCGTCCGAGAGGGTGAGGAAGACGACGCCATGGGCCGTGCCGGGGCGTTGCTTCGAGATCGTTTGCCCCGCCACCTCGACCATCGTCCCCGGTCGAACCGCCGCCAGATCCGTCGCGCGGCGCAGGACGTGGTGCGCCAGGGCCGGACGTAGCGCCTCCAGGATGTGCCGGCCGGGGGTGAGCCCAAGCGCCCGGAGGTCGAGCCGCAGTTCATCGTCCGCCGTGACCGGCGGGAGGGTGACGGGACGATCGACGACGGCGCGCAGGCCTGGCAGCCAACGCTCCCGGGCCGCCCGCGCGACCGCCTGGGCCTGCCATTGCGCCTGATGCCGATCTAGTGCGTAGCAGCGGAGCGCGCCGGCGCGCGCCAGCGCCACCGCCTCGTCCTCCTCCAGGCGCCCGCGGACGCACAGCGCGTCCAGGCCTGCCGGGAACGGGCCGCTGTCCAGCGCCCCCTCCAGCCGCGCCCAGGCGCTGGGGCCGAGGCCGCGCACGAGCCGCCAGCCCAGCCGCACCGCGCCCCCCTCCAGGGTACAGTCCGTCCGGCTGTGGCGCAGGTCGACCGGCAGGATGCCCACCCCGTGGCGCGCGGCGTCCTGCACGACCACCTCGGGCGCGTAAAATCCCATCGGCTGCGCGTTGAGCAGCGCCGCGCAGAACGCCGCCGGGTGGTAGACCTTGAGCCAGCAGGACACGTAGGCGAGGTAGGCGAAGGCGGCGCTGTGGCCGCGCACAAACCCGAACCCGGCAAAGGCCGCGACCGTGTCGAGTACGGCCGCGCGGCCCTCCGCGTCGAGCCCGTGGGCTACCAGCCCCTCGTCGAGTCGCCGCCGCAGGGCCGCCATGCGGGCCGTGCTCCGGCCGCTGCTCATCGCTCGCCGCAACTCCGCCGCCTCGTCGGGGTCCAGCCCACACGCCCGACCGATGTCGATGACCTGGTCCTGGAACAGGCACACGCCGAGGGTCGGCCCCAGGATGGGTTCCAGCAGGCGGTGGCACGGCTCGCCGCCCGGATAGGTAACCGGTTCGCGCCCCTGCCGGCGGCGCAGGAAGGGGTGCGTCGCGTTCCCTTGCAGCGGGCCGGGGCGGATCAGGGCCACGGCGGCGATGAGGTCTTCGTAGCGCCGTGGTTGCAGCGACGGCAGGCAGGCCGTCATCTGCGCCCGCGACTCGAGTTGGAACACGCCAACCGTATCGCTGCGGCAGAACGCATCGTAGACGCGTGGGTCGTCGCAGTGAAACCCGTGCAGCGCCGGACGCGTCCCAGTCCCCTGTTCGACCAGGGCGAAGCAGCGGTCGATGGCTGTCAGCATGCCCAAACCCAGAATATCGATCTTGGCCAACCCGGCGTCCTCCGCGGCGTCTTTGTCCCACTGCACGATCACGCGGCCCGCCATGCGCGCGGGTTCGAGGGGGGCCACCTCGGCGAGCGGTCGCCGCGTCACCACCATGCCGCCGGGGTGCTGGCCCAGGTGGCGGGGCAGCCCATCGAGGCGCGCGCAGAGGTCCCGCAGACGCTGGAGGATGGGATTCGCGGCGGCGCCGACTCCTCCGCTGCCGCTTCCGGCGCCGAGGGTGGTGATGCTATCCCCGACACCGGTACCGCTCGTGATATCCGCGACGCCCGCATCGCGGTCGCACTCTTTGGCGTACAGGTCGATCTGCGCGGGTGACAGGCCCAGCGCCATCCCCACGTCGCGGATCGCCGAGCGGGCGCGAAAGGTGATCGCCGTGGCGACGAGCGCGGCGTGGCCTTCCCAGCGCGACAGGACGTACTGGATCACGGCCTCACGCCCCGCGTGATCCGCATCGCGGTCGGAGGGGAAATCGATGTCGATGTCGGGCGGGTCGGTGCGGCCGGGGTCGAGGAAGCGCGTGAACGAGAGGTTGTGCGCGAGCGGCTCGACCGCCGTGATGCCCAGACAGTAGCAGACCGCCGAGCCGACGCTGCTACCCCGGCCCTGGCACAGGATGCCTCGTGAGCGCGCATGCTGGACGATGTCGTGGACGATCAGGATGTAGTCGGCCAGGCCGAGGCGCGCGATGACGTCCATCTCATGCTCCAGCCGGTCGCGCACCGCCCCCGTCGCCGCGACATCGCCGTAGCGCTCTCGCGCTCCATCGAGGGCGAGGTGGCGCAGGTGGCTGTCCGCGGTCGTGCCCAACGGGACGGGGAACGCGGGGAGCCGCGCGTCGACGTGGCCGAGGTCAAAGCCGCAGCGCCCGGCCACCTCCGCCGCGCCCCGCAGCGCCGCCGGCAGGTCGGCGAAGCGCCGCGCCATCTCCGCCGGCGAGCGCAAGCTCCACGCGCCGCCCGGCCGCAGGTGCGGGAGGGCGCGCGTCAGGGGCGCGCGCTCACGGATGCACACGAGCACGTCCTGGAGCGGGCGGTCCTCACGGCTGGGCGTAGTGCGCGTCGCCGGTCGCGACCAGGCCGACCCCGGAGCGGCGGGCCAGGCGGGCCAGGTCGAAGGAGAGGCGGGCGTCGTCGGGGAGGCCGGGGCGCTGGACCTCCACCCAGGTGTGCGCCGCGCCGAAGATGTCGCACAGCGCGCCGAGGGCGGCGCGGGCGCGCGCCTCGTCCCCCGCGAGGAGCGCCGCCGGGACTGCGCCGCGCCGGCAACCGCCCTGCCGCCGACCGCCCTGCCGCCGACCGCCCCATAGCGGACCCAGGACGTCGTCCGCGCGCGGCCATTAGCGCGCCACCCCGACCTGGAGTGACGGTGTCCGGCGACGGCCCCAGGCCGCGCGAACCCGCCGCTCCAGGTCGGCCCCCAGGTCGGGATCGTCTTGCAGGGCCGCCGCCGCGCGCTCCAGCGTGCGCCCGACCACGTGGTCGCCCATGATCAGGCCCAGCGACGCTTGCAGGAGGCACCCCGTCAGCAGGCCCAACGTAACGAGTTCGGCGGCGTGACGCGGCCCCGACGGGGTGATATCCAGGAGAAAGGCCGGGTCGCGCGGCAGGCCGCGGTGCTTGACCACGCGCGCGAGGGCCCGCAGGGCGACGACATCGCCGTGCGGGCCGTAGCGCAACGCCCGCCGGTCCAGCGCGAGGCGGAGGGTCGCGACCCGCGCGACGGTGGAGCGGCCGAGCGGGGCGCGGGGCGTGGCCGTGTCGGGCCCGTTGGTGAGCAGGAGCGCGGTCCGTCGCCCGCGTAGCGCACCCTGGAGCAGGGCCAGCCCCCGGTCCGGGCGATAGGGCCGCATGTCGGCCCCAGGCAGGGCCAGAAGCCCCGGTAGGGAGGCGAGGACGACCAGGCGCAGGGCGTCGGCGCGGCACATTCCGATTGCGATGTCCCACGCCTCCGCGGCGCTCAGCGGGCAGGAGAGCAGCAGCCGCTCCACGTCCACGTCCGCGGCGACGAGACTATCGGGATCGACCGCCCCGTCGGCGTCGATGAGCAGCGCGAGCCCGCCGTCCCGCTGGCACGCCGCGAGCGCCGCCAGCGCGAGGGTCCCCTTGCCGCTGCCGTCCAGGCCCGCGAGTTCGGTGATGCCGCCCTGGGGCAGACCGCCGGTGATGAGATCGAAGCCGAGGGACCCCGTCGAGAGCGGCGGCCCGTCGCCCGCGCCCGACACGGGCCAGACCGCGAGGTCGGCGTGTCATCCGGCGGGCGATACTGTACCAGTGAGCATCGGCCATAGGGTACCGGGGCATCGTCGGCCATAGGGTACCACCCGCGCTACGGCACGCGCTCTCCATCCACTGACGTATCCTCTCAGCAACACGACTGTAGTGCTGCTGAGGGGGGGACATGGCAGGTAGGAGGAAAGACACGATGGA
>JAABUV010008843.1_pt1 | contig 10076 bp, 10 predicted proteins | sample 5559971 | NCBI WGS metagenome assembly JAABUV01 (sample SAMN10711881, study PRJNA513362) | rock metagenome | isolation source: Antarctica rocks | place: Antarctica: Victoria Land, Knobhead nord | collected 2015-12-19
AGCACAGAACAACAAGCATGAATGTTTTCTATCTGCCTGCAGTTACCCCTGTGACAGGCTACCACCAAACTTACGCCATGATCAGACTACAACCGGATGTCCCTTGCTGATAATGCTGACCATTGTGCCCATTCTTTTCTGTGCCTGCAGGAGCCTTCCACTTGTCACTATGTGCTCAACATGGCTGTCCCTGGCCTGTGCCAAATGCCTACTTTTCAAAAAGAGGCTGAGCCTGTCACTCAGATTGTATGTAAAGCTATTGCCAGCCCAGCAGCAGCCCAATCCAGCGTAGTATCGGACACTCAAGAGAAGCAGCAGCCACAGCTAGATGCAGAACAAAGTGTGCAAGACATAGCAGACCTGGTCACTGAGATCATTGCAAATGGCACTGAACAGGTATGCTTTGGGTATTGGGTGCAGACTCATGTGTGAGCATGTCACTGCTCACTTACTTTTGTGCTTGTTATTGCTTGGAAATTTGCTGAGGAAGTCTTCAACGGCTTTGTACAAGCTGCAACAACCCTTGACAGCTTGTTGCTGATGTTGGTCTGCTGCTTGCAGGCATGAAGGCTGTCATGATTAATGTAGGCTGCAGCAGTAAGACTGTGGCACAGCTCTTGGCACAACATCTGACACAGCCCAGCTGCTGAATGATGTCCAAACCTATGTGTCCAAACCAATCATGCCTGGATGCGGTTTCGGGCCATTGTAAATGATATCAAGGTCACAAGCTACCATTCATGATGTGGCATGGGTCCCAAGTGGACCCGGGCATGCGTTACAAACTGGTGGGCACCTGCAAACAGCACTGATGCATCTATGTCACTTTAACAAAGCATGAGACGTGCGTGCACACCAGATATGACATCAAGTAAGCCTGCCTTGGCATGCGTTGAACATGCTGCATTGCAATGCATGCAGAAGCTGAGAAGAGTGAACCGAGGCTATAAACCCTCTGCATGTTTACGATTGACAGCAAAGAGGGGCCCCAGCTGCAATGTAACGTCTTCACATCCTCCTCAAGTGTATACTTTCACTGATTCCCTATAATGATGCAACCCCTTTACTTAAAATTACATGGGGATGATTGACTGCCTCGAGTCTGATGGGTTTTTTTGGTTTGGAATGCTTTACTCCGTCGCGGATTTCCCATTTTAAATGCGCGACGGAGCAAAAGCTGCTTACTAAAGGGGCCTGTTTTGAATGCTTTCAGTCACAGGGGCAATATGTATGGAGTCCAGCTGTTACCTGGCTTGGCTTGCGAATCGAAAATTGCTCGCCTGCGCAATGACATCTGCAAAGCTTACATGACAATCGGCAGACCAGAGCAGCTCGTCAAGCTGGCCAGCAGAACAGAACGCAGGAATCTGCAAGATCAGCAGGTTCAAGGCGGCCTTACTGTCCGTCTCAGCGCCTTTGTTCAACGTCTTAGCCCGTATCATGCTTTGGAAATGCAATGCGCTGAGACCAGCGTGAAAATTTTGTTATAGAGGGCAGCCAAGGCTTTGAGGGGTATGAGCCAAGCTGCAACGTCGATCATTTTGGTCAGACACGGCGAGGTAAAGGCTGCACTGATGATTGTATTGCGACGTATACAAGTTTGCTACAGAAAGAATGCGTGAGCATCTCATATGCAAGTATGGCCAGTGCTGACTTCACAAGCATACTCGAACGCTAGACGTTTCAGTCAAGCTGCAGACCGCCTGGAACCTTCAACAGCGGCTTCAGGGACAGTGTCAAGAAAATCCACCTCTCAATGCAACAGGAGAGCAGCAAGCACAAGCTGTGAGTCCAGTCCCTGGTCAGTGTCGCTGGAAAACTTAGCACATTTTGTCGAGCAAACGGCCATTTGGAAATCCCAACAGGTGCCATTGTCAACATCAATAGTCTGATGTTCCCTGCAGCTGGCTGAAAGGCTGTCATCACTTCCAGTGGCAGCCATCTACTCATCTGACTTGCAAAGGACAATGCAGACTGCTCATTATGTTGCAGCAAGGCTGAAACATATGCAGGTCTGGTCAGCTGCTACTGAACTGTGTTCCACGTCATGCATGAGGTCACTAGCTGATGCTCCGTTGCCTGGCAACTTGTGTGTCAGCAGGTAACATCCGAGGTAGACTTGCGAGAGCGGCATTTGGGAGTTTTAGAAGGTCTGACTCGACTTGAGGCAGCACAGCAGCATCCTGCAGACTTTGCCAATCTGTCTGGGTCACCAGATGCAAAACCACAGGCATGTACAAACACCATATGCTATGTGTGCCTGGATCTATGCTGTTGAAATTTATTGACAGCGTGCAGGGTGGTGAAAGCCAGAATGAGGTAGCTCAACGGGTCGTCACAAGGATTGGGCAAATAGCTTCACAGCATCCAGGCAAGACACCACATATGTCCTACAGGCAGTCCTGGGCCATCACTGCCATGTCCAGATCTCCATGATCAATGATAGCAATTGATACTGATGCCGTGTGATGCACAGGTCAGACCATCCTGCTGACCCTACATGGAGGAGTGTTGCATGCTTGCTACCGGCATGCAACTGGCCATATGTTTCACGGAAGAAATGTCAATTGTGCCATCAATGCTGTCAAGGTTGAAGGCAACAAGTGGAGTTTGGTCACCTGGAATGATGCTGATCATCTGCATAAAACTGGATTTATGGCAACTGCTTTTGGTGGTGGTGGTGAAGGAGGCTGATCTGCCTTCAGATGTTTGTTTGCATTTTATATTCAGTCTTCCATGTACTGTGTGCAATAGCCCAAACTTACAAGTAACGTGTTGGCCGTGAAGTCGCTATTTCATGTCATACTATGGTACTATGGCAGGTCTATGAAGCACATATCGTTTACTGCGTTGTAGAAATTTTCAGCATTGACAGTACAATGTATACATCAACAGCAGTTGAGCATTTCAAATCATCACATCAATGACAACATCTGAAACACACAGCATGTGAAAAAGCGGCACATGAATGCCAAATTGGAATCTCATTTTAGAGTAAAAGCACCTGACAAGTATCAAAATCAACTAGCTACAAAGATCTGCACATGAAACTTGCTGCAGGTGCAACACACATGTCTTATGCCTTTGTGCAGCAACCACAGCAAAACAACTTTTGCCAAAATCTTCTCTGCTGCTTGCCTACTGGCATAGGATCGTTGTCTGGCAATATCTCCGTGGACAACTCCTCTGTCGGTGCCAAGGCTGATTTCTGCTGTGAGACAGAGTTATCAACCTTTGCTGCTCCACCACCAGCTTGGACAACAGTAATATTGACAGTTGCGCCACTTGGCCTGACACCATCCATCTTGTCTGCCTCAGAAACAGCTCCTTCCTGCCCTAGCATTGTGGCCTGAGATGCAACGCCATTTCTAACTGCATCTGGCATGGCCATGGTGCTACCCATGTGTGGTGCTTCTAAGCTGTTCAGGGTACCCTGAATGATTGTGCGGTCATCCCGCATATGAGCTGCAGTGCTGCTGTGCACTGGCTCTGCCCCATTTGCTGCAGTACCTAGAGAGGAGGTGCTAGAGGTCAGCCCTGCAGCATCTGCGCTTACACTCTGAGCATCCTGGGAGCTCTGAGCAGCAGTTGAGTCCTGAGCAGCGCTTGAGCTCTGAGCGGCATTAGAGGTTTGAGTCCACTCAGAGACATGAGTCAAGCGCGGCATCTGAACCTGACTATTTACATCACTGCTGCTCTGCTGGTTGATGCAAGACTGAGCGATAAGACTGCCATGGTCTGTGCCAGCATCACCACTGCAGCTGGTCACAGCCCGAGATGATGCACTCCGTGTAACAGCGCTGTGCTCACTTGCTTGCCAGCCCGGCTCCACAGTGCCTGCACCCGCTACAGCCACTCCCAGAGACTCCAACAGAGCCTTGTCCTGCTTGTTCTTCTCCTTCAAGAAAGCAGGAGTGATAGCCCCGGTGCTGACACGCCTGGCTGGCGGACTCTTGCTGCTGCTTGCTGTGGTACCTGTTGCCCCTGTTGCCTCAGTAAAGCTTCTGAAGTTGGTCTTGACCTCTTCAAGGGAGACCCGCTGTCTCTGTTCCTTGCTTGGCTTACGGGTGGCTGGGACTGCGACCTCAGACAGGCTGATGCCTCGCTGCAGTGCTGTACTCTGCAGCAGATTTGCCAGCTGGCTGAACTTGCTGCGCAGCTGGGAGCTTTGACTGGCAATGGGCTGGACAGGCTGCACTGCCTGCAACGTGGTCTGCCCCTGGTTGTCAATAGCGGCCTGACTGGGAACTTTTGCACCTGCAGCTACACCCAGACACAATGGAAGGTTGTCTTTTGTGATCCCAGGCAGACTAGTTAACTTGTCTTCCCTGTGTCTTGTGAGCAACAGATTGGCAAGACCACCTTGCCCTGTCTTTGGCACGATGATGCAGGAGTTAAGCCACATGTAAAGCGTACAAACACTGGAGCGTGACAGACTCTGCTACGCTGTAGCCATGGATGCAGGCTGCACAAGCCTGGGCAGCATCAAGCAACAGGGCTTTGCAAGGACTCTGCAGGCGTGACAATGGCAAAACGGAGAGAGCAGGCTGGTATACCTTGTGATGGTGCAGCAGGCCTGGTAGTGGTGGCCTTCACAAAGCTTGGGTAGACAGCAGCTGCAGTGCCCTGTCCCCTCAGCAGTGCAGCAGCAGGCCGCTTGACAGGCGGCAATGCATGTTTGCTGGTCTGCACCGGCTTCAGCTTGGCTCTCTGCTGCTGCAATGTGTCCACAGCAGCATCTGCTGTGTGAACTTCACTTGGACTGCCACTCCTGCTGTTGGTGGAACTGGCTGGGGCTGTGACTGGACGCAGATGCAAGTGCTGCTGCTGCCACGGGGCAGCAGTTGGCCTGCCAGGCTTGGACACTTCATCTTGAAGTAGGCTGTCTAGATGGTCGACTTTCTGCTGAACAACCTGAAGCCATACAGGGCTGCTGACTGATACAAGCTGTGAGACAACAGTACATGTGCCAGAGCCACTCTGCAGTCTCAAATTGCAAGCACCTGTTGAGCTGACTGATAATAAAAAGCAGTTGGAAACAAAGCAGAGGCAAACACAAGCAGGTATAGCAACATATGAAGTATGACGTTGCTCATTAAAATGACAGCCACTTGCAGATACATGATACAGAGATGCATTGCTAGCTTTCAGCACTAACCATGCTGAGCAGGACAGAAGCACGTTGCTTTGGATTAGCAGCTTACCTCGCTGTTTGAAATAGATTGTGTTGAAGTGGTGCTGCCTGCAATATCACCTGCACAATTCCACGCCAAACTCAGCTGCATGAGTCAGATCCATGTGTGCGGTATGCCTGTCACATCAAGCAATACCCAAAGTACGCAATCCTGACTACAATGCACAAAGCATTGTATGTAATACCACAGATAACAATGCATCCCTGCTGCCTGGCCAACAGCAACACAGCTGCTCACCTGCTGCAGCAACCTGCTGAGGCTCATCCCTCAGGTGAAAGCTTGTAGATGGCGAGATCAGACTTGTTCGCCTGCCTGCTGCCATAGCCTGATTCCTTGCGCTGACAGCTGTCATTGAAACTTGCACTTGTGTGCCATTGGTATCAGCCAGTTGGTCTGCTGCTGCAGTGCTGGTCCCTGCCACAGGGTTTGGAGTCCATCCTGCCTTTGCCTTCCAACTCAAAGTAGGCTGCAATAGCCTGGATTGCTGAGAGATGGGCGGTGAGCGCCCTGGGCTGTCTGAGGTGGAGCGAGGGCTGATGCGCACCGAGGTTGGCTGATAGCTGACTGAGGTTGATTCAGGTATGGCAGCCAGGTTTGGGATTTCTGAGGTGATGACCATGGGAACAGCTTGTGGCTAGGATAAGAAACCAGTCTGAAGCACCAATGGCAGACAGGGTGCGAATCAAGCCAACCTGCAGGAGACACTTGCGTCGAGCTTCAAAGTTTTGGAACAGCACCTGAAAGTTTCGGGGTGCCTCCTTGTGTGAAGGACAGAATGTGCCGGCGAAAGAAGACACAAAAGCGGAAAGAAGCCAGACGAACCGAAATGTCTGAAGAATTGAAGTCTTCAAGGGCGTCAGCAGGGACCTTCGTTCACAGGATCGCTCCACGCCAGTCACGCTACTCACGCGTCCGGGGTGAGCAGTCACAAATGTCAGCAGTAGGCAGCGTAGCACGGTGTGTTGAGGAGGTCACGGTATCGCTGCGTCGCATCAACAAGATAATCTGACAAGTAATCTGGGGTTTGACTTCATATTCTCAGGTTAGACCGCGGTTCTTCGTGTCCTGGTATAACCGAACGAATGAGTGGATGCATGAATGAATGAACGAATGGATGGATGGATGAATGAAAGGTTAAGCTGGTATACTGAATGCCTCAGAATGCATGAATGAATGAACGAATGGATGGATGGATGAATGAAAGGTTAAGCTGTCATACTGAATCCCTCAGATTACAGCTAACACACGCTTGTCACTGCAACTCATGGCAAGTCCGGAATTTTGCATATATGCAAGCCATGCTGGCAGGCAGCCATTGCTGCAAGACTGCTGAGTAGCTCCACAAAACCTCATACTGTTGCTGAGATTGCACAGCTGTAAGACACTGTCAACCCCACAAAGGAAGGCCGCAAAACGCTGGCAGCAAAGCGCTTGGCACCCACACCGACCATAACTCCTTGCATGCATACATGTTTACACCTCTACGTGCAACTAAAAGCGTCTTGACACAAACCCTAGACGTTGCATTGTTGCAGTGTATGCATTTGTCAAGACTTGGGTCCTGCGGAGCTGTCTATTTCTATGTGGGCCTTTATTGAAGCGCTTGTGGCGATGACCAGGCCGTTTAAACAATATGAGTCCTGTTGCAGTAGTCTTGAAGCGTTCCTTATAAGACCTGCATTCAACACAATCACGGTCAGCAGAAGTTATCATTCATGATGAAAATCTATGAAGGCCATGGCAAACTGCTACTCAACACATGCTGTGCAAACACAGATGGCAATACGTGACGGCTTACGAGTATGGCTTCAGCTTGCCTCCTGTGAACTTGGGCGTCAGCCTTTTCATACCTCTTGTCTGCATTGCCTGCATCAACAACGCTTCTTCCTTCAGTGCACAGAAACATGCTGGTGAGCACTGAGGCTCCGACTGCAAAAAGCAACAGTTTTACCTGTAAAGCAAACGTGCTTTGATGAGTGTCAAGGGAGATTGGATTTTGCATTTTGCAGGGAACAGACTGGTGATCCCAATCTCTGAGCGACATGATGCTGAAGTATCTGCCGAGCGCCAAGCCAGGGGCTTGCTGAAGCATGCTGGGGTATTGCGAAGTCACCTCACGGTTGACAGCAACTTTACAGAGCTGGCACGACACTTGCAGGAGTCTTTGCATGATTGCCTTACGCAGGCCGCAACCCTGCGTGAACGGTGTGCCTCTGCCGGCTTCGCTGATCAACTCACGCAGCTGCGGCCCACTGTCGGTGAAGTCCGTGTAAAAATCGCAGCCTCTGCGACAGAGCTGCTACAGCGGTGACTGCGCCTAGGGCCAAGCTGAACAGAAAGACCGTGCTCGCCAACGAAATGGACCGCACTGCAAATAGTGAACCACAGCAGGGACAACTTATATCGCCTCCCCGTTATATTAGGAATAAAAATGTAACGCTTGCTGTCGTCCGAAACGCCTGCATCGCTTCGCTTCGTTATAGTCGTGCACGTTGTAGTCGTGCTCATGAGCGCGCTTGAGGGCTGGGCGTAAGACATGACCCGACCAACTTGCAGCTGCGGAGGCCTCGGAGCCACCTTCGACAACAGCATGTCCGTCACAAGCAAGATTGCGACGCCTCGAGATCAGACGCAGATCAGCTTTGCGCACGCAAGCAGCTCACTCTGCGTCGCAACAAAACGAGGAAAGGGCAAAGTGTTATCCCGGAGGAGCGCAAGCCCAAGTACAAATCTGCCTGTCCTTCACCTCACTTCCTTTGGTCAGGAGTACGTGGACGAGCTGCTTTCGCTGCCAGCAACACTGACTCCCAACGCTGACTTTGTGGATGGCTTGAATTATAGGGACATCGACCAAGGGGAGTCAGATCACTATCCACATCCTCGATTCGCATCAAGGTTAAAATCTGCATGGGTAGCTTGCAAAGGGCTTGACAAAGTAGCTAGTCTTCACCAGGCCCATGCCTTGATGCGAGCAGGATCACCTGTCAAGCTAATCAGGACTCCACTGGTGGCCAAGCTTTCCCAGTGGACCCTTGACCACCTGGTGAGAGCAGTTTGTTTGTTCAAGACCCATCCACATACCTATACTTGGCCTACCACTGTGTTCTCTGCTAAGGTTTTGCATTTGCAATTAAAGACACCTTACTGTAATGTTTGATACAGAGCAAACATATGGGACAAGAAGCATCATGGGAGATATTGTGCAGCCTGCAGAACCACAACGCATTCATTGAAACAGCTACAGGCAAGAACATCTTTGGCTCATACTACCATGTTCGGGAGCCACAGACCCAAAAGCTGTCAATGACATTTGAGGAGTACGCACAGTGTGCGAAACAATGGACCAGCAAGAAGATCATGTTTAAGGTAATTCACTGCTAGTACCATGTGCAGTTACGAATCGAAGTGGTAATTGTGCTTGGTGTCTGTGACTTTCCCGGCTGGCATGACCATTGCAGCCTCTCAGGTCAGGACATAGTCTGTGTGTCACAAAATTGACAGTTTGACAATTTGACTTTGAAGTCTGGCAAACAGTGCTCTGGCCAATCACATATTTGCTTGCAGAATACAATCATGAAAGCAAATGGGCAGCAACAGATTCCAAGTCCACTGCTACATCTGGCTTCTGACTTGACACAGGAGCTACATGACCACATCAGCTGGGAATGGCTCCAGGCATGTACACATTCTACATGATCAGTGCTTGCTGATCAGTTTGTAGGTCAAGATTGGAAATTTGAAGTGCCCTTTCAGTCTGATGGCAGCATTGCAAGACTCATGAAATGTATGCTCAACTGCAAACTGGTCTCTGCTGAAGCTCCAGGACGGCTAGGCTTACTAGCTTTTTTGGAACACACTCACAGCTGCATCTTCAAAAGATGTTTGTGAGCCCATTGCTCATGTGCGCATTGCAGAGCTGCCTTGTCAACTCTCTGCCGGTCACACTTGTTTCACACAGGTGCCATTTGGCAGCAGTCAGTTCTGTACAGTGAGTTCAATAGTGCTGCGCAGGCACTACAAAAGCTGGCAAGATTTGGAAGTGTGGGCAAAGTCAGCTTGCAATCTGCAGGTTGTGATGCTCTGTGCCCCGCCCAGTACCAGACCCATGAAAGACTGCTGGCACAGGTCACATCTTGCCCTTCAACTACATCTGTCAACAGCGTCGCAGCCGTACAAACTCAGCCCCGTCATGTCTTTCTCCAACCATTCATGGCTGCGATGCTATTGCTTCTGAAATGTGCTTGTGAGCTGTTGTGTATATTGCTGAAAGCAAAATACAGGTGACAGGCACATTGTTGTGTCATAGTACAAGCACTACTACCGAGCACCGCGTAAGGGTGAGGGTACTGGTGGCGTAACAGCACATTGCACATTCTCAGCATCGCTAACACAGGGTGACACCCCTGAAAGCTTGAGACAAATCATTAAAACAAGCATCACATCGTGCCTTGGGTGTGTCATGCCTTGTCAGCTTCACAGAGCCCAAGTGAGTTCTGAGTGCTGAATCATGTGGAAATGAGGGTTTTCACCGGATTGTGATAGTCAGACCAACTGGTTGAGGCATGTGACAGGTGACAGGCAGCCAGCGGCTTCTGCTGATTCCTGCTGAGCATGCGTTCAATGGCATGTACCCCTACCCTGTGCACCACCCCTATGATGGCTACACCATGGTGGACCTGGAAAACCCAGACCTTGCTCAGTGGCCCAAGCATGGCAACGTGAAGGGCCTGTGCTGCATTCTGAAGCCAGGAGATGTGGTGTACTTGCCAGCCTACTGGTGAGGACCCATCAGCCATGTACAAGCTTGTAGCATGCTCTGAAGCTTGCAGCAGCATGAGGAGCATGCAAGATCAGCTGAATCTGCCTGATGCGTTTTGCATA